>Ga0123355_10002088_pt1 | contig 28203 bp, 9 predicted proteins | sample TergutEmb28metaG_3_FD_89872 | JGI IMG/M metagenome (GOLD analysis project Ga0123355, IMG submission 89872) | Embiratermes neotenicus P1 segment gut microbial communities from Petit-Saut dam, French Guiana - Emb289 P1 | ecosystem: Host-associated > Arthropoda: Insects > Digestive system > Gut ... | reverse complement strand
TTAAGCTTTTGCCGCTAGCGAAGAAAATTAAATGGTTTTCATGCGTGACTTCAGGCTTCCGCCCCGGCGTAGACGAGATCTTCGTTAACCAGGGATGTCACGTAGCGTTGATTGTTAGTTACCGACCTTTCTGAACAACATATCTGTCTCATTTTTCAAGCGTCAAGCAGTCCAAAAAGAATTGTATTGTTTTCCCTTGAAGCAGGGACAGATAGATTGTCAAGAAACGTCGGTAACCAACAAGAAATCAACGTTGCATAATATGGCAGAAGAACGAAAATCTCAAATTGTTGTTATTATCAACATTTCTGTACACTGCAGGACTACACGTCTGTAGGGGAAAATAGGGAACACACTGGAGGCGAAAACGTAGCGGGCTAATAGCAACGCTGAGAGATCGATCTGTAACCCTTCTTCCCGTGGGTGTGCTACGGTATCAGTGTGAAGGGGTGAGTGTGTGTGTGCGTGCGTGCGTGTTTTCCCGACCACCGTGTCGGCGCGATACCAGGCTACTGCGTGACGGGTTGCCTGCTGGTCACGGTGACTGAGCTGGACCTGTGGCTGGTACAATTAATCACAACAAATGAGACACACGTTTGCTATTTCTCTACTGTTTCGAGATTGTACGGCATTTTTGTGTCCTGACGACACACACTACGTTCTGATTCAGTTGCAAGATTATCTGGAAAGTAAAGAAAATTGAAGTCTGTGACCGAACAGTGGCCACTGTGTCTAATTATTGTAGGTCTGTTGAAATCAGTTTAGAACGTAACAGCAACGAATGACAGAAATTGGTGCTCCTAAACTTCTGCTTCAAGCTGATTATTTTAATGTATTGAATAATATATATATATATATGTATATATATTACAAAGAAAAAATGTATAAGCTTCATTAGTGGCTAATAATGGGAATGGTCTAAAAGTAACAGCTGAGAAAACTAAGTTCATGTCGTGAAGTGTGGGCAGATAAAGTCGCAACATGATGGGTAATCAATTCTTTAAAGGGAAAGAATATTTCAAATATTTGGGACAAACCCAAACAAATCATAAAGGAATTAAGAAGAGATTGAATTCAGGACACGTTTGCTATCATTCGGTAAAGAATCTTATGTCTTCCCGTTTGATCTCTAAGTAAATAAAGATCAAAGTACACAGAACCATAATTTCGAATGTTCTTTGTGTTGTGTGAACACTGGTCTGCCACACTGAGTGAGGAACACAGGCTGAGAGTGTTCGAAAACATGATGCTTAAGAAAATATTTGTGCCTAAGGAAGACAAGGTAAGAGGAGAATGGGAGAGACATAGCGTAGTTAATGATCTGTACTATTCACCAAATCAGAAATAAAATCAAGAAGAACGAGAGACATGTAGCACGTATGGGATGAGAAAAGGGGCACACAGGTTTCTGGCAAGTGAATCTGAAAGAAAGAACCCATTTAAAATGTATAGGTCTGGGTTGAGGAATAATATTAAACTGAATCTTCAAAAACAGGGATTGTGAGTTACGGATTAGATTTATCAGGCTACATAGTATAGGAACAGGTGTTAGGGTCTTACGAATGCGGTAATAAATCTCCGGGCTCCATGAAATGTGGAAATTTTCTCGAGTAGCTAGGAACCTGGTAGCTTCTAAAATGAATTCTTCTCGTTGGAGTTATTTATTTTGTTGGTTGGTTGGTTGGTTGATTGGTTGGGTGGTTGGTTGGTTAGTTAGTTAGGTAGGTAAATAGGTAGGTAGTCAGTCAATTAGTTAGTCAGAATTGGAAAATAAAAGTATTCGAAAAGTTAAGATTCAATGCTGTTGTGAAATGTGGTTAGTAAACGAGAATATTCCTGGAGGAACTAAGAATGACATGAAAAACCTGACGCAATACAGCCGTTCTCAGGGCCCAGATAAGAACACAGGACTTGCGACTGCGAAATGGACATGCCAATCCCTCTAAATAGAATTCTGTTGAAAGAGAGTGGAAGCAAAAGTTGTTGTACAATTCGAAACACCAAAATTAAATTTCCCTGGACGTGCAGAGGAAACGCATAGAAATCTAGGTAAACTAGTCTCTGTTCCCGGAATTCGCGACCTCAGAAATGTGAAACTGTGATGGCAGTCACCGCACCGCCACGTTTCGTGAAAGAGTGTAGAGCAAGTCGTCACCTTCATGTAATGGGAGCACCGAGCGAGACTAAAAAGAACTTCAGGATAAATATTGGGTATGTCAAAACTCAGTTTCTGGGTCCTATAATCATTTTAAATGCCACACGACAGGCGCCCCTTTATTTAATTAAGAACCAAAATGTGAAGAAACATGGTGGAGTTAGGATGTAACTCCATTCTAGGCCGCAACTACTAGACAGAGGTGAGTGGTTAGCTTTACGCTTAGGTCGCTCTGACCCCGGGGTGACTGTCAAAAGTAGTGTTTTTAGGGGAGGTTTTGTAGGCTGCAGAGACGGTCTGGACGTTTTGGAAAAAAGACAAATTCATCTTATTGCTGGGAATCGAATCCTGATCTTGGTGTTGCAAGTCTACTATCCATCACTACACACCTGCCAGGTACACGCAACTTCTGTATCAGACATGGTCGTGTTGATGATTACAAGACAACATCCGTAAGGGTCAAAATAATCTCTGTCATAATTTACAGGTTTCAAATTATATGTAAATTTAAATTAAGAATGTTCCATCAGGTGTAATTTAAAAGCAGCCATTACAACTTATGAAGAAATATTTGACGAATTCTCTGTTAATTTCAACATATCTCATCATTCATATTTTACTGCATTCAAACATAATGAAAGTCAACATATAAATATCTGCGAACATGATAAAGCTCTGGAAGGTCAATAGCTAGCAAGATTATTTTGTAAGACCATGAACTAATACGCATATTCGACACAGGCTCATTTTAGTGACATATTTTAGTAGTTTTCAAAAAAATCACATAAATTCCTTTACACATGTTGACTTTGTGGAAACATTTGTAAAAGAATTAACACAAGTTAAAGAAGGTAAATTTGTCTGTGTTAACAAAATGGAAGAATACAAACAGCATAGCGTTTGAGTCTTAGTGTTTTTTAACATCAGCACTAGATGGAGGTAAGTGGTCGGTTGCACACTCTGACTATTTGACACTCTGAAGTAAATCCGATACTTAGATAATAGGGGCCTTTGGGGGCCGAAAAGCCACTCTGAAATTTGTGGAAGATAAGAAAAGTCTTACTTTTGCACAGATTCGAACAACATGTTGTCCAGGCCATAACCTAACACTTATATCATCTCCTAAAAAATAAACACTTCCTTAAATAAATGTTCGGTGAAAGAAATCTGAATATACACCACATTACCTTATCTACGTGTATTCTGTATGCTTTACCGTGTCACACTTAGGGAATATACATTATCATCAAAAAATTGAAATTCGTTACTTGCAGTGAAGTCTACATACCATATATTCTTATCTATTCTTTATAATTTAAGCTGTTACTGTTAAGAAGTATACATGACGACAAAATTTGGTATTTGCATTGAAATTTGCGGATTTAAAGGCAAGGGACTTGTAACAGCAAGCATTATATAATCGGATATTCGCATTCTGGCAGAGGCGAGGGGTAGAGGTGTGGAAGGGAAGGGGAAGGGAAAGGAATGAATGTAGAAATTTATAGCCGCTGGGTGTACAGTGGTTGCGACAGTTTTAGTTACCTAATGCAGGTGCAGATGAAGAGAGATCACATATTGCATTGTTTTGTGCAAAGAAAGTAATTCGTTCTTTATTAGAAGATCCTGTAAATTACAAGTAAGTGCTGCTGTTTGAAAGTCTGTGAAAATTGATATTCCGAATACAGCTACGCTCTCCGAAACAAAGGGAAACGATTTGACCAGTATATGATGACGCCCTTTCAAGAACAAAGAAAACTAGTATTCAAACTAAAAAAAACACATATTGATGTTACTGATTATACGTGTAGAAATATTTTTCTGTTACTGTAAAGTATTCTACATTCGATAGTCAAGCGACTGTACAGCTCGGAAAACAATTTTTCGGTTCCCGGCAGCGACAAAAATTTTCTATTCATTAACGTCATCAGGCCGACACTAGGGCACGACGCATCCTCCTGCTTGACGGGTAAGAGAAGGGACATTTTCACCGGACCTTAAAGTTGGCGGATCAAAAGACTGATCATAATTTGGTGCATAAGATCTATATATACGGAGATCGGATTCCACCTGCTCTTACCGTGCTCCAAGTGGAGCGTAATCACACTGAAAATCGTATGTCTACTGCATGATCGTTGTCAAGTTGTAAGACAAACTGAGCGTGAAGCTGGACACAATATTTCTATGTTTAAAGTAGGAAGACTCGGAATTTTACCACCGCGTTTCCTGTTTGCTGGTGGTACTTAGCGGTTAATTTTAACATTCACATAACTTAATATCAGATTACCAGAAACATCTGGATCAAATATAAGATCTAACAAATTGGTCACTTTATAATATACATATTTGGCAGTCTTTTGAAATTTTAGCCGGCAACTTTTAAAAATCGACGTCCTGGATAATACATACCCTCAATCACTTGGGACGTTCTGTGGGAACAAATACATTTAAAAGAGCGGTTTCCGTCCAGAATTACGCAAAATCTCTTTAGGGCTTCTGCGAAACTTCGTAGAATGTATAACAATTTTGAAGTACCCAGTAAAATTCCAAATATCTCTTGAAATATGGCGGGGATTTGTCTGTAAATTGGCGATATTGGAAAAAGTTCCGTGTGCTACCACCTGCCTCTTTGTTGTCTGGCCTATAAACATTTTCATAAATAACGTCTCTTCGAGAAGTGAACGTTTATTTCATGGCTTTTTCCATGGAAGACATTTTGGAAAACACTGCTTTACAACATGCTATTAAACTCTGTAGCATAAAAATAAGCAAAAAGGGGCAATGTTTTTCTACAGGATCATTTAGACATGGCTGGATGCTGTAATATCGAATCAAGTAAGCTCTCTAAATTTCTAACATTTTCTGCCCATTTTTGAAAACACATCCTGATATACATAACGACAGAATAGCAAGCATATTTACATGGGTCCACAGAAAAAGAACTGACACCAAACTGTAGTGTGTTTAGTTATGAAACGCCTCTGTTTCTCGGGAAAATGTCAATCTTCAACGACGGAGGGAAGCCCTCCCTCAGAAACATCCAAAGAAAAGAAACATCCAATACAGACACTACAAACGACACTGTCCTGTGGGTTGAATGCGGAAATTAAACGTCAAACCTTGTAGAATGACAGCGTAGTGCAGGAGTGGAACAGGTGCAGATGTAATTGAAACAATGATACATAACTGGGAAATACTTTGGGGATAAGGGTTGAGGAGTACGAGTGTTGGCTGAAATCACCATTCGAACAAAAATTCTATTCGCCTGGTATTTCGTTAAAGAGGATAGGATGTCTACCAACCCCGCTGCAACTGCTTAGCACTAACATACGTACAGATATGAAATGCCATCCTCTACATTAGACAGTATGCATCCAAGATATTTGTTGTTTATTTGTGTCTTCGACTTTCGAAAATATTGCACTGATAGTAATTCACGCATACATAAGGAAATCTGATTAGTTCGCTTTATTATTTGTTAGAGATTTTTAATTCACAACACTATATTTTGATTCCTGTAAGCATAACGCTGAGAAATGTTATTATTGTAAATTGGGTTTTAAACTTTTCTCACAACAATCACATTGAATCTGAAATCATTTAACAATAAAAGCAATTAACACCACAACAAACTCTCTTTTTTCCCCGTGACGCAACTGCCCCCCAGTGGGCCAGGACCTCCTCGTTATCGAGGCTTCACGATCACACGCAGACACTCCACAGTCGGTAGGGCTCCTCCGCACGAGTGATCAGCCCGATGCACAGGCCTCTAACTGACAACACACAACTCTCAAAATATTCGAACCCGCAATCTCAGCAAGCCAGCGGCCTGAGTCCTACGCCTTAGACCGCGCGGCTACTGGGATCGGCCAACTAGTTTTGTTTAGAAATAACTAAATTGCGATCACAAACAAATACTAGTTCTACGTGGATATTTATTCAAATAGGCGAAATTTTATATCCGACCTATATACTAAATGAATAATTCCATAGCTTACATGGCTTCTTAATAGAATGATATTTGTTCAAGTGGTGGAGAATTTCTCCGCAATTTGTGGAAACAAATCAGTTTCTTGGCCGCATTCATAATAGTCCGTCACTGGCCTCTAACTAGCAATAAACGTTAAGCAGTTACTCCTTTCTGTTATTACACACACTAGAAGAAAATATAAATGTAAAGGTAAAGTGCACCCTTGTACGGGCACTGAGGACCTGTACAGGCCGTACGGCCCATAGGGGGAGCAAAGGCATAGCTCTACTCTTTCTTGACCACGACACTAGAAGGGGGCGAGGGGTCAACGTCACGCCCCGGCCGCAGAAGAAATATATACGCTTATAAATAATCTAATTTAGTAATTCTTACAACATACACGCATGTTTAAATAGCACACTAGAATAAGAAAACCAAACAAAATGAAAAACTGGAGGTTACTTCTGTTTCTCTGTGGACGTATGGATGTGCGTGTGTTCAGAAATATTCTGCTCTGTTCAACATTCAAGTTTCCAAACGTACACAGCGCAACTTTTCCCTTAATTAAGTGTAAACCCATAAAGTGAACGGAGAAAATAGGTTGCACATAAAATTCCTCTCTGTTATTCTTTACAAGGTCTGTTTGAAGTCTTTGTCTGTGCAAATATTTATGGAGTTATGCTGGAGAGGCGTAAAGAGTTACAGAGGGTAATTTTTTAAATTTCCTTAATTTTGTTCCACCTTATAAAAGTGCTGTACTGGTTTCGAAACATTCTTTAATTACAAATTTCGTAAAATTCCATTAAAATATTCTCGAAGTTTTCATGCACACAGGACAGACGGAAGGACAGAGATAAGAAGGTGTCGTACAAGAGAGCGAGAGAAAATACAGGGTTATTCAAAATGATTGTTGGGGTTTTAACAACTTGTCATACACAATACACTTGAGATACGAGTATATGTCTTTTTTGTTTAATAGAACAGCACTCAAAGTTTTTGTTACATACCTTACAGGTGCTCTTTGAGAATTTCTAGATCCATCAACTACATACTTCTATCTCAAGTGTATTGTGTATGATACACTTGAGATAGGAGTATTTAGTTGCACCGATGGATCTAGAAATTCTCTAATAGTACCTGTAAGGTACATAACAAAAACTTGGAATGTTGTTCTATTAAATAAAAAAAAGCATATACTCCTTTCTCAAGCGTATTGTGTATGACAAGTTGTTAAAACCCCGACAATCATTTTGAATAACTTTGTATTAATATATATAAATAAGTAAATTCGGGCTATTTCACTCTTCACAAAAAGTACACTAGCTAATTTCTTGAGTTCTGCTTGTGGTAAGTTGCCGCATTTGGCGTCGTCTAATTTGAAAGTCTAATTGAACTGAATAGGATCAAATATCAGACAGCCTAGTACAAAGTTGTGCACAATGGTGTTCATGGAATGAGTATGACCTACAGTATTGCTTCAAGCAGATTTTGTTAATTCAGCACTAGTATAGAGCTCGTTAAATTTTCAATGTGGAATTGTGAAAACCCCCCATTGCCAGCTACCATCCCCACATACGAGTATGAACCTTGAATTGAAACTTTCCTCTATGTACATACAACAAATGGTAGAAGACTCCATTACAGTGGGGCGGAGGGCAGTTCTTTCCATACGTATTGCATTACTTATACATATCTGTCCTTTGGTTTGCAATTTACAAGGGACACTGTTCATTAGAATCCACAGACGCCTATACTTTGAAGATTTTAACGAAAATTCAGGCTGTGATTTTGAGAATTTCATGAGGTTCAGCTTTACAGATGTTATCGACAAAGTAGGAAACTGTATTGCCAAACGTAGCATCGTTAATGTTTTTGATTATATCTGCCAAGGCACATTTCTTAATCTCCCTACATAACACTCCTTTCACAACTTAAACTTGACATCGCTATTTTATGATGACTTATGGCCGCCAGAGCTGACAGACACATTTTATTTTATACTTTATGCAGTCATTTGAAATTTCTTCAAAACATGGATTGGTGAACGAACTAATATTATTTACTTGTATACTTATTTCTTAACGTATTTTCGTGCGGTGTTCAACTGTGTTTGATATGTAATCGGATAACATCTTGGCGTGGCATAATTGCGTAATAGAGGCTGGACAGGTAGACAGGATAATTTTATTTGAATGCATTCGGACTGTAAAAGTAACCACACGAGCACAGCCGTCGTGGAGAAATTAATGTTCTTTCATCTGTCTCACGTCCGAGAAATGATAATGTAAAATAATGAGATCTATAGTGTAATAAACGTATTCGTTTGGAATAATAAATGGGTAGTAGAGGATTCCAAGGCTTTTTAAATAACATAAGTCGTAACCTTTTTCAAAATGTCTTTTCAATGGTCTGTATCCTAAACAAAACCAAACACCGCACAATACGAAAACTGAAGGCCTAAAATTGGTAGATTAGGCAAAACTTGTTTGTTTACTAGATGACAGTCACGCCTTGACTTTCTCCTGCTGCTATGGAGAAGCAAAGATTGTCTTGGGTTGATTATATTGCTGGTTTTTACCCACGTTTATAATTCTGATTTGAGTTTCCGAAATTCATATCTTGCCAGTGATGACAACAATAATTTACGAATCGTATATGATACGAGATGAAATAAAAACATAAATTATGATATACGTGCACAATTATTTCTTCAGAAAACTGAGACGTATACAGTAGAACCCTGTTATAACGACAGCGGTTTATGCGACACATCGTCTATAGCGTCAGATGTTCTGTGATACCAATGACTTCCTCATTGTTGAACATAATAACATATTCCTCCGTTAGAACAACACTCGTTTCTAACGACATATATCCTTTCGTCACGGTATAACAGAGTTCTGTCTACAAAATAACAGTATTGCGGAAATGTTGGCGAATGAAGAATTTTAAGTAGTATGAAGGGGGAAACAAGTGTGTCCCTTGACCTAGGTCAGTACGGAGATTCGTTATGTGGTTGAATTCAATGCTTTTAATTGGTACGTATCTTTTTACCATGGCGCAACACCCCCAGTGGGCCAAGGCCTCCTCATTATCAAGGATTCATTATCACACTCACACACACCACAATCGGTAGGACTCCTCTGGACGAGTGATCAGCCCGAAACAGAGACCTCTACCTGACAACACAAAAAAATCACAACAGACAAACATCCATGTCCCCGGCGCGATTTTTTTTTTTTTTAAATGTTTCGGTTTATTTACATGGTTCGTGTTACAGTTTGTTATTGTGAATTACATTATTGTTTTTACATTTGTATGGTCGAACTCACAATGCTAGCAAGCGAGCGGCCATAGACCCACCCCTTAGACCGCACGGCCACTGGGATCGGCAGTTGACACAAATGCTCGTTTTTAAATTGAAGTATTTTCCATGAAGGTATTTAAGTCTGAACATGTCCAAATTGCGTAAATGAAGAGCTTGCTTGTTACTAAATAAATGTTTTTTATAAATAAAATATTATTAATACAAGACATGAAATAAAATATTTGACTTTCGATGGTATTTTTTCGTCTCCTTGATCAAAACAGATAGCAGTACAAAGCAAGAGGATCTTCCACTGCAGCAATAGTACAGCTATTGACCTACTTTTCGATGCAGTGGACACTGTACCTAAACAACTGCATTGCCAATGAAGCCCAACATTTTTCCCGCATGCCCTATTCAAGCAGTAATTGGATTCCCGAAATAATTAGTGATTATTTCCCTAAACAAAATTAATAAATAAGAGTTGTAAGTAAGTGTAATTCATATAAATTTAATGATTCAGATGGGTAATGAAATTATGTAAACTCCACTATAAAAACATTATCGTTTTAAATAAATCCATGTCTAAAGTTGTAGATCTTTGATAGATTGCAGCTACTTTACGTATCTATGTACACGACAGTTAGAAGTACTCATAGTATATCTGAGAACTGTTTAGTTCTGGTACTAAAACGTGTAAAAGGCAAAGCAGTCCCATTGCAGGCCTGGACAGGCCCAGAGGGTTCCAGGAAGTTAAGGTTCCCAGATTTCGTGACAACGGCACAGGATGGTGGTAAGTTGTCAGCCTTACGCACCGGCCGCCTCTACCCCCAGGAAATATTCCTGGTACTCATTTCTGTTAGAGGCTGAGTCCACCACAGGGTCATAGTGCGATCGGAAGGATTTTATGTCAATGAAAAATCCACAGACACTAGCTGGGATCGAGCCAGCGTCCTTCCGGTTTGTAGTACAGCACCTTAACCACTGTGCTACCGCGGTCCCCCCTATTAAAACGTGTAGTAGATGTAAAAAACATCTGATGCGTTAATTCCTATTGTTATTATTAAAATATTTGAGGATACTAAGGATCATAAAACCGTTCCCAGTGGCCGCGCGGTCTAACGCGTATGTCTGTGGCCGCTTGCCTACTGAGATTGTGGTTTCGAATCCCAATGGGGGCATGGATGTTTGTTTGTTCTGAGTGTTGTCGAGTAGAGGTCTCTGCGACCAGCTGATCACTCTTCCAGAGGAGTCCTACCGACTGTGGTGCGTCGTTGAGTGTGATTAGAAACCTCGTGAATAAGGAGGCCCTGGCCCACTGGGGGCTGTTGCGCCAAATAAAAAAAGATCATAAACACTTCCACATGAAATCGGTCCTGAAAATGGGGACAGCAATTGCACTGCCGTAACGCTGGTACTTATCTACCAAACTACACGTTGCAAAATCGCAGAATATAACTCGAAGACTCTAAACTGAATAATATGAAATTCCAAATACTATAATTTATCAGCGATGATGTTTAAATTTTATGAACACAATAATACAAAATTATGGTTTAAGAATTGTAAAGGAAGAGGACTTACATTGAAAACACGAGTTCGTACCTCCACATGTTAAAATTACACTAGCTGTAGGCCGCCTACACTCTGTTGAGCAATTACCACAAACACACACACAAACACACAAAACAACAACAACAACAACAATCACTAAACTAATTAATACCCGTATTATTTTCACACCTATCAAACACCGTTACAACGAGTATTGATTGAAAGTGACAACAGTTAGCCGACACGACAACTGAGGAACAAAATAAACGTTATAAGCAGTATTATGGATGAAGAAATTCCAATGAGGCCGCAAAGATATGAAAACGCTACGGCAGTTACCGTTTTGCCGCGCGGGTCGCGGTGCGGCCCCTGACTGAGCCCGCTGCAGACTGCCTGGACACACCTCCTACACGCAGGGCGCAGCGCCACTCCCCACCCGCAGACACTAGCAGCCATCTTCTCTTGTGCGCGCAGTATAGTGTTCCCGAATTCTTTTAATTACTTTGCTGTTAATCTTCAACGAACTAACACGGTTACTGAAGATATCTGCCCTGCGGGATGTAATGCGTTATAGTCTGGAACATAGCTTGCCATTTTACACGATCCTGAGCCAGTTCAATCCTCTTCTCACAATAAAAACCTATTTTTAAGATATATCTTACCAATTAGTTAACTCTGTGGTAGCAGAACCCGAAGTTTCAACAGCGTTAATACCAAAGTTCGTCAAATGAGAAAATCCTGAGCCAGATTCATCAATTTCCCATCCTCAAAATCTGTTTTCTAAGATTATCTGGAAAATTGACTAAATCTCCGGTAGTAGTACAAACTCCAGCCACAAGGCAAGATCCTGAACCAACGGCATCTAGCTTCCAGCCTCACAGCCTTTCTCCTCTCACATCCATCTTAATATTATCCTTCTATCATCTCAATCGAGTGACCATTCAAGATGTTGGTTCGCTGAAGTAATGGTTGAATTTCATGTCTTCTGCTTTCAGCGCTACGAACTCATCTCATATGGCTCCACAAAATCCACTACTCTAACAACTTCCCTTGACTTTCATAAAAGCTACAAACAATTTTTACAGTTTGAAAGTGCACATTTATCAAACGAACCTAATTCCCAGAGCAAGTACGTTTTGTATGGTAATGTATTAATGGGTTCCGGTCTGGAGTTGTTTTATTTCAGTAGAGTTTTAAGCTTTCAATGCGTTTTTTTTAATGTTTGAATGTACAACACAGAATTTCATATGTCTGTGGGGAAATAAAATATTCAGTTTACGAACTCATCCATCAGTGCCTGACAGCTCCTATAGCGATTCAAATCCTTATTGAATGCTTCGGTAATTGTATGGAATTTTCTCCACTCCTCAGTACTTGATCGGGGCGAAGTTCTTCAATACAGTAAATGTTGTTCTCTTCTATAAACGTCTACAGAAACTTAATAACACATATTTTTGAATATTTATGTTGTTACTCTAACTTAATTCGCGTTTTCTTGATATCCGTTATGGAAATTACGTACTTGAGGTCTAAAACACATTTTGACAGTGCGTTTAATGTTACATAGCGCACTGTTAATAAGAATCCAACTAGATGCAACAGTATGCAGATATTTATTTACTGCAAAGTCATTCTACATGTTTCGGGTGTCACAATAACCATCATCAGGAGTACTAGACTCTGTAACCGCAGCCTGCGGTACAGGTCATAATATCGGTACAGCTACTTCCCTCCAACGTGGCCTGATCAGGAAGTAGCTGTACTGATATTATGACCTGTACCGGAGGCTGCGGTTACAGAGTCTAGCACTCCTGATGATGGTTACTGTGACACCCGAAACATGTAGAGTGACTTTGCAGTAAATAAACATCTGCATACTGTTGCATTTAGTTGGATTTTTATTAACACTGAATTATGATGCACGGAAATATGAGCTTAAAATTACGTAGTGCAGGTAGCAGTCCGGACGTTTAAAACCAATATAGGGGGTAGGAAACAAGTTATTTAGCCAGGATCCGATGCCCGATAGGGACAAGACATTTTCTTTTGTAGACTGTATTAGAATTGGTTAAAGTAAACTCGGTATTCTGTTAGAGTTGCAGGAGTTCCTTTCCATCGGTCAATTGGCCGCAGTATGCAGATAATCACTAACCTTCAACTAATGCTGAAATGCAGTGTGAAGTTCTACCCTAGTTTTTCTATATATTCTCTTCCTCTTGTACAAATTCAGAGACTGGATGTTAAATCCCCTTCCGATATTAAAAATTTAACACACAATCTCGCCATTTACTTTAGGCTTCTCCTACCTCTTTCTTTCTTTTCAGGGTTTTTTGTGTCATTTTGTGCTACTCTTCGCTTTTTCCCGGAGTATCGAACGATTTACTGGTTAATTTTTTCTTCTTATGCCAACTAAATGCACATAATATGTTATATATATATTTATAACCTATAACCTCCTGTGTGTTTCGGTCTTTTTTACACCACCTTCAGGGATATCATTGCGTTATTTGCTCAAGAAATATATGCTTTTGCAATGTTGTGACGTAGATCGTGATGTCAAATATAAAGTAAACCATGTATTTTTTTTTTAAATTTAGAAATTGACATTGTGAATTTGTAAATTGAAAAAAACAACGCTCTAAGAAACAGACATCCATACCAGCGGATGGATTCGAACCCGCAATCCCAGCAAGCCAGTGGCAGTATCCTGCATCTTACACTGCGTGGCCACCTTCTACAAGTACTTCATAAAAAATAAATTTAATTTTATTGTGCACAATAAAGGGTGGCAAAATGTTGAATGCATAATATAAAGCTTTATTCAAAAGGTGGGTTCAAATTTGGTCCCCGTAAACGTAGTAATACGCGCCGAAACTGCACCCCAGCAGCCCCCAGAATGGAAGTATCACGGCGAAATGCTAGAACACGATGTTTCTTCATAAAGTTTGTTAATTAAGCAACCACTTACACTAAAATGCGTAATTGTGTATAAAGGTAAAGTAATGCCTGTACAAACCTATTCAGATCCAAGGGGTTCCAGGACATTCGGCAAATGAAGGTGTTAAGGGTGCCAGCTGTACGCACCGGCTGCCTTTCGCCTTCAGGAAATATTCCTTTTAATCTTCTCAGTTCGGTTTTGAGTCAATCCCAGTGCCATAGTACGGCCGGAAGGATTATGTCAGTGAAACTTTCCAATGACACTTTCGGGAATCGAACCCGCAACCTCCTGCTTGTAACGCAGTGCCACAGTCAACTGCGCAACCGCATGTTCCTAATTATATATGAATACATTAAATATTGTTAAACATAAATATAGTAAAGCTCGTAGATTTCTTTCTGAAAATTTCCAGAACAAATCTACGGGTTTTAGAATGGAAATCGGTGGAGAAGTTTGGTCTTTAAATGAAATCACTCAGAAATACAATCACAGTAATTACGGGGGTAATGGGATAGGATTTTGTTCTCTTTCAACAGTGACGCATGCGCTAAAGCACACTTTTGGGGTCTCTAGTCGGTCGGTGAAACCACTCTTTTTTCTCGACCTTCTGAACAGTGTTAACATGCCGCAAAGCAAAGGCTACTCATTGCCCCGAGCTGAATGTTTATTGAATGCAGAAACGTTGATTCCACTTTTCACTTTATTCAGATTGCTGGCCAGTGTTAGGCAGGCTGCAGGCTGCAGGCTGCAGAACTTTTCATTATTGGTAATAAAATATTTATAATGTTTAAAACTACAGACTAGAGTTTAACTGAAGACTCCCAGTTTTATTACACATAGGAGTTGAAATATCTCATTCACTACTGAGAGTGGACTAGTGGCTTGTTTACTTGGTTAACGGGGCTTAATTTCGGGCAGAGAGGAAGATATTTTTCAGAACACCTCTACAGTAAACTCAATTTCCTAAGCTACACGTATGTGTACCGACGGACTTTGACCATGGCTAAAGTAACCGAATCATCGAGTTGGTCACTTATGTCCATCTGATGCCTATATTCAAGAATGCTTGTAGCTATGCCATAGCTACTTCGTATATATTTATGTTACGATGATTAACTGATCGCAAGACACTTTATATATTACCAGTGTTTCGCACAGAAGCAGCAGTCCGACATGCATTACAATTCCGTGTTCTGCCTTACGACATGTCCATAAAATATTCCAAAGCCTGTTGTCCACATCTTGTGATACAGTGATTCGTCTCTCAATTTCCAGTATCCTCTTGATTCCTTCAGGTGATACAGTAGCTGCCTACGTCTTCTTCACCCACTTCTCGTCACTTCTATTCTTCCCCCTATCTTTCCTTCAATAACGTGCTGTAATGGCAGTTAATAAGCAAAATGTCCCAATCCAGTCAGCCTTCTTCCTTTTTATTTTTGAAGAGTATTCCATTTCTCTCCTACATGACCCTTTGTAACACTCTTTATTTCTGACACGATCTGTCCAGCTGATCTCCATCCTTCTCCAGCACCACATTGCAAAACATTCCAAGTATTTCTGATCTACTTTCCCAAGTACCAAGTTTCAGTTATGCTCCAAATGTAGTGGTTTACTAATTTTTTCCTTAACTGTAGGTGCAATTTGGTGGAAAAAAAGTCTCTCTTTGTTGAATGCTTTTTTTCTGGATATAATTTAATGTTACATCTCATATCACGTGTTTCAGCATCCACAATTCTATTATTTAGTGAAACATGGATTAATCTCATCAAACACTAAAATATACCATTAAAAACTCTTTTTATTTCCAATAGGCTAGAGTATTGCTGGCGAAGAAGAATTCAAGATGTTTGAACCATTTACCTCTATTTTCACCACTTCTAAGTAAATAAACCTCAAAATGTAGCCCGCCACAGTAACCAAAATTTCTTACGATGAAAATTAATAAAACATATTATTCTGCAAAGTTAGTAAATATATAAAACTTACAGGTATCCTTATTCCAGAAAACAGCAACCTTTATTATTTTATATGTAGCTGTTAAACAGACACTCTAGTGTACACATAACAGCGAAATTTATTATTATTTGCTTACTGTCACAAACATATTTGTGTGTGTGTTTGTGTGTGTGTGTGTGACAGAGTGTGATTGTCAGTGTGCGCGCATGTATGTAGGCGTGTGTGTATGTGTGTGATATCAATCTATTATTTTAATTTTATAAAAAATGCAGTAATTAATCATGTCCAATAAATACACAAGCATTAAAACAAAGTTCAGAAAGAAGAGGGAGAAATAAACAAGGAAGGAGTGGTGCAAGAGAAAAACAAATACATAAAGAAAAATAAGCAGGAAAGATAAAGAATATTAGATTCCCTCCGTAAATATGGGCGTTAGGCCACAGTAAACGTACATGCACGTGTAGCATATAATATATTGTACGTATACCCACAAGGTGAAAGTCAGATTGATTCTGTGACTGAACACCAACCAGTGGCAACGTGTGAGCTAGTGGATGTAAAGACGCAAGCGCTCTGAACCTCGAAACTAGATAGACGTCAGTGATGAACTTCGCGTTAAGACTGGGTCTAGTATAAGCCATTGCACGTACAGTTGGATACGACGCAAAACACGATCTTTGTGCTGCAAAGAACAGAAAAATATCTTAACGACGATGGCAGTCCAATATATGCAACATGACGGTTTGCTCTAAAACGGTATAATTTATGACTTCACGCAGTCGTTAGCAGTGGATTAGTTCTGTCAACAGCAGATTAGTGTGAGCAATAAATGAGGGGTATATATCATCATAACTGTTTGCGAGATACTAGACAATAAGAATTGGGGTTCGCTGAGTAATTCGTCAAAAATCACTCTTCTGAAGTCTCTTTTGAATTTGTGACTGAAGTGACAACTTCTTATATAAACAAAGCTCAAATATAAAATTGAAAAAGTTTCTACTTACCTTTTCCATAGGTGGCAGTATTACTGACATAGGTGGCAGTACTACTGACATAGGTGGCAATACTACTGACATATGTGGCAGTCCTACTGACATACGTGGCAGTGCTACTGACATAGGTGGCAGTACTACTGACATAGGTGGCAGTCCTACTGACATGTGGTAGTACTACTGACAGAGGTGGCAGTACTACTGATATAGGTGGCAGTCCTACTGACATAGGTGGCAGTACTACTGACATATGTGGCAGTCCTACTGACATACGTGGCAGTCCTACTGACATAGGTGGCAGTACTACTGACGTAGGTGGCAGTACTACTGACATATGTGGCAGTCCTACTGACATAGGTGGAAGTCCTACTGACATAGGTGGCAGCACTACTCACATAGGAATATCCAGTTTTACTCAACGCTTGTCCAGTGTCTTCATCACTTCTCTAGAAATGAACACCATTTGAAGCCAACAATATTTATACAGATAATGAATGAAACAGATGACGCTAGAAGTAGACAAAAATTAGACTGGGTGATGGTGATTATATCCTTCTTTCACATCCACATGTGCAGGTACCTACAAAAACCTGGACTGTTTCAGCCTGAAGATTGTAGCGCTATAGTTAACCGAAACGTCGGTCATACTCATCGGTCAACATATGTGACATTCCAGAAAAACTGACTTTCACGAAAAGTTGTATACTTGTTTAAAAATGACATGTTCCAAAAACGGAAAATCAGAAGCCAAGTAATTCTAAAACGCACACACATTAACAAGATTAGCGTACATTAAATCCTCATCCTACGGTTTTCTGCAACCCTGCACAAAACTACTTCAAATTTTACGTTTCAGAGAATTGTTAGGTAAATTGAAAGTTTATGAGCTTCTCTGCCTCTGTTTTACAATAAAATATAATAAAAAATTCTATTAATTAATTTTAATTTAATTACATTTACCAATCTATTATTTTAGAATTTTAAAATCTTTGTAATCCCTGCAGAAACATCATTAAAATTGTTCAGCAGTTCGTAGATTTATGCATAAAAAAGCCATTAACTTACATTAGTTACATGCGAGTGTTATCCAATCCATATGGCGTCACCTTTCGGATGATTCAACACCATGAGTGCTATAAACCTCACATAAACATATAAACTGATCATAGCTGGAGTACATTAATACAGTTGCGTATTTGACCAATCCCTTAGATCTGCACTTTTTTGGAATTGTCAGCGATACAGACTGACGGCATAGCTAGTTGCTGGATAGGAGCTGCTCTACGCGACCGGAATAAATAACAAAACTGTTTTATCGTCTCGTAAAATGAAAGCCTGAATCATGAAGTCCATTACCACATTCATGAATATTTATGAAACGACTATCAGAACGTGGAAACTTTGCAGGCCAGAAGTGGAGCAGAACTTGTTTACAGGCAAAGATATAAAAGGTGCCTCTTTAAATTACAACCTAGCGAACTCATTTAAATAATAATTAAAACCGATGTTATGACATCCAAGAAAACACATGGCATATATGCGAGTTTTCAGGCTTTTCACTGCAGTGTGGAACAACAATCCTTTTGGGTGGGGGATAGGAGGCTGCGTTAGTGAATATTTGGTTCCTGACTGTTCGAGTAAAATTGTGATCCCAAAATTCGGGAGAGAAATGCCGAGTGATGCTCTATGTCTAATTTTGGAGACCGGGTGCCGAATTACACAAATAACGCAAAGAATTTTGTTTTAACAATTTAACTGGGAGGTACACGTACTAGAAACTTAAGATATTCTCAGTTTCTTGTATGTTAGCCAGCAGCACAATTTTACCTACAGAGATCATTGTAGACCTCTGGCAGGCTACACCCTTTATGACCACAAAACAAATGACTACGTATGCCGCGAACTACGGATTACAGGCATACTAGACAAGATAGATGAATACAGACGGAACTGGCTTTCACACTTGCAAAGAAGGCCACAAAACCGAATCCCTTTGGAATCATACCACTAAAGACCACAAGGAAGGAGATCAATTAGAAGATCGAAGAAGCGTTGGCGCGAACAGCTGTAACTCTGGAGACGGAACGGATCAAAGGGTCCAATCCCTGATGTTTATGATGATGATGAGATCATTGTAGTTATATGTTTGTGAAAATCTGACTGAGAAATTTCATTCAAATTGAGGTCAGGGGCTCTGTGAAACGCATTTCTAGAAGATTAACAATGAGGCAAACCTGCTGTGCTTAAATTATGGATCAACCATTTGAAGTAATGCGTGAAAGTACTTCTCTATCCAAAGCTCCCTTATTGCAGAAGAGACATTGTTGTTTGGAAAGTTCCCAGTCTGCTCAGGCTTGTCTGTCTGATAAGAGCGTCGTGTAGGTGAAAAAGAAAATGGAGCAGTTGTGGAATAACACAAACAAGGAAAAACCGAAGCACTTGGAGAGAAAAATATCCCAGTTCCAATTTTTTTTACCAAATCCGCGGGGCCGGTGATTTGTCATGAGTCATAGAAATACCTTGAAATCTGACATTGATTTTAATAATATGTGAAAAGCCAGGTCTTATCTCGCAGAAGAAACATGGCGTCTTGGTACAAAACCACACCGTTTACGGAAATTATGCAAGTATATATTGCGAGCCATATGAACACATAAATACAGTGTGTGACGTAAGGTCAGAGATTCTAAATGTTAACAGAAGGTAGAACATATATTTGTCAGGGTGTTTTAAACATTGAATGACACTGCATACTTCACTGCACTGAAGATCATAGATGTAAACGTGAATGTTTATGCAACTACGTAAAGAAATAAACCACAAACTGTATGGAGCAGATTAGTTTCTGGATCTTGAAGGTTCCTTAGCTATTCCAGAAAATTCCCGCGTTTTGTGGAACTCGGCAGTTGTTTCACCGTTTCCACTAGAGACCGTTACCTGTTCCCACCCACAGGCAAATAAATTCAGTTCACTCAATCCCAGGTTATCTCCTTCGGATTTTTTCCCTAAACTGTAAATTGAGACGAAATGAGTTTTCTGTGACGTGGGAACTGGATCTTAAATGATATTGAGAATTAATAATCCAGTGTCCGATTTCTGTCCCCTTTAGTCTTCGAAATGTTACGTAATATAAAAATCCTGGTACTCTCGCATTTCATTAAAAAATGACGCCGACAAAGTATACAAATTATTTTCCGTTTTACCTTATACAATTAAATACACATTCAGTGCATAAACATTTCATACGAAATTCCATAGGATTTGCATGGATACAAATTTTAATGTACCAATTTTTAATGTATATAGTATTTAAGAAATGCCTTCCAGAGATGACCCGGAAAGACACACATGCAAATAAAAATGCCTATGAAACTTTACCTGAAAGCCAAAGTAGAACAAGACAGTCAATGTACACTGTATGTACAAACGTAAATTTGAGACGCATTCGTGTAACCATTGTTGCCATGGAAAAGGAAAAATATTAGGTATTTTGAATGTCTGTCTGTAACCGGAGTTAAAAAGCAAGCAAAGAGTATGCGCCTTATTATATTTCCCTCTGAGTTCTGTCTGACTTTACCATAAATACATTACTTATAAAAGCTTCGACTTTTGGAAACAAAGTTATTGAACATAAAATGTGTATTTTACTCTTTTTACTACAAATTTGTTTGAAACATTTCTCATTCTAAGAAGAACTGAGAGAGATATATGATCAAAAATGTGTATTGGTCTTAATGTAAGATATCCGTTATTACTGGTATTGTCACATTTTATTGAGATTTGAATTTTTTCAACAGATTTTGAAAAAATAATCGTATGGTAAGAGTCATGAAAATCCGTCCAGTGGGAGCCGAGTTTTTCCATGAGGACGGACAGGCAGACAGACAGACATGACGAAGCTAACTGCCGCTTTTCACGATTTTAGAACGCACCTAAAAAAGGACAACATGCTCTTATTGTATCGGAGAAAGAGCAGACGACAAGTTTAAAAATGAATATTTCAGCATCTTCCTTAATAGAGTTCCAGTCTTCAAGAAAAACTTATAAGTATTTGTTCAGTTACTCATTAATTTCCACGAATTCTGAAACCGGAAGGCTCATTACTGTGTTCAATAGAGCGCAACATTTGTCCATATTTTGAACCAAACTTTTACGGAAGTCATCCATCTTTCCCATATTTTCAAGATAGATTTAAATATTTTACTTATTATCGTTTTATCCAAGCCATGTTTCAAAATATTCTTTCCTTGAGATTTTTCGATGAAGGATTTTTATGCATAGTTGAGTAAAGAGAGACCAACTTGATGTCACTTGCTTTATTATTTCTTTATTTAATGTTCAACATGTTTCGGATGTTAATACATCCATCCTCAGGAGCTTGCGACTTATGTGCTGACTTATTTCATGGGTTGTATTGATCTGGTTTGATGTGTGTTGGTGTTACGTTGTGGTATGACTGGGGTGGTGTGGTATCCGTATGCAGGTTGAAGCACTACTCATGCAGATTTGTATGCAGTTTTAAAAATCGAAATTGAAAGGTTCATGTGGAAGATGATCACGAAAATTCGACGAAAAAAGAGGAGCCAGGAGAAGAGTAGAAGGAACAGAAAGAAAAACGTCAGATAATAATAAGGGTGAATTTTTACATAGTCTGAATTCCTATATTGAACGGCATGTTATCACAACACAAAACTTGATTCCTTCCGATGTATTTGGGTCTTTAAAAACCACCGTTGTTCACCGTGGATATGTCGCACCATTTTGTGAATTAAACAGAACAAGCAGCACATTTAATCTTCTAGCGACTGGGAGTTTCTGACGTATGCCCTGGAAAATTCTACCCTCACGACAGATGTTTACAGTCTTGACACTAGCGCAGCAAACGAAAACGGAAAGTGTAGGAATTTTAACGGGTAATCCTCAGGGAATACGCTATACAGCTCCACAGCATAACACAATGTTTTGTTCCGACGTCTCTCCGTTCTGTGAGACATTAATAAGAAAACCATGTTGCTGAGGAACATGTTTAAAATGAACTAAGTTTACACTCAGAAATGTTTGTTGAAATAAGGCAAAGTAGTACTGAAATCAGTAATTCGTGACATGACAAAATGTAATTTATTTAATTATACCTTAGTTTCGTAGCAAATTGCTGCCTCCATCTTCAAGTTAAAATACCCCAATTTTGATAGTTACCTCCATGAACTTCTAAAATCTCGCATAGTGGTTGACATCAGATAGTATCACTTAAAATTGACGAAAACGTAGTCGGGATAAATAGGGAAGGGATTTATACAATGTGGTAAGGAAACGCGCAAAAGCGACAAGGATTGATGTAAAAAGAAATTTATGTTTGTGAACAGGGAAAGGTTGCCGATGTGTTAATTACACTGCTAGGGTAGTGGGTACTCAGACTGAATGCCTCGAGCAGGATCATAGTGCAACCTAGTATAAGGTTATTGCTTAACAACCTGACATAGTGGCTTAGCTTTTTAGAGATTTGGATGGATTCTTACAGCGTCAGGAAAAGAGGACCATATTTTCCCAACCGTTAGTTCAGAAAGAATTGTAAAAGCCATTTTGCAAAACGCAGTCCCTATCTTCTCCCAAAAGTAAGAACAATGAAAATTACTGAAAAGTAGAAATAAGCGAGGGGAATTTTTTTTACTTTCGTGCAATTAACCATAAACCAGAGTAGCAGAAGAAGTAAATATTTTATTACACTTAAGATAATAAATTGAACTAAATACTCTATATCGAAAGAGAAGTATAATGGACGTGTTTACTCTATCTTACATAGCATAGAATAACCATTACTGTAAATGGACGAGAGTGAACACTTGATTAAAATATTAATAAGCAGAATTCAAGATAACATGGAAATGTTTTGAGAAATCACAAAATAAGGTAAGGGAGGTAATGGTTAGATTAAAAATTTTGTAATGAATTTATCTAGACTACAAAGTACAGTGGATTAATGCAGTGTTTGTAAATACAGTTCGCAGTTTGAGAGACTGCTTGTCGTAGTTTATTGTCTTTAAAAGTAAGAATGAAGACATATGTTAAAAGAAATCTTGTGTCAGTGGAACGAGATTTCAGTACGGTTCGACTCAATAAATAAATAATAATATGGGTATGAATTCCTACCTAACAGAAGGTAATATACGGGTTAATTACAAAGAAGATCCGATAAATAACCTGATAGGAAATAATATCGGTTTATCATGAAATTAAACGAAATAACAAATTTCAGTGTGAGAGGAAAATGCAGAGCTTTTAGAAGTTAAGGCGGGTGTAATACATTTTTAAGGACATTCTTTTAAATGTTACCTACATTTAAACAAGACAGGCAGTGAACGTATAATGTAACAATAAGGCGCCTTCGTGCAACCGTTGTTGCAATGAAAAAACAATAATTATTACATATTGTGAGTGTGTGTTTGTAGCCTTAAGTATCCAGCTTGTCATGCGCATGTGCCATACTCTCATTTGTGGCCTGCCCGGCTCTACAAAATTTTTCCACCTTATCTCATGAAAGGCACGGTAAAAAAAAAAGTTTGAAAACAAGTGTGTTTTGATTTTCTCTACAACTTTTGCCTCAAGCTGCTAAGAAGAAATGAGAGAGGTATGATCAAATATGTAAGGAATAAACAAATATTAGAAGAGTGGAAGAGAAACTAAGAAAATGTAAATCAGATTGGCTTCAGCATGTAACAAGAATAATGAAATAATGAAATAAATAAATGTTGAATTGTAGACCAATAGAAGAAGAAGACTTGGAAGACCTTTGCAGAGAATAATAGACGAGTTCGAAAGAGATTTATGAAGGCCTAACACGCCAAGGATGATGGTCAAAAATGCATGTTTGTCTTCATGGAATTGCCCGTTATTCTTGTCAGATTTTAATGAGACTTTAATATTCTCGACAGAGTTTTAAAAAATACCCAAATATCAAATTTCATGATAATCCGTTTAGTGGGAGCCGAGTTGTTCCATGCGGACAGACGGAAGGAGGGATATACGGACAGACTGAGAGAGGGAAAGAAAGACATGACGAAGTTAATAGTCGCTTTTCGCAATTTTGTGAACGCGTCTATAAAGCGAATAGTATCATACAGAGGAAACAAAATAAATACTCAAAGAAACGTCCTTTAAGAATTATATGAATCGGAAAAATCATCTTCCGGTCGTTAGTGAGGTGTTTCCTTTCTGGTGTCAACATCAACTGAGTCGAATTTTTTGTTACAAGAGACCGACTGAGCACACTGTCATTTCAGCCAACAGATCACAAGAAGTGACGTAGTAGCTGTCGCACAAAACAAAATATACAGCAGCTAACTGCAGAAGTGTTTTTCTAAACATTTGTTTCCAGTGAGGTTTCCAGTTCGAATTACGCAATAGGCTATCACGAGTAAACATTTTTAGTTTTATTCAGTTACTCCTTATTCCATTCACGTACAGAGAGGGTCTGGGATCAACGAGCCTCGTGTACAATAGGTATCGGCTCATTGCCGTGTGTAAAGCGGCCTGTGTAACTTTATCCGCCCACCCCATCTAGCAACGAGGTTAAAGAAAGATTATAGCTATAAAGCTACTCCCTTCTGGGCCTTCGTGGCCTGTTCTAGGGTGAAACTTGAAACCCAAACATAGAGTGGCTACTGTTGTACTCCAATGACTCATACATAGTTGGCTGCGTAAATATAGATGCTGGTGTGCTTGATGACCTCTTTTCTTTCCAACCGTTGACACATGGGATCAGTATTTGACGAGCCGGTTGAAGCGGTCTGATTTACTCCCCGTCTCTGCCTACATGGCAGGTCGTGGGGTAAAATTTACGTCTTACCTTCATCTTCACTCCATGCCAATAACATAATAATATGTACTTTCGAGTAAATTTATGGCTAAGTTGTAGCAATCACCACCTTTGTTTTTTATTCGGAATGTGGCGGATTTATAACCGGGAACTATAAGTAATTTCGGAAATAACACTTTAAAATAGGCTGCAATTGAACATTTCGAAAACCTGTTCAATTAACGTCTAACAGACAATCTTACCACATGACGCTGTACCAGCTAGATCAGTGCTTTCCAAAGTTCTCGACTATGAGGGCCCCTTAATGGCAGTCAAATTCGCGAATTCACAAATATAAACTGTTGTTGTCCTACACTCTTCTATCTACCCACAAAAAAATACGCAGTTTTTATACGAAATATTTCGCGTAATCTTTATTAAATTATGTGTAAATGCAACATGCCACATTTTGTGGCTACTATTAGCCAATCTCAAGCCTATTTAAGTTAATCAAATTTCAATATGTGTATATAATCGTCTCATAGCATCAGTCAGTTTTAGAGTTTGGTACAATTATTAGTCTGTTTTACGTTCTGAATACAAAACATCTTCAGTGGTCGATATCACTATCGAAGCATGTATAGATGTGGTTCTTGCACCAAAACGTAAAATATACTGGTTCCATGATGGCATTAATCCAATAATTAAAACATTAGTGTCTAGAATGGGCTTGAATGTGGCTAAAACTAGCCGAAACACCTAGCTGTATTCATGTAATAAATATTACACGACATGGTAATGTAACAGTTGTGTGGTTGGGTTTTGTGAATTTAACGAAATGCGTTGACAAACACAACAGAATATTGCATGCAAATATTAGAACTGTAATCCCTGTTGATATACGAAGCACGTAATAAAATCTCAGAACCGCAGTAATATCATTCACATCATATTCATGACAGTAATAATAATAATAATAATAATAATAATAATAATAATACAGAATATATGACGAAAGAAACCTCTCGTTGAAGGAACAAACTTGCAGGGAAGATTAGCGAGTTCTTTGTATCCATCAAACAACATCGTGGGCCCTGTAAAAAGCTCTGCTTCCTCTGGGGATCCGCGGTCACACAACACAGAGCTGACAGCTTTAGGAGTTTCGTTAATGAACGAAACTTCTACCGTCAAATAGCTCCAAGACGATGAATACGAAGATGGCGGTCTCCTGAAATTGACGCTTTTTGTTCTAGTAGAAAAGCACCAACTTTACGTATGAATACACTTCCTTTTGCTCAGCGTATCTGGTACCTTGAAGACAGGCGTAGGATTTATTCTAAAATAATCCTATATTTTACCAGAATGCACTGTAGAATACAACACAACTCTTCAGCCCATTGGAAACATAATTTCTGGAACAATTTAATTGTTCCTCATTCCTTGACAGCAATTTATTAATAAGCGTCCTAGTTCCTTCCATGTATATAATGGTTGGTCTGTGGAGAGGAACGTCTAATTAACTTTGCATTCCCTTGTTCTGGTAGTCGCCGCACAGGGAACATCACTCACTGTTCTCTAAAATAACGTCCAGTTCGCATTGTACGTACGCGTTGCTTCAATTGTTACAGTACTGCCCTTCAAGCAAGCGGACCTACGTTACTGCCTGAGTAAACAGCGTTACTTAAAGTGGTTACAGTGAGCAAGTCTTTAGCTGTAGAACGAGAGAGAAGTTCAAATTAGAGAATAATTTCTGTTATGAAAAACCGAATTGTATGGCAAATGGTGCACGAATGACTAGCTTTCAGAAAGACAATGTGGTATGGACTGAGAAAACAAGCACTGGTAATTTGTTTGTTCAAATACCGTATTCGTACGTTGCAGGTGTGTGGACATGGGAAAATAGAAAGTCGTAATACAAAGAGGAGAAAGGAAACGTAGAAGGCAAAACAAATAATAAAAGAGAGAAACTTTATGGTCAGTTCAACGTATTCAGAAAGTGATGGAAGAAAGGGACAATTTAACTTCCAGAACTGTATTTGAAAGGGTCTTGTTCTGATGTTTGTACAGGATACATAAAGTGTTAGGTTAAATTTGATGGTGGTTTGCACCTGTCCTAAAACAAGTACTCGTATCACGGTACGATGGTACAGGAAATTCTGTAGTTCGCGAAACATGAAGACGAATTGTAACGCAAATCGTAAGGTATTTATGTCACAATTGCGAAAAAAAATCGCTTGAAAGTGTTAGGTGTCTTGTATAAAAAGTTTTTGCTGATGTATAGGTTGATTGCGATTTCTAATGATAGGTCGTGGTTGAACATTAGAAAGCATTCGTCCAATGTTTAACGAAATATTGCACGTTGTTTACAGTCAAATATACAAAAGCAGTCTCCTTCCAAGTCTACAGGACAGTCAAGGTTGTCTCTTGTACAACTCAACGCTGTAAAACTTACGTACCAGGAATATGATCGTTATATGATTTCAGAATTCGTTGATATTGATATAAGGAAAATTAAATTACCAGAAAAAGTATAGAATTTTTACATAAGTTTTGCGTGAAAATATCTTAACCTTTTAAAGCCTAAGTCTTAATTTATGTACCACCAGCTTTGACATTCAGAATTCTGTGTTCTGCCTACAATACATAAAAGTGTTTTGCGTTGATCTCAGAACAAACAGAAATTATTTATCTACACAGCATTAAGTTATCGGTTTTTATAACTGAGGCAGATAGATAGAGTCTCGTCCTTAAAGGTTTAAAATTCGGCCTGTCATTTACAAGCAATTTATATATTATATAATAAAATATTATGATATAGACGCCATTTTGTTCAGTAACACTAACCGGAATGCTGGCATTACCATGGTATACATGAACATATGGAATGCAAACTATTTTAATCTGATATTGTTGTAGAAACGAAAAATTACAGGCAAGAAAATTAAATGCTTTCGGGTTGGTAATAAGATCAAGTCCTAAATGTTTCTAGTTCAGTTTCTAATTTTTCCACTTACAACGCAGTATTAGCAGAAGGTGTCTCAAGTGGAAACAGCTAGTCACGCGCTCTGATATCAGAAATCTAAATCTATGGTTTCAGAACAAAAGGAAACTTTGTAACGAGTTTGGAAGGAACTTTCAACGACAATGCTATTTGAAAGTATTGTAAGTTAATTGATGAGGCTGATTGTATTTGTAGAGCGAAATCCTCTGGTAAGCAATGAGTAAGTGAAACTACTTACAAGAATCTTAAGGTGTGTCATCCCCGTTGTGTTAGGTCAATAATACAAAGCCGTAGTGTGTATATATCTATATATACATACAGTCATAAACACAACAGTATTACAATTAGTAGCGATATATAATATACAACTACACGTTTCGGCCCTGTATGTGGGCCATCATCAGTGATGAAACCCCTTAACATGTTTATTTGAACTTTTACTAATCCCACGATTTATGATGTAAGACGAAATCTCGTCCCCCTTCCAAAATTACCACACTTACTGTATAGTCACTTAATAAGTTCGGTGGACAACCTGATG
>Ga0123355_10002087_pt1 | contig 28211 bp, 29 predicted proteins | sample TergutEmb28metaG_3_FD_89872 | JGI IMG/M metagenome (GOLD analysis project Ga0123355, IMG submission 89872) | Embiratermes neotenicus P1 segment gut microbial communities from Petit-Saut dam, French Guiana - Emb289 P1 | ecosystem: Host-associated > Arthropoda: Insects > Digestive system > Gut ... | reverse complement strand
CCACTGAAAGGGGAGGGGGACCGTGTAGCGGTGGAGGGGTTTTCTAGCCTCCCATACCTCCTTCAATCCCTCCTCGACACCACCACCATCCCATGGATTCGACTACTGTACTGCTACCCCGAGCGAATCACGCCTGAACTCATCGCAGTCATCCGTGATAATCCGAGAATCGTGCGCTATATTGACATGCCCATTCAGCACATCGCTGACCCGGTTCTGCATTGTATGAAACGCCGTGGAGATAGTGCGACGATCCGCAGCGTCATGGCAGAGTTGCGCCAACAAATACCCGACATTGCCATTCGCAGCACGCTGATTGTGGGCTTTCCCGGCGAGACTGAAGAGGATTTTGCTGAGCTGCATCAATTTGTGCTCGACGGTAATTTTGACCGGCTGGGAGTGTTCGCATACTCCGCCGAAGAGGGAACGCCTGCTGCGGAAATGCCCGATCAGATTGACCCCGAAGTCGCGCGTCGCCGCGTAGATTTGCTCATGTCCAGTCAGCGCGACGTATCGCTGGCTAAAAATCAGGCGAAAATCGGCACGATAGTAAAGGTGATCGTCGAGAGTGCAACTTCCGGCAGAAGCCAAGCTGATGCGCTGGAGATAGATTGCCTTGTGTACTTTGACGGCGAGTCGCGAGTCGGAGATATCGTTGATGTGAAGATTACTCAATGTGATGAGTATGATTTGTATGGGGTGATGGAGTGACCACCCTGTAACGCTACGCGTATCACCCCTCCTGCAAGAGGGGTCAAGGTGAGCGATACCCCAATCTCCCTGCAGGGGAGGGGTATCATTTATTCACCTCATCTCACCACTAGGAGCCCACTATGAACCTACCAAATAAACTCACAATAGCGCGCTTATTCATGACGCTGGCGTTCGTCATTGTCATGTTTATGCAGAGCATAGACGAAACATTGCTGAGACTGGTCGCAGGAGGACTGTTCACGCTCACCATGCTGACCGACATTCTGGACGGACACATCGCGCGTAAGCACAATCTCGTCACCAACTTCGGCAAATTCCTAGACCCGCTAGCGGATAAAGTCATGGTCATGGGCGCGTTTTTCGGGCTGATGGTCATGGAGCGTGACAATATGCCCATGTTTTTATTCATCGCTGCGGCAGGATTCACGGTTTTTGTGCGAGAGCTGATGGTTACGGGGTTGCGCACCATGGCAGCTAAGAAAGGCGAAGTCGTCGCTGCCGATAAAGCGGGCAAGTTCAAGACCACCACGCAGATTATGTACATCCTTTGTGCGCTGGTTTTCGAGCCTGTCATCGTCGGACAATGGCTGGTCAGCGCAGTTGACCGTCCGTTAGATATACACGTATTCGGATGGCTGGCGGAGCATCAAATCCTCAGCTATATCAGCGTTGTCCTCATGCTGGTAATGACACTGTATTCGGGCTTCAATTATTTCAGAAATGCGCGAAAGTATATTGATCCAACAGAGTGATTAGTGGATAGTGAACAGCTAATAGCGAGTGAGTGATGGATGTTTTCGGGTGGGCAAACCCCGCTCCTACAAGGACAACATTTATGTTGAAAAATAAACAAGAAATAAAAATATTCGTGCTGCACATGCTCTCGTCAGTAGCTCGTGAGCTGGAATTCGAAGACTTGAACGACATGGTACTGTGCGATGGACTAGTCGGCGGACTGGATTTTTATGAGTGTTTCGCCGAGTTGAAAACCGCAGGCAACTTACAAGAAATTCGCGTTGACAGCAAGCTCAAGTTTGAGCTTACCGAACAGGGTCGGCACGTCGCTGCTACACTGGCGCCTGAACTAGCACCTCATTTGCGTACTCGTGCAGTAAAAAGCGCACTGCGCTATCTCGACTTTAAGCGGCGCAAGGTCAAATTGGAAACCACTTACGAGGAGCGTTACGACGGGCGGTACGATTTTAGTTGTTTTATTGACGAGGCAGGAGCGACATTGTTGCAATTGCAATTACTGGTGGACAATAAAACACAAGTCGACCGCATGAATTTGGTATTCCGCGACCGCCCTGAACATATCTACAAGTGCCTGCTGGCGTTGCTGAGTGGTGAGGCAGGGTATTTAAGCTAAGTTGTGGTCAGCGGGTATGGACGGCTTAGGGTCGCCTCGGAGCAAGACTTTTCGCCATTCTCGACGACTCCAGCCTTGACAGCCCCATAAATTAGTGGCTGATGTATATAGCGGGGAATGATATAATAGAAAGATAAGTATCAAAAAAAGGACAAAATAAAATATGAAACAGAAAAAATCAATACGAGGCTTGCTGTTAGCGGCAATTTTGACATTTTTGCTGATACCAACTGCAGCTGTAGCACTCAATGCCTTGCCATCCTCGTCAGAATATGTGATACCTGTTCCGGCAAATGCAATCCCTGTGTCGAGCTTCGCGCAACTACGCGACGAAATTCAAGCGGCGACCGGACCGATTGAAATTTTGATTGAAAGTGATATTGAGCTTACGTCGACGATCACAGTTGAGCAAGATGTGATAATCGCCGCTGCAAGCACGGCGGAGTTGACTGTTTCCGGAAATTTCCGTCACTTTACCGTACGTAGACCCACGGGTGGTAACGTCAGAATGGAGTTCGCAAATGTCGAACTCATCGGACGAGCTCCCGACACACTTGAGGGACGGACTGCAGATCATGCAGGTGGTGGAATTATAATCGCTCGAACCGAAGCGGGTCCGGGCACAGTAACCAGCACCAATACAATACACACGCTATATTTGCACAATGCAATTATTCGCAATGTCCATAATGCCACTCATGGTGGAGCTATTGCGTGGACGTGGCCGCAAGGTGAACCGCAAGTTTTCGGCTACCAAAATATTGTGGTCAGTGGCGCGAACACGGTCATCGAGCGAAGCACGGGAACACGTGGTGCAGCTATTGCAGCAAACAACGTCACAATCAATGATGGTTTATTCACTAATAATGCAACTGTTGTTCCTGCCGGACGCGGCGGTGCATTTTATGTTTATTCTAACTTTACCATGAATGGCGGTACGGTTAGCTATAACACAGCAGCAAGAAGTGGCGGAGTCGATGTTCGCTGGGGAAATGCTGTTCTCAACGGCGGAACGATTACCCGCAATACGGCGAACGGACCTATTTCTCCGCAGGCACTAAATGGCGGCGGAGGAATCCATGTTTCGTTTGGTTCACTCACTGTCCGAAATGATGCAGAAATCAGTCATAACACGTCCTATAGACTTGGTGGCGGAGTTGATGCAGGAACTGTTATCATGGAGGGCGGAATTATTCGTGACAATGTTGCAGCTACTACGGGTGGCGGAATAAATACGCGCATATTCACCATGTCTGGTGGGATAATCCGAGACAATGAAGCTGAGCGAGGTGGCGGTGTCTATCTCTGGGGAGTAGCCAATGTTAACTTTCCAAGTAGCTTCACGCTAAGTGGCGGCTATATCAACGGAAACACAGCTGATTCCGGAGGCGGAGTACACCTCAGCGAGCATAGTGACCTGATTGCGACGGGCGGAAATATCATCAACAATGCCGCGAACTATAACGGCGGCGGGATTTTTGCAATGAACTATACGCGACTTTCTATTAACTCGGACGTTGTGTTCAACGGAAATACTGCTGCTACACTGCACAATTTCTTCTTGTATCCCGATTATGTTGTTGGCGGCACTGTAGCAGCAGAATACAGCGGCGGCGGACTTGGTGGCAGCACGGCAAATGTTACCGAGTGGGGCGGAGTCAGCGTTCGAGGTGTGCATGTACTGAACAATTATGACATCAACTTCACCGGATTTGCCTATACTCCAACAGAGCCAAGCCCCGAAACCGGAATCTCAGGAATGGTGATTTGGATTGGGATTATAGCTTTAAATGCAGTTGGATTTGTTGTTATTATGAAGAAAACTAATAAACTAGCTTAATGTAAAAAACACCCTCTTTTCATAATTGGAAAGAGGGTGTCTTTTAAGCTTTATTTAATCGTCCCATTCAAATTTGACGATATTGCCGTTTTCCACGCTGATATAGTATTCAATATACGGCATACGCTCGCCATGAGTTCTAAATAACAATTCCCATACCCATTGCCCATGTTCAAAATCCATGCCTGAACTGGAGTGGAAAGTCGCATTAATGCCACGATTTGCGAGATCTTCATAAGCAATTTCAATGGCTCTATCTCTTGTAATCGTTGGGTTGGACGGTCTGTTCCCGCCTTGAACTTGCTCATTATTATTATTATTATTATTTTGCTCACGGCTATCACTTGTGCTAAAGATATTACTGCACGCACCAAGTGTTATTGTTACAGCAATAAGTATAATTAAACTTATTGTAATCGACAGCTTCTTTTTCATCTTAGTTGCCTCCTTTCATTTTGCGATATTTTCTTAATGATATAATGCCGGCTATTACCCCTGCTATAAAACCCACTATGCTGAATACAAGAGCGACCGAATATCCTATTATTTCACTTCTAACATAAGCCTCGCCCATATGGTCATAATAACCGCCTACAACCTCAAGTATTTCTGCTATGAAATAACCAACCAATCCTAAGCAGAGAACGGCTACCGCCAAACAGACTAATGAAAAAATCAAACAAGGGATAGCGTGCTTGCTTTGTGTTGTCGAGTACGTCACAGTCTGTTCGTTTTCGGCGCGTTGTTCCAACTCGTGAATGCGCACGATTTGTTTTAGATTGTAACTAGCTACTACAGCATCTTCCATTTCACCATCTGCCACTCTGTCGTCGATAAACTCATCATATTGAGCGACCAATCGTTCGTTTGAAGTCTCTTTCCTCAACTTGTCTAAAAATTCTTTTTTATTCATAAATTTTCACCTCCAAAAGTGAATTAAGTATAAATTTGTGTATTTTGTCCAACTCGGCATAGTTGTCTTCGAACTCTTGTAATCGTGCCTCTCCATGCAGTGTTATCTTAAAATAGCGCCTTATCCGTCCATTATGCTCTTCACTGTAAGTTGTCAAAAATTTCTCTCGTTCCAACCTACCCGTGACGGCATATAGTGTGCTTTCGTTGACTTGCATTACTGTACTTATGTCTTTAATTATTTGCCACCCGTAACTGTCGCCTTTGTTAAGTACGGATAAAACACATAGATCAAGTAATGATTTTGTAACCTTTACATCCAATGCGAACCTCCTTCTACAATGCTGGATTGATTTCAATGCTGCATCATGTATAATACTATAACACATGTAGTATTCGCTTGTCAAGTGTTTTTTAGAATTTTTTTAAAAAGCTTTGCTGTTTTTAGTTGAACAAAAACAACACCCCTACAATGTAGGGGTGTTTAGTCAATAATTTGTTATTCTTCGCGCCCAAATCTAAATGTGCGGTCGTTTGTACGGATGAAGTTGGTGAATCCCGTCCAGTTGGTGAAGATTCCGCGCAAGTCGGAAGAGTATTGGAAAACATTTTGGTGTACAAACAGCGGAATAATAGGCATTTGCTCCATCAAAATTGCTTCGGCATCGTGAAGATAATTGGCACGAACAGCAGCATCTCGACTTGAAAAACTGCGCGAAATTTGCGCATCAAAGCGACTGTAGCTCCATCCGCTTATGTGCGGCGCATATTCCTGACCCGAAGGCAGTCCGACAGTAGCAGAGCCGCTTCCGAATAGTGAAAACGGAGCTAGGGCAAACAGCGGATTAGAGGATAGAGTTTGCATGTCAAGAGCGACAACGTCCCAGTCGCGCGCAAGATAGGCATTCATGAAATTATCGCGAGTGAAGTCCATTCCGTCCAGTGCCTCGTTGTACGTAGCGCCGGGCACGTTGACAAAGCCCTCGGTGCGGATAGTCACGGTGAAACCAAGACTGTTCCACACTCCGCGAACATACTCGGCAACACGAAGAGCCTCGGCATCCCAACCACGGACCAGGATTTCGAATGCTCCGCTTGTCACACCTGCTTGATTGAGCAGCGCACGAGCGGCAGCCATGTCGCCCGTGGGGCTGATAAGCGAGCCATTAGGACGAGCATCGGCGAACAAAGTAGCGTTTCGACCCCAACGAGTGTTAAAAACTCCGGTGGGAGGTACTACTCCCTCGGCAGGGCGACCGTGAACTTGAGCAGAATTGATGAGCTCGTTGCGGTCAAGAGCAATACTGAGCGCACGGCGCACACGAGCGTCGGCGAATAGCGGATTATCGGTGTTAAAAATGTAAGTGTGCGTGTTCATAGTGTCCACAACGTTGACACCGCGCTCGTCACGATTGGCAAAGGGTACTCCGGAAGTATACTTGCTCAAATCATAGTTGAACAGTGCATAACTAAGCTCAGCAGACGTACCGAAGCGCAAGTCTTGATTAGAGCCGTTGATTTCAAATCTGCCTGCACTGGTGAAGTTAAGCTCAATGCGGAACGGAGTAACAAAGCGATTATTCGCATGACGCTCGATGTTACGGCGATAGAACAAGTTGCGCTCAAGCAACATGCTCGGACGATGTGTCGGTGGCTGAGAGCCGGGAACAAGATCGTAGCTGATACGCTGCAAGTTGAACGGACCGTTGCTCTCGACCATCATAGCGTTGGTTGACCAGTAACTCGTGCGCTCCATGCTGTCGCGGTGCAACGGAACAAGCGCAGGCGAGGCAAGTGCTTGCAGGAACATGTCGATATCAGGTCTTTCACCGTCGGAGACGTCAAATTCAATTTCAATGACATCTGTGCCAACAGCGGCAGCTCCGAAGTTGTAGATGCTCGCTTCGCCCGTGACGACCTGACGTGCGCCGCGTATTTGGTACAAGAGGACAGCAGCCTCGCTGTTGTTGGCAGGGTCAAGAAGACGGCGCCAAGCAAAAAGGAAATGGTCAGCAGTGACAAGGTCTCCGTTTGTCCAACGGCTTTCACGCAGAGTAATCTCGATGACATATTCGCCAAATTCGAGGTCATTTCGCGTTGTGCGCCAGCCTTGTGCCATGGCAGGAACAACTCGCCCGTTAGGCTCGTGACGATATAGCCCCTCGTATAGCATACTGACAATGGCAGCACCACTTTGGCAGCGGAAAGCATGCATGGGGTCAAAGGAAAGCGGCATACCAGGCAGCGACACCTGTAATGTCGGACCGGTGAATAGCGTATTAGGACCGCGAGCGATAAAAATACCCGCAACGACAGCAGTAGCGATTAGCACGACTGCGACCAGCAGCGCAATTACTTTTGGGGTGAAGATTTTTTTCATAGAGAAACTCCTTGTGAGTCTAGTACCTATCATTATATCATATAACGTGCGTTTTGGCAAGAGTTTTTTTGTAGTTCGCTCAAGTGAAAAAAGACCCCTCCGAAGAGTGGTCTTTACTAATCTACTATGGATATCTCAATCCTCAATCAAGCGCACGATATTCACGCCCGTGTCGTACAAATTGCGCAAATCGTAGCCGCGGATATGCGCGACAAAGCCGAGGTATTGTCTATTGCTATGAAAATGCCAAAGTCGTTCGTTGAAATCTATCGTTTCAGCACCAGCCCAAAAGCCTGAACTGATTATCAAATCGGATGCTCGTTGATTATCATATAGGAATTGCAGTGATGCAAAAAAACAGTGTTCAATTTCGTTCAGCCGATAGCTATCTATTACGTGCATGTTCACGCCCGAACGATTCATATTTCCGTGCGTTCCGAGAGCAATATCTGCAGGATCATCGCTCGTCTTCATGACAAACCACGAAATAGCAAAGTCTTCTAAAAATTCAACGCCATAATTTTCACTGTGCACACGTCCGACGAACAAAGTCGGGAACATAGCCAGCATTCTATGCCTATCCATTGGTTGGTCAAAGCCTAACCAAGCGATATAGTGATTATCGTCAACAATATCATTCCAGTAAGCGAAGCGCGGTGCATTCCAAAATACACTTTGAGGTAAAGTAAGGTCTTCATAGCCAAAATGATTATCGTCATCTTGAAATCTTGCTCTGCCGAAACGATAGCTTATCGTTGCACTATCTCTATTGCCAGGCAAGGGGTTAGTGATCGAAAACCGACCGGGGCGAATATGAAGACGACCATTGAAAGGGCGTAAAGGACCACGCCCAGCATTTATATGAAAAAAATGAGGTGACAACACCATATTTTGATGAGCCAATACCTCTTGTAAATTATCGCGAACATGTGTCGGAACAGAGAAAAGCGAATTAAAACCTATAGGTAATAGTATCGCAAGTGCTAAGATAATAGCAATGATTGCGAGTGTAAAAACACTGACTTTAGTATCTTTTAGTCTTTGAATCATAATGAGACCTCGCTTGGATAGGTGATATCCTAATTTAACATGCTATTGCTATCTAATTCCAGCATTATATCTTATGCTTATCGGTTCGCTATCAAAAATATTTACTCTAGTTGAAGGAGTAAATGTCATTGCTGCAGATCCTGTGCCGCCCGTCGTCATACTAACACTCATACTTTGTTCAAGATGACTTGTTTTTTGAGCGTAATAAGCCCTAACAGTGGTAGTATTTCCATTACCTATAGTAATTCCATAAAAAAGTTCCATAGCACGGTTTTCTTGTATAGGCTGCCTAACATCTCTACCCCCAATACCAAAAACACCGCCAGTCCGTCCGACGACAGGGGTTATAGGAATTCTCAAAACAATTCCACTTAGTGCATTTTCCAAAGTTAAGTGTGTACCGCGTCTGTTAATATTCAGCCCGCGTTCGGCTAAATCTGTAAAGGCAGGAAGATTCAAAGATGAAACAGCTTGATATCTGACCTGTGCAAAATGAGTAAATGAATTATCTCTATTGGAGGTGCTTGTATGTGCTATTGCTAAAACGTCTTCACCAGCAACAGCTGCACTAGCGCGTCTTACCCATGTGGCTTGGACCCATATAAGTGAATCTGTTTGGAAAATTAGGACGCGGAACCAGTCTTAGTATAGTTGTTCTTAATCGAAAATTACCGTCTTCAGATGTTTGGGTGTCGTAAAGACCAGGGACAGCGGTAGCAGTTGGAACGATTAAAATGCTCTCTTGATTATCGGAATTTTCTCTTTGTTCATCATTCCGCGCAACATCTTCCCAAAAATCATGCTCGTTCATTTCGATTACTTCATCATATCTCGTCGAAAAAAACGATTCTGAAATTATAGCCGCTGAGATATCTGCAGCAAGTAAAACTTGTTGATGTGACATTTCGTCAACTTGTTCTTCTGAATTGCCGAGTGCGCGCATGACCCTTCTGCCGACTTGGTATTGGTTCATACGCGGAAATTGTCTTCTAACGGATGAAACAAACTGGTCAATATAATAAATTGTACGCTCGGACTGCAAGCCCTCACTTTCGGTCTCAACTTCAAGTAAAGTTAAGCTTTCTAATCCTGTAATGATGCGTTCTGTTCGTGCTTCACTTTGCTCAAGTACGTACACAACGCCTGAAATTGCAAGTAATGCGCCCAGCAAAAACATCAAGGCACATGATAATGCTATGAATCTTTTTAAGTTCATAAACATCCCCTTTAAAAGTTATATGTAATATGTGTAAACATTATGTTTACAGCCACATTATAACACGGGGGAGGGTAATGTCAAGTGTTTATTCAAAAAAATGTAAAATATTTCGACAATGTGCAGCTAAGTATACTTCTTGCATTCGACACAATTTTATGCTATAATATCCGTATGATAAAACTGCTAAAATCCCTACTTTATGTGCCCAAATGCGTGGCGTGCCGCTGCACTTTGGACGACACGGAGCATTTTATGTGTTCCGTATGCGCAGCAAAGTGGATATACGAAGCTCGGCCTCGAACGAGTAGTATTAATAGTGCAATGGGCGATGTGCCGCTGATTTATTTAGCGCGCTATGTGCCATTTTCAGTGACACATATGCTTGTGTGGCAGTCTAAAAGAGTAGAGATTACTCGACGGTCGCAGTTTCTTGCTGCCGAATTGTTGTTGGCTCTCAAAAGCGAAATGCCGCTGAATGGAGCATATGTTACCTATGTACCCTGTTCAGCTGCGACGCTGAGAAGCAGCGGCTCGGATCAGAGCGAAACATTGGCGCAAGCACTCGTTGCCGAGGCAGCAAACGAAGATTTTGACGTTCAACTGCTGTCACTCTTTAGTAACCGTTCCTCCGTGCAGCAAAAATCGCTTGGAGCGGAAGCTCGAGCGGAAAACGCACGGACAAAGCATGTTATTGACGCGAAAAAAGCGGCGAATTTACGGGGCAAAAAAGTATTGCTTATCGACGATGTAGTCACAAGCGGAGCATCCATGGCGGTATGTGCCGAGCAACTGATGGGTGCAGGTGCAGAGGTAACCTGCATTGCGGTGGCTAGAGCCGGAAAGGATAAATAAAATGCGAATACTAACTATCGGAGATATAGTCAGCCCTCGTGCAGGCGAATCCTTATGCCGCAATTTGAGTCGCATTCGGCGCGAGTTGGAGGTGGACTTTGTCATCGCTAACGGCGAAAACATCTGCGTCGGAGAGGGTAACGGAATTAGTGCCAAATGGGCGCGAGAGCTTCACGCAAGTGGTGTGGATTGTATAACTACGGGTAATCACGCATGGCGGCAAAGCAGCATTTATAACTACATGGATGACCATAGTCATATTCTTCGTCCCATCAACTACGCTTCGGCAAGTCCGGGTGTAGGTTCGGCGTTGTTCGATGTGGGAAGTACGCAAATTTTGGCCATAAACGCTGCCGGGCGAGGGATGACACATGAAGTGCAGACAGATTGCCCGTTCAATGCAGTAGAGGAAGCGTTGCGCAAATATGTCGAAAGTTCGCCATTGGTCATCATAGACTTTCACGCTGAATCGACGAGCGAAAAGGCGGCATTTGCCTACCACTTCGACGGACGCGTCAGCGCGATTTTCGGCACACATACCCATGTGCAAACGGCAGACGAGCGCGTACTGCCGCGCGGCACGGGATTCATCACGGACATCGGCATGACGGGAGTCACCGAAAGTTGCCTCGGTGTAGCTACCGAGTGCATCATTGCCAAATTTCGCACGGGTCTGCCACAGCGATTTGTGCCTGCAGATGGTGAAATTGTCATGACGGGAGCATTGTTCGATGTGGATGTGGCGACAGGGCAGAGCATAGACGTGCAGCGAGTGCGGATGGGATTGTGAGGAAATATTTTTAACTCAAGGAGAAAAATTATGGAATGTAACGATTGCGGAAAATCATTGAAAGACAATAGCGGCGTATGCGAATGTGGAGCGATAAACATTGTAACGGGTGCACCTAAAAAGCCGAAGCCTCCTGCTGTGCACCCATATCAAAAACTTGGCGGACTCTTGGTGTTTATAGCAATTATTACACTGTTGATGATAATTGCTGTTTTAATATATGCTGTCAGAGCACCTTTCGTTAATTCAGGTTTACCTCTTGCGCACCAACTAATCACACTTGTTTTTACGTCAACTTGGATGTATGCAAATATTCAATTATTAAGACGACGCAGCAATTTTTTTATAATATCTATATTTGCGTTATATGGTGGCTCTTTGTGGTCACTTGTCAGATTTACATTTACACCTTTTTCAGCAGGACTCGATACATGTTCAATTTTTTTGGTGTTTGGGCTGGACACACTAATATTACTGTACTACATTCGTTCCGTCCGTGTACGCACCTATATGGGCACGGACAAATATATAACAGACTACAAATTCTTGAAATTTTTCACCCCTCCGCAACCTGCTGTGCTGGATGCGGTGAAGAACGATTAAAGTAACCTAAATACATAACAGTCTAAAGGAGTTTTATTCATGAATTACGAAAAAAAGTATGGTGCGCCGTTTCCCGTTATTGAAATCACGCTGAATCAAGGCGAGGAAATTTGCATCGAACCGGGAACAAAAGTGTATTCGGATCCGACGCTTTTTCTAAAGACTTTGACCAACGCTCGCCGGCAGAAGATGCTTGGCGGAAAAAAGATCAGCATGTTAAGTAGCGCAAACAAATTGATGACTGTCGTCCAAGGCGGAGCGCCGAATTCACGAATTGCCGTCGCGCCATGCGTACCGGGTGATATTATCGAGTTGAATTGCGGTGGCGGCGAGCAATGGAAAATGATGGCGGGCTCTTTTTTAGCGTGTGACATGGGCATCAATTTCGAAGTCGTTCAAAGTGGTTGGAGCGGATTGTTTACCGGCGGAATGCCCATTTGCGTGCTGCAAACATCCGGCTCAGGGTCGTGTATTGTTGATTCGTGCGGCACGCTGCAAAAAATCAATCTCAGCGGAAACAAAACCATTGATGTGGATGTTCATCATTTAGTGGCGTGGTCGGCAGGAAGTCTGAATTATGAAATTTTCCGTCACAGAGAACGCGGCGTGGTATGGACACAAGTCACTGCTCGTTTCACCGGACAAGGTTCGATTATATTGCAATCCAATTGTCGAATTTCTCCGGCGGTGAAGTAGCCAGAGCTATCCATCACCATATACAGCTTAAAGTAGGAGGGATAAAAGCCATGGAAAAAATCGTAGCAATCACTTGCCCGTCCTGTGGGGCAGCGATGAACATCAACATCAAGCAGAAAACCGCAAAATGCGAGTATTGCGAGCGTGAAGTCGTGTGTGAACAGGCGCTCAATGCGCCCAGTGCAAAGGAGCTGCAGAAACTTCAAAATGAGAAGCAGCAAGAGGGCGACGATTGGTAATATAACAGACAGCCCTTGCAAAATTTAATGCAGGGGCTGTTTTCAATTATTTTTACGTTGCAGCTTGCCCGCAATATTCGCAGTATCTTTTTTCGCCGATTCGCTTGTAGAAACGCACGGCGCAACCAATGCAGATTACAGTTTCATAAGCTCCGAGTTCCTCGGACAGAGGAAAGGCATCTTTGGGCATATTGGCGATCAAGAGCTTGGTGACTGTATCCAGCACACTGAAGACGCCCAAGAGCTTGTCGTTGCTGCGTGCGTTCACGAGCATAATGGGATGCAGCACGTTTGCATGTGTCGTGACGTGAATGTTGCCCGCAAGGAGGGTCTTGGAGGGAGTCATTCTCTTGATGTCGACTAGACTCACGGGCTTTATACTGTCCGAGTATAGTCGCTTGTTGGTGAGAAGAAATCCGCGCTTGCCACTTTTAAGCTCGGTGTCATCGAATAACAAAACTGCCACTTCGTCTGACTCGAGTTGGTTGGCATATTTGAGCCGTGCGTTGGTGAGCAGAGATTTTCGAATGCCGTCAAGGGCAGCGAAGCGAGTGTTGGCTGGTTTGGTTGCGGCGAAAACCCGTAAGATTTCTTTGCGCATTTCATTGGTGATGATGACAGCCATGGCGACCTCCAATATCCAAAAGTTTATGAACGTCAAGCCCCTTTTTGAAAAGGGGCTTGGTTTTGATTGTGACATCAGCTTGGCACCGCAAATGGTGGACAGCTTGCGCTCGGCGCAGTCGTTTCCTCAAAAGTTTTCTCGTGGGAAGTAAATTCCCACTTCAAACTTTATCGAAAATGCGCTGTCGCTCCAGCCTTCCTACCGCTGTTTGGACAGCTTGCGCGCTCTCGTGTCATCGACGAAAATTTTGCTCACAAAGGAAAGTAAATTTCCTTTTCTGCAAATATTTTCGCCAAACTCGAACGCTCCAGCCTTGGCTCCCGCTACTTTGCATACTCCGTAGCGCGACTTTCACGAATAATATTGACCTTAATCTGACCGGGGTACTTGAGTTCGTCCTCGATTTTCTTGGCGATGTCACGTGCAACGGTGACCATTTTGCCGTCGGACACACTCTCGGGCTTGACCATTACGCGCACTTCGCGACCGGCTTGGATGGCGAATGCCTTTTCCACGCCGTCGAACTCGGCAGCGATTTCCTCGAGACGAGTAAGTCGCTGGATGAAGCTTTGAAGATTCTCACGACGTGCACCGGGACGAGCAGCACTAATTGCATCCGCCGCTTGGACAATCATGGCGATGAGAGTACGCGGTTCGACGTCGCCGTGGTGGGACTCAATTGCATGGATGACGTCGAACTTTTCCTTGTACTTTTTCGCCAAGTCCACACCGATTTGTACGTGGCTACCCTCCACCTCTTGAGTGAGAGCCTTGCCGATGTCATGCAGCAGACCGGCACGTTTAGCGAGGTTGACGTTGACACCGAGTTCACCCGCCATCATGCCAGACAGCCACGCCACTTCGATGGAGTGGGCAAGCACATTTTGCCCGTAACTGGTACGATACTTGAGTCGACCCAGAATCTTGATAAGCTCGGCGTTTACTCCATGAATTCCCGTCTCGAAGACGGCGCGGTCGCCCGCTTGCTTGATGGCGACATCCACTTCTTTTTTGGATTTTTCCACCATTTCCTCGATGCGAGTGAGATGGATTCGCCCGTCGGAGATGAGTTTTTCCAGTGTAAGACGAGCAACTTCACGACGCGCGGGGTCGAAGCATGACAACGTGATTGCTTCGGGCGTGTCGTCAATGATCAGATCAACACCTGTAAGCTGTTCGATGGCGCGAATGTTGCGTCCCTCGCGCCCGATGATGCGTCCCTTGAGTTCGTCACCCGGTAGCGGAACGACGCTAACAGTGATTTCTGATGTGTACTCGGACGCCAGGCGTTGAATGGCAAGAGCCACGATGTTTTTGCCGCGCTGATCAGCGGTTTCTTTGAATTCTTCCTCGATTTCTACGAGTTTTTGCGCTGCTTCAAAGCGAGCGGCTTCTTCGACTTGCTCGACAAGTTCTGCTTTTGCTTGTTCCACGGTCAGTCCAGAGACTTCCTCGAGCTCGACCAAGATTTTTTGCTTGACTATGTCTGCTTCGGCGATGCGCTCCTCTGCTTCGCGAATTTTTGCACGCAATTCGTCCTCACGTTGTTGTGCTGAATCGATCTTTTTTTCTAAAACTTCTTCGCGGTTGATTGCGCGCTGCTCGAGCCGTGAAACTTCTTTGCGGCGCTCTTTCAGCTCACGGTCAAGTTCGTTTTTCAGGCGGAGGTTTTCCTCTTTTGCTTCCAGGAGGGCTTCTTTTTTCTTGGTTTCTGCTATTTTAATGCCGTCGTCGACAATTCTGCGGGCTTCTTGCTCTGCCGAGCCAATTGCGCTTTCGCTGATACGTTTGCGAAATTGGACTCCTGCGAAGAAAAAGAAGATTCCCGCGACAATCGCGACGCCGACGGAGATGAGAATGGTTTCCATCGTTGTTTTCTTCCTTAATTTATATTTACACAGTCGGGGCGCGGTCCGACAGCCGTATGGGAAAAGGGAGGGTGGTGGCACTATTTTGTGTACCAACGCCCCCGCTCGTAATGGCTGATAGAGCGGCTCAAACTGAGATTGACAACATAAGTGAATTTTTTTGTATAGGCAAACCTTGTGTCTGCTCGTTATGTTAGGTGCATATCATTTGACAGCGTGCCGAGGGCATCACGCCCTACGGGCGCACTTCTAGCTACTAATTACTAGTCACTATTCCGTCGCGTAATTGTCAAAATACCCGCGCACCAGCACGACGGGCGTACCTTTGTCGCCACTACCCGAGATGAGGTCGCACAGCGAGCCGATGAGGTCGGTCAGTCGACGCGGAGTTGTACCCTCGGCGTCGTCTTTGCCGACGAGCGAGTCGGACTTTGTGCGAATTCTATTTATTAGCTTCGCTTGCGCCTCGTCAATGCTGAGATTGGCAAGTTCGGTGTCAGCGATTTTTTTGAGTTTTATCTCATTTGGTACACCGGCAAGTCTCGGAGTGTATGCGGGAGACACGACCGGGTCGGCAAGCTCCCAAATTTTGCCTACCGGGTCTTTGAATGCACCATCGCCGTAAACCATTACTTCGACAGTAGTGCCAACACGAGACTTAATTTCCTCTTGCAAACCAATTACAAAAGAATCGCAGTCGCGGGGAAAGAGTTTGACGCGTTCTTCGTCAGATTTGTTCGCACCAAGTAAGCCGTACTCCTCGTTATATCCGCTACCGTTCACGGGCGCGGAAAGAATTTGATCCATGCCGACTACAGTAGCCCCTGCGGACTCGAGTTGGTGCGAGGTTTGTGCGCGGGTGTGCACATCTGCGACAAGCACAGACTTGGTATATTTCAATATTTCGCACGGATTGTTGGACAATATTATGGTCACTCCCTCGGCAGCTTGGCTGCCTAATTGTTCGTATAACTCTAAGTAATCCAAGCCCGTGAAAATGTGCCGCTTGCTGCCGAATTGAGTGCGGAACTCCTCGACAGTGAAGGACGTAGTGTATGGATTCACGCCGGATTCGTACAGCTGCTCGGGCGTGATTAGGTGGTTGCCAAATTCGTCGGCGGGATAGCTGAGCTGGATATATAGCTTGCGCACGCCGCGCGCGATTCCCTTGAGGTGAATGGAAAATCGATTGCGGCTGAGGATGGGAAAAATGACACCGACTTCGCCACCGGGGAAGTGTGAACGTATACTTTCGGCGATTTGGTCAACAGTGGCATAGTTTCCTTGTGCACGAGCTACGACAGCCTCGGTAACGCCAATGATGTCGCCATTGACAAGCGGCTTTCCATCTTCGGTCGCATAAGAAATGACCGAGTCCGCGACGATGTCGATAAGATTATCGCCCTCGCGAATGATCGGTGTACGTATTCCAATGGCGGTAGTTCCGGTTTTTCTCATGGTTTTTTCCTTTCGGAATTGTTAGTTTAGTTGCTGCTTTAAAAAAGTCACTAATGGAGGCAGAGAATTTTCAACGACACTCCAGATTATTTTATGATCCATTATGTGATATCCGTGTGCAGCGATGTCGCGCATGCCTGAAATGTTTTTCCAGGGTATTTGGTCATTCTCCAATTTATATTCAAGAGGTAAATGCTTTGATAGCTCGCCAATGTTCAAAATAGACATGACAATTGCTTTTCTTGTCATTTTGTCCGAAACAAAAACATCAAAGCGGCCTGCTTTTTCAGCAAAACTTATTGCATCTTGAGCATCTTCAAGTATATGTTCTAAAATGCTGCGCACTCTAGCGTTCATAGATAACCCTCTCTTCTTGGTTCACGACAAGTCGAAACTCGGGTTTGGCAGTTTCCAGAGCATCCCACGTAAGAAGGTCGACCGGACGGCCAAGAGCCTCTTTAAGATCGACATATAAGCCGAAAAATTCAATGCCGGGAGTGTCGGGCAAAAGCTCTACAAGCATATCAATGTCACTTTGCTCAGAAAGTTCATTTCGTGCCGCCGAACCAAAAAAAGCAGCTCGTTTTACGGGATATTTAATTAAAACATCACGTGCTATTGATTCTATGTTGTTAAGCATAATGAAACCTTTCTGTTGCATAATGATCAGTGCGACGAAATTTAATCTCCATCTGCCTCGATAAACATTTCTTCGGTTTTCAGCATGGTCGCCTTAATTTTTTCGGTCAGTTCTTCTAAAGCAGTGATAGAGTCGGCAGCGGCTTGGATATTTGCTTGTAACGCCTTTGCGGTTTCAGAAGCTGAATTTGAATTAATTTGCATAATTTCACTAGAGGCAATTATGTTAGATTGCAAGGCATTTGCTGTATCAGCAGATGCAGTAATATTAGCGCGCATCATTTTGATGGTGGTGTCTAAAACATCAATAGTAGTGGCAAGTTGCCCTGCTGAATGAAAATACATAGCTCTGTAATCGGGTTTCATAAGTTCTCCTTATCGTCCGCTGTTATTTAACATTTTATCTTTCACATCCCACAACTTCTGCGACAAGTCGACGTAGTATGTGTGAGGGGATTCCAGACGTTTGACTTCATCCCACAAGGTCTCCACCGATTGCAGGCAATATGTGCGGATTTGTTGCGTGGTCAGTTTGGGATATACCCGCTTGCCGTCGATAAAAATCGGCTCAAGCAGCTGCTGCGCACGGAAATTGGTCAGCATTTTGCGCTTCCAAGTGTGTACAGGATCGAAAATCTCCAACGGCTGCGTATCGTCTACGACTTCATCGTGAAGCGTGAGTAAATCTGCCAGCGCCTTGCCGTTGTCGCGGCAGAAAAGTCGCCAGACTTTTTTGAAATGGGGCGTGGTGATTTTGCCGATGTTTTCGCTGACTTTTATTTTTGGTACAATGCGACCCTCCTCGTCCTCAAGTGCGACGAGCTTGTAAACTCCGCCGAAAACGGGGTCGGATTTGGACACAATCAATCGCTCGCCAACGCCGAAAGCGTCAACGCGCGCGCCTTGGATTAAAATGTCGCGGATGATATATTCGTCCAGCGAATTAGACACGACGATTCGGGTCTCGTGCAGCCCTGCGTCGTCGAGCATGACGCGGCACTTCTTAGACAGATAGGTGATATCGCCGGAATCCAGGCGAATTGCGCCGTTTGTGATGCCGTGTGCCTTGAACGCGGCGATGGCATTCGGTACGCCGCTCTTGAGTACGTTGTACGTGTCCACGAGCAGGGTCACTCCGCCCGGCGCGGCTGCGTAGGTCTTGCAATAAGTGTCGAAAGCCTCGGCTTCGGTGTCGAACATTTGCACCCACGAGTGCGCCATGGTGCCGACGGCAGGGACTCCGTACAGTTGCTCGGCAGCTGCGCATGCAGTTGCGGCACATCCTCCGATATAAGCAGCGCGTGCGCCAAGCACAGCAGCACTTGGACCTTGTGCACGACGAGCACCGAACTCGATTACAGGTCTGCCGGCGGCAGAGCGCACGATTCGGTTGGCTTTTGTCGCCACCAGTGACTGGTGATTAAGCGTGAGCAGGATGTAGGTCTCGATGAATTGCGCCTCAATTGCCGGAGCGCGCACGGTGAGTATAGGCTCCCCGGGAAAGACCGGTGTGCCTTCAGAAATTGCCCAAATGTCGCCGGTAAATTTGAAGGTGGCGAGATAAGCTAGGAACTCCTCGGAAAATATTTTTTTGCTGCGCAGAAAAGCGATATCCTCAGCGGAAAAGCGCAGGCTTTCGATGTATTCGATGACCTGCTCCAAGCCGGCAGCAATGGCGAAACCTCCACCGTCGGGTACGCTGCGGAAGAACATATCGAAGTAGGCGATTTGCGAACTTTTGCCGCAATTAAAGTACCCGGCGCCCATAGTCAATTCGTAAAAATCGACCAACATGGTATAGTTGTGCATGTTTAAGCTCCCTGAAGTGGCGATTGCACATTCTCTGCTGTCACGCCACCAAACATTATACCATATAATGAAGCGTTTGTAAACCCTCCGACTAATAAAATTCAAGATTTTTTTCGTTTGCCTATTGACAAAGCTATCGAAAAGGAGTATAATGTTTGGTGTATAGGGATTTTGGCAGACTCAAATCCCTAACGGCTTGTGTCACCTCGAAGACATTCCTCAAAAGCCCTACCGTGGGAAGTGAATTCCCACTTCAGACTTTTTCGTCATTCTCGGTGTCTCCAGCCTCAAATTACGGGGCATTAGCGCAGCTGGTAGCGCACAACACTGGCAGTGTTGGGGTCAGCGGTTCAAATCCGCTATGCTCCACCAGTATCATCTGGCAAAAAAGATGCATAGCACGAAAACCCGCTAACCATGCGGGTTTTCTGCATTTTTGGAGAGCGATTTTTCATCATACTTTTATAGATGTATTTCGCATATTTCACCACAAAACAAAGATGAATGCGGCATCAAAAGAGTTTATGTAGGAATCCAATGAAAAGCAAAAGCACCTCCAAGCGGGAGGTGCTTTTCTGGTTGATTGGACGGGCTTTGTGACAATGGACGGCTTGCGGGCTTTCGCGTCATTGACGAAAATTTTGCTCCTAAAGGAAAGTGAATTTCCTTTTTCGCAAATATTTTCGACAAACTCAAGCCCTCCAGCCTTGGCTGCCGCATGATGGACAGCTTGCGGGCTGTTGCATTCGTCTTGCTTGAAAGTTTTACGACTACATCGCCGCATAGACGAGAAACACGCTCGTCTTTTGGCGACGATTTCGCTCCAAACTTTCGCGCAAGTGCAAATAGCCCTTCAGCCTTGGCTCCCACGTGATGGACAGCTTGCGCTCGGCGCAGTCGTTCTCTCAAAAGTTTTCCCGGTGGAAGTGAATTCCACCTTCAAACTTTTATCGAGAATGCGCTGTCGCTTCAGCCTTAATTGCCGCATTTCGGACACAGTGCAGCAGGTCCGAGGGGACGTACCAGCGGATTATCAGGCAGCGGGTCGGGGTCGGGGGGCATTTCTGCGCCGCATACGGAGCAAGTATTGCTAGACGCACTCGAAGTTTCAGCAGGTGCGAGAACCGCATAGCGCAGCGCACCGCTGACCGTGATTATGTCGTCCTTTTGCAGGGTAAACTCCACTCCGACAATCACCGGAATACGTTCATCTCCGCGCGTGAGTACGAAAAGTTCGTTTGCTAAAGCGGAGTTGGACTCAACGGGGAGCGTATAATTACCCGACGGCAAAAGGCTGCTGCCTACAACATAGGTGCCGGCGAGCATCTTGATTTGCCCGTTTGGCAGTAGCTCGAGTACGCCGTTCGGAGTTTTGGGCGAGTTATTTCGAGGAAGAGTCTTCATGCCGAGCAGTGTTACGGGTACAGCAGCGATAATTAGCGCGCCGAGGATTATAAGTGTGATTTTCTTCATGTGAATACTCCTTTGTGAGAATAGTATGTGTAACTTATGAACACTATATGTGATAAATACAGACAATGCGTGAATATGATATGAATGCCGTGTAAATTTTTGACACAGCACGCGTTTCAAGTAATATGCTACAATATAGCATACACAAGGAGAAAGTATTATGGATTGGTTAGTTGAAATTCTGATTTTCTTGGCTATCGGTGCGGTTGCAGGCTGGTTTGCGGGTATCATCATGAAGAGCAAGAAAAATTCATTGGTGTTGAACATCGTACTCGGAGTTGTGGGTGCGGTGGTCGGCGGTTTTCTTGCCGGACTGATAGGTCTTAGCGGAGGTCTGCTCGTGCAAATCGCTATCGCAGTTGGAGGCGCATGCTTGCTTATCCTCCTCTACAGACTTGTAACTAAGAAGTAATTAATAGTATAAAACAAAGCGATTTTTTGTCTTTATGGCAAGAGGTCGTTTTGTGCTTTATTAGCGATGTAGGTTTCATGTAGCAATGACTTGGGCAGATATCGGTCGAATTTGTCTTTATGAGGAACAAAGTCATCATTGATTGGCAGAGGTTTGGGAAGCACAGCGGACTCTATTATGTCGAGCAATTCGTCTGAATCCATAGCGGCGACGCTCTCTCGCATTTGTACAAGTTCTGTGCGTGCATTTTCGAGTAAATATGGGACTTGCGAGTCAGACAGCAGCACGTCATGCATTTTCTCTACCACTCGGGGGTGAATGTCGACTTGTTCGCCTTTCCAGAGAGCTTCCGCTGCACCGGAAGCGGGGATGGCGTGGACTTTTTTGTTGTCTGTGTCTATCTCGACAGCGCGCCAAATACGTCCGCCGATGACAAAAGTTTTGCCCTCGGGCGGGAAATTGCTCAATGTACCGACCACACCGTCGGGAGAGTGCACGACGATGTCGCTGGAGTCCTCGAAAGTGGAGTAGAATTTGAAATTTTCGGTGAGGATTGCGCCTTTTTCGCCTACGATCAGCCCGCCTTCGTCAGAGAGATGCACAAAATCTTGTTGCCGCATCGAGGACAACAGAATGCGAAAATGCTCCTTCGTGACACATGAAAACGGGGGCAGAGTCAGCACTCGACGTGCCAATTCAGATGGGATCAGTTCGCCCTCGCTCCGCAATATCGCCAGAGTTTGCTGGAATAGCAGACTGAACGGCAGAGGCTTGTCCTTGGGCGGCTCGATGAAGTTCTCGGCAAGATGCAGCTCGACGATTGCGATGGCACGCAGCAATTCGTAGTTGAGATTTAGTACGGACGGGTCGACTCTTAAAGTAGTGTGCAGCTGCTCTTGAGCGTGAACGAATATCGCCATCTCAGGCGGCTTACCGCGACGACCACTGCGCCCAAGTCGCTGCACAAACGACGACACACTGAACGGAGCGCCGACCTGTACGATTCGTGACATTTGTCCGATGTCTATGCCCAGTTCCATCGTTGTGGTAGCGCAGACAGTGAGGTTTTCTTCGGTTTTCAGTCTTCGCTCCACATCAGCGCGGATTGTGTTGCTCAGGCTGCCGTGGTGGACGAGAATTGAGCTTTTTCGCACCGAGTCACCCCTCTCGGTGGCGGTTTTGGTTAAAGCAGCGGCGATTTCCTCTGTCTCGGCACGTGATGTGGCAAAGACGATGGCTGTCTGATTCTGTGTGGCACGGAATGCAGCAGCGGCGATATCGTCAGAAGTCTCGACGAGGATGCGAAGTTGTCGTTTTTCGGGGGGCGGAGCGATGAGTCTTACCGACTCGGTCGGATGAAGCCACTTGCGACCGTGTTCTTCGGACAAAGTAGCCCCCAACCCGATTCGCCGCGGCTTGCAGCCGACCAATCGCTCCAATCGTGCAAGTTGGCATTGAAGTGCTCGTCCGCGGTCGGAATCCATGAACACATGCACTTCGTCGATGACAACGTATTTGAGTGCTCCGAATATTTTGGACAAATGGTCACGGCGAGTCATCAACATGCACTCTAGGCTTTCAGGTGTGATTTGCAGCAGTCCTCGAGGGTGACGGAGTGCGCGCTGCTTTTTTGAAGACGACACGTCACCGTGCCAATGATGGATGGGTATATGCATCGCCTCAAAGAGCTGCCCCAATCGCTCGTTTTGGTCGTTGATGAGGGTCTTGAGGGGGGCGATGTATAGCATGTCGAAGCCGCTCCGAGGATTTCCCGCTACACCCTGTAGGGGACGACGCCCTCGTCGTCCCGCAACATGCGCTGTGCAGTCATTCGGAGGGTCGATGTGGACATCGCCCCCTACGGAGGGTTCCAGTCTTGATAATGACGTCAGTTTGCGTTTGGCGCAATCGCTGTCGAGCAAAAGCTCTATGTCGGAAGTGAATTCCTCCGACAAACTTTTCTCGCCACTTCGCTCGAATTGCAGCTTTGATAGTATCGGCAAAAATGCCGCCTCAGTTTTGCCCGAGGCGGTGGGCGCGGAAATAATAATATGATCGTCCATGTCGAGGATGGCATTTATCGCCTCGATTTGCACCGGACGGAGCTGCTCCCAGCCGCTGTTGTAGATGAACTCTTGGATGGCAGGGCTGAGGCGAGAGAAGGTGTTAAGCATTTGTGTGTCCTTGGTAATCGGGAGTGTAGTGTAAATTTACCCCACCACCGCTAAAGCGGTTCCCCTCCCCTGCAGGGGAGGCTAGGGTTCAGCAAAACTTTACACCTCCCATTTAGGGGAGGTGGCAGGCGAAGCCTGGCGGAGGGGTTTGGATGTAGTTTGCATTACTCCGCCACATCCCCACTCGTAATCGTCCGTATCCTCAGCACGACGGGAGTACCCTCGTGGACGGCTTCCACACGGAGAGGCAGAGAAGTATTTTGATTAATGAACAGCGTGATTTCACCATGCGGAGTGGCAAAAACAGCAACATTCAGTGGCACCGAGTTGACCACGCTCTCTTCTTGGCGCAGCAACTGACTCATGTCAAGTGAGAACATCTGAGGCAGAAGCAGGCTACCTCCGGGCATGGAATTGTTGTTGTATTGCACTGTGACTTCTCCGAACGAGAGGGTGACTCCCTCGGGTGTGATGGTGAAAACATAGCCAACCAGAGTGGCAGGCTCGAGAAATTCGATCGTAGCAGTCATTGGCGCGGTCAAGGTGAGCGTTATGGTGTACTCGGTGTTACCATAAGTCAGGTCGGCAACGACGACAAGCGGATATTGCTGATGTGCCAATGGATTTGCTGCAGGAGATATGCCGCCTGTGCATGAGAATAGTAACACTCCGCCGAGGAGTAGAAGTGTTGTAAGAGAGAGGGCAATAGCTCGTTTCATATAAAGAGACCTCCGAGATTAGGATGGCTACCATTATATGAAATCGGGGCGGGTGTTATGCTCCCTCTACAAGAGTTTCAATTATTTCGCCATACGTCATTCCGCCGTGCATGAGCAATTTTGGGTACATGCTGATAGGAGTGAAGCCTGGAATGGTGTTGATTTCGTTGAAAATTATATCCTCATTTGCGGTAACGAAGAAGTCCACGCGTGCTAATCCTCGGCAGCCGAGGTTGGTGAAAATCTCCATAGCCAACTGCCGAATTTTATCGCTGCATTCGGGTGAAATATCGGCAGGGATATGATAGCTCGCCGTATCGGCGATGTATTTAGTGTCGTAGCAGTAGAAGTCGCTGCCGGGTATAATTTCACCGCATTCAGAAACGATGGAGACAGCACTGTTGCGAAAATTGCCCTCCAGAACGGCGACTTCCACCTCGCGCCCGACGATACCTTGCTCGATGATGACAATGTCGTCGTACTTTTGCGCCTCGGTAATAGCGGGAGCAAGTTCATCGGAGGTGCTGACCTTGCTGATTCCGATGGAGCTGCCCGCGGAAGATGGCTTAACAAAGAGAGGATATGTCAAGAGCGCAAGGGCAGAGGGGTCGATGTGAGCATCAACCCCTACGACGATATAAGGTGCTTGTCGGATACCAAGCGCATCCATGCGCGCCTTTGTCGCAGATTTGTTCATGCACATCGCCGAAGCTCGGCTCGACGAGCCGACAAAGGGAATTCCGACCGACTCAAGCTCGGCCTGCAGTTGTCCATCTTCGCAGTAATTTCCGTGCGAAGCAGGGAAGACTACATCAATATTCATACAAATAAGATCGGCTGCAGTGATAGCGGCAAGGTTAGAGTCGTCTGAGAGCCATTCGTCCGTGGTGATGTTTTCGACTGCACCCGTGTAGTGATACCATTCTCCTGAACGTGAGATTCCGACGGGGAAAACTTGATACTTAGCGGTATTTACATTGCGGATAATATCAGTCGCCGTAGCGAGTGAAACATTGTACTCGGGAGTCGGCCCGCCGAAGATAATACATAGATTTTTCATAATTTATTGCCTCTTGAGTGAATAAGTAAAGAAATATGTTGATTTTTTTATGATAATGTTATATAATAAACTGTGATTGTACAATATACGGAGAGAATACGTAAATGCAAACAAGTCAAACAAGTAAATTTCTATCATTTCTCATGCTGCTCACCGCTATTTTCACGGCAGTGGGAATTGCGCTGAAAACATTGATATTATTGCAACACTATGACCCGAGCACTCAATTGGTAGGAGCTACGCTTTACTTGCCGACTTTGAATATTCTTTCGCTTAGCGTAGTAGGACTTTTTATGCTCGGCGCTATCTATATCGGATTGAAAAACCAAGAATTGCTGCCTGCTAAAGATGGAAGAAAAAACGTCTTGGTTAACGCTCTTAGCGGATTTTTTCTATTCTCGACGCTAGTGCTGCAAATACTCTATGTTATTATGGAATTGCCTCTTGGTCAGTTTTCGGGAATACTACACTACATGGTGCTGGTAGCGGCTTTGCCTGCTTCGCTTTATTTTTTATACCCGATTTTCCGCGAAAATTACAATCGAACCACTCGTGCGTTCTTCGGAATTGCTCTTATGCTTTGGTGCATCTTGAGCTTGATTTCGCTTAATTTGAACGTTGACATTCACTTGCGTGGGCTGACTCGAGATTGGAATATTTATGCGCTGGTCGCATTGATGGTGTACTTCTTGTGCGAACTTAAAGTGGAGCTAAAGCACAAGCCCATGAGGACACAGTTTTTCGCGGGTTTCTGTGCGGTATTTTTTGCTATGGTAAATGCCATGCCGCGGATTGTGCTTGCATTTACCGGAACGTTGGAACTCAGTATTGATACCATATACAACAGCGTCATAGTGGCGCTGGGCATCTATGTTTTTATTGCCATACTTCAAATGAAGTCGCGCTTGCAAGAGTGTGAGGTAGTAGAGGAGCAAGCGACCGATGAAAACTTGCCGGAAGACTGGAGAAATATAACCTTCGTACCTGCAATTGATGAACCTGTTTTGCCTGTTCCGATCACTGAAAAATTGATACGTAAACAAGGAAAGTTCCGTTATAAAATCAAAAAAGCCAATTCAGTCGAAGAGCAAATCAATTTTACTGAAGAAGTAAACTTCGTACCCATTTTCACTCCCGTTGAATTGGAGGAGAATGTAGCTGCCGTTGAAGAAGCGGACGTTGGGCTGATTGAGGAATTTTCTCAACTTGAAGAAGACTCGGTGCAGATTGAAGAGTTTTCGCCACTTGACTTTACCGTGTTGGACTTGGAAATTCCAAGCGATGAAGAGATCGCCTTAAACCAAGAGACGCTCACTTCGTTGGAAGAGGCATCTCCGCTTGACTTCACGATGCTGGACTTGGAAATTCCGAACGAAGAAGTCGCTCCTATGGCGGAGCAAGAGCATATTGTTGACGACATTATGCTTGAAGAAGAAACCATTTCCGTCGAGGAAAGCTTTGAGCCTATTGTAACGGAAGAGGCAGAATCCGAAGATTTTGTGCCTATTGAAGAGCAAATATCGCCGATGGATTTTACAGCATTAGATCTCATAATTCCGAGTGAAGAAGAGATTATGTATGTTGAAAATGAAATAGCATCGATTATGGAGAAAATTGCGCTCGTAGATGAGGACGAGCAACCGGTAGAGGAGGTCTCGGACTTGCCCCCGGCATTTGACTTCACGCTGTCGAATCTTGAGATTTCGGAAGAGCCGGCGTCAGCTATGGACTATACGCTGTCCGAATTTGGACTTGCCGAAGTGGATTTTGTGCCGATAGTCGAGCAACAGCCAACTACTTCTGATGTTGCGGAAGTTATGGAGCTACCAGAAACTGTGGAAGCCGAGCAAGCTTCAGAAGCTGCGCCGGAAGTGCAGCCATCCGCGGAAACTTCTCGAGTGCGTCGGCGTCCCACGAGAATTCCGGTGGTGAAGAAAGATGATTCGCAATAACAATATGCTTCGAAAGAGACCGCTGTGACGGTCTCTTTTTTATTCTCCGTTTAAGATATGCACCAACTCGTCAAATGTTGTCAACAGGTTAAGTGCTTCCAGCAGGGCATTTGCGGATAAGTTAGTTGGAAGTCCAAGCTTTTGTGCCAAAATCAGACGACGAGAGAGAGCGTTTTCCGTGCCGCTGAGTCCGAGTTGGTAGAGGTCGGATTTCTTTATCGCGTTGGTTGGAGCTGCAATTATTTGGTTTGCATATGGCTCGAGCAAATTGCGCAAGGTGTCTGTGGCCGCATCCTCGACTTCTGCGGAATTGTTTGGCAGACGACCGAGGGCGGTCGTCCCTACGGATGAGGAGGGTATATAGAGATGAATCAGTCTGTCGGGCGGAATTATACTTCGCAGGTGGTTTCGGATGACCAAGCCTGCGCCATCGCTGTCTGTGAGTACGATGATTTTGTGCCGCTGGGCAAGAGTGCGGAAAAACGTGCGCTTTTCGTGTGACTTGAAGACGCCAAAGCCCTCGGTAGTGAGGATGGTGGCATCGACGACCGAGGAAAGGCGCGCTTTGTCGTTCTTGCCCTCGACGATGATGGGATGGGGGATTGTTAGGAGAGGTGTTTTTTGCATTGCGAATGTAGGAAGTGATGTCAAATTCCCCTCTGTGGAGGGGTGGCGGCGTAGCCGACGGGGTGGTCGGACGGAGGTAGTTAAGTTGGTCGCCGATATGCCGGACAGCTTGCGCGCTCTCGTGTCATTGACGAAATTTTGCTCTCAGAGAAAAGTGAATTTCCTCTTTCGCAAATATTTTCGTCAAACTCGAACGCTCCAGCCTTGGCTGCCGCACTGCATCAACAACCGAACCAACACGCCATACGGATCAATAGGCACAGATTTTATCTTGATATCGGCGTCGAGACATGCGGCGACAAGGGCGGGCAAATCGGCATCTCTCCATGTGCGCAAAGCGGACAGAAACAATCCCGTACGATAGCTGTGCAGCTTTAGGTCAGCGGAGATTTGCTCTTTGCTTTTGCGTTGTTCGGATAGAATGGATACGTAGTAAAGGTTGCCGACCACGTCAATGATGGAGGACAAAATAATTTCGGGACGCTCCTTGCGAGTAATCATCTCGTTCATCAGGACATAAGCATCACTCGTGCGACGCTCGCGCAGTGCGTTAGCGAAGTCAAAATCACCGTGGAATCCGACGGGACAGCAGATATCGATTATATGAGCTTCGGTGAGTGAGGAAACCACCCCGGTGCTTTGCGCCACCCCTCCTACAGGAGGGGAAAGGTAAGTTGCGGCGGTATATTTATAATACGCCACCAGTTTCGCCGCCTCATTCGCCAAATGCT
>Ga0123355_10002086_pt1 | contig 28212 bp, 29 predicted proteins | sample TergutEmb28metaG_3_FD_89872 | JGI IMG/M metagenome (GOLD analysis project Ga0123355, IMG submission 89872) | Embiratermes neotenicus P1 segment gut microbial communities from Petit-Saut dam, French Guiana - Emb289 P1 | ecosystem: Host-associated > Arthropoda: Insects > Digestive system > Gut ... | reverse complement strand
ATGGGAATCGAACCCACGTATCCAGCTTGGGAAGCTGGTGTTCTACCATTGAACTACACCCGCGAGTGATTTCTGAGGAGAATCCTACCATGGGGCGGGTATAGCGTCAAGTAATTTTATCTCTAAAGCAGTACTATTTTCCTTCTACTTTTGCCATATGCAGCATCAAGTCTACCAACTTACAGGAATAACCCCATTCGTTGTCATACCAGGCAATAAGTTTTACAAAGTTATCGCTAAGGGCAATGCCGGCGGCTGCGTCAAATACGCAGGTGCATGGCTCGCCAATAAAGTCGGAGGAAACCACGGCTTCTTCTGTATAGCCCATGATACCCTTAAGGGGGCCATCGGCGGCGGCTTTTACTACGGCTTTGATTTGGTCATAGGAGGCGGGCTTTGCTAGGCGGATTGTTAGGTCTACCACGGATACATTAACGGTGGGCACCCTAAAGGCCATGCCGGTTAGCTTGCCGTTTAGCTCTGGGATTACTAGGCCTACGGCTTTGGCGGCACCGGTGGAGGATGGGATAATATTGGCTGCTGCTGCACGGCCACCGCGCCAGTCTTTGCCGGAGGGGCCATCTACGGTGTTTTGGGTTGCGGTTGTGGCGTGTACTGTGGTCATTAGGCCTTCGCTTATGCCAAAGGCATCGTTTATAACCTTGGCCAGTGGGGCTAAGCAGTTGGTGGTACAGCTTGCGTTGGAAACGATATTCATGTCTGGGGTGTATTTTTCTTCGTTTACGCCCATTACAAATGTTGGGGTGTCTTTGTCCTTGGCCGGTGCTGAGAAGATAACCTTTTTGGCACCACCCTTAAGGTAGGCTTGGGCCTTTTCTTGGGTTAGGAAAACACCTGTACATTCGGCGATATATTCTGCCCCTACTTCGCCCCAGGGTACTTCTTCTGGTGCCCATTTATCAAATACACATATGGGCTTACCGTTTACAATAAGCTTGCCGTCCTTGGTGCACACTTCCCCATTAAAACGCCCGTGAACGGAGTCGTATCTTAGCATATAAACCATGTAGTCTAAGCTAAGCTGGGGGTCGTTGATTGCTACTATTTCTACATCGTTGCGGGTTAGGGCATAGCGCATTGCTAGGCGCCCTATTCTACCAAAACCGTTGATACCTACTCTTACCATACTTGCCTCCTATAATTTTGAATTTTTAACACAGATTAGTATAGCACAACTATTGGCGGGTTGCTAGTATTGCTATACCTTCTTTGCTGGGGAGGGGTACTTGTACATTGCCTTTGGCGTTGGTTAGGGCTGTTGTTCTTGTCATTTCCCAGGTGTCTATTACTTCTATTGTGTAGGTTTCGTTGTCTGGGAGCTGTAGGTTTGCCCGGCAGGGACATTGGTTGCCAAAGTATTGTAGGCGGTAGGTTTCGTTGTGTACTATGCTTGGGGTGAAGTCCATCATAAATAGGCGTTTTTCGAAGTCTGGTAATGAAAATAGTATGCTGCTAAATCTTTGTATGAAGCTTTGGCTGGGGGCGTTTTCGTTATCTGGTTTTTCTGTTTGGCTTTCGTTTGGGTTTTGGATGAAGGTTCTTGTATAGGGCTTTACGTCGCCTATTTCGTATTGCAGGGCTTTTAGGAATGCCAGGCGCTTGGGGCTTTGGCCGTATAGCTTGCCGCCTTTTGCCCACCATAGCACTTCGTCTTCCCGATAAAATGTTTCACCATGGGTAACAAAACCGCCTCCTGCTACTATGGTCCATGCTCTGTTTACTGTTTCAAAGGCTGATATATTGCCCCATTCGAACTCTATATTTCCTTCGTAGCAATATTCGTCAATCATTATGGGTAGGTTGTATTCTTTGTTCCACTCGCTTGTGCGCTTTACAAATTTTGTTTGAAGGGAGCAGTGGGTCATCCAATCCCGTTTTGGATAGATTGCCAGGCAGTGGTGGATGGATGTTAGGTGGTGGTATGGATCGTCTTTTTGGCATTTTTCGCCAAAGGCCTCCCAGTCTTCTATTGTGCGGTGGGGCATTAGGTCGTATTCGTTGGCTAGGCTCCACCAGATATTTCTGTAGGAAGACAAGCGGCGGATGCAGTAATCTAGGTAGGCCAATGAGTCTGATGTTGACATGGATGCGAAGCCCCAGCGGTCGTAAGGGTGAAATAGGATTAGGTCTGCTTCGATGCCCAAGCCCTGCAATTTTCCTATTTTGTCTTCCAGATGTACCCAGAAATCGTTATTGGGTTTGTTTACATCCCATGCCCCGTCAGGGGTTTTCTCGAAGGGATAGAGGGTCGGCTCGTTTTGGTTAAAGGGCATATGCTTTGGGAATACGCACATTCTTATTTTGTTGAATGGCGCTGTCTCTAGGGTTTTTAGGGTCTGGGCAATTAGCTCTGGAGTCTGGTGTATCCAGGCGTAGCAGGTGGTTCCCATTGGGATATATTGCGTGCCATCGGCATAGCGGAAGCTGGTGCCGTTGGCTACAACCGGGCCGTGGTTATTTCCTGTGTTGGCTACACAAACAAACTCACCTGTTTGCTCCGCATCCCCTACTTTGACGCTGTACTGCCAATGGCCTTCTGCCTCTGGCATAAACCGTAGGGCGTACTCGCCGTTTTTTACAAGGAAACCGGTAATGGTTTTTGTTTCTCCGCCACAGGAAAATGTAGCGATTGGCTCCGCCCCGCCTTGCAATTGCAGTTCGAAGATGTCGTACTTTTCTACTTTCTTCATCTAATTTCCTCCTCCATAGCATAGCTTCATTTTTGAAAAGAAATCTGACAATGTAAGCCGAGAGTCAACACTGTCGTACACACGTATCTCCCTACCACTAGGGTTGGGGGTATAGGTACAGTCGGCATTGACCCTTGGGGCCTTTTCCATATGCCAACAATACCGGGACTTACTTTGCATTAAAACAGAAACCGTAGGATTATCCCCAAGGCACCACGCTTCGCTATTTGGAAAATCCCCAGGGATGTGTGAAATGAGAGCATGAAACTCCAGCATCTGGTCGCAAAGGTATTTGCCAATCTCGCCACAAGGCAATACCTCTGTCATAAGCTCCGCAAAGGAAATTTCTATTGTACGATACACATTGTATGGGATTTGCCAAAAAGACATAGGGCTGTCGAATAGCACATTTACACCATCAACATCCTGCATCATATTAAATTCCGTATCCCCAGCAGGATATGGGCCACCACCAATCCAGATAGCCGTAAGACGCTCTGCGATATGGGGATTTTTTAAATATGCAATGGCAAGGTCTGTTACGCTACCCAGCATACAGATATACAAGGGCATTGGGTCATCCCTGAGTGCCTCTTGGATAATAAAGTCGGCCCCTTCGCTCTCCAGTTGCTTATTATTGGCCAGCTCATACTTGCTACCTCTTACAAGAGGAATATCATCAATATTGGCAAGCTGCAAAATCTTCTGGCCTTCCAAGTAGCTGCGCTCTGTGGTGGTTCCACGAGTAGGCATTTGCTTGGAAAAGCTGCTTGCTCTGCTTGTAGAGCCTTCAAGACTGGTTTCTGCATTAGCTTCCTTTGCTCGCATTTCTTCTACTAAGCGAGGGTAATACTCGTTGTGACACGCCACTATGCCCCTTACATCATGAGAGGGTGTAAGTAAATGGTGCATGACTGCAAAATGGTCGTCGGCTTCGTTTTTTATATCTGACAACACAATTACCCGTTTCTTCTTTGTCGCCGGCACGGTATAGCCGAGCTTTTGTAGCATTTGCTCTCGTTTCATGGCAGCCTCCTAAGATATTGGTGGTTAATTATGGGCTAGACGCTGCTTAATAGCAATATAAATTTAAGCATTATTTACTTAATCCACAGCTAAATTAATTGACGCATACTAATTTCATGTACTTGAGAAACAGAGGGGATCCCGGGTCAAGCCCGGGATGACGGGGATGGCGGGTTTTGCTTTTCGCTTTTTGTTAGGGTTTTGCTTTTCGCTTTTGCCTTTGCCTTTGCTTTTGCTTTTGCTTTTGTTTTTGCCTTTACGCCTCTACGCCTTTCCAACCGGCTGACGTACAACAGCATTAGAAGGGCAGTTTGATTTTCGCCGCCTGCGCAGGCGCATGTCAGACCCAGGCGATGGAAAAACGTCGTTTTTGCGGGCGAAAGCCCGACCAAAAACGACATTTTTCCCGCCTGGGGCTGACATGCATAAGCCGGAGCCAGCGGCGAAAAGCAAACTGCCCTTCTAATGCGGAAGTGTGCCACGCACCATCTAAATGCGGAAGCGTGCCACTCACCATTTGCAAGAGTGGGACATAGAATAAAATATGTATAGTCGCGGAGGTATAGTATGTTCAGAAAAAAGAGACTAACAGGCCTAATATGTTTTTTTGTAGGCGTAGGGATGATTGTCCAGTTTATGATGCCCAGTTGGGGCTTCCTACTAGCCGCGGCGCTAATAGTTATGGGCTTTTGGTATGTATTCGCGAGGTGATATATGTGAAGGATATGAAGATAAAAGTAATAAAGCTGCCACGGTTTATTGGAAATATAGTCAAAAAAATATTAAGGGTAAAGGAATAAGGGCTAAACCCCCACCCGTCCCCTACCCTTACATGTTGGGCAATCCTGCTGTAGAATGCGGGCCAAGGGCTCCCGGGTTCTGCGGCGGGTTAATTGCACCAGACCTAGCTCTGTGATACCTACAATTTCTGTTTTGATACGGTCATTTTTAACCTCATCTGCGAAAGCGTCCAACAGGGCGCTTTTGTCTTCCTCATGCTTCATGTCTATAAAATCCACTATTATTATGCCGGAAAGATTGCGCAAGGCCAGTTGCCAACCTATACAGGTGGCTGCTTCTAAATTAGTCTTAAGCACCGTTGTACGAAAGTCCTTTTGGCCGGTATAGCGGCCGGTGTTTACATCTATTACAACACAGGCCTCTGTTTGCTCTATGGTGATAAAGCCGCCGCAGGGTAGCTGGACGGTTTTTTTAAGGGCGGCGGAGATTTGCGGGGTTATATTGTTGGTATCAAGAAGGGTTGGGCCTTCGGGTTGATTATAGTGGTATATGCGGTCTGCCATGGAGGGCATTATCTCTACTATGCTTTGCCGTACCTCATCAAAATCCATACCACTTAGCCATATTTCAGATAGATTATCTGATAGCATATCTGGGAGCAGAGGCAGTTGGGTTGATAACCCAGAGGACTCTGGGTAGATTAGTGCCGGGAAAACAGAATGCTGGGCTTGCTTTTTTATTTTTTCGTGTAAGAGGCATAGACCTTCGATTTCAGAGGATATGGCCTCTGGGCTTTGGCTTAGGGCATTGGTTCTTATTATTATTCCAAAGCCCTTGGGTAGGGCTTGCCTGGCAATCTCTCGCAGTCGGCTACGTTCTTTTTCATCTGCAATTTTTTGAGATACACCTACATCCCGCCGGGGGCTTTCGAATAGGATTACATAGCGGCCTTTATGTCGTAGCTCCATGCCTACATATGCGCCCTTACCCGCAGTTGGGTCTTTGTATACCTGGACTAGGACAGGCTGGCCTTTTTTTACTTTGGTGTGGGGGGCTATGTTCATTAGGGCGTTTTTGCCGGTGCCTATGTCTACAAAGGCTAGTAGCCCCGGCAGCACTACTTCCAGGCGGCCTAGGATAATCTGGCCTACTAGAGAGCCTATCTCTAGGTGGTCGATATATATTTCCCGTAGTTTTCCATCTATGGTTAGGGCTGTGTGTATTTGCCCTTCTTGGTTTTCAATAAATAGGCGCTTCATATAGCGGTACTAGCCCCTTTTCTTTGTCTTGGCGGTATAGGTCATGGCGTACTATTGATGACGGGTCTATTTCTCGCCCTGTTAGTAGCTTTGCCACTATTGTTGGGTTTAGAAACCGGCCGCTTCCTGCCGCTAGGCGCATTAGTATACAGGCACTGTGCTCTTTTAGGTCTATGCCGCCGAGGGTGCAGTCTTCCGCGGTTATGCTTATTATGTCTGGGCGGATATCTGTGTCTTTTATACCGCTCTTTGTTTTTTTGGGGATAATTATGCTTTCCTGGGCCATGATCGGCTGGATTATTTTTTCCTCAATTTCAAATATTTCGTCCCATTTTTTCAAGGACATAGAGAACATATAGTCTGCCACGCTAACAAGTGCCGCGGCACCTGGGCCGGTAAACTCCCACGCGCCGTGTAACAATAGCCCCCCTGGGGCATTGGCGTTAAACCTGGATATTATTTCTTTCTCAGGCATATTTGATTCCAAGGTTATGTCCGCGTAGTCTCTGGTGCCCACCATGCCCAGCGGGAGGGGCAGCGCAAAGGAAAGCTGCATATGGGGGTGAAAGCCCTGGGAATAGGCCATCGGCAGGTCGGCCCTGCGGATGGTTTGCTGAAAAACCTTTAGAAAGTCTAGGTGGCCTATATAGCGTAGGGGGCCGGTTTTTGAGAAGCATAGGCGGATTTTTATCAATTATGTGCCTCCGTTCATCTGGGGGGTGGTTCGTAAGCGCTTTTACCAGAAGTATCAAAACCTAAATTTGTTATATGGCTTTATTCTTCGTCACTATGTCTTTCGTCCCAATCTAAGAAACTATACTCCTGTCCATGCTGCTTATACCCTAGAACAGTGTCAATGTTTACCCGGTGTAGGCTCTGGAAAATACTATTTTCTACATCCTTGTTATCCCGCCGTAGCTGCTTTAAAAGGGCCTTAACCTCTTGCCGCCTAGACACTCCACCGCTGGCATCAAAGACATTGCAGCTTTCCGAAAGAGGGCAGGCACATTGAATAAACGTAAGCCCATTATACCGGGCCCAGGCAATTATCGCCTCCTCGTGTACACAGTACATAGGCCGTATTAGCTCCATACCGGGATAGTTTTTGCTCTTAAGCTTTGGCATCATGGTGCCAAACTCCGAGCCGTAGAACATATTCATAAGGGCCGTTTCTATTACATCAGAAAAATGATGGCCCAAGGCGATTTTATTACAGCCCAACTTCTGAGCATGAGCATAAAGAAAACCCCGCCGCATCCTAGCGCAGAGGTAGCACGGGGAACGGTCTGTTTTAACCACTGTTTCAAAGATATTTGACTCAAAAATGGAAATGGGGATTTCTAGGGTTGCGGCATTGGCTATGACCTTTTGGCGGTTAATCTCGTTGTATCCAGGGTCCATTACAACAAACTTAAGCCCAAAGGGGAAATCGCTATACCGGTGAAGGGCTTGCATTAGCTTAGCCAGTAGCATAGAGTCCTTGCCGCCGGATATGCATACTGCAATATTGTCCCCTTCTTTGATTAACTCGTACCGTTTAAGGCCTTCAATAAAAGGTCGCCATATGGTTATGCGGAATTTTTTGCATATGCTGCGCTCTATTTTTTCGCAATTAGTTAGCTCTTTCATATAAATTCCTTTAGTGTGGCTATATATTCTCTTGACGCTTCATGGAACGATTTGTCCTTTGTCCAATATGAGATGGTGATTGGTGTGCCTTTGCGGTTTATTTCTCTGTGGTATATGGGGTAAAGGCCGGTATTTATCCTGGGGAATTGGTCTTGATGGCACATTAGTACTAGTCGGCCTTGGTTTGTTAAAAATTGTGTTAGATGGCCCAGGGCATCGTTTACTATGTCCACATAGGCCATGCTAAAGGGTACCTCTGTTACAATAGCATCTACTGGCGTGTCTAGCTTTAAATCCCTGGCATCACAGGTATGATGAACTGTGGCGTACATTTTTAAGCCTGGCTCCACTGTGGGGTCTATATCTGCGCTTATCAGATGCAAGGTACGGTTTGCGCACTTGGCCGCGTGGATTATCCCGCCGCCTCCCGCAAAGGGGTCTAGCAAACTCGTGATTGACAATGGTGAGGCCAAGTTTGCCATAAGTCGCGCATCTTCCTGGGGCAAGGCCCGCCGCCCGGCTTCGCTGCCGTCCCCTCGGTATCCTTTTATATATTTTATGGTCATATCTTGCTGGTATACTGCAAAGGGGCGGTTTGCTACTGATTGGGCCTCAAAGGCTTCCTCGTCTGTGATGTGGTAGCAGGTGGGGACGAAGGGTCGCCCTTTCCAGTAATATGGGTTGATGCTTTTAAGGTCGGCAGGCTTGTAGGCTTGCATATCCTCGAAGATTAGCTTGTAAAACTTATAGCTGTATCCCACATTATCAAAGAGCGGACAAATATCCACGCCCTTTGGCACAAAAAAGGCTATCAGCCCCTGTATATCTCCGATGGGGGTGTTGGTTATAAATATGGCACCCAGTGGGGCCAAAACCGTGGATATCTCTAGTGCGGCCCATTGCTTTGCCTTTATCCTGGATGGCCTTACTTGGCATATTAGTACGTCGTACTGCCGGGTGTAGTCGTCGATGTTTAGCTTGGTAACGGTTGTATATTTAATGCCTGTACCCCCTAAAAACAAATGAATATGACAATAAACGAAGAAACGCAGCGAAAAAACCGCAAAAAACGAAGGAGCGCTTTTGGCATTATTGACAAAAACATCTGAATGGCGCCTGTCAACGCATCACATTGCGTTTTCCGCTAGATACCTATATTACTCACGAAGGAGCGCTTTTACCCAAAGTATCAAAACCGCCCATGTGATTATTTAATACTATGTCAATTTGCTGTATACTTGGTCAAATGCCGCCAAAAACACATCCAGCTCCGCAATTTCAGTCAAGTGGCTAAGGCTAATCCGCCAAGAGCAAAGGGCATTTTGCTTATCCCGGCTTACGGCCATAACCGGACGGGACGGGGCATTATCTGTAGAACAGGCAGACTTAACTGACACACAAACCCCATGCTTATCTAGCTCCGCTACAAACTTCGTAGCCCTTACGCCCTTTACGCTTAGGTTCAAAATATAGGGGCTACCCACCGCCGAGCTATTGATGCGCACCAGTGGGTATGGAGCATTGGCCAGTCCTGTTGTAGATTTGCAATCTCCAGTCAATCCCCTTAAAAGATACTCCCGCAAACCAGCCAACTTAGCCAGCCTATCAGCCTGATGAGTCAAAGCCAACTCCAAGGCCTTACAACAAGCAGCAGCAAGCCCCAAAGCCGGTGTACCGCTACGGTAAATAGACGTACTTACACCCCCATGAATCAAAGGCTCTAGCACAACCCCCTCTCGCTTAACAAGCACACCAGAGCCACAAACCCCATAAAACTTATGTGGCGAAAAACATAAAGTAGACGCTCCCCACATAGCCACAGGCACCTTACCCACAGCCTGGGCAGCGTCTACATGCAAATGACAATGAGAATGCTTTGCCACAATCCCAGATATCTCTGCCATAGGCTGAATAGCCCCAAGCTCGCTATCTATGGCACTAACACACACAAGCAGGGTATCTGGGCGGATAGCGGCTTCCATATGCTCTAAATCTACCGTACCATCCGGCATAATCCTCAATAGCTCAATCTCATACCCCCACTCTTGCAAAACCCCAAGCACACCGCTTACAGACGGGTGCTCTAAACAAGTAGACAAGATATGCCGCCCACGATAGCCATAGGCCCTTGCAATCCCCTTAATGGCCAAATTATTGGCTTCACTTGCCCCAGATGTGAAGATAATTTCGTCAGGCTTTACATACAGCATCTCAGCAATAGCTTGGGTTATCCGGGATAACTCCCGCCGGGCCAACTGCCCAGAGCCATGAGCAGAGAGGGGATTGCCTATAAACCGCCTCTCTGCCTCCACAAAGGCATCCAGCACATCGTCGCAAGGGGGAGTATGGGATGCATAGTCAAGATACGCCATATTTATACGCTAAACACAAACTCCGTATAAAATTCCTGAGGGCTATCCGCCGTCACCACCGGGGATGGAAACTCTGGCTTATTAACACAATCAGGGTAAAACTGAGTCTCAAGGCAGAAGGCACTATGCTTTTGATACGCCACACCCTTACCCACAACGCTACCATCCAGGAAATTACCCGAATAAAGCTGCAACCCAGGGCTATTGGTCTTGACAGTCATACGGATACCGCTGGCAGGAGAGTAAACACTGGCGCAGGTTCCAGGCTTATCCAGGGCATAGTTATGGTCATAGCCGCCAGCGGCCTCAATATCCTGCCCTATTGCCTTAGGCTTAAGGAAGTCAAATGGGGTACCGGCAACATCAGCCAGCTTACCCGTTGGGATAAGTGTCTCATCCACAGCGGTAATCTTATCAGAAAATATTTGCATCTCATGGCCATATATATCCTTTGCATCATGGCCTTCTAGGTTGAAATAGCTGTGGTTGGTCATATTGCATACGGTCTTGGTATCCGCTTCGGCACGATAATCTATGCGGAGAGTGTTATCGTCTGTAAGCCGGTATACACAGTACACCATAAGCTTGCCAGGGTATCCGCTATCCCCATCAGGGCTTACATATGAAAGGGCAAGTTTGTTGACTGCCACTTCCTCCACTGTCCATATCTTTTTGTCAAAGCCGTCAGACCCACCATGAAGATGATGAGGGTCATCGTTGGCCTCTAGGGCATATTCCTTACTATCCAAGGTAAACTTAGCGTTCCCAATACGGTTTGCCACCCGCCCGCATACCACTCCAAAAAACGGGTGGGCGGTTTTGTTATAATCCTCGGCCCTATCAAGGCCATGTACAATGTCCCGCATTTTCCCGTCTTTATCGGGCACCCTTAGGGAGATAATTGCGCAGCCTAGGTTAGATACTGTCATGGTAATGCCGTTCTTGTTGGCCAGTTCAAATGTTTTAATGCTCATTTGTAAACCCCTCTCAAATAGTATTTGCCAAATTATATGTTGCTTGGCATTGACTGTAAAGGAATGCAAAAAAGTTACACAGAAGTTACACAAATGATATTTGGATTATACATTTCCCGTTTATCCTAAGCTTGCAATCAAAACAAGTTACGGAGGAATGTAAAATGTTAAAGAGAATCATCAAACCCGCTATTGTGTTGGCTATGTTAGCAATTGTAAGCATAGCACTTGCAAGCTGTGGCGAAAACGGTAATGGCGCACAATCAAACACATCATCCGAATCTGGCACAACGGGAGAAATAACCGTAGTTACCCGGGAGGACGGAAGCGGTACACGGGGCGCATTTGTAGAAATTGTTGATATTACCGCAAACGGCAATGACAATATTTCATTGGAAGCCGTTGTACAACCTGGCACTGGCGCAATGATGACCACAGTTGCAGAAAACCCACTGTCAATAGGTTATGCTTCAACTGGTGTGGCTTTAGGTGATAGCAGGGTAAGAGTGCTTAATATTGATGGGGTTGCCCCTACAGTAGAAAATATGCTAAACGGTACATACGCAATCCAGCGTCCGTTTATCATTGGCTACAATACCGACTCAGGGCTTAACCCACTTGCACAAGATTTTGTGGACTTCATTTTCTCTGCCCAAGGGCAAGATGTTGTAGCAGGCCGGGGTTACGTCCCTTTTGTGCCAGCAGGCGCGCCAGAATATACCGCAAGCGGCATGTCCGGCAGGATTGTAATAAACGGCTCATCCTCTCTCTACTCACTAATGGGGCATCTTAGCGAGGCTTACCGTGCCATTAACCCCAATGTTGAAATAGATATCCACGGTGCCGGCACAGGCCACGGTATTAGCGCGGTTCGTGATGGTCTTGCAGACATAGCAATGTCAAGCCGCGACCTAAGAGAAAGCGAATTGGAATTTATGACGCCCCTAACAATAGCCATTGACGGAATAGCCGTAATTGTTCACCCAGACAACACATTTGAAGAGCTAACCCTTGAACAAGTCAGAAATATCTTCCTTGGAGAGGTAACAACATGGGAAAGCGTTCGTTAAACAAAGAACAAATAATAGAACAAGTGACAAAAATCATATTCATGCTATCAGCCTCTGCCGCCATCATTGCGGTAGGGCTGATTTGCGTGTTTTTGTTCATGCAAGGCGTACCTGCTATATGGGATATTGGAATAGTAAATTTTCTAACAGGCACGGAATGGCGGCCTTCATGGAATCCACCACTATTCGGCATACTGCCAATGATTGTAGGCTCTTTGTATGTAACAGCAGGGGCAATATTGTTTGGTGTTCCTGTAGGCATTTTTGCGGCGGTGTTTATGGCTAAATTTTGCCCGGTACCTATATACAAAGTGCTTAAACCTGCAATTAATCTACTTGCGGGCATACCTTCTGTAGTTTATGGTTACTTTGGTATGGTGGTTCTTGTGCCATTTATTAGAGAGAATTTTGGTGGCAATGGCAACAGCATATTAACCGCATCACTTTTGTTAGGGATGATGATTTTGCCAACCATAATCACAATCTCCGAAAATGCCATACGCGCTATCCCAGATGAGATATATGAAGGGGCAATTGCACTAGGGGCAAGCCATGAAAACGCCACTTTTAAGGTAGTCTTACCCGCCGCAAAGTCGGGTGTTATGGCCTCTATTATATTAGGTATTGGACGAGCCGTTGGCGAAACAATGGCGGTTAGAATGGTTGCGGGCAATCAAGCGGTTTTGCGTATGCCTTATGATTTTTTAAGCGGTACACGCACATTAACCGCAAATATTGTATTAGAGCTTGGCTATGCCTATGGTAGCCACAGGGCGGCACTTATAGCTACAGGTGTTGTATTGTTTGTGTTTATATTGTTAATAAACACGCTATTTTCCCTACTAAAGAAAAAGGGCGGTGTTTAAATGGAGGTTGTTGGCTCGATTTTGGAAGTTATCGGTTCAATAAAGTTCAAGAAAAGAAAAACGACTGATTTTATCCTCTTTATACTAACATGGCTAAGTATCGTAATAACGGTTGCTGTGCTTGTATTCATCATAGGATATGTGTTGATTAACGGTATTCCCTACATTAGGCCATCTTTATTCGCTATACAGTTTACTACACAGAATCAATCACTTTTCCCAGCACTTATAGGGACGATAATGATTGTTGGTCTATCTCTTGTTCTTGCGGTGCCCCTTGGCGTGTTTTCTGCTATATACCTCGTAGAGTACGCAAAACGTGGAAACCGTTTTGTAAAAATAGTACGCCTCACAACAGAAACATTGGCGGGTATTCCATCAATCGTTTATGGGTTATTTGGCTTCATATTCTTTGGTGTGTTCCTTGGTTGGGGCTTATCATTAATGTCAGGGTCGTTTACAACTGCCATAATGATTTTACCGCTTATTATGCGCACCACAGAAGAAAGCCTAAAATCCGTACCTGATACATATAGAGAAGGTTCATTTGGATTAGGTGCAGGGCGGTTAAGGACGGTTGTACGCATAGTACTTCCCGCGGCTATGCCCGGTATTTTAGCAGGGATTATTCTTGCTATCGGGCGTATTATCGGTGAAACAGCGGCGATAATTTTTACTTTAGGCAATGTGGCGCGTATGCCAAATAACTTATTTGATACAGGGCGTACATTGTCAGCTCATATGTACGCTCTTGCAAACGAAGGTACGCACCCCGGCGAAGCCCATGCAACGGCAGCGGTATTACTTGTAGTTGTAATCATAGTAAACGCCCTATCATCACGGATTGCACGGCTTATTAAATCGCAATAAATAAGGAGCATGAACCAATATGAAAACAGCGAACAAATTCTCAATCAATGATGTCAATTTATGGTACAATGATTTTCAAGCGTTAAAAAACATTAATATGAATATTCCTTCTAATATGATTACTGCTTTTATCGGCCCATCAGGTTGTGGTAAATCCACTTTAATTAAGAGCTTAAATCGCATGAACGACTTAGTAGAGGGCTGCAAAATAAGCGGAAGTATTTTGCTAGACAATGAAAGCATACATGGCAACATTGATGTAAACGTCCTTAGAAAACGGGTTGGCATGGTTTTTCAAAAGCCTAATCCCTTCCCAATGAGCGTCTATGACAATATCGCATATGCCCCGCGCACCCACGGTGTTAAGTCTAAATTTAAGCTTAACGAGATTGTAGAACAATCCCTAAAAGATGCCGCCATTTGGGACGAGCTAAAAGACAGGCTTAAAAAGAGCGCACTAAGTCTTTCGGGTGGGCAGCAACAACGATTATGTATAGCCCGTGCGTTATCAATCCAGCCAGATGTACTGCTTATGGACGAACCAACCTCTGCCCTTGACCCTATATCCACTGGCAAAATAGAAGAGTTGATTATCAAACTAAAACAGAAATACACAATAGTAATTGTTACCCACAATATGCAACAAGCCACAAGAATATCCGACAATACAGGGTTTTTCTTGCTAGGAGAGCTAATTGAATATGGCAATACAGAGCAGCTTTTTTCAGTGCCAAAGGATAAACGCACAGAGGACTATATCACGGGGAGGTTTGGATAATGCGTAGGTTTGACGAACAACTGATTGAGTTAAATGATAAGCTGTTGGAAATGGGGGCATTGGTAGAAAAATCTATAACCATAGCATCTCAAGCCCTAATAGAGCAAGATGTGGAACAGGCTAAAAAAGTTACAGAGGAAGAAAAAAGCATAGACCGCATAAACAAAGATATTGAAGCACTATGCCTAAAGCTTCTGCTACAACAACAGCCAGTTGCAAGAGATTTACGGCTTATATCTGCGGCCCTTAAAATGATAACCGATTTAGAGCGCATAGGGGACCAAGCCGCTGATATTTCAGATATAGTTATTGCTATGAACGGTGCTTCCCATATAATAAAGCTTGAGCATATACCGCATATGGCAACAGCTACAGTAAAAATGGTGACAGAAAGCATAGATGCCTTTGTAAAAAAGGATTTGAATCTTGCAAAATCAGTAATTAAATATGATGATGTTGTAGATGACCTTTTCGACAAAGTAAAGTTTGATTTAATTGAAATAATCCGCTCTGGAAACCCTAATAGCGAACAAGCAATTGACCTACTAATGATAGCCAAGTATTTTGAGCGCATTGGCGACCATGCACGCAACGTCGCTAAATGGGTTGTGTTTTCAATTAGAGGGCGCAAGATTAAAGAGAAAAGCGAGTGATATCATGCCGCATATTTGGATAGTGGAAGATGATGAAGATATTCGTGATATAGTCTTATATGCTATTCGCTCTGCCAGTTTCGAAGCAATGGGTTTTGAGAGCGGTATCGACTTTTTTGAAATGCTTAACAAAAACGATGCCCCAAAACCAAATATGGTTATTCTTGATATTATGTTGCCAGGAGGTTGGTCGGACGCTTCACATCCTGCTCGCCCATGCAGCCAGGATGACGGCTTAACAATTCTTAAAAAATTGCGGCAAGACCCAAAATATAAATCCTTACCAATAATGATGTTGACAGCAAAAGGAAGCGAACATGACAAAGTTAAGGGACTGGACTTGGGAGCAGATGATTACTTAACAAAACCTTTTGGCGTAATGGAGCTAATCTCACGCATTAAATCTTTGCTTAGGAGAAGCAATTTTACCGAAACCCAAGAACACATTTATCTAAACATAAGAATGAATCACACTAACCGCACCGTCTTTGTTGATAATGAAGTTGTTGCCCTAACTTACAAGGAATACGAATTATTAAACTATCTGCTGATTAACAAGAATATTGTATTAAAAAGAGATAAAATCCTTGAATCGGTATGGGGTTACGATTATGAGGGCGAAAGCCGCACTTTAGATATGCACATAAAAAGATTACGGCAAAAGTTGGGAAGAGCAGGTGAGCATATTATAACAATCCGTAATGTGGGTTACAAAATGGGGGAATAGCCATGCAAAAGCGCGTTTTTTTAAATTTTGTCGGATTAATTTTGATTTGTGTTGTGCTTTTGGTGGTATCTTTTGGTTTTTTGTTCTTCCGAGCAGCCCAAGCCCACGAAATGGCGGCAATTAAAGACAAAGCTCACCTGGTTGCCGGGCTGCTTAATCAAAATATTTCAACAAATAACAATGGGATAGATGGTGGCGGCACTCGCATAACAATTATTTCAGCCGATGGATGGGTGTTGTCGGATAGCCATGCAGGGGCAGACTTGGGTATTAATCGAAGCGAACGCACAGAGTTTGTTCAAGCTATCAATTACGGTTGGGGCGAAGCAATACGAGCCTCAGATACATTTGGGGCAGAAACATTCTATTATGCCATAAGACTATATAATGGAAATGTGTTGCGGCTATCCCGGACGCTATACAGTTTAGGCCAAGTGTTTATATCCACGCTACCTGCTCTAGTTGCAATAACAGTTGCTATTCTTGTAATTGCATATCTTGTAGCTAATCGCTTGACCCATTTAATAATTAAGCCCCTTGTGGACATAAATTTCGATAGTATAGACTCCATATCAGACCCTATTCATCACGAGTCGTTGTATGAAGAATTGTGGCCTTACATAAAAAAAATAGAACATCAAAAACATGAAATTGCAAACCAGTTGACTATACTCCATAATCGTGCTGAAACCATTGATGCGATAATTGCAAATATGCGTGAAGGGCTTGTGATGTTAGATGAAAAAGGCTTAGTGCTTTCAATCAACAAAAGTGCGTTAAGTTTTTTTGGAGCACCAGCAAAACGTGATGTTATACAAAAAAACATTAGACATATATATCGTGACACCGAGTTTATGCAAGGCGTAAAAAGTTGCCTTAACGGAGCATTTTTAGAATTGAATTTTAGTAAAAACAATAGGTTTTATAATGCTTTTTTAAGCCCCGTTGCAAACAATGGCGTGGGTAAAGGCGCAATCATTTTCTTCCTAGACACAACCGAGCAATATAAATCCGAAGCACAGCGTAGGGAGTTTACAGCCAATGTATCACATGAATTAAAAACACCGCTAACCACTATTTCTGCAATATCAGAAATGATGACAAGCGGCATGGCTAAGACAGAGGATATACCAAACTTTTCTCAAAAAATATCAACCCATACCAAGCGTCTAATAAACATCATTGATGATATTATTCGTCTATCAGAATTTGACGAAAGTAAGGTAGATAAGGATTTTTCAGAATTTGATATTTACGAGTTGGCAAAATCGGTTATAGCGTCATTACAAGATAAAGCTGATGAAAAATCGGTAACAGTTGAGCTTACAGGACAACCATTACAAGTGAAGGCCAATGAGCGATTGATTGATGAATTGATGTATAACCTTATTGATAATGGAATTAAATATAACAAAGACGGCGGTAAAGCAACTCTTGATATATGCAAGGAAAACGAAATGTGTAAAATTACAGCCAGCGATACTGGTATTGGGATTTCTAAAGAACATCAAAACCGTGTTTTTGAGCGATTTTATCGGGTAGATAATTCCCGCTCCAAAAAAACTGGCGGCACTGGGTTGGGGCTTTCGATTGTTAAACACATAACAGAACATCACAACGGTAAAATAATGTTAAATAGCACCAAAGGCGATGGCACTAGAATCATTTGCTTCATACCAATTTATGCCACAGTTTAGTGTGGCCGATTGTCTTTTTTCTCCACAGGCAAGGGGTGACAACATGGGCAAACACAAGAAGAAATACATAACCATTGTTCTACTGCTATTACTAATTGCAGCCATAGCAATAATAATCATAGAACCAACCTACGTCCCAGGCCATCTAAGCGCACCCAATCATAATCACCCCCTAGAAACAATGGCGGCAATAGATTCATGGGCCTTTACAGGCACTGGTGATATACCTGGCAGAAGCAACTCCATATTCTTTGACCCTACCTTGGCACGGGTAGAAATAATGTACGACCAGCTAGACCGCAACACAGATGGCACCGTTATCTATCCAGATTTTTACGGAGGAATAACAGTAAACGGGGGACAGCTAACCTTGCTTATAGTAGAAGGCCGACTAGAAGAAGCCAAAGCCCACAATGCCTTCAGCCACCTTTTCGCCAGGAATACCACATACAGCTTTGTAGAGTTATCCTTTGCGCAGCTAATAGAAACCCGGGCCAAAGCCGTAGCGGCTATAGCTGCAAGGCCCGGCTGCTTTTATGCCGACAATGCCCTTGAGCCAGAAATATCATCCGCCCACAACCGCGTGTACATTTATATAAGCTTAAATAACGCCGATGGTAGGGATATGGAGGCCGGTTTTCTGCAATATGTATTTGATTCGCCTATGATTATTGTGCGCCCGGCATTTATTTTTCCTTTCTGGGAGCGAACCCACCCCATCTACTATGTAGCACGGCTACTGGTATTTTTATACGCCCTGCTTTGGATACCATACCTCTATATAATGGTACCCCGTGCATAAACTCCACATTTATTACATATATTTTTGCAATAGGATACGAAAGGTGGGGATACTATGCGCGTCAAGGAAAAAATGACCAGCTTATTAGCCCTGCCCAAAGAAATAACCCTAGACCTGCCCCTAATAATGGCAACAGGCCAGGAAGAAATAAACATAGAAAACTACAAAAGCCTAGTAGAGTTCACAGACACTATGATACGAATACATACAACATCAGGGATGTTAACAGTTGAAGGTCAACGCCTATTGCTAAAACAAGTAACCTCAGAGCATGTACTAATAACCGGCAGAATCAACAAAATACAATGGTAAGGGTGGGGCCATATGTTGCTTAGCTTGTGGCAATATACAAAGGGATATGTAAGACTAAGGATAACAGGCTTTTCCGTAGAGCGCTTTTTAAATATGGCAGCCTTCCGAGGGGTATACCTATGGGATGTAGAGCGGGTACCAGAAGGGGTACACGCCAATGTCACAATAAAGGGCTTCAAGCACCTAAAAGGCTGCGCCCGCAAAACAAAATGCAAAACAAAAATTATAGAGAAAAACGGCCTACCCTTTATGCTACACAGATACCGCAAGCGGAAACTACTGCTGGGCGGCATTATTTTTTTTGTGCTAATGTTATTTACCCTATCCTCGTTTATATGGCGGGTAGAGATTGTGGGAGGGGAAGGGGTATCTCACGAGACTATCCTTACATTTTTGGAAGAGCAGGGCCTTCATATTGGAAGTTTTAAACATACAATAGACTCAAGACGGCTTACACGGGAGCTTTTAAGCCATTTTCCAGAGCTAAGTTGGGCAGATATCAACACCCGAGGCACCCGTACAACGGTCATGATTGCAGAAGCAATACCCCGCCAGCCCATAATAGACCGGCAAACCCCGGCTCATGTAGTAGCCACCCAAGACGGCCTAATTACAGGGATAGCCACCTCCTCCGGCACACCTATGGTACGCCAAAACGACATAGTCCGCCAAGGTGAAATGCTAGTCAGCGGCATTATAGAACTGGGGGAAGACACCGGCGTGCCAGAGACGGTATATGTCCACGCCTATGCAGAGGTCTGGGCCAGGCGCTATCACCCTATAGAATTTTCCATTCCCCTCACTTATACAGAGAAGGTTTACACCGGTCGCACAACAACACGCCGCTCTATACAATTACTCTTTGCGGGAAACATCCGTGTAAATTTCCCAAGAGGTGGCATTTCCTTTAATTCTTATGATAGAATAACCACGCACCACCAACCAGGGGTAGGCGGGGATTATCCCCTTCCTTTTATATTAATAGCAGACCGATATTCGGAATTTACCCCAACCCAGCGCACACGCACCATTGGTGAGGCAATGGAGTTAGCCGACCGTATGCTTACAAACCGCATTTTGCGGGAGTTTGATTTTGGCATAGACATAATAGACCGGCATGTAGAGCTATCAGAAACCCCAGAGGCACTGCTGGTAAAAGCCCTAATCACAACCCACGAGCGGATTGATACGCAAATACCTATAGAGTAGGAGAGTTAATTTGGACGCACCAAAGAAAAACATAGATATCCCCAGCGCCATGATAAGCAATATCTTTGGCAAGCTGGACGAGCATATCAAGAAAATAGAAGCCGCCTTCAAAGTCACCATAGTAAACCGGGACGAGTCGGTACAAATTATGAGCACAACCACAGCCCCCGCCGGTGTAGAAAAGGCCGAGTCTGTACTTAAAAAGCTGGTGCTATTTGCCAAAAAAGGCGACACAATAACCGACCAGCAAGTAAACTACCTAATAGCCTCCCTAGAAAACGAAGGCTTCGACCAAATAGAAAAAATCAACGACGACACCATATGTATGACTATCTCAGGCCGCCCAGTTAAACCCAAAACCATAGGCCAGAAAAAGTACATCGACCAAATCCGCCAAAACACAGTAGTCTTCTCCATAGGCCCAGCAGGCACAGGGAAGACCTACCTAGCCATGGCTATGGCCATAACCGCCTTTAGGACAGGCCAGGTAAACCGCATAATCCTAACCCGCCCCGCAATAGAAGCCGGGGAAAAGCTAGGCTTCCTACCGGGAGACTTACAGCAAAAGGTAGACCCATATCTGCGCCCCCTATACGATGCATTACACGACATAATGGGTCCAGAGGCCTTTACCCGCAACTTCGAGCGCAACCTAATAGAAGTAGCCCCACTAGCCTACATGCGAGGCCGTACCTTAGACAACTCCTTCATAGTACTGGACGAAGCCCAAAACACCACCCCCCAGCAGATGAAGATGTTCCTAACCCGTTTAGGCTTTAACTCAAAGGCAGTAATAACCGGCGATATAACCCAAATAGACCTGCCAGATGAAAAAAAATCTGGCCTAACAGAGGCAATACGCCTACTGGATAATATCCCAGACATAGGCATAAGCCATCTAACTAGCCGGGACGTTGTGCGCCACCCCCTAGTTCAAAAAATAATAAACGCCTACGATAAACAAGCTGCTCGCACCGCATACAAAGAAGGGGCAGAAAAAAAGCGCCTAAAGTATGTCCGCAAACCAAAAAACCAATAAACCAAACCACCGCAAAAAGGAGCCAAGTGTGAAACATCCGCGAAGCGGATTCTCATACCAACCTATTTGTCCCGCCGACGAAGGAGGCATGAATTAAACTATGAGCACAGGCGAAAGCCGAAGAAGAAGGCTTGCTTCCGAAGAGCACCCCCACCCTACCAAGGATATGAAAAAAAACCGCCTGTTTAACGGGTTACTAATTTTGGTCGCCTTTGCGTTAACAAGTGGGTTTATTGCCTTTGGCTCATATTTCCAAAGCGGGGAAAGCCTGCAAGGTATAGCAGTGGGCTATCCGTCGTCAGTTAATATACTGGCTCCAAGAGATGTAGAAAACACAGAAGCCACAGCAAGGGAGCGGCTAGCCGCAGAAATCAGGGCCGCAGAACTACCAAGGATAATGTCCTTCGACCATAGCGTATGGCCAAGGGTAGAGTTTAACCTAAGGCTATTGGAAGAAAATTTAAACGACGTAAGAGCATACTACGCCAGGGAACTAGAGGCAATTGAGCGGGTAGTAAGAGACGCCGAAACAGAGTATCAAGCACAAAGGCTAATCTACGATGCAGCATTTGGCGAATGGGAGGCCCAGCGAGACCTTATCCTGGCACAAGAAGACACAGATATAGACGATGTACCACCGCCGCCAGAAGAGCCACCACCACCAGAGACTATGGAGCCGTATTTCCAAGTATGGGCCATGTTTGAGTTCCTTTCCGTAAGGTTTAACGAGAACCAGCAGGCACTACTTGTATCCATGGACGACTACAACTATCGGCATTTCTGGACCATAATAATGGACGTTGCATACACCATGCAAGCCACAGATATTGCAGAGATAACCTCCATTACCCTAGACATAATGCGGGACTACCTAGGAGCATGGGCACTAGACCAAGAAACCCGTTACACAATAGAAACCATAATAACCGAGTTTCTTTCCGAAAACCTAGTAGAAAATACAGAAGCCACTCAGCTAACCCGGGATTCCATTGCCAGAGATTATGAGCCGGTAATGATTCTGGAGGGGGCCTCCATTGTAAGGATAGGCGAGATTGTTGACCTGGATATGTACACAATTTTGTACCAGCTAGGGATGCTTGGGGATACAACCATGGGGGACATAGCCCTTTCTATAGTGGGGGCTATCTTTATTGTGGCACTATTGTTTATGGCCTGCGCTATGTATTTGTCTTTCTATCGCCCTACAGTTGCCGCAATCAAGCGCGAAGCATTCCTTTTATTTACCCTATATGTGCTGGTTATTACATTTGTATGGCTACTTAGCGACTTCCCGTACCCATTCCTTCCTATACTTATCTTCCCAATGCTAGTATCTGTGTTAATAGAGCGAAGAAGCGCCGTTGTGCTGACCTTTGCCATAACTACAATTAGCTACTTAATTGTAGCCGGGTCATGGGACTTTTTAATGTTCTTTCTTGTGTCGGGGCTGGTAATTGCCATGCTTTCCCGTTTCACTACCGACAGAAATAAGATATTCTTGGTAGGTATCGCGGTTTCTGTGATTCAGTTTGCCCTTTCTGTTTCTATTTCATTTATTTTGGACCTTAATCTGGCCCTGTATAGCATCCCCGATTTGTTAACAACAGCGGCTTTTGCGGCCTTTAACGGCCTTTTGACGGTAATAATTTCTACGGGCAGCTTACCTATTTGGGAGACATTCTTTGGGGTAGTTACGCCGGTTAAGCTATTAGATTTAACCAACCCCACTAATCTGCTACTAAGGCGGCTTACCATTGAGGCACCTGGCACATACCATCACTCCCTAATAGTGGCCAACTTGGCCGAGACTGCCGCCTATGATATTGGGGCCAATGCCCATGCCGCCAGGGTTGGCGGGTATTACCACGATGTAGGAAAGCTAAAATATCCCCAGTATTTTGCCGAAAACCTAGACGGAGACAATCCCCACGACCATCTCGACCCAAGCGACAGTGCTAGGCTAATAATCAGCCATGTGACATACGGGCTAACCTTGGCCACAGAGCACCGCCTTCCTCAGTTTGTACGGGATATTATCCAAGAGCATCACGGCAATAGCCTACTGCAATTTTTTTACCATAAGGCCGTAGAATCAAAGTCCCAGGTAGACGAAAAGGACTATCGCTATCCATATACAATCCCACAAACCAGAGAGTCCGCCTGTGTAATGCTTGCAGACTCCGTAGAGGCCGCTATACGGGCAATGATGTCAAAGCTAGCCTCAGCAGAGGAAGTGGAAAAAGCCATTCAAGGGATAATCCGCAGCAAGCTAAATGATGGCCAACTAGCCGACAGTCAGCTAAGCCTAAGAGATGTGGCCATAATAGAGCAATCCTTTGTACGGGTGCTAAAGGGAATGTACCACGAGCGCATCCCCTACCCTAAGCTAATACCGGTAGGAGATGCAGAGTCAATTATATCTGCGTCATCAGAAGATTGACGCAAAATTAGTAATAGTGCTTTCATCCAAAAAAACAGTGCAAAATGAGGCCATATATGCATACTTACTGGGACACAAAGGGAGAAATTATTGACCCATACTTGGAATTATTAAATAAAGCAGCCATAACAACCGGCGAATACTGCGATGCCCCAGACAATTGCGAGGTAAGCATTTCCTTCATGGACGCTGATGATATTCGCACTCTCAATCGCGACTACCGAGGCAAGGACGAAGCCACAGATGTACTAAGCTTCCCGGTTAGTGAAGCTTTGGCAATGGGGCCAAGTATATCCTTGGGAGATGTTGTAATATGCATGGAAATCGCAAAGCAGCAAGCTAAAGAGTACGGCCATAGCCTAGAGCGTGAGCTGGCTTTCTTGGTTGTACATGGGCTTTTGCACTTACTAGGTTATGACCACGAAACCCCGGAGGATGAAGCCGAGATGTGCGCTGCCCAAAATGATATCCTTGCAAAGCTAAGCTTACAAAGATAATACCCACGGTTTTATTCCTTTAGCATAAGATAAGGTGAAACGATGAAAACTAAGAACTGGATGGAGTCATTCCGCCATGCCCTAAACGGTATACGCAGCACAGCGCGCCGAGAGCGGAACTTCCGTATCCATATTTTTTTTGCCATTTTTGCGGTGGCAGCCTGTATTGTGTTTCGGGTGGAGAGTATCCATTTTTTGATGGTAGGGTTTGCGATATTCTTTGTGATGGCAATGGAGCTTGTAAATACCGCTGTTGAGGCCCTTGTGGATATGTATTGCCGGGGTAAGCCCCATCCTCTGGCTAAGCTGGCAAAGGACGCTGCCGCCGGGGCGGTGCTGTTGGCTTCTGTGCAAGCCGTAGCAATAGGGGTAGTAGTAGCAATTTCAGTAATTAGGAGATTTGTTTAATGAAAGAAACTCATTACAATTCACATATGCATCTTAACCCATGTAAAAATACTATCTCTAGGAATGCGCGAACGCCCATTCCTATCCTCAAACTCCTTTTTATAAATATTCTCTTGCTTATCTACCTGCTATTAGTAGGCTGTTCTGGTGAAGCTGAGGAAATCGACTGGCACGACGGGGATATTGTTATGGAAATGCCCTCCCCTATTCCCGTGTATGAAAATGAAGGGGAGCCACCTTCATTTTCGCCACGGGCAGTGGAATCCCCTATGCAGTTTCTTCCTTTTCTTATGCCGGCAGGACCTTTTAGCCGTTTGACGGGCCTGCCTATATATGAGGAGTATATGAACCGCCGTCCCTTTGCCGCTGTTATAAATAACTCTGGCGCAGCGCTTCCACAAAGTGGTGTTGGTTCTGCGGATATTATTTACGAGGTGTTGGCTGAGGGGGATGTTACCCGGCTTGTGGGGATTTTTCAGTCATATATTCCCGATAAAATTGGGCCTATGCGCTCTGCTCGGGATTATTTTATTGATTTTGCCCTTAATCATGATGCGCTGTTTATTCATCATGGGTCTAGCCCCGGTGGATATTCCAGGATTAATACCCTCCGAATTACAAACTTAGATGGCATGGCCTTGGAGGGGACGGTTTTTTGGCGAGATAGGACTTACCCCGATTGGGCGGTTAATACCGGTACCCGGCCACTTGAGCATAGCTCCTATACAGGCAATGAGCGGCTTTTCAACCACTTGGAAAACAGAAGCATACGGGACTATTGGAATTATGACTCATATGACTTTGGGTTTGATTTTACATGGCCCTTTACAAGACCTGGGGAAATAGACCCCGAAGGCGGACAGGCTTATACCATTTTTGTGCCTTTTTCCGCCCTATACTTCCGCAGATTTATTTTTGACCATGAAACAGGGCTATATATGGCAGAAAACCGTCAAGGCTCTCATATGGATGCGGAAACCGGGGAGCCGGTTGGGGTGACAACCGTACTTATTCAGTTTACCAATATGCGAGTCATTGACGGGGTTGGGCGGCGTACTGTAGATACCGTTGGCTCTGGGCCTGGATATATGGTCGTTAGCGGGCGGTATGTTCCGGTAAGCTGGGTTAAGGAGAGCCATGCCTCCCCTACCCGGTGGTATGACCAACATGGCGCGCCTCTTGAGCTTGAACCGGGGCGGGTTTGGATTTGTGTTTTTCAATCTAATGGAAATGTGGTGTTTGAATGACTTTTTATTCAGGCTTTGTGCCTCTTATCGGCCGGCCCAATGTGGGCAAATCTACCCTTATGAACCATTTTGTTGGTGAAAAGATTTCTATAGTTTCTAATAAGCCCCAGACCACCCGCAACAAAATCCGCAGCATTCTTACTGGTGAAGATTATCAGATTGTTTTTATTGACACACCTGGTTTGCATAACCCTACCACTAAGCTTGGGGATTTTATGGTCAAAAGTGCTGTCAATGCCATTGGCGAGGCTGATGCGGTTATTTTTATGGTAGAGCCTAAAAAACGTATTCCCGAGGGGGATATGTCTATAATCGAGCGGCTTAAGGGCATTAAAACCCCGGTTTTTTTGGCAATTAACAAGGTAGATACTGTGCCAAAGCAGGAGCTACTTGCCATCATAGACCAATACAGACAGGTATATCCATTTAAGGATATTATTCCGCTATCGGCCCTTAAGGGGGACAATACCGAGGGCTTACTAAAGGCCATTAAAGGAGTTTTGCAAGAGGGGCCTATGTATTTCCCTGGGGATCAAGTCACCGACCAGCCCGAGCGGCAGATTGCCGCAGAGATTATCCGTGAAAAGGCTTTAACGTTTTTACAGGAAGAAATACCCCACGGTCTTGCCATAGAAATCACCCATTATAGGCTAAGAGACGGCCACAATGAAGATGACCCTTCTGCGTTGGTGGATATTGGCGCTAATATTTTCTGCGAAAAAGACAGCCACAAGGCTATAATCATAGGAAAACAAGGTGCTATGCTTAAGCGAATAGGCGTAGCCGCCAGGCGAGACATAGAGGCTCTTTTAGGCTTTAGGGTATATATGGAGCTATGGGTAAAGGTAAAGAAGAACTGGCGCGACAGCGATTCTTTGCTTAAGAATTTTGGGTATTTTGGGACTAAATAATAAAATGAAGACCTTGGGGCGCTGCCCCAAACCCCGCAAACTTTGAAAAAGTTTGAACAAATTTTAAGGAACCGCGCAGGCGCGGTTCGGGGATATATATTTTGCTTCCATTATTTCAATAGCATAGGTCACTAGTTCTTGGTCACACTAATGTATGAATAGAAAATACTTGAGGATAGGGGATTTAATATGGAACGTCATGAGCAATTTTGGCAGCAATTTACCAAGTCTGGAGATCCAAAAATGTACCTTGCCTACAAGCAAAGCCGCCTGGATGACGAGCCAAAAAAGCGCCATGGAAACAATTAAAGCCCGGGGGCTTGTGCTTAAAGAGTATGAGGCCGGAGAGTCTGACAAGCGCTTACTGCTCCTTGTTAAGGAGCATGGCCGGATGATAGTTTATGCTCGTGGTGCCCGTAAACCCAAGAGTAAGTTTATGGCCGCCGCGCAGCTTTTTACATATGCCGACTATGTGCTTACAGTCGGGCGGGGTTTTCATGCCCTGGCTCAGGCCCAGGTTATCGAGAATTTTTATGGACTACGTACAGATTATGAGCGCCTTACTGCGGCCCACATGGTTGCCGAGGTATGCGAGAAGACCTTGCTTGAAAATATCCCCTGTGACGATTTATTGCTCCTTGCTCTTAGGTCCTTGGATCATTTGAATAAGCCTGTTAAAAGCCAGCAATCGGAAGCTAAGCCCCAGTATAAAATGCCGCCTATGCAGGTTATTGGCGTTTTTTTTATGCGTTTTTTTGCCTATTATGGCCTTTCACCAGAGGTTGAGGTATGCTCTGTATGTGGCGAAGAGGTTGATGCGCGGGCCTTTCTTTGTGGGGAGGGGCTGGTTTGTGGGCTGCATAAGCCTGGGTATAGTGTTAGGCTTTCCCAGGCGGGGGTTTTTGCATTGCGGTATATTTTAGGGAGTGAGCTTAGCAAGGCATTCCTTTTTAATGCCAATGAGGACGTAATTATGGAATTATGGGCGGCGGCGCGGATGCTTTGGCGCTGCCATTTTGAATGGACATTGGCTACTGAGGCGTTTTTGTAAATCATTTGTAAATCATATGAAAGTGGTGGAAAAATGGGAAAAGGCATTTTTATAGCCTTTGAGGGCCTTGATGGCTCTGGCAAAACTACGCAGTTTAATGCAATTATGGACAGGCTTGCCAGAAGGAATATTCGGTGCATAGGAGAAAAGCAGCCCAGCGCCAGTAACCCTGTTGGCCTGATGCTGCGGGATATTATTAAAAATTCTGATGAGGTGTCTCTTTCGCCATTGTCTTTGGCCAAGCTTTTTTCTGTTGACAGATACGAGCATGTGTCAAAGGATATTGTGCCGCATATTGATGCGGGGGCGCATGTGCTTGTTGATAGATTTGTGTTTTCCAGCTTTGCCTATCAGGGGCTTTGTTGCTCCTTTGAGGAAATTTACTACTATAACCGGCATTCTATCGAACTCTTGATGCCTGATATAACGGTTTTTATAGACACAGACCCCGATATATGTATGGAGCGAATTATCAGCAGCCGTGCCGGAAAAGAGCTGTTTGACAGCAATGGCGCTACAATACGTAGCAATTTTTACGGCGCCTTTGAAAAAATGGGCAAAGCTGTAAGGGTATTGATTGTGGATGGAAACCAGCCCGCTGATGCCATTACAGATGAGATATGGAAGGCGATAACGCCGTTTTTTTCAATTGAGAATTAATAGAGGTGACATGTGGACACTTTCAAATATCAAAATGATATAGATATTATCTTATCTCACAGGCATGATTTAGGAGCGGATTACTGGACAACCCCCGACAAACGCCTCGGGAAAGGCTCTCCATTTTCCATAATGGATTGCGCCTTTATGTTGCTGGAGCTGGGCATGGAGCCTACTCACCCTATCCTAATGGCGGTAGCAGAGATATTGTGGGGTATATGGCGGCCAGACGGGCGGTTTAAGCTATACCCTACCGGGGGGAT
>Ga0123355_10002085_pt1 | contig 28219 bp, 40 predicted proteins | sample TergutEmb28metaG_3_FD_89872 | JGI IMG/M metagenome (GOLD analysis project Ga0123355, IMG submission 89872) | Embiratermes neotenicus P1 segment gut microbial communities from Petit-Saut dam, French Guiana - Emb289 P1 | ecosystem: Host-associated > Arthropoda: Insects > Digestive system > Gut ... | reverse complement strand
ATGGGTTTCGAAGCCTACGACGGCCACGACTGGGCTGCATGGGGCCGCGAAGCTGCCGAGGGCGCGGTAAAAATGCTACATGCAAAATACGCCCCAGCCGGTAAATACCCGGTAGTCATATCCAAAGGCGAGGGTGCGGTACTGCTACATGAAGCTTGTGGCCATAGCCTAGAAGCCGAATCTGTAGCCAAAAAAGCTTCCGAATTTGCAGACAAAATGGGCCAAAAAGTAGCCCGTGACATCGTGACCGTAGTAGACGACGGCACAATCACTGGCGGTAGGTGGGGAAGCATCAACGTAGACGACGAAGGCAACCTGCCGCAAAAGAACGTGCTTGTAGAAAACGGCGTGCTCACAGGCTTTTTGGTAGACAAGCTAAACGGCCTGCGCCTTGGCATGAAGCCAACAGGCAGTGCCCGCCGCGAAAACTACCGCTTCGCCCCCACATCCCGCATGACCAACACCTATATAGCCAACGGCACAAGCAATTTCAAAGACATCATAGCCGCAACAGAATACGGCCTGTATGCCAAAGAAATAGACGGCGGCAGCGTAGACGAAGCCACCGGCGAGTTTAACTTTGGCGTAGCCGAGGCATATATGATACGCAATGGCGAAATTTGCGAGCCTGTGCGTGGCGCTTCACTTATAGGCAAGGGCTCAGAAGTTATGGCCAATATAGACATGCTGGGCAACGACTTCAAGCTTGCAGGCGTGGGCAGTTGCGGCGCGGCAAGCGGTTGGGTCCCCACCAGCGAAGGCCAGCCAACTACACGCGTCAGTGAAATGACCGTAGGCGGAAGGAGCGAATAATAATGGACTTGAAAAATTTCAAAGACAAGCTGTTTGCGGCGGCAAAGGCTGCTGGGCTTAAAGAATACGAACTATATTGCAAACGCGCATCGTCTTTTGACGTAAGCATATTTGAGGCAGAAATTGATGCGTTTAAGAGCGAGCGCACATTTGGCGTAAGCTTCCGTGGCAAGGTTGGCGGTAAGATGGGCTATGCTTTTTCTGAAAAAATTGACGACGCTGTCGTTGCTTTCTTGATAGAGAGCGTGAAGCAAAACGCCTCTATAATCGAAGACGAAGAAGAAGAGTTTGTTTATAGCGGCGATGCAAGCTACCCAGAGGTTGTATGCTACAACCCTGCCATAAATGACATCACGGCCGACACAAAAATAGAAGCCGCAATGTCCATGGAGCGTGCCGCACTTGCAGTGGACAAGCGCGTAGAAAACCTTACGTATTGCGCGGTAGACAGCACAGAGTCGGAAGTGTATATTGCCAACTCAAAAGGCTTAGAAGTGCAGAATATTAAGAACAGAACCTGTGCCGTTGCCGATGCACAAGTAGAAGGCGAAGACGGGCAAGTAAAAACCGCGTACGATGGCTTCGACGGGCTAGACTTTTCTAAGTTTGACCCGGTGGTTGTAGGCCAAAAAGCCGCGAATAAAGCACTGGCAATGCTGGGCGCGTCTCCTGTGCCTTCTGGCAAGTATCCTGTTGTATTTGTGCCGGAAACGGCAGGAGATATGCTTGAAACCTGGATAGCGGCCTTTTCTGCGGAGAAGGCGCAAAAAGGGTTTTCTATTTTGGCAGGTAAAATTGGTGAGAAAATTGCGGCAGACTGCGTCACAATTATAGACGACCCACTACTGCCGGGCCTAGAAGCAACTACACCTTTTGACAGCGAGGGTGTAGCAGCGCGGACAAAAACAGTAGTAGACAATGGCGTGTTTATGACCTTCTTACACAACACAAAAACCGCAAGAAAAGACGGCGTTGCACCCACGGGTAATGGGTTTAAAAGCAGCCTGGAAATGCCCGTAGATATAGCTGCCACAAATTTTTATGTAAAACCCGGTACACTTAGCCACGAGGCCCTACTTGAAAAGATGGGTAACGGCCTTGTTATAGCCGGTGTCGAAGGCCTACACAGCGGTGCAAATGAAACTTCGGGTGACTTTTCGCTGGCTGCGTCTGGCTTTCTTGTGGAAGGCGGCAAGGTTGTGCGCGCCGTTGACCAGATAACAATATCGGGTAACTTCTTTGCTATGATGAAGGATGTTGTTGCCGTGGGTAGTAACTTGGAGTTTAAGCTTGGCGATAGTACAAACAATACCGCCGTGCCTTCTTTGTATGTAAGTTGCTTGGATGTTGCCGGGAGTTGATTAGTTTTTTGTGAAATGACGAAAGCCTAGAAATTTAAGCGGCTTGCTATAAACAGTCCAGCCCATTGCCCAAGAGCGTAGAATCGCACGCTACCGTTGGCTATGGCTGGACTGTTTTTTGTTTATACTCTTTACATGGACACGATGTCGTAGTTTACACTTTACTTAGCGGACTATGAAAGGAGGGCACAACATGGAATTGCAAACCATAAGCACAGTATCAAAGGAACATGGTATATCCACAAGGATGCTACGCTACTACGAGCAAAACGGCCTTATCAAGAGTATGAGGAAAGATGGATATTCTTACAGGGTTTATGATGATGCTAATCTTAAACGCTTGCAACAGGTCATTATCCTGCGCAAGCTGCAAATCCCGGTAAAGCAGATATGTATTATCCTCAACAACCCCGATGCGACTACTGTTGTAGAAATTTTCAAGAAAAGCATACAGGGGTTGGACCTAGAAATCACCGCACTGTCGACCATTAAAATAATCTTGGACAAGTTTGTAAACGAGTTAGAAGGGCTAGTAGGCATTGGCCTTGACCTTGACTTTATTGGCGGCGATTCTGTGCTGGAGTTATCCCGCTCTCTTTCCTTAGTCCAAAAAAATATTAAGGAGAGTGTAACAATGAACGATTTGTTAAAAGCGGCAGATGTGTTGAACAAGCTGGAAAACGTGCGGGTTGTGTACGTACCACCAATGACTGTGGCATCTGTTTATGAAACTGGGGAAAATGCCGAAGAAAAGGCGTGGAAGTCGGCAGTGGACTTTGTTGTAGCAAACAACCTTGTACAAGCAAAGCCGGATTTGAGAGTGTTTAAGATTGCCCACCAAAACGCAACAGGCAACAGCTTTGGAGATGAAGTGTGGGTTTCTGTCCCAGACAACATAACCATCCCGCATGGCTTTACCAAAAAAAGATTCCTTGGTGGGCAGTATGCTGCTCATGTGCTTGATGACAATGGCTTTGAGGTTGCGTTGGGCTTGCAAGACTGGATTAACGAAAGCGACAAATTCCAGTACGACTTCGACGGCAATCTGTCCCGATGCGAGCCGCCAATGAGTGAGCTTGACAGCTTTGGAGGTATGCATCTGGACTTGTCTGAGGTATTAAACTTTGTCAATTTCCAAAAACCTGGATTCGAAAGTCAAATAGATTTCCTAACACCTATCAAAGATTATGTAAAGTCAGAAGAAGTGTTGGAAGAAATACCAGGAAGCAAGGAAAAATGCGGCTTCAAGGCAAGTATCATCACAAAAAACAAATACAAAATATTAGGCTTTACGCAAATCATGAGCGGCGATGCCACTGTAGATGGGTTTATAAATGAGGCAAAGCACGATGGGCGCATGGGTTTGCTAAGCAAACTCAAAAAACCCGGTGCGCCCATCTTGGGCTTTGGCTCTCATGATATGGATTCCCAAATAAGGGGTGGGTGGCGTTACACCATTTGCCTTGCAGAGTCGGACATTGCGGACATAGAGGGGCTTATGCGCCACAACCCTTATGTGGAGGGGATAGACGCTTCTCGTTGGCTGGTTTTTGAATACGCAAAAGGAGATACCTTTGACGACCACGCCGTTGCTCCAAAGCTGGGGCATACATGGAACGGTGTAATCTCCGGCTCATTCGCGACTATCCCCAACGAAGACGAAAATGTGATTAACTGCTGGTATCCAATAAAATAGACTAGGGCCTGTTTTCACCAATGCCTTAGGTATCTAGCCCCTCGTATGCTCTTACTTTTTTAACAATTTTGACAGTAAGCGGCAGTGCAAGCCATTCGTATCCCCATTTCAAACACACACTAACAATAATCATTTCTGGGATTGCGCCCCAGGGGTTAACAAACGCAAACGCAACCAGCATAAAGATGCTGGTATCCAGCACATGGCCAATGATAGATGAAGCCATGGCCCTAAACTTAAAGCCTGCCATACCGTCGTGCTTGCCTTTTAAGTACACAAACACTCTATCGTTTGCATACTTGCCCACCGTAAATGCCGTCAAGCTTGCCAGCACAATACGCCATGTGCCGCCTATTGCTGTTGCAAAGTAAACGCCGTCGTACCACACAGGCGCTGGCAGTACAATGCTTACCTGTATCAGCCCTGCCATTAGCGCGTTAAGTGCCAGGGTAAGCCATGCGGCACGCCGTGCCCAGTTGTACCCATAAACTTCAGCCAGTACAGACGCTAAGATATACGTTATAGGGAACGTAATAATCCCCGCGCTGGTGGTCCAGCGTATAAACACTATCATGTGATTTGCCAATATATTGGCGGCTAGTAGGCTGGCGGCATATATCGCTACCAGGTACACTAGCAATGGTTTCGGTTTGCCTGTAATCAGGTTTCGGTTATCCATTGCTTTCATCTCCTTTTAATGGTTTATCGGTATCATCAAAACCAGAAATACCTTTATCATTTGTATCAAAACTGCAAAGTAAAGTTTACCATGGCCTACTCTTCGCCATTTCCGCCATCATCACCCTGGATATCTGCCATCCTACGGTCAAGTTCTGCCTGGGAAAGATAGTCTTCTAGCTCACCCCTGGCTAGGTCAAACTCTAGATTTTCGAACACAATTACACTCCAGCTTGTGCCTTCTGTTGCCAGCACATAAAAGCGTACACGGTCGCCCACTTGGGTTAGTACCGCCTCTGGCTGGGAGGTATCGGTGCGGAACAACCTGTCTTCGTGTCCAGATACCATAAAAGTAAAGAATGTGTTGCCACCGCTGCTGTATTGCCCCCACCGTACAACTTCCCCTTCTATTTCTAGCAGGTTGGCCGTAGGCGTGTGTAAGCCACCCGCACCGGTTGCGTGAAGTCTCATCCTATAATCAGACTCGGCTGCGCGTGGAGTGTTGCCTATGCCTACAATCTGGTGTCTTTGGACGTTAACCAGCGCAAATGCCTGTGCGATATTGCTATTGGGGTCTGTAAGCGCCATAAAGTACGCTACTTGTCCTTCAATCATAACCGGCAGCGGGAAGGTTGCCCTATATCTTTGCGCAGCAACACGCGGGTCGCCTTGTGCGCTTAGCATTGCTGCGCGCTCTGTCGCGCCGGTGAGGCTAAAATGCCTTGTTTCTTTGGTTCTAAGGTTGGTTAGTATAAAGCCTATCGTGCTTTCGTCGTTGCCACCTGCGGCGGTTAGCGCGTCAAACAGATACGCATATCCTTGGTGGTATACAATGGCATTGCCATCTTCTAGTTGGATCAAACCACGCCGCCCGGCCCATGAGTTAACCCAGCCGCCCCTAAGGGTACCCCAGTTGCTAAGCTGGCGTTCTACAACATCTATGGGATGTACAATGTCAACCCAGTACGGTACATTATCCAACCCATAACGGCTGACTGCACCCGTTGTCGCATTAACAATAATAATGCCGTCAACGTCACGCCCTCCCCATAGGCCTACCCTGTTTACACGTATTGGCACAACCCAGTGGGGGAGCAAGTCATCACATATCAAGAATATAGGATTAAAACGCAACGCAGTAGGGGCTGCGTTATGTACTATGCGCTCTAATTTGTCGCCAAAGGCGGCATGCCCGCTGGGCTGTATGCGTATCCGGTTGTCTGTCACAAGGCGTACGTCGCGGTCGTCTGTCATGGATACCATAATATAGCCCGGTGTGCCAAGCCTGTTTGCGTTCCAGCGAAGAAACCCATCATGCAATATGGGCGCGACATAAAATAGCTGCCCATTAACCAACTGTCGTACATATGTGCCTATGCGCACTTCTGCACCTATTGCGCCCAACTCGCCCAGGCGCTGGTCACCCAAGACGCGTGCGTATGCTGCATCAACCCATGGTATCTGTGTTGGGTCAAAAGCTGGCAAATCGTCTGCTTGGAAAGGGACAGCCTCCGAGACATATATCTGGTTGGCAAGCGGCCTGGCCCTAAACATAGCGCTGCCAGAAAGGCCGCCGCCAATGATAAACAGCACAACCAACAATACAAAAATAGAAATGGCTTTAGCGCCATTGCCACTACCCGGCGCGTTAAGCTTTGCCTTGTTGTGATAATCACCCTCCATGCCTATGCAGTAAAGGGCTATCCCGCCGCCAAGGTTAAAAACCCCCCAATAAATAAACGGCCCAAACCCGCCAATAGTAACGGGGATATTAAACCGCCACCATCCAAGCCAGGACCATAAAGCCACCCATACAAGGGCAGTGACGCCCCCTGCAATCTTTCCTTTCATATAAATCCCTCCTCAAATTTTTGCTACTGTAATATATCAGCATTGGATTTTAACACATTTGTCACGTTTGCATAAGGTCGCATATGTGATAAAATATAGCAATATTCACTCACGCAAAAGAAATTTTACTAAAAAACCATAAATCCGCCACAAACCCTCTTGACTTACCATCTAACCTATGTTTTAATACCGTCCGTTGACTATTTACAAGTCTCCACGCATCTCTATGACTAAATCAATGACACGCCCGGTAGCGTATAGCTCCGCAAAAATGTCACAATCAACTGTATGTTATATGGAGGGACCCCATGCAAAACCAAGTCATCCGCATCAACGTAAAAGGCTACGACCACAAATTAGTAGACCAGTCTGTAACTCAAATCATAGATACAGCCAAGCGCACAGGTGCGCGCGTATCTGGCCCAATCCCTCTGCCTACCAGGAAAGAGGTAGTAACAATTCTTAGGGCCGTTCATAAGTACAAAGATTCTCGCGAGCAGTTCGAAATGCGCACACATAAGCGCCTAATCGACATTCATGCTTCCACCCCCAAGACAGCAGACGCGCTAGGCCGCCTAGACTTGCCAGAGGGCGTGGACATCAAAGTAGAAGTAAAGTAACCAAACATCATATAAAAATTCACTAACTAGCTAAGGAAGTGACTATAAATGAAAAAGGCTATTCTTGCGAAAAAGTTGGGCATGACTCAAGTATTCGCACCAGACGGCACACTAGTTCCCGTAACAGTGCTAGAGGCAGGCCCGTGCCTAGTCGTACAACGCAAAACCCAAGAGAAGGACGGCTATGCCGCCATCCAAGTAGGATTCGAGGACATCAAGGCTAAGCATGTAAACAAGCCTAACAAGGGCCACTACGAAGCCAACGTAAAAGGCCAATCTCCCCGCCGCTTCCTAAAAGAGTTTAGGCTCGAAGATTGCGACCAATACGAAGTAGGCACAGAAATAAAAGCAGACGTTTTCGCCCCAGGCGACTTGGTAGACGTAAGCGGCACATCCAAGGGTAAGGGCTTCCAGGGCGCAATCAAGCGCCATGGCCAGACCCGCGGCCCCATGACACATGGTTCTAAGTACCACCGCGGCCCAGGCTCCTTGGGCGCAGGCACAACTCCTGGCCGCGTTCGCAAAGGCAAGAAGTTGCCAGGCCACATGGGTGCAGTAAAAGTTTCTATCCAAAATCTTGAAGTAGTAAGTGCAGACCCAGAAAAGAACTTACTTCTAATCAAAGGCGCGGTCCCAGGTATAAAAGGCGCGCTGGTAATGGTCAAAAACACAGTAAAACAGTAAGGCCTTACCGCTCAGCGCGGGGCGCGGACATTGCCACGCATGAGGAAGTAAGCGGGGGGTGGCCCCCATCTCAAAGGAGTGAATCATATGGCAACAGTACCAATAAAAAACCTTAAGGGCGAAACGGTCGGAAGTATGGACCTATGTGACTCCCTATTCGGTATAGAAGTTAACCAGCACGCAGTGCATATGGCGGTCGTGCAGTACTTGGCCAACCAGCGCCAAGGCACAAAGTCTGCCAAAACAAGGTCAGAAGTCCGGGGTGGTGGCCGCAAGCCATGGCGCCAAAAAGGAACCGGGCGCGCACGTCACGGTACAATCCGCTCCCCAATTTGGACAGGCGGTGGTGTGGCATTTGCACCCAAGCCACGTGACTTTAGCGTAAGGCTCAACAAGAAGCAAAAAAGGCTGGCACTAAAATCTGCACTTTCCGACAAAGTCAACCAAGGCAAACTGGTAGTGTTAGAAAACATGGACCTGCCAGAAATTAAGACAAAATCCATGGTAGATGTATGTAGCAAGTTGGAGTTGGGTAACGCACTGTTTGTGATGGAAGGAAGCAACAAAAACGCAATCCTTTCTGCTCGCAATATCCCAACAATTAAGACCGCCGCAGTAAATACCATCAATGTATACGATATCCTAAAGCACGATTCTTTTGTTGTCACAAAAGAAGCTGTAGAAAAGATGCAGGAGGTGTACGTATAATGGCCGACCTTAAATACTACGACATTATCCTAAAGCCCTTGATGACAGAAAAAAGCATGGAACTACTAGAAAACCAATGCTACTCTTTCTATGTACACCCAAAAGCAACAAAGACCCAAATCAAGGAAGCTGTAGAAAAATTGTTCGCCGGTACAAAAGTTGCAAGGGTAAACACACTGGCAACTCACCCCAAAAAAAGGCATCGCCGTTCCCAACAACAAGGCTTTAGGCCTGGCCGTACTGTAAAGCGCAAGAAAGCGCTGGTAACACTGGCTCCGGGCAGCAACGCCATAGATTTATTCGAAGGTCTATAAAGTCACAAAACATCATTTTTTTGTTTAAAAGATGTTTCGTTCCAAAAACGATGTGTATAAAGGAGCAATCATAATGGGCATTAAGCGTTATAGACCCTTAACCCCCTCTCAAAGGCAGATGACGGTTTCCGACTTTGCCGAAATCACAAAGTCCACGCCGGAAAAGAGCCTGACTGTCCACCTTAAGAAACATTCTGGTAGGAATGGTCAAGGCAAAATCACCGTCCGGCATAGGGGTGGCGGGGCCAAGAAGAAATACCGCATCATAGATTTTAAGCGCCTTAAGGACGGCGTGCCCGCCAGGGTAGCCGCAATAGAATATGACCCCAACCGTACCGCAAACATCGCGCTCCTGTTTTATGCCGACGGGGAAAAGAGCTACATCTTAGCTCCCAATGGCCTAAAAGTGGGCGAAACACTCATGAGCGGGGACGAAGCCGAGGTAAAAGTAGGCAACGCACTCCCAATGAAATCCATCCCGGTTGGCACAGAAATTCACAATATCGAAATGAAACCCGGTCGCGGTGGCCAGTTAGTCCGCTCGGCAGGAAACGTAGCACAGCTTATGGCAAAAGACGATAAATACGCAACAGTACGCCTTCCATCCAGCGAGATGCGCTTGGTTCCGGTAAACTGTCGCGCAACAATCGGCCAAATTGGCAACCTGGACAATGAGCTAATCAACATTGGTAAAGCAGGTAAGAAACGCCACATGGGCATCCGCCCAACAGTTCGCGGCTCGGTCATGAACCCCAACGACCACCCCCATGGTGGTGGCGAAGGCCGTGCACCCATTGGCCGCCCGGCTCCTTCTACACCTTGGGGTAAGCCGGCACTAGGCTACAAGACCCGTAAAAAGAACAAACACAGTAATAAATATATCGTTCGCAAGCGCGGTAGCAAGTAGGAGGCACAATTTCATGGGCAGATCGCTAAAAAAAGGGCCGTTTGTAGACGACCATCTGATGAAAAAAGTAGATGCGATGAACCAAGAGTCCAACAAGCAAGTAATTAAAACTTGGTCACGCCGTTCCACCATATTCCCTGACATGATTGGCCACACGATAGCCGTACACGATGGCCGCAAGCATGTGCCTGTATACATCACAGAGGACATGGTAGGGCATAAACTGGGTGAGTTTGCACTAACCCGCACGTATCGCGGCCACGGCAAAGACGCAGAGAAGCGCAGCCGCGTAAAATAAGTTGTTTGACTATGGCTATTTTAGACAAGCGACTATAGGAGGAGCTGACTATGGCAAAAGGGCATAGAAGCCAGATTAAGAAAAAGCGTAACGAGGAAAACAAAGAAACCCGTCCTCACGCTCATCATAAATTTGCACGTATATCCGACCGCAAGGCACGTATCGTGCTAGAACAAATCAAAGGCAAAGGTGTGGCCGAAGCTGCGGCAATCCTCAACTATTCGCCAAGATATGGTGCATACTTGATAGCCAAAGTACTAAAGTCCGCCGCCGCCAACGCAGAAGCAAACCAAGGGTTGGACCAGTCTGATCTGTTTGTGGAAGAAGTAATCGCAAACCAAGGGCCTACTTTAAAGCGTATCCAACCCCGGGCCAAAGGCCGGGCATACAGGATAAACAAAAAGATGAGCCATATCACGATTATCTTAAACGAGAGGTGAATCCATGGGCCAAAAAGTTAACCCCCACGGTCTAAGACTTGGTATAAACAAAGAATGGGATTCCGTCTGGTATGCGGAAAAAGATTTTGCAAAGTTCTTGTTAGAAGACCATGTAATCCGCACCCATCTAAAAACCAAGCTGTACAAAGCCCAGGTATCGCGCATAAAAATCCAACGCACTACCGATAGGGTAAAAATCACCATCCATACCGCAAGCCCTGGCATAATTATCGGGCGTAGCGGTCAAGCGATACAGGATTTAACCGCAGAGCTGCAAAAGCTCATAGGTGTAGCCCCAAGTGAGCGCAAAGTAGACGTTAATATAGTCGAAATCAAGCGCAAAGAGCTTGACGCACAACTTGTGGCCGAAGATATCGCACTTCAACTAGAAAACCGTGTGACATTCCGCCGTGCCATGCGCCAAGCAATGAGTCGTACAATAAAAATGGGCGCAAGAGGTATCAAAACCGCGGTATCTGGCCGTTTAGGCGGCGCAGACATTGCCCGTACGGAAAGTTACCACGAAGGCACAATCCCCCTGCAAACATTGCGTGCAGATATAGATTACGGCTTTGCCGAAGCCAAAACCACCTACGGTAAACTGGGTGTAAAAGTGTGGCTCTACAAAGGCGAAGTCATCCCCGGACAGCCCCAACCAAGAGGCAGAAGGGAACCAAGGGAAGGAGGAAACGACTATGCTAATGCCAAAAAGGGTAAAAAGACGCAAGCAGTTCCGCGGCAGAATGACAGGCAAGGCTCTCCGAGGCAATAACATCACCTACGGCGATTATGGCCTAGTGGCTATGGAGCCAACATGGATAACCTCCAACCAGATAGAGTCGGCGCGTATAGTTCTAAACCGTACAATGCGCCGCGGTGGTAAAGTATGGATTAAGATTTTCCCCGACAAGCCAGTCACATCAAAGCCAGCCGAGACTCGTATGGGTAGCGGTAAAGGCTCCCCAGAGTACTGGGTAGCTGTGGTAAAGCCTGGCCGTGTAATGTTCGAGATATCAGGTGCAGACGAAGCATTGTCACGCCGTGCACTAAAACTGGCATCCTACAAGCTCCCAATCAAATGCAAAATCGTAACCAAAGCGGAGCAAGTAGCCGAAGCAGAAGCTCAAGCACAAGCCGAAGCGCAATAAAACCAAAGGAGGCTGAGGTCGTGAAATCAAAGAAATACCTAGCATCCCTTAACGATAAAACCGTAGAAGAATTGAACTTAGAACTAGTTAACACAAAGAAAGAGCTATTCAACCTACGGTTCCAAAATGCGACTAATCAATTGGATAACACCGCCCGTATAAACGAAGTGCGTAAAAATATCGCACGCATACAAACCGTAATTACACAGCGCATAAAAGGGACAGGAACAAAAACCCCTTCAAGAGCAGCGCGTAAGAGGGCGGCCACATCTTAGTGCCGTAAGGTACCGCCGGGCGGCATAGTCGCCGTAGCGTAGCTGGGCCTAGCCGGCATATGAGGGAGTTTGAGGGCGGTGCCCTCATTAGAAATGTGAAAGGGAGGCAACACGGTGCAAAATCCAGAACAAACTAATGAGCGGAACCTGCGCAAGACCCGCATTGGCCGGGTAATAAGCGACAAAATGGATAAAACCATAGTGGTAGCAGTAGAAAACCGCGTCAAGCATCCGGTGATAGGAAAAATAGTAAAGCGCACTTATAAACTAAAAGCCCATGACGAAGCAAATACATGCGCCATAGGCGACAGGGTAAGAGTCATGGAAACGCGCCCACTGTCCAAAGATAAGCGTTGGCGGTTGGTTTCCATCATCGAGAAGGCGAAGTAAGCAATTTTCCGCCCGGGTATACAAACAAGCAAAGCTTATTTGTAAAAAGAAGGCGAAAACGCCCTTTGATGGCGCGACAGGAGGCAATTGTAATGATTCAACAAGAGACAAGGCTAAAATCCGCCGACAATTCAGGCGCAAAAGAGCTTTTGTGTATACGTGTGCTTGGTGGAAGTAAGCGCCGCTATGGCAATGTAGGCGACATTATAGTCGCCACAGTGAAAGATGCTAACCCAGGTGGCGTTGTAAAAAAAGGCGAGGTAGTGCGTGCCGTAATAGTGCGTACGGTCAAAGGCTTGAGCCGCCCAGATGGTTCATCCATCCGTTTCGACGAAAACGCATGCGTTATCATCAAAGAGGACATGACCCCAAGAGGTACACGTATCTTTGGCCCCGTGGCCAGGGAACTAAGGGATAAGCAATTCTCCCGTATAATTTCACTAGCCCCGGAAGTGCTATAGAGGAGGCATGAGTTTAGCTATGAAAGCAACCCCTAAAACAAACGTAAAACTAAAGCGCGAAGATATGGTACAGGTTATAGCGGGTAAGGAAGTAGGCCGTACAGGCAAAATCCTCAAAATAGACCGTGAAAAAAACCGTGTAATTATAGAAGGGCTTAACCTGCAAACAAAGCATCAAAAGCCCAACCGCGCAAACCAGTCCGGCGGTATTACCCGTGTGGAGGCTCCTCTTCATCTTTCTAATGTTATGTACCTCCACAAAGGCAAGCCAACCCGCCTAGGCTACAAAGTGACTGAAGAAGTAAAAGAAGTAGACGGCAAGCAGAAGCGCGTAGTTACCAAGAAGCGTTTCGCAAAAACCACCGGCGAAATAATAGACTAATATACGCAACACAACGGACGGCAAAGGCCGCCCTAACTGCTATAAGGGCGTAACAGCAAGTCAACACGCGTAGTGCGGATGGAATCGCACCCTGTAAATAGCATCAAGGAGGAAGCCCATGAGTCGGCTAAGAGGTATATACGACAGCGAAATCATCGAAGCAATGATGACCAAGTTCGGATATAAAAACAAAATGGCAGTTCCCAAGATCGAGAAGGTAGTAGTTAATATTGGTATCGGCGAAGCAAAAGAAAACGCCAAAGTAATAGAGCATGCCACAAACGACCTTGCGATAATCACCGGCCAAAAGCCTATAGTTACCAAGGCCAAAAAGTCCATCTCTGCCTTTAAGCTAAGGGCCGGGATGCCCGTAGGCTGTAAAGTGACCCTAAGAGGGTCAAAAATGTACAGCTTTGTTGACCGTCTGATAAACGTAGCTCTCCCTCGCGTAAGAGACTTTCGCGGCGTAAGCCCTGACTCTTTTGACGGGCGTGGAAACTATACTCTAGGGATAAAAGAACAGCTAATCTTCCCAGAGATATCATATGACCAAATTGACAAGCTAAGGGGTATGGAAGTGGTAATAGTCACGACAGCCCAAACCGACGAAGAAGCCCGCGAGCTTCTTACCCAGTTCGGTATGCCCTTCATAAGAGCGGGGCAATAGGAGGTTAATATGGCAAAGAAGGCACTGATACTAAAAGCACAACGCAAACCAAAGTTCTCAACAAGAGCATACAGGCGCTGCAATATTTGTGGCCGTCCTCATGCAAACTTGCGCAAGTATGGTATATGCCGTATATGCTTCCGCGAACTGGCTTATAAAGGCCACATCCCCGGTGTGCGCAAGGCAAGTTGGTAAACCTTATCTAATAATGCCGTTGGCATAAACTGCACCGGTATGTATTCAACAAGCTTTAACATGAAGGAGGAGCGCTAATGTTGTCCGACCCCATAGCGGATATGCTCACCAGGATTCGTAACGCTAACATGGCTAGACATTCAACCGTGGACATCCCATCTTCCAAGATGAAGGTGGCCATTGCCCAGATACTGGCAAAGGAAGGCTATGTCAAAGGTTATGAAATTATAAAAGACGGCGTAAAGCAAACCATGCGCGTCACCCTAAAGTATGGCCGCAGCAAAAACGATAAAGTTATTGGCGGTTTAAAACGCATCTCAAAACCAGGCCTTAGAGTCTATGCCAACTGCGAAGACTTGCCAAAAGTGCTTAACGGGCTGGGCGTTGCCATTGTTTCTACAAACAAAGGTATCGTCACAGACAGGGAAGCTCGCAAACTAGGTATAGGCGGCGAAGTATTGGCATTTGTTTGGTAGACGCTAATCAGACCCATATAAATCGAAGGAGGTGCAGAACATGTCAAGAATCGGCAAGCTTCCAATAGCCATACCTGCAGGTGTAAAAATCAACCTGGAAGACGGTAATCTACTAACAGTAGAAGGCCCAAAGGGTAAGCTAACAAGAAAACTTTCTTCAGACATGAACATCGCACAAGAAAACGGGCAATTAACAATAGAACGCCCCAATGACTTAAAACGCTTTAAAGCTTTGCATGGCCTTACCCGTACCCTTATAAACAATATGGTAGTGGGTGTAACCCAAGGCTACGAAAAAAAGCTTGAGATAAACGGCACCGGTTACCGCGCAGCCAAAGACGGCAACAAGCTTACACTAACATTGGGTTATTCCCATCCAATAGTTATGCCTGACCCCGAAGGCATCACAGCTACGGTAGATGGCAATACAAAAATCACCGTCTCAGGCATTGACAAGGAAAAAGTAGGCCAACACGCCGCTAATATCCGTGCCAAGCGCCCACCCGAGCCGTACAAAGGCAAAGGTGTAAAATACGAAACCGAGCGCATAAGGCGTAAAGCCGGTAAAGCCGGTAAGAAATAGAAACGGTAGGTGAGAGGCAATGATTAATAAACCATCCCGCACCCTAGCGCGCCGGAAAAGGCATTTTAAGCTTAGGCGCAACTTAGCTGGTACGGCCAAGCGCCCACGCCTGTCCGTATTCAAGTCCAACAAGCATATTTACGCGCAAATAATCGACGACGATGCCAGGCGTACACTAACCAGTGCTTCCACAGCAACATTGGCTTTTAAAGATTCAAAGCTGGCATCATCATCCAACCTAGAAGCCGCAAAGGCAGTAGGGACGGAAGTTGCCAAAAAAGCCAAAGATTTGGGCATTGATACAATAGTCTTTGACCGTGGCGGATATCTTTATCACGGAAAAGTCAAGGCACTGGCCGATGCGGCCAGGGAAGCTGGATTACAGTTTTAGGCTTAAAGGAGATTTCCTATGAACAAAGTAGACGCAAACGCCTTAGATTTAAAGGATCGCGTAGTAGCTATAAACCGCGTAACAAAAGTAGTAAAAGGGGGCCGTACCTTCCGTTTTGCAGCCTTAGTAATTGTAGGCGATGAAAACGGCAGCGTAGGCGCAGGCTTAGGCAAAGCTAACGAAATCCCCGAAGCCATCCGTAAAGGCCGCGAAGATGCCAAGAAGAACATGATTCTTCTAGAGAAAAACGACAACGACAGCCTTTACCACGAAATACTAGGCCAGTTTGGTGCTGCAAAAGTACTAATGCGCCCTGCTCCAGAGGGTACGGGTGTAATAGCTGGCGGTGCGATGCGTGCAGTGCTTGAACTTGCAGGTATCCGTAATATCGTAACCAAGTCAATTGGTTCTAACAATAAACACAACGTGGTAAAAGCCACACTGGAAGGGTTAAAGCGTATGAAGACCCCTTCCGAAGTAGCACGTTTAAGAGGTAAGACCATCCAAGAGATTCTGGAGGGCTAGAACATGAACGAATTACAAATAACATTGGTCCGCTCAACAATTGGCGTAAAGCCAAAGCACAAGTTGACAGTGGCGGCCCTAGGGTTAAGGAAGTTAAATTCCACCATAACACACAAAGACAACCCAGCGATACGCGGTATGGTTCACCAAGTGCGTCATCTGTTAAAGGTTGAAGAAGTAAAAGCATAAAGCGGTGTGCAAAAACTTATTGAATGGAGATTCCTATGAAACTAGGCGAACTTAAACCTGCCGAAGGCGCAACAACAAAAGATTGGCGTCGCGGTCGGGGCCATGGTTCCGGTAACGGAAAAACTGCAGGACGCGGCCACAAAGGTCAAAAATCACGGTCAGGCAGTGGCGGAAAAGTAGGATTCGAAGGCGGACAAATGCCACTTTATAGGCGTCTGCCCAAGAGAGGCTTTAAATGCCGCAATTCTAAGGAAATTATCGCGATTAACGTCGCTTTACTCAACGTATTTGATGATGGTGCTGTTGTTGACATTGCCGCTCTAAAGCAAAAAGGCTTGGTTTCAAACCCAAGAGACGGCGTTAAGATTCTTGGAAACGGCGACTTAGAAAAGAAGCTAACAGTCAAGGTCAACCATTACAGCAAAACCGCCGCCGAGAAAATCGAAGCATTGGGCGGTAAAGCAGAGGTGGTCTAGTTGTTTAAGATATTTATCAATGCCTGGCGTGTAAATGATATCCGTACAAAGTTATTGTTTATTTTCTTGCTGCTACTCATTTACAGATTGGGTTCTGCCATTCCGCTTCCGGGTATTGAATTAGAAACCCTTAATTGGGCACGTTATCCAGGGCATTTCGACATCACCCAAACTCTTTTCCAGATGATTACTGGTGGCGGCATTGCTTCACTTTTTGCAATGGGTATAGCACCGTACATTACGGCCAGCATTATAATGCAGCTTTTAACGTACGCTATCCCACAGTTAAAAGAAATGCAAAAAGACGGCGAAGACGGTCGTAAAAAAGTTGGGCAAATAACACGTTATTTGTCTGTTGCATTGGCTACATTGCAAGCATCTGCTATGGTTTTCTCATACAGGAATTTTCATGGCTCTGGGATAAATCTCTTTAGATACCCTAATATGCTAGTGTATGTTGTAGCAGTAATGGCAATGGTAACAGGTACAATTTTCATAATGTGGCTTGCAGAGCTACTTACAGAGAAGGGTATCGGTAACGGCGCATCATTCTTGATTTTTGCCAATATCTTGTCACAGTTGCCCATAGGCATAATGATGCTATGGGAGATGGCAACAGATGCAGAGCGCAACATGTTTGTAAACGTTGGTTTGCTAATAATTATACTTGCTGTTTTCGCTGTGGTTATAGCGCTTGTTGTGGCTGTACACGAAGGCGAGCGGCGTATACCTGTGCAGTACTCTAAAGGTGCTGCTGGTGGGCGCGCTATGTTCGGTAACCAGAGCTCGTACATTCCGCTAAAGGTTAACATTGCTGGCGTACTTTCTATCATATTTGCGGTATCGCTGATGCAGTTCCCTATGCAGATGATGTCGTTCTTACCAGGACAGATGCCAAGTTGGCTTGACAGGTGGTTTGGACAGACTGGATTCTTGCAAATTAGTGGGCCGCATGCGCATCCAATAGGTATGATTGTATATGTAATTTTGATATTCGTATTTACACATTTCTATACATCTTTCGCTGTTAACCCGGTGGAAATGGCCGAAAACATGAAGAAAAACGGTGGGTTTATCCCTGGCATACGCCCAGGTAAGCCAACAAGCGAGTTTATTCAAGTAACTGTAAAAAGGTTAAGTTGGATTGGCTCGGTGTTTTATTCATTAATTGCATTGACTCCTATACTCCTTGACATGATAACTGGCATACCTGTTGGTTTTGGCGGCACAACACTGCTAATTGTTATAGGTGTAGCCCTTGAGTTCATTAAGCAACTGGAGTCACAACTACTCATGCGTCATTACAAAGGCTTCTTAAGCTAGGCTTAGGATTTAGTGCATGGGGATTTTTATAAAGAATGATTCGCAAGTTGCGCTAATGCGTACTGCTAGTCATATATGCGCAAAGACCCACGAGTTGTTAGCCTCTTATATCAAACCAGGTATAACAACAATAGAACTGAATAAAATCGCTGAGGACTACATCCGGGGACAAGGAGCTACACCAACTTTCCTAGGATACCGCGGCTTCCCTGCGGCGATTTGCACCTCTATTAACGAGCAGGTAATTCATGGGATACCGGGTTTAACGCGCCTAAAAAGCGGCGATATTGTTAGTGTTGACATTGGCGTATGCTTCAAACGCTTTCATGGTGATGCCGCACGCACACATGCAGTAGGGGTTATATCTCCAGAGCACAAGCGGCTGATGGATGTTACCCAAGAAAGTTTTTTTGAGGGAATACGCTATGCAAAACAGGGTCATCATCTTCATGAGATTTCTGCCGCTATAGATGATTATGTGACAAGTCGTGGTTTCTCTGTCGTGCGCGAATGGTGCGGGCATGGGATAGGGCGACAGTTGCATGAGGACCCACAAATCCCTCATTACAGGCAGAAAAACCGTGGTCCACGGCTTTCACGTGGTATGACGTTGGCCATAGAGCCTATGATTAACCTGGGAGGCCATGAATTATTAATGCTGGACGACACATGGACAGTTGTTACCCAAGACGGTAAATATTCTGCCCACTACGAAAATACCATACTGATAACCACCGGCGAGCCCGAAGTATTAACACTATGACCCCAGGACAAATAGTTTTCTCCCGGCAGGGGCGCGATAGCGGAAGGGCAATGATAGTCATAGCAGTAAATTGCGACGGTGAATACGTGTATCTAGTAGACGGTAAGTTGCGTCTTCTAGAGAAGCCAAAGAAGAAAAAAGCTAAACACATACAAATAACAAAAAGTATCGTAGACTTAGTGCCGCCGTGTGGGCGTGCATTACAGGATGCGGATATTCGTAAGCATTTAGCTAAATTCGACAGCATGGTATAGCCGTTTTGTTTGAAATTAAGCTTCAAACAAGACGTCTCAAAAGGGAGGTAGGCCGCATTGTCAAAGGACGACGTAATTGAGGTAGAAGGTAAAGTAATAGAAAAACTACCAAATGCTACATTCCAGGTACAACTGGAAAATGGACATACCATTCTTGCACACATATCCGGCAAGTTAAGGATGAACTTCATCCGCATCATACCCGGGGACAAGGTTCTAATAGAAATGTCACCATATGATTTGACAAAAGGCCGGATTGTATGGCGCGATAAATAAGTATTAGATATTAAAACTTTTTTGCCTTCGGCAAAAACCGCAAATTTGTTTTGGTATAAATATCGCCAAGATAAGTTTACTAGGTGAGGTGTTGAGCTATGAAAGTTAGACCATCGGTAAAACCGATTTGCGAAAAATGCAAGATAATCCGCCGCCGTGGTGCGGTAAGGGTTATTTGCGAAAATCCCAGACATAAGCAAAGACAGGGATAGTCAGGAGGAACATGTATGGCACGTATTGCAGGCGTTGACTTGCCTAGAGAGAAACGGGTCGAAATCGGCCTGACCTATATTTTCGGGATTGGCCGTTCAAGTTCGATTCGTATATTGAACGAAGCCGGCATCAACCTGGATACCCGTGTGCGCGATTTAACCGATGATGAGGTATCGCGTATCCGTAGCACAATTGAGAGCAGCCAAATGGTGGAGGGTGACTTGCGCCGTGAGGTAGCTCTTAACATCAAGCGTCTGGTGGAAATCGGATGTTACCGTGGTATCCGTCACCGCAGAAGCCTTCCAGTAAGAGGCCAACGCACCCGTACCAATGCCCGTACCCGTAAGGGCAAGGCCAGGACGGTTGCTAACAAGAAAAAGTAATAGTTAATGAAGTTTTTTTGCCATTGGCAAAAACCGTAAACTTATTACTACGTAAGCTTTGTGCATAAACTGCGCGATACATCGTGGTCATAAATTTACTAACTAGGAGGATAATATGCCAAAAAAAGCTGTTAGGCGGGCGGCAACCCGCAGAAGGCGCGACAGAAAGTTTGTAGATCGCGGCCAGGTTCATATTCAATCATCCTTTAACAATACTATTGTTACTATAACTGATGCAGTGGGTAATGCCCTTAGTTGGGCTTCTGCCGGGCAGTTGGGTTTTAGGGGTAGCCGTAAGTCTACACCATATGCAGCCCAGATGGCAGCAGATACCGCCGCCGGTGCAGCAAAGGAATATGGCCTAAAAATGGTGGAAGTGTATGTCAATGGCCCAGGTAGTGGAAGAGAGGCAGCTATCCGTGCTTTGCAAGCTGCGGGTCTTGAAGTAACGCTTATAAAAGATGTAACCCCAGTACCTCATAACGGTTGTAGACCACCAAAGCGCCGTCGTGTCTAATTTCTTTTTGTAAAAGGTTGATTTAGGAGGAAGAATATGGCAAGATATATAGGGCCTGTTTGTAGACTCTGCCGTAGAGAAGGCGAAAAGCTGTTCCTTAAAGGCGAGAAATGCGCAAAAAATTCCTGCCCGGTAAGCAAGCGCCCCACCGCGCCCGGCCAACATGGCACTTCTAGGAAAAAACTTTCCGAATATGGGCAACAATTAAGAGAGAAGCAAAAAGCAAAAAGGATTTATGGTGTGCTAGAGAAGCAATTCCGTATGTACTTTGAAGAAGCCGACCGTATAAAAGGTATAACCGGTGAAAACTTGCTTAAGCTTTTGGAATTACGGCTGGACAATGTTGTTTATCGTATGGGCCTTGGGCGTTCCCGTACAGAGGCACGCCAGGTAGTAAGGCATAATCTTATTACTGTAAACGGCAAGAAGGTAAACATACCATCGTACCAAGTAAGAGTAGGCGATGTGATTCAAGTTAGGGACAAGTCTCGTAGCTTAGACCGCTTTAAAGAGATCTTGGCTGTAACCGACAGGCGTGCTATCCCCGAGTGGCTATCTAGCGACCAAGCTGAGCTTAAAGGCGTTGTTAATGCTGTGCCTACACGTGAGCAGATCACGACAGATGTACGTGAGACACTTATTGTAGAATTGTACTCTAAATAATATTTGTGTTTATATAAGGAGGTTAGCAGAAGCGTGCTGGATCTTGAAAAACCTCGTATCGAAATTTTGGAAGCCAAGAATAATAATTATGGCCGGTTTTCAATCGACCATTTGCCTCGTGGCTTTGGCACCACGTTAGGAAACTCACTAAGGCGCGTATTACTCTCTAGCCTGCCTGGTGCGGCTGTTAGCAATATCCGTGTAGATGGGGTATTGCATGAGTTTAGCCACCTCCCTGGCGTCAAAGAAGATGTTACGGAGATAGTATTAAATATTAAAAACTTGGCTCTTAAACATAGCGGAGATGGAAATGATCCAAAAACCGCCGTGATAGAAGCCAATGGGACCGGCGTTGTCACAGCCGGGGATATTAAGTTTGACGCGGACATTGAAGCCATGAACCCGGAGTTAGTAATTGCCACTTTGGATGGCAGTGATGCAAAGCTTTATGTAGAGATGACCGTCACAAAGGGGCAGGGCTATGTTGGTGCCGATAAAAATAAAAGTGCCGACCATGCGATTGGCTTGATACCCATAGATTCTATTTATACGCCTGTGCGCAAAGTCAATTTTAATATTGACCCAACGCGTGTAGGCGATGTTACAGACTTTGATAAACTAACTATAGAAGTTGCTACCAATGGCACAATGACCCCAAGCGAAGCGCTTTGCATGGGTGCACGTATATTAACGGATCATTACAGCATCTTCGTGGACTTGTCTGATAGGCTAGACAGCTCCGAAGTGGCTCAAGATAGGGAAGAAACCCAACGCGAGAAGATGATGGAGATGAGCATCGAGGAGCTTGACCTTTCGGTGCGTTCATATAACTGCTTAAAGCGTGCTGGTATTAATTCCGTTGAGGATTTAGCCAACAAGACAGAAGAAGATATGATGAAAGTGCGCAACCTAGGGCGTAAGTCCTTGGAGGAAGTCTTAAATAAGATGGCTGAATTGGGTTTGGCCCTTACACAGTCTGAGGAATAAAAGCGAAACTGCAATAAAGGAGAGGTTAATATGCCCGGCTACAGGAAATTAGGACGGACATCCAGTCAGCGGAAAGCGATGCTTCGCAACCTTGCTACTCAGCTTTTGTATCATGGTAAGATTCAAACCACGGAGACGCGTGCAAAAGAAGTGCGCCGCATTGCTGAAAAGCTTATAACTTTAGCTGTTAAAGAAAAAGATAATTTTACAACCGTAACCGTAACCGCTAAAGTGCCGCAGAAAGACAGAGACGGCAAGCGTATAAAGGTTGAAGAAAACGGTCGTAAAGTAACACAGTACAATGAAGTAGAAAAAGATATCAAAAAAGACAGCCCAACAAGGCTTGCTGCTAGGCGCAAGATGCTAAGCGTATTGTATCCTGTGACCAGTACCCCCAAGCCAGACGCAAACGGCCGCATCCGCAGGAAGCGTAGCGAGTCAAAGCCCGTGGATATGGCATCACTTATGTTTGATAAGTGGGCGCCGCGTTATTCGGGGCGTAACGGGGGCTATACCCGTATTATTAAGATGGGACCCAGGCGCGGAGATGCCGCAGAAATGGTGCTTTTGGAACTAGTGTAAGTAATATTTGATTATTGGAACCGCAAGCTTTGGTTGATACCAGAGTTTGCGGTTTTTTTGTTACACAAAATAAATGCTATAGCAATTTATACTAATCTCAAATAAATTCTGAGAATTTGCCCAAATAGAAAATATCAGGTATCAGTGATTTTTCGTTTGGGCAAATTTACATTTTACTTGAGATTAGTATTACCTTTAAATCGGCCCCGTCTGTCGCCGAAAAAGCGTTGAAGCGTCCGCTATTTTCGGCTCGGTCGGGACCGTTTAAAGGGGGAATTGCTATATAAAGCATCCCAACATAACCCCAACAACTGCTACTTATATAATAAACACATCGTAGGACGGTGATAACCATCAACATAAACAACAATATAGTAGAAAGCTATATAAAAAAGATTATGGGCTTTGCATATTCCAAGACCCGGGATACCCATCAGGCAGAAGACTTAGCGCAGGAGATACTATGCGAGTTGCTTGACTCTTTAAGCAAACGTGATGATGTAGAAAATATGGATGCATTTGTATACACCATATCGTGCTATACATGGTCAAATTTCCTGCGGCGTAACAAGAGGCATTGGGGCAACCTTGATGTAGAGTTGGCAAATAAACTCAAAAGCTCGCAAAATGTAGAGGATGAAGTTACCGCCGTGCAGGTGATAAGCCGCCTTAAATCAGAAATTGCATATTTGAACAGTATACACAGGCAAATCACGGTGCTTTTCTACTACGAGAACAAGACCGGTGCGCAAATTGCGCAGTTACTGGATATTCCGCATTCTACTGTAAGATGGCACTTGGCGGAGATTAAGAAAAAATTGAAAGTGGGGATAGAGATGGAAAACACAAATTATGAACCCAGAAGACTGCGGTGCGGCCTGGATGGCCATAACCCGCATGGCTTTGACAGCCTTCGTGGTATTGGAAGGAACCGCTTGGTGGATAATATTTGCCTGACATGCTATGGGAAAGCGCTAACCATAGAAGAAATTGCGCGTACACTTTCTGTTGCTGCTTACTATATAGAGGGCCATATACAGGAACTCGTGTATATGGACTTGCTAAAGGTAGTTGAAAAAAACAAGTACACAACAACATTTTTTATATCAACTATGCGTCACAAAATGATAACTGCAAAGTATCATTACCACAACATAAAACCATATGCCAAGAAAATCTTCACGGCCTTTGACAAGCGATATGATGCAATAAAAAACATTGGATTTATAGGCAGCGACTTGGACAAAGATTTTGTGTTATGGGCACTTATGCCTATTGTGATAGATAGGTTAAATAAAAACTCGAATGCACACATACTAGCCAAAAGGAAAATTAAAAATGAAGCGCCAAAGCGCAAAGACGGCTCACAGTTTTGGATAAACGCTACACTTTACGACGAACATTATTTTACTACGCAAACGGAGTTTACCCCGAAGGAGGTACGCTTTCGCGAGCTATCTGTAGGGCATGGGTTGCAAACAAACATAAACCAGTGGCGCGGTATTATGATGCTGGATGGTTGTGCAACCATAGAAGCAGGGGTAGACTGCAGGAGCGTGGGTGACCAAACAATAGATGAGATTTATCGCATTGCAGAGATTATACGCAATAACTTGCAGCCTACAAGTATGGACAAGGAAACAATAGCAGAATATGTAAGTATGGGTTATGTACAAGTAGATGGCAACACCCCAAAATTGCTGGTCCCGTTTTTGTATAAAGAAGAATACAACTCACTTATGAAGCTTATGGACGAAATTGTAGAGGAAGTAGGAGAAAATCTTTTTGTAGACTATATAGAAGCATATGCAGAAATAATAGAAAAAGAGCTGCCGGCTTTTATCACAAAAGAGGAGCGCATCTACCACAAAGGAGTCTTGGTGCCTTGGTATGCAGTCTTGTATTGGCTGTCCAGTAACGGATACCTGCGTTACCCTACAGAAGAAGAAGCCAAACGCCTATGTATTATTGTGTGGTGCACGCAATAAAATACCCCTTCGCCATTGTAGCGGAGGGGTATTTTTTTGGATTTATAATTTATACGAATCTCGAAAATCATCGTCGACAACACATCGCGAAAAACGGCTTAAAGCCGCCGATTTTCCACTCGGTTGTCGACGTGATTTTCTGAGATTCGTATTAGCTCCACATCTCAACAGCATCCATTATGTTGCGGTTCATCTTAGAAAAGTCGATTCTTGTGAAAGTCATGGTAGACAAGAATAAAAACACAGCGCCAAAAACAACTAGTATCAGCACAGATACAGTAGGGGTTATATTGAGCCCCCAAAACTGCAATACTTCCTGTTCCCTGGCCAGTGTGTATTTCATGATTTCGTCACCTGACACAATAGCTACATCTCTAAAAAAGTGTACGGCGTATGTCATGGGGTTGAAGCGACCTACCCATTGCAACGGTACCGGTAAGGAAAAAAGCGGGATGTACGCCCCAGAAATAAATGTCATGGGCATAGTAAGAGCCATAGACAGCGCCTGAAAAGTTTGCATATTTTTTGATTTTGAAGCCAAAAGCAGCCCAAAGCCCGCAAATATTAGCCCTACAAAGGCCATAGACGCTATAACCAATATTACGGTAAGTGGGGAGTTTGGCCGGATGTCTGGAAAAATGATTACGCCAATAATATAAATCAAAAGCCCCTGTACAGACCCTATAATTGCAGAAGAAACAAACTGGCCAACAGCAATAGTAAAACGCGAAACCGGCGAAACTAGCACTTCTTTCATGAAGCCACTGGTCATATCATCTATAGTGCTAGAGGATACGCGCAGGCCAGAGTCAAATGACGTTGCAATAATAATACCAGCAAGCATCATCGCTATTGCGCCAGCAAAGATACTGCTAAATACAAAAATAAAAAAGAACGGAAGTATCATATTAAAAATTAGCGCGGGCTTGTTGCGCCAAAAAGCCTTAAGATTGCGTATACATAGTGCTTTAATAACTGCCATTAGGCATTACCTCCTTCACGTATTTCGCGGCCTGTGATATCCAGGAAAACATCGTTTAGTGTGCCCTTGCGCAGCTCCATATCTGTGATGTCTACCCTGCATTCGGACAATACATATAGGAATTTTGCGTTATCTTCTACATCCACCCTGTGGTAGCGTTCGCGTTTTTCGAAGTTGAGGCCTTGCTGCGTTAGTAGGTCTTCAAACTTGGGTGCGTTGGATGTTGTAATATAGGCCCTGTCTTTTGTATATTGCTTTTTTAGGCCAAAAGGTGAGTCATGGGCGATGATTTTGCCATGGTCCATTATTGCAACATCGTCTGCATGTTCTGCTTCGTCCATATAATGTGTGGTAAGGAAGATTGTAATGTTCTTCTCCTTTTGCAGGCGCAGTACATACTCCCAAACGTGGTTGCGGGTTTGAGGGTCCAGGCCAGTTGTTGGCTCGTCTAAAAATAGTACCTTTGGGTAGTGTATCAGCCCGCGGGCTATTTCTACCCGGCGTGTCATGCCGCCAGAAAGCGCGGACACGGGCTTTCTACGCCATTCTTTTAAATCTACCAAGTCTAGCACGAAGTTGATGCGTTCTTCTATTTCCGCGCGTGGTACTTTGTAAAAGACACAGTGCATTTTAAGGTTTTCTTCGATAGTCATTTTCTTGTCTAGAGTACTGTCTTGGAAAACTACGCCTATAGATTGGCGGACAGCGTTTTTCTCGCGGCTTACATCTTTACCGTCTATTAACAACTGGCCTTCTGTCTTTTCAAAAATTGTACATAGCGTGTTTATTGTTGTGCTTTTGCCGGCACCGTTTGGGCCCAGGAAGGCGAAAATGCTGCCTTCTGCTACATCGAAGCTTATATTTTTAACTGCTTCAAAGCTGCCATACCGCTTAGTAAAATTTTTGACCTGTATTATGGGTCTTGTCATGTTGTAACTCATACCTCCTATTAGTTATTGTTTTCTCATAAACCATACGGTCAAGAACAGCCATTATATCATCGCCATCATAAACATCAAACTTATTATGCCCCATAGTTTTTGCGCAATGTACATACACCCACAGTTTGTGCCGCGAATACTATAGTGATATCAACGGTAAGGAGTATGGTTGTGAAAGAGCTAGAGTCCAAAATCAAGGAGTATAGGGAGTACAAACGCCTAATAGAAGAAACCAAAATACTGGCCGACAGTATAGCAGAGGAGTTAAAGGGGGTAATGGAAAACGCCAATGAAAGTACAATGATAGTAGGCGAGTACAAAATGCACTATATAGATGTAGTGCGCAAGGACTTGGACAAAAAGCGGCTAGAAGCTGAGCACAAGGCACTGTATGATGCATATCTAAAAGAAAGCACATATAAACGGTTTACAGTTACATAGTGCAGGATGCAGTTGTTTAAAACAATTTTTAAAGCCGCCCCGAAAATTATCACAGGGCGGCTTTATCATTTATATAGTTTATATAAACATTGTTGCCAGAGGGCTATTATTTGGATTCGCAAGTAAAATCAGTGTCAACATCTATCGCTATTTGAAGCGTGGCGTTGGCAACGCGCAACTTGTGTTTTTCACCGCAATCTTTGTCTGGCTTTTGCTGCGTATGAACACAGATATCTTCATAATTCAACCCATCAGACAATTCAATGCCTTTTGTCATTTATTCACCTCCCTTCGTAATGCTTGTACTGTATATTATGCAGACAGGCTTAAAAGGTGAGTGACAAACGATACAATATCTAACTATAATACCGTATCCAGTGGGGTGTACTCCATCCCAAATGCATCTGCAACTTCTTTGCATGTAAGATACCCGTTGTAGCAGTTTATGCCTGGTTTTAGGCCAGCTTCTTGTTGTATTGCTGCCTCTAGACCCATGTTCGCGATTTTTACACCCAGGTCTATGGTTGCATTGGTAAGCGCTATTGTAGATGTTTGGCTTACGGCTCCCGGCATATTGGCCACGCAATAATGTACAATATCGTCCACTACAAAGGTTGGTGCGTCGTGGTAGGTTGGGGTCGTAGTCTCGCAGCAACCGCCCTGGTCTACAGCTACGTCTACAATTACTGCACCGGGCTTCATAAGCTTTAAATGCTCGCGCTTTATAAGCTTGGGTGCCTTGGCACCCGGGATTAGTACTGCGCCTATAACCAAGTCTGCATTGGGAAGTGCTTCGGCTATAGATGTTGGCGTGGAATACATAGTCTGGATGCGGCTGCCAAATACATCGTCTAGGTAGCCAAGCCTATCCATATTTTTGTCAAAAATAGTTACGTTTGCACCCAGCCCTATGGCCATTTTCATGGCGGCTGTACCCACAACACCTGCACCAATAATAATACACTCGGCTTTTTTTACGCCTACGGCACCGCTTAGTAGTACGCCGCGGCCACCCATAGGTTTCTCTAGACACCGGGCACCGGCTTGTACGCTTAGCTTGCCTGCGATTTCGCTCATGGGCCTAAGAAGGGGTAAGCTGCCTTGTGCGTCTTCTATGGTCTCGTATGCTACGGCTTTGGATTTGCTGGCAAGCAATGCCTGTGTAAGTGGCTTTGCGGCAGCCAGGTGCAAGAAGGTATATATTATCTGCCCCGCCCTCATTAGCGGAAACTCATCTTCCAAAGGCTCTTTAACTTTTACTATCATATCGCAGGTATCCCAAACTTCCTTGGCTGTGCTTAAAATTGTCGCGCCCGCAGCAGCATATTCTTCCGACGAAAAAGAAGAGCCAGCACCTGCACCTGCTTGTACATACACT
>Ga0123355_10002084_pt1 | contig 28220 bp, 29 predicted proteins | sample TergutEmb28metaG_3_FD_89872 | JGI IMG/M metagenome (GOLD analysis project Ga0123355, IMG submission 89872) | Embiratermes neotenicus P1 segment gut microbial communities from Petit-Saut dam, French Guiana - Emb289 P1 | ecosystem: Host-associated > Arthropoda: Insects > Digestive system > Gut ... | reverse complement strand
GTGGTAACTATAATGCCAAGGGCATGAGATTACTGACGACAGTACACACTTCTGCATATCCGCAAGAAGATGATGCCGTGCGTATTGTATGGATACGCTGCATTTATGAAACGACATCATATACAGATACAGGTCTGTACTTAGAGCTTGAGTTCAGAATCCGAGACAATGCCCAAAGTGGCACATCTGAAATTAACCTCACTGCTCCGTATTTCGGTGGTGCAGTAGGTATCGGTGGCAATGTCCCGCTTACACTTATGCCCGGCTCTGTTCATATTATTGGTTAATAGCAAGTAATTTGCAGATACTCCACAAGCAGCTAACTCATTGGACATTTCAAAATTCGTCCTAATATAAAAACAAAAACCAGCCTCTAGCTCGCAATTCCAAGGCGATTCAGAGGCTGGTTTTTAAATTTTCGTAAATTTTTGTGAAACCCGTCAATTTTTTAGTAGCACAATCCGAAGTCTTACTATATAATGTACACTTCATATGCATTTAATCGGACACTGCGCAGACATTTGTGTCTGATTGTAATTTAGTTATATTTTAATTTTATGGGCGGTGAATGATGGAATCTATTAACAGGGACAACGCAGCAGGACGCAGAGTGCTCTCTAGCGTAGCTAATGCCATCGTAGGCAAAGATGCAGTCATATTGAGGGTCTTACTCGCAATTTTGGCAAGAGGTCATATCCTCATCGAAGACATCCCGGGCGTTGGAAAAACAACGCTCGCCATAGCATTTTCAAAGGCACTTACACTCAACTATAACCGAGTTCAGTTTACTCCCGACGTTTTGCCATCTGACCTTACAGGCTTTTCGATCATCGACAAGGATACCGGCAAGATGGAATACACTCCGGGCGCAGTTTTGTGCAATCTGTTTCTTGCAGACGAGCTCAACCGTGCGACAAGCCGAACTCAGTCAGCACTTCTAGAGGCAATGGAAGAAGGGCAAGTAACAGTTGACGGCATTTCCTACCTCGTACCACAGCCATTTATGGTCATCGCAACACAGAATCCCGTTGGCGCTGCCGGCACTCAGCTTCTGCCTGACTCTCAGATGGACCGCTTTATGGTGCGCCTTTCTTTGGGCTATCCCTCTCATGATGATGAACTTTCGCTTCTGCAAAGAAAGCAAGGCAAGAATCTTCTTGATTTGGTTGAGCCTATCCTCACCAGTGACGAACTTGAGCAGATGCGCTCTGAGGTCGATTCTGTTCATGTTGACAAAGAACTATTTGACTATATCGTTAAGCTCGTAGGCGCTACAAGGCATCACCCTGACCTGCTGCTCGGTGCAAGCCCACGTGCTTCGATTGCACTGACAGGCATCTCTAAGGCTCTTGCTTATTTACAAGGTCGAGACTATGTCGTTCCTAAGGACATTTCTCCCCTGTTTTCAGATACGCTCTCTCATAGACTTGTTCTCAGACCCGGTGCCGAGAATGAAAATATAACTACTACGAAGATTTTGGACGGCATTTTGCAATCCGTTCAAGCTCCTCGTGTTTAATGTAATGTCATGGGAATTTCTCGGTTAATTTATGCGTGCGCCCTTGCAGGCTCAGCGATATTCTTTGTTCTCTATCCCTTTTGGTTTGCTTGGTATCTTTTCTTACTCATACTGCTGCTATTGCCATTTGACTTTCTCATAAGTCTGCCGGGGATGCTTACAAGGCATATCACGATATCGTCACCGAAAATTCTTGAAAGTGGCGATGATGGTGTTGTCGTGCTTGTTGCACATCAGCGTTCTAAATTTCCGGCAAGATGTGTTAAGCTCTGGCTAAAAGTTTCCGGCGATGATTTTACCACATGGCGACGATTTGTATTCGGAGCCGGAGAAGGCTGCCGATATGAAGTCTCCATAGACACTTCACGCACGGGCGTGACTGTCTTTGAGTCTAAGCGCCTTTGGACCGTGAGCTTAATCGGTCTGTTCTGCCTGCCTAACAACGATATCGTTCGCTCCAGTGTTCTCGTATTACCCCCTCCTGCTAAGCCACCTCACACCGTTGCTCTGCCACGAGGGATTATCTTAAAACCCAAGCTAGGTGGTGGCTTCTCTGAAGACTATGATCTGCGCCCATACCGCCTTGGAGACCCTATCAGAAGCGTACACTGGAAGGTCTCTGCTAAGTTTGATTCGCTCATTATCCGTGAGCCACTCGTTCCACCATCACACAGCCGATTGCTTTTCATCACTGAGTGGAATGATGCTAAAGAACGTGATTTGATCTTGAGCAGAGTCAGGTGGGTTTCTGATTATTTATTAAAATGGGATCTCGCTCATTATGTTCGTTTCGGTGAGAAAGGTCCGATTACCGAGGTCACATGCGACACAGACTTACTTGGGTATCTTTATCTTGTTTTAAATAACGCCACCCAAGAACTCCGCACACCGTCCACTATTCCCATACGCTTTGCATGGGTGTTTAGAGTTGACGGAAAATAATTTTTAAGCAAGGATACTTTATGAAAAGAGCTCTACCTATTGGGAGTAATTTCATACTAATGCTAACTGCCGTTGTCTGCACAATGGGAGCTCTGATAAGTGCGTTTTCATTCGAGGTAGATACGACCATTGTCTTTGCATCTTGGCTCGCAGCTACACTCATCCTTTCTGTCACCTTTTTCTTTTGGCAAGAAAAGGGCTTGCTTATTCTCTTAATCCTTGCGGTTATCTTAATCCTTTGGAGATTTTCTTATTTTCTTGAAGGTGCAAGATGGGTCGTATTTTATATCTCTAGTGAGTATAGCCGTTGGCTCTTTTTCCCGGTTATTTTTCCTGAGACAGAAGACTATGGCTATGGGCTTACATTGTTTTTCTCACTGGCGGGTATGATGCTTGCATTTCTTCTCTCGCTGTCTATCTGTATGCAGCGCAGCACCCCCCTCACGATTTTGTTCACAGCTCCAATCGTATTTTTAACATTTGTAATCATCTTCAATCAAGCCAATATAATCTTCTTGCTGGGGCTCTTGGCTGTTTATTTTACAATACTCATAAGCAACGGACTTTCGGCTGATGAATTTGCCTTGAGGGGGATAAATACATTTCCCGCCTTTTTGTTTACGGCCCTTCTTATGACTATCACTTTTATCATCGCCCCGCCCGGAGATCATGAGCGTGGAGATGTTATCCGAAGCTTAGATCACGAAATACGTGTTATTGCTTCTCGCCTGGGTATTGCAAGAGTAAGAACAGGTGTAGGCTGGCCTATGATCCATGACTATCGTTGGGGCTTTGACACGGAAAATGTCGGCATATCTGAGGCAGGTACACGAGTCATACATGATATAGGAGTGCTTGAGGTCGTCGTAAATAGCACAGGTGTCTTCTACCTTAGGGGCTACTCGATGCAATATTTCGACGGCAATACCTGGACTGTAAATTCCGATGTCGCACCAACAGCATCAGAAGATCCGCTCGCAAGAGGAATGCCCGCACTCATTGCCAATTTTTATCGGAACCATTTTCCTGACAGTGCACCTGAATCAGTCCACATGACAATCTATGTAACAGGCGATGCCACGCCGGATGTCATCTACACACCATATTTTGCATTTCCTCTCAGACATCAGTCCGTGCCTTATAGTTTTGAGTTTTTTAATATAGAATACAGTATTCTTGACTTGCATTACAGACTCCCCGCAGAAGATGCCGAACGGGTGCATCTTGCCGGATTCAGCGCACTTGCAAACAGTCGTGATACATATCTTCAGATAAACGATGAGACCGCAGAAGCACTGCGTGAGTTTGCCCAAGATAATGGCATAAACATCTACGGCACAAGAGTTGAGGTCACAAATCAAGTCGCATCTTTCATGACCGGGTTTGGTATCTATACATTAGCGCCTTTCCTGATTCCGTTAGAAGAAGATTTTGTAATGTATTTCTTTGAGCGCTCACAACAGGGGTACTGCATACATTATGCAACGGCAGCGACTATGATGTTCCGTGCCTTAGATATTCCTGCACGTTTTACAAGCGGATTTGTCGTAACTGTTTTCCCGGACGAAGTAAATCAGCCCATTATTATTACCGACAGATATGCACATGCCTGGGTCGAGGTGTTCTTCGACGAAGTTGGCTGGATTCCTGTTGAAGTTACACCGCCTGCAACCGGGTTCGGTCAGGGCGATGGTCGTCCGGGCCTCGGCGGGATGTTCTCCACACATGCCCCGGGTGGAATTGGCTTTGATTATGACGAGCCTGATTGGGGCTGGGGCTGGGAAGATTATTTCTATTACATATTTGATTATGACATTGGTCCATTCCAAGCCGCTCCTATACAAGAAGATCCGCTGACCGGCTTTGCCCTGGCGTTTAGAATCATATGGATTGCTGTTCTTGCAGTAATCTTGATTGCATCACCTTTCGTCTTAAGAGCTCTTACACGGAGGCACCGGGCGAAGCATTTTGCCCTTGAAGACCGAAATGAGGCTGTGATATACGCATGGAGATACCTGGTAAGCCTGATGCGCTTCCGGCGCAATGAAGCTATTCCCGGCGGAATCGAAGATATTGCTATGAAAGCAAAGTATAGCCTGCACAGTATTTCCGATGATGAGCACATGGCTGTTATAAAATATATATCCGGGTTTGCCGAAAAAGTCTATGAATACAACAGCACTCCTAAGCGATTTTGGATTAAATATATTCGCAGACTGTAACTAATTAGGTTGACAAAACATACCATGTATTACATAATATTATTGAAGAATTTGTAGGAGGACAAAAATGTTAACAGCAAAACAAAACATGCTAGAAACCATCCGTGGCGGGAAGCCCGACCGATTCGTAAACCAATTCGAGGCCGTTCAACTGATGTTCCATCCGTTTTTTGCCTTTGGCAACACGATGGTAGAAAAAGGCGGTCCTGATGTTGTCAATGCTTGGGGCGTAACCAACTCATACCCATCGAACACTCCCGGTCCTTTCCCACTGCATACCCCGGACAAGATAGTCGTTAAAGATATCACACGTTGGTATGACTATGTTAAAGCTCCACCACTTAAGTTCACTGACGAGCAATGGGGTATTTTCAAAGAGCAATATGATGCAGTCGATGGCACACAGACATTCAAGGCAGCCTTTGTTGCTCCCGGTCTTTTTGAGCAGACACATCACCTGTGCGAAATCACAAATGCTCTGACATACTACATGACAGATCCTGATGAAATGCACGATCTTATCAAGTATCTCATGGAATGGGAACTTGAGCTAGCAGAGGGCCTCTGCAAGAACCTTAAGCCTGATGCAATCTTCCATCATGACGACTGGGGCAGTGAAATAAGCTCTTTCCTAAGACCTGAGATGTTCGAGGAGTTCTTTGTTGAGCCTTATAAGAAGATCTATAGTTACTACAAGGATAACGGCGTTGAGCTGATCTTCCATCACAATGATGCTTATTCTGCTAATCTTGTACCTTATATGATTGAAATGGGCATCGATGTATGGCAAGGTTGCATGGAATCAAACAATATCCCTGAGCTTATCAAGAAATATGGCGATAAGATTACATTCATGGGCGGTCTTGACAACAAATCCGTTGACTTTACCGGCTGGACTCAAGAAGATGCTAAGAAAGTCGTGCGCAGAATGTGCGATGCTTGCGGTGACAAGTACTTCATTCCTTGCATTACTCAAGGCGGTCCCGGCTCATTGTACAAGGGCACATACCAGGCACTAATTGACGAAATCGACAATTACAGTGCAGAAAAATACGGCTTTAACAAAGCTGACATCACTCGTGCACCGCTACAAATTCTATTCGGTGGCGAAGAATATTAGTATAAAACTTCGCAAATGGGCGCGAAATTGCGCCCATTTGTCATTTTGAGATATAATGGGGGAGTCAAATATGGATCAAAACTTCATCGACACCATGCAAATAAGAGACATGATAGAGCGTTGGGCAGTCTATAGAGATGCTCTGCTATGGGACAAATTCCGCACAATATGGCATCCCGGTGGCATAATGACCGCAACATGGACGGAAGGACCGTTCGAGGACTTTATAAAGATGAACACCGAAGGTGTCAAAAAAGGACTTAATATCTTACACATACTCGGTGGTAGCGCAATCGACGTTAACAATGACCGTGCCAAATCCATGACCAAATTCATGATTTTACAGAGAGCTGTCGTCGAGGGTGTACTCTGCGATGTTACTTGCATCGCCCGCCATTTAGACCTATGGGAAAGACGAGATGGCAAATGGGGGCTTTGCTACAGGGGCACAATAACAGATAAAGACCGCATTGACCCTGTTGATAACACCGAAACCGTTGTGCTTGACAAGTCTCTGCTTGAGCAATTCCCAATGGAATACAGGCATCTGGCATATTTGCAGACTAAGGCAGGGTATAATGTAAATAAAGATTGTCCGAGACTGAGTGGCGGAGCATCTTTAGATGCACTATACCAAAAAGGCGAGGATTGGCTCGTCGGAAAGTAGATTAAGCTAGAGTGAGGGGATTCGAACCCCGTCGCCCTAATGGGAGGATTATCCAACATGACAATTTTTGTGCCGGGCGGAGCAGGTTATATAGGCACTCATGTAATCCTTGAGTTAATAAAGCAAGGGTATCATGTAATTGCCGCCGACAATTTTGTTAACAGCAAGCCTGAAGCTATCGCACGTGTACGGCAGCTCTCAGGCGTGGATTTTCCCTTTTATGAAATGGACATCAGAAATTCCGATGATTTGGACAAGGTGTTTGCAACTCATACGATAGAATGTGTCATCCACCTTGCCGGATTAAAGGCAGTCAGCGAGTCCGTCGAAGATCCTCTGAAATATTATGCCAATAATCTCGGCTCCACAATCTCGCTCCTGTCTGCCATGCGCAGACATAATATCCGCAAAATCATTTTTTCTTCCAGTGCCACTGTATATAGTGCAGATAATAAAATGCCACTTACCGAGAATTCTCTCGTAGGAGACTGTGCCAATCCTTATGGACAATCGAAACTCATGTGTGAGCAAATAATTACTGATTGTGCCAATACTCACGATGGCTGGTCTGCATCTTTACTAAGATACTTCAATCCTATTGGTGCGCACGAAAGTGGCACAATCGGCGAAGACCCTCAAGATATACCCAACAACCTCATGCCTATCATTTCACAGACTGCAATAGGCAAGCTTCCCTATCTAAGTGTCTACGGCGATGATTATGAAACGCCTGACGGAACAGGTATACGTGATTATATACATGTCACCGATTTGGCAGCAGGGCACGTCGCAACCATAAAGCACTTAGATACACATTCCGGGGTCTGCGTATTTAATCTCGGCACAGGCTGTGGCACAAGTGTCTTAGAGCTTGTCACTGCTTTTGAAGATGCAACAGGCGTGTCTATCCCAAGACAAATATCCGCCAGACGTCCCGGAGATTTGCCGGTCTGTGTTGCAGATGTCAAAAAGGCAGGTCGTGAGCTTTCTTGGACTGCTAAGAAATCCTTGCAAGATGCTTGCATTGATGCTTGGCGTTGGCAGAGCGAAAATCCGAATGGTTACAACAGCCCGTAAACCATACTCATCTAAAATCGGTAAAGGTCACGGCCGATATATTACGCCGGATTCTTGACCGAAAATATATCAGTAAAGGAGAACATATCATGCCACTGGTCAAAATCGAAATCATAAAAGGAAAATCACAAGAATACAAAAACACATTATTTGAATCCGTATTTGAAGGCTTCTCAAACGCTCTTTCCGTTCCAAGAGAGCATCTATACTCTCGTGTTTACGAATTGGAAGAAGGCAACTATGAGGCACGTCCGGGCAGGACAGACAAGTACACCGTCTTAGAGATAAGCATGTTGCCACGTAATGATGCACTTCTCAAGAAGTCACTGATTGAAGAAATTACCCGCTCGTTGGGCGAAGCACTTGCGATTGCTCCCGAAGAAGTTTTTATAATTATTAATGACCCACCACTTGAAAACTGGGGACATCGAGGATTGCAAGCCTCTGATTGGTAGTGAATTTTAACAAAAGTCCGTCATTGCAGACCACCGAGCCTGCAATGACGGATTTTTATATTGAAGTTAATGCCTAGTCTTTATTATCTAAATCCTCATTATTTGTGTCTGTGCGATATGGATTCCCACGATTTAAGCTCTCATATCTGGCATTCTTACGCTTCTTTCCTACTTTTCTGATTATGAATATAATTATGAGTACAGTCGCAGCTATTGCAGCCAACAGCAGAAGTGTGGGAAGGACAAGAATTATGACTATTGCAGCCCCTTGGAAAAACCCAACAATTCCATCGAGGGCTCTTACGAGTGCCTCATTAAATCTATCACCAAATGAAACATCCTCTATGACTTGTTCTTCCGGGAAAATAACCTCAAACAAGTGTACATGCACTGTTGAATACATAACAAAATCATCGTAAATATTTATTCTACGCTCGTGAGTTCTAATAGATGATTGAATTTCGGACAAGTTGCGCTCTAAATTGCGCCTATCAGCTGCAGTCATCCTCACATTTTCATCTGCCAAATGCTCACGAATTCTAGCTTCCTGATCTCTCAGATCATCTAGTGCAGACTCTGAGTGTGCATAGCTGGCGGTTACATCATCGCTTATCTGCCACCGAGTCACCAGATTAAAATTGTCTTCTACAATCATCAGAAATTCTGACAGATGGTTAGAATGAATACGAAGCGTATATCTAACATTTCTCTCACGATTAGGAAAGCGCATATCACGACCTTCAAGATGTTCGCTTTCAACCCAACCGCCGAAGTTTCCAAGCGTATTAATCAGCAATCGCTTGCCCGGCATAAACTCGGTAGTCTGAATCTGCATATCTACCGTGTACACCAGCCGTCTGCCTCTTGAGTCTGACGGTGTCAGTAACGGAAGTGCAACCGGGCTTTCGTCTACTTGCGCAAATCCGAAATGGGCATCTCCGTCTGTGGCTTCCATAGCAATCTCGGGGGCGGGCGCACGATCGACGACAGGGGGTGGAGCAGCAGGGGCAGCGGCAGGGGCAGAGGGGGCTGGGGCACCACCAGCAGGGGCGGCGGTAGGAGCCATATCAGGGGCGGAGCATCCGGCTAAGATAATTGCAAGGACAAGAGCGAGCGTGATAATTGTAATTAGACGTTTCATTGTTGTTTCCTCCCTTTAATCTCTGATTAATTCTTTAGCATGATATTAATTACTTGTTTCATAAATGTTACATAAATATTAAATGCTATATCTTTATGACGAAAAACCCCAAAGAATGTTCCATTTTTTAACATTCTTTGGGGTAAAAATTTAATATTTATGCTAAAAGCCTGTAATTAAGCTTATTTAGGGAGTCCGCAAAGCGGTTTGTGAGCCATCATGCTAAGCCAACTTGCTCAATAGCGACATCTTTAAAAAGATGGCATGCAGTCGTACTCTGGTCGTGCTTCCATGCAAAGACATTATCTATCTTCGCATCATCACCGATGATAGGGAAAGTGACAACATCGGGAAGTAAATACAATCTGTAAGGTGCTCTCGGCAAGATAGCTATGCCAATTCCGGCGTTCACAGATATGATGGCAGCTTCTGCACGGTTGTAATAGTTTACTATATTTGGTGTGATTCCACGGTTCTTGCAAATACGTGCAATTCTGCCTGTAAGCCAAGCATCTGATCGAGAGATGGATACAAGAGGATAGTCCTTCAGAGTGGTCCAGTCGTTCATATCAATCTTGCCGGCAATTGATTTGTTGACAAAAAGCTCAACTTGACCATGCCCGATGTGGGTAGATGTATAGCTGCTCGCCCCGGTCAGCATCTCGGCATTCGAAAAATAAAAGTCATAAGTTCCTTTTCTGACGGAATTTACAAGTTCAGTACCTTCCAGAAGGTCTATATCTACCTGAATGGAAGGATATTTTTTGTGAAACGACACTAGGCAGTCGCTCAGGTGGTAAATAAGGGAAGACAAAGAGGCTATGCGAATATGCCCGGTTCTGCCTTGAGCCATGTTTTGGAGTCTCATTTCTGCACTGCTAAGTGTCTCAAGTGCTCTTACAGCATATGGCAGAAACTCAAGCCCCTCTGTGGTTAGAGTAATTCTTCGGCTTGTTCTGTTAAAAAGCTTTACTCCGAGCGATGATTCAAGGATCTTTATGCTATGTGTAACGGCAGGTTGGGATATAAAAAACTGTTCCGCTGTACGTGAAAAATTTAAAGTGTTGGCAGCAGAAACGAAAAGCTGAAGTTGCATTGTATCCATATGTAATCCCCCTAAAGCATCGGATTAAAAATTCATCTCAATTATAGCCCGATTATTTTAAACATGACACATGAGTATCATATCATAAATGCCATATATTTGTCACTATTAATTAAAATTATTTATTAATAGAAAGCAAGAGTTTACATTTTTGAAATTCACAGTTACTATTATATAGTGCATAATTTAGACTAAAGCACAGTGCATCCTAGATATTTCAAGAAAGAGGGTATTCAAATGAAAAATACTACTTCAGAAGTGCTGATAACCGGAAAGCTGGTCATAGTGGACGGCGAAACACGCTCGGCTCCTATAGAAGCAGAAATACGGGTTTTAAAAAATGATAAGCTCATAAATATGACCGTGGCAAATGTATTTGGTCAGTTTACGGTGCGCTTAGCTAAAGGCAGCGGAAAACATATATTAGAATTCGCCGGAGATGATTTTAAATCGCTGAAAACAGAGGTCATTGCAGACGAAATCGATCAAAACTTAGGAATTATTGAACTTAAAAGAATTTAAAAACCCTATCCCGCTCCGAACCCCCGATCTCACCCAAAGACAGAACAGAATTAAAACAGAATTAAGGGGTAGTAATTGAGAGCTCGCCGTGTTATACCATCAAGATAGAGCGGCTTGTTTTTCTGTATAGTAGCACAAATGTCTTCTACACATTAATACACATTTGAGCAACTGCATACCAAATTGCACAGAAAAATTACCAAATTGCATAAATAATGTAATTAATTGATTATATTCGTGTATAAGTATACGTTGAAGAACTGTCAAATTAGCATACGGTCGGCGTGATATACGCATTTTTCGCAGACACGGAAAAGTATTTTCCGATTGGTAAATACCCACAAGACGGCAATCATGGCAGCAGCTTCCAGGGGATATCGATCAAGCAGAACCTTTATTGCTTTGTGTTATGCGGACGCCCCTCTTTCATATTGTGGCTACTCGCCCCGAACCCCCGACCTCACTCAAAGAACAGAATTAAGGTGTAGCAATTGAGAGCTTGCCGTGATTTACTATCGAGATAGAATGGCTTGTTTTTCTATGTTTCCTACCTTACAAAATGTCTATCGAATATTTGCCTTAAACATATACTAGAAAGTAGAGAATCTGAATGAAAAAATATATGTCGGTCTTATTTTTCCTTATGGCAAGTATGTTACTCTTTGTTGTTGCGTGCAATGACAAAGAGACACTTGAGCAAACAATTGACTTTACTGACTCAGAGATGATGGCATCGGGCAGTGTGGCAATTGAACAACTCATTGATTTTACTGACTCAGAGATGATGGCATTGGGCAGTGCGACACTTGAACAAACCATTGATTTTATCGGGCTTGAGATAACTGTGTCACAAGATATCGGATTTACAAGATTCAGAAGTGGTTTATCTGAAAATGACGGAGCATATGTGTTTTATATCCCGGTAACTGTGACTAATAGAAGTAATTCGAGTCGTGGCTTGGAGTATTGGCATGTTAGAGCATTTTTGCCGGATGGAACAGAAATAAGTACCCTAGATCTGGCATTTAGTCAGGTATTTGAAGAAAACAACATTTTTAGAATGGGCGATATACAGCCCGGAGCTACAAAGAGTGGTAACATATATTTGTTCTATCATCAGGACGGTGATCATGTTTTAGAGTTCTATTATTTTGACTTTGAGGTTGCTGACGCCGGTGGAAATTTTGACGATATTATAACCCAAATCCACGTGACTATCGGAGTAGAGTTTAATTTCGATTCTCTCCCGGAAATTGTTACGCTGTTTGAAATGGGTGAAACATTTGCCATTGATGGTTTAGAAGTTACTATCAATGAAATCACATCTTGGGGCACATTTGTTGGTTTTGACGATATTTTTCGCGGGTATCATTATTTCGTGTTATCTGTAACACTTAGAAATACTTCTGAACATATTAGAAGTTTTATATGGGGCATTTATACGTTTGCACCCAATGGCAATGCATTAGGTAATATATCACGGTTAGTTGATGGCGATAGCATTACCGGAGCAACTTCTGTTGAGCCGGGAGAAACTATGTCAGCGTATCTTCATGTATTATATATAAATGATGGCGATTATATGATTAAGTTTCCCAATCCTCTCCTTGATGATTTATATGTACGAGTTCCTGTGACTCATTATCAAGACGAAATCCATCAACTTGATTCGATAATTTCTCGAGCACTCACATCAAGTGAAATGCTTCAGTTTGAAGCAGCTCATGCTGTTTCACCGGAGCGTGAAAGATATTTAGCATTTGGTGCATTTATAATTACATATAACCGAGAGTCCTCTCGCGTATTTGAATTAGGACATTCAGGTAATCATGCGTTGGGATTGCTTAGACGATTTTGGGGAATTGAAGATCGCGAAGGAACGTTAGAGCAACTTCAAAGATTAATTACGGCTACTGGTCAGTCGCCAATTGCGGATGAAATATATCGCAACTTTATATTAAGCAATCAACTTGATCATTTAGATCCCCTGTTAATGTTTATAACTGGATTTGATTTTTCAGATTTTGAAAACCTGTATAGTAATTCCGTTAGCAGAGCCGAACAGGTATTTGAAAGCTTATATCCCGATTTTGGAGTCTTTTACCCCGATGAAACTGATTTAATAGATGCCGAAGAAATTTTTGATCTTCTTGTTTACATACAATTTGCCGAACGCGTAAATCGTGGTTTAGATGCCTTTATTGGTGCGCGAGATCTGCTTATAAACGTTCTCGGTTACACAGAAGATGAATTGTTGAATATATCTTCGTTAGCAGCTTGGGATTATGGTAGAGTGGCATTTGTTGCACGATACAGCGTTGCTGCAGGCTTTTTAGAAGAAGAGGAAGCGTGGGAATATATAAAAATTGCCGCAGACCGTGCGTCAGAATTGTATACAGATTGGAGAGAATTCACAGCAGCACACATTTTAGGTAGAGCCCTTGCATTTGGAAATCCTTCTGATGATTTTCGTTATGTATTAGACTTCTTGTTAAACCATCCCGAAAGTCCATTTAAAACAGTTGATTTCCATTCTTAGTGTCAGCACATTGCAAGTACAGAAAGGATATTGGGTCAATACATGCAAAATGGGATGCAAAAACAATGACGAAACATTACTTCATGACAACTATAATTCCTATCTTGCTTGCCATAAGTGGAGCTTTTCTGATTATTTTTGGATTGGTTACGGGCGCAAGTTTTATAAGTATTGTTTTTGCGTTTATTGTTAGTAATTCTCCTATTGGCCCTACGGAAATGTACGTCATTACCGGCATTTTTAGAATTCTTTTGGCGGGTTTTGTAAAGACATCAAAAATGAATAGAGCAGGGATGATTGTAGCTGGAATTCTTATGGTCCTCTCCTCAATTTGTGCGGTTGTTTTTTGTATATCCTACGACGGCATAATTGCGCACAATACATATGTAATTGTAATCGACTTTATTATCATGTTTACACTATCGTTGTTTTATTTAATATATGCATTTAAACAAGCTCGGAGTTGAACACTATGTTGCCACGCATAAAATAAGCAGAACACCGTGAACGGCTGAAAAATCTGCCGTTTCGTGAGTATCGAGATTAGGGATAGTGCAATTCCATAGTAGAACCGTATAGCCGTATAAGCTAAGCGTGTTTGAAGCTGTGACTTAGCAAGAGAAATTTATATTTTGCGGGGGAAACGATGAGGAAAATTGTTCTTTTGGTAGCTGTGTTATTTTGGATTGTTTTATTTGTCGGTTGTACCCTGCTACCATCAGAGAGGCTGATAGACCCGCAAGATAACCGAATCGACAACGCCAATTTAAAATGGCAAATCGAAGATATTGAAACAATGTTTTTAGATTCATTTATCATCAGAACTGACGTCTTTGATGAGGGCATAAACTGGCGGAGCAACATTACACGCACTCAAGGTATCAATGAAGAAAACTTGTACCACTTTAATGCTATCTTAGAAGAAATAGATAGGGTATTGGAGGGGAGGGCTTACTATATAACGTATCTGCAAGAACGGCGTTGGTACGTTATAAGGCAAAGACACTATCAATTTTCAATGACCATTGTTCTCCAAGAACACGCAGAATCTCTTTTGAGCCGAGGTCAAAATGTTATAAGCTCCACTATGCCAAATCTGCCACGTTATCAAATTTCATTTAGCAAAGGAGATGGCTTGACTTTTAACAATCCTGCTTGGGTATGGAACGATTCAGACACCGTTCTTTTAGGTCTTCAATTTGCAGAAGAATTGGAACAAGCGTTTAAGGCGTTGTATCCAGACGATGATTATCACATCATCATCAACCGAAACGCAATATCTTGGTTGATGGCATTTCCTAATGCTTTTCGCCCAGATAATGAAATCCGCGAGGCTCGCACCGATACATGGCAAGAAGTGTTGTCGCGGCTTGAGATACCAAGAAACAACGCCTCTACCAGCGGAAATTGGGTGTATTTAGTATTCCCATACGGCACAAATGACGAAAAGATTCACGAGGTTTTCACACATTTACAGGACGTGGGGTTTTTCGAGAAGTATCGCATAATACGGTTAAGAACATTCATTCCTCTGGAAGGGTTTGACATACGCATCGTACAGGAAAAAGAGCCATCTGCTTTCCTTAGATACACAGAACCTCGTATTGTGTTTTTTATGAACGAACGAGGTGAACTTCGTGAAGCAAGGCAGGGCGGCGTTTTTGGTCCGCTACTGTAAGTTGCGATGAATTTTGAATAAAATAAGCAACACAAGCGCTAGACCGTTCGGCAGGCAGTAGCAAAAGAAATTTATGATTTGAGGAGCAACAAAATGGGACTGTTTGATAAATTCCGCAAACCAAAAGGGAAAAGAAATGAGATTGAACTAGATAATAAAGAATTAAAAGAGGACATAGCAAATGCTGCGCTGTCCATATTAAAGCCAGGCGCACAGTATGACAGTCTGGAAAACACAATAGTTGAGTTTGGATATTTATTTACTTTTGAGGGGCACGGGGTTGAGGCTTTATTAAAAGTGACAACTGACAAGTCCGTATTTTATTTTGCTGTCCAGAAAACTTCTGTTATTCCTCTTGAATTTAACGAAGCGTTTTTTAAGGATACCACTGAACAGTTTTTGACAATACATAGCTGAACAAAATAAGCAGAACCCGTGTATGCGGTAAAATAAACAATTTTGAAGAAATTTTATATTAAGGGTGAGGGTTGCGTGTGCTAGTTGACAAAGCGAATGGTAAGAATAAGCATATTACAAAAGCGTCACTATACTTTAGGGCGATGAAGTTTTTTATAGTAATGGGAATAGCTGTGGGAATTCTCGTGGCTTCTATAGCTTTCATCATTCCTTTCTTTGCAGATAATCCACTCGAATTAAGAGAAAGAGTTGTTTTGGGCATTTTCCCGCTTATAGTTCTTCTGCTAATTTTTATAGTTTTGGGCTCTCTGCATATTATATCGCGTGGTTTTTTTCGCATTGCAGAACAAGAAGCTTTCTTCGGCATCCGTTTTGATGATGAAATGAAAAATGTCCAAATAAGCACATTTGAGCATATCTCTCATAACTGGTTTATAAGCACTCGCACAACAGGTGTACTTGTTTTCAAAAGAGGATTCATTGTCAGTGTTGACAAGGTAGAAGAATACTACCAAGGTCGAAGCCCTATGTTATCAAGAATTATGGCTACAACCGCAAATGGCAAAAAAATCAAAGTAATCAGTAATCATAAAGTCATAGAGCAATTATTGATATGGCAAAATGGCGATTTACCCGAATACGTTTAATAAGCAGATAGCCGTGAACTGCTGAAAAATCTGCCGTTTCATGAGTATCGAGATTAGGGATAGTGCAATTACATAGTAGAACCGTATAGCCGTATAAGCTAAGCGTGTTTGAAGATATGACAAAATTCTTCAGAATGATGAGGTATGACCAATAGTACACAATATGATTTTGTTACATGCTGACAAAAAGAGTGGAAAACAATATTTGTTGGACAAAAGTACGTCTTCTATTTATCTTTATTATCCGCAATTTGCTTCTTTTCCCACAAAGACAGTGGCTATATTTATTGCTATCATGACAATCATATGGGTTTTATCCGGAATATCAAATATGGAAAATCTTCGTCCTTTATTCCATATGGATTATATCGAGAGGGTCGGGAGAATAATTATTGTCACAGCGGCAATATTTGTGCAGGTATTGTTAGTTATGTTTCACAAACGAAATTTCACAGAGCGTTATGTTGGACACAAGACAGAAATTGAATTAAGCGACGAAGAAAAAGCAGTTTTGTACAAAAAGTCTTTAAGCTTTTGTTGTTTTGCAATTTTAATATGCTTAGGTGTAGGAGCACTTACTATAATACCTATTGCGATTTATTTTATTAGACACGGCAATATTACTATGTATTTATGGATTTTATTCCTCTCGTCAATCTTCGTAAGATACCCGGTTACTCTCATAAAATTTTTTCTTATACCTGTTATACAGGTGTGGCTTGCAATAAAGAGTCCGCATTAAAAACTGGATGAGTTTAATTTATATTTGGGTGCGTTAGATGAAAAATGTTTATGACAAGTTAAATAAAATGGAATTTTTCAACGACAAGATGAAACTAAGTGAACCTGAAGATTTTATCAGTATCGATTTTCATGAATATCTACACCTTGATGTCTGTGACGATGTTATTATACTTAATAAAGGTTTAATGCATTGGCATCCTGACGATGACGAGGATATAATTCAAGATGTTACAGATATTGCAAACGAGGACTTTGTTTATATCGAAAGCAGAGGCTTCTTTACACGCCCGCGTAAATGGGACATACGCATATGCGATAATGCACTAAGAATTTTAGAAAAAGAAGTATTTGAGCAGAGGAAGGAAACATATTTATCAAAAAAACATCTACGCATTTATACTGGAAAGATCATTATAAAACGAAGTGCAAAATAAGCAGACCGCAGTACGGTGCGGACGGTTAAGAAAGCAGTAGCAAGAGAGAGAGCTATATTATCACATGGAGAACTCAAAAATGAAGCTTAAGGCTAAAATTTTTATTATAGCAGATACCTATGTAATGCCAAATGGTGAAAGAGTGATTGTTGGTGAAGTTATAAACGAAAGCATATCTATAAGCAACGGCTATGATCAGTTTGCTCTCTCAGATCCGGATATGAGTGAACCACAACACATTGACTTTAAGGCAATGCACAAAGATGGGAATCTGTGGGCAACGGCAGAAGTGGGCGAAACCGTTCACTTAACGATGACTAAATATTTTAGTGATAATCTTAACGTCGAAAAAGGCATGATCTTATCAAAACGCAAGCTGAAAATATGGGAAGGCATTATTATAACTATCTTCAAAGGTCTGTGATATTTTATTTTAAACGAACCAAATAAGCATGGGGTTTAGCGGGGCGAGAATGTGCCCGGCACCTTGAGTATTACAGTGCAATATTAGCGTATAATCGTTGGGCGGTGCAGGATTGCCTCACTTGGCGACTATGCCAAGTGATTTCCTTTGCTGCTGGGTGTTTTTGGTAAAGTAAAACTACATCAAAAGAGCGCGAAAAATACAGCACAAGCGCTAGACCGTGTAGGCGGCTTGGCTATCAGTAGCAAGAGAAATATATAATTAGCGAGGGGATAGAACCAAAATGGAGTTGTTAGGTGCCATTATAGGGCTTAGTATCGTCATTTTTATCATGATCTTTCCTGTTAGGTTTTTACTATCAAGAAGAAACATCAGTAGAAAACATATCAGCAGAAAACACATCGAGCTTATAGAAGCAGACGCAGCAGACGTATTGGAAGAGTATCATAATAATAGTATATTTGACGGTGCTTCAATGTTCAAAGACATTTTAGAATATGAAGGATTCAAGTATAAATATTTAGGAAATGGTTGTAAGGCAACTGGGGCAGAGGCCGGATGGAGAATGTCTCCAGAACTATATTTTAAATGTGTTGATTGCGGATATTTGATGAATGGAGACACTCTTCAGGATGATTTATGTAAATGCGGAAAACTTTACAAGGACATCGGGATGGGTAGATTTGGGTCAAGGCTTGGTGACGATGCAATAGAAGTCTATCGAAAAGTATAAGCAGAACGAAAACGCTGTAAGTAGCTCAAACTCTAAGTAATTTCGTGAGTATCGAAATTATGAACAGCATAAGTTCATGGTAGAGTTTAGCCACTGCGGTTTCTATTGGAGGTCAACATGTAGCGACTTTATACTTTATACTTTATGAGGAACTGGCATCATGAAAAAAAATTGCACTAATCTTAGTAATGATAATTATACTCATCGCTTCCGCTTGCGATAGGGCGCAACAGGTGCCAGGAAGATTTAACCCGATCAATTTTGAAGAATATGAGGACACGTTCAACGCCATGTTCGATTATGAGCAGTTAAGCTGCAATGAAATTTTATATACTGTAAGGTGATTAAGTTGAAGTTCAAGTTTACACTAAAAAGAAATATCCATATGTATAATCATCTGATAACATGCTCTTACGACCAAAACAAGTATGAGGCTATCTGTGAGTCTGCGCTAACAGAAGAAGAAACAATCTTATTCTGGCCTGATGAGTTCGGATTCCCTTCTGAAGAGAAAGAAGCAGCAACGAACGCTTTAATAGAGTGGGCGCAATCTCAGGATTTTAAGTTCGTAATATATCAAGGAAAGCGTTGAGATAGCTTCGTATAATAAGCAAAGGAGAGTCCAACTACCTCACGAACAGCATCAATTTGCTTGTCAAAATGCGTTACAATTGGCTTACATCTAACCTTATCAATAAGCTTGACCGTTGGAGACGTTAGCGGATAATCCCGTCGTGTATCGGACAAAAACGCCGCCCCATTGTCAAATATCGGCATAAGCTGAAAGCTATCATGTGTTCGCCATTTTACTTGATTTCCTTTGCTGCTGGGAGAGGAGTCAACACGCTCGTCTCTTGTGACACTAATCTCGGAGCTTAATGTCTTTTTCATAATCCAGTTCCTCACCCTCAAATTTGATCCAGCAGTAGTCTTCTAACTGTCTGCCATGAGTCTTTCGGACAATGTCAAGTGGAATATATTCCTCTAATCCTAAATCTTCTAGAAGTTGCTTGCAGTTGCGCCGTTCCTTTGGGAAGCACCTAGATTCAAAGAAACGAGTTACATCAGTTATGGTAGGATTTTGGCGTACCCCAAAAGGTAGGATATATATATATCCGTTGTATGAGGTTTATACTTTACGGTCTTAGATGAATAGTCTACTTCAACGTCTGCGGTAACTCGATCCCGCTCCATATATTGAAAACGAAGCATATATACTTCCTCCCGGATGTATAGATTTGTTAATTGCATCTATTATTAGCAACATTTGCTGAACAGTTACTGCTGATTATAGTCTAAACTGAAATGTTTTTCAACTGTAGAGGAAGTTTTAAGTATCGCAAAAGGCATGGGATTTAGAGCAGTATTCCTATGTGGTTACCCCGAAACCTATAAACGACTGGGATTTACACCCTCATATTGTTACAACATATTTCACAAAGATGATGAATCAAAAGCGGCTGACTGGAGCATGGTTCGTGAGCTATACGATGACGCATTAAGCGGCATTTCGGGGACTATTGACACGATATGAATTGTTCCACTAAAAGCATTCGTAGAAGTTAACGTTTTAGCAGTTTAGCAGTTAAGCTGCAATAAAATTTATAATAGCAAACAGGACGGTAAATATTGATGAGTAAAATTTTAATACGAATAGGGATAATACTGTTAAGCATTGTTCTTATTTGTGCCATCGCTGTTACGGTTATATTTAGAAACGAACTCCGCAGTCTGGCTTCAATCAGACAGATTGATGATTACAGCATGTTTCAGATGACGTATTTTGGAGATTACGGATTTGATGATTTTTTGCTGGTTGGAGCGGAAAGCGACCGTGATATTGAGGAGTTTGTGGTGGAGCGCCTACTAAGAGGTATTCCCTTTAGCTTTGACGTAACGGGTGGGGGTTGTACCGTTTTTGTTGTCCGCAACGAAGTCGGCGAAGTTATATTTGGCAGAAATTTTGACTTTGATCATTCACCGTCAATGCAGGTAGTCACTCGTCCTAGTAATGGGTATGCGTCTATATCAACCGTTAATTTACTATTTCTAGGATACAGCGAGGACAATCTGCCAAGCGGACTGAATTGGAACAGCTTCCCGGCACTAGGTGCTCCCTTACTTCCGTTTGATGGAATGAACGAAAAGGGTGTGGCCATTGCGCTTTTAGCTGTGCCGGAGGCAGAGCCTCCATTTTACGAGAATAGAGTAATGTTAAATACAACAACAGCCATAAGACTAGTGCTTGACCGAGCGGCAAATGTTGATGAAGCAATAGAATTGCTACGACAGTACAACATTTATTTTTCCGAAGGAATTTATTGTCAGTTTTTGATTGCCGATGCAAGCGGTCGGTCTGTTATCATCAACTATTGGAATGGCGAGTTGAAAGTTACAGAGACAGATGAGGATTTTCAAATTGCTTCTAACTTTATTCCATACAATGATTTGAATATTGGTGAGGGCTTCGATGAATTTGAGCGGTATGATAGGGTCAGAGCTGTCATTGAGAATAATGGTGGAACTTTGAGTGAAATGCAAATTGTTGACTTGCTTGCAGAGGTTGGTGTTGTCCACAACGGTGAAAACAGGTTGCAATGGACAGTGATTTACAACCTGTCAACTTTGGAGGGCATTATTTTTGCGGGTCGTAATACGGAGAATTTAATTACCTTTCATTTAGTGCGTTAGATAATAAGCAACGAAACCGCTACGCGGTAGAACAAGAAATGATATACGATCCTCAAAGCCTTGCGGGAGAAGAGAAACAAATGATTCCCCATAGACAGCATTCTCGTTCTGAAAATTATACAACATTCGACACATGGATTGTGATTGTGAAGTTTTAGGTAATGTATAAGAAAATTTTAGAAATGATGCAATTTTTTAATCCACCGAAGTTAAAAGCCTTAATCCATGTATGCGGTTAAATAAGAAATTTTATATTAAGCGAGATATGAGAGGTATTAAGCAATGAATAGAATAAACATAATCACATTGGCTGTAGCAGACATGGACAAAGCTATTGCATTTTATATTAACGGACTAGGATTTAAGTCGAGAAACACCGACTACACACGATATAATCCCAAACCAACAATCTTTATAAACACAGACGGGGGCGTGATTTTCGAACTAACTCCGACCAGTGTTCAAGAAAAAACATTAAATCGCAAAATGAGAGAGTTTGAATCTATGAGTGGCATGATGTTAAGTTATCTGTGCAAGGACATAAATAATGTTGACGAGATTTTACAAAAAGCGAAAAACGCAGGTGCTGTAAATATAGTAGCCCCCGTTAAATACGATTGGGGCGGGTATATGGGGCATTTTACCGACTTAGATGGCTATGATTGGGCTGTAACATACGACCCTGCTGCACAGTTCGACGCTAATGGTAACTTAGTAGATTACGAGTAAACATCAAACTGCTTGTCGTGGCATGTATCCCACGACAAGGTATTTCAAGGCTTGTCTGCAAGTGCAGACTGTTAAATTTATATTTTTTTGGGGTGACCACATGACCGGAGATTACGTTGTCTTGTCAGAAAGTCTCCCGAGTGAAGCGGAATTAGTAAGGGGTAATTTCAACCCCGGTGTGCGTTTTTATTTCCAGTATGATGATATAATACGACACCCCGGACATGTTTTTGACGGGTATCATTCTGTGAAAGTAAAAGATGAAATTATACTATCCGATTATCTTTACGCTTGCATTGTGCCGGAGCAATATAAGAGCGAACTGGAAAATCTTTCTTCCCTGGAGCTTACTTCAAAAATACATTATTTATTTCAAAAGGGCTTAGGTATATCGGATTGGAATGAAAAAGTTTATAGTTTTGTGAGTGCGCTGTAATATTCCACTAATAAGCAGACCGAATCCGCTTGCGTGGGAGTAGACGAGAGAATATCACAGATATTGCAGGAACGCAATCCCTGAATTTCTGAATAAACAAGGAATTGCTTGATCCCCTATAAGGCAGTACCGTTGATTCACGTGCTCTCGTTCTGAAATATGACCTATAGCTTTACAGCTAAGCAGGTTACAATAAACAAAGGGAGAAATGAATTATGGCTCACGTTTACATTTACCATTCGTATAAATTGAAAGAAGGAAAGTCTGAACAAGAGTTTTTACGTGTTGCGGAAAAGTTCAGCAACTACCCCAGTCTTAAAACAAAAGGTTTTGTTTCATGGACACTAATTAAAGATGGCGAAATATGGGCAGACATACTTGTGTATGAATCTATGGATGATTTCGTGAACGCAAGCAAGTCTATACACAAAATTCCATCCGCTCATGAGCTTGGCTCATTTTTTGACATTGCAAGCATAACAGAACACCGCTTTACTGTTGCGATAAGTACGTAAAGGGTTAACATAGATTATAAGCAAACTGCCGTGTAATTCCTTGCAACACTACCTTTTGTTGGTAGAGTAACAATTTATATAATTCGGAGGAGTATTTCATGTGGCAATGTCCAAAATGCAAACGTGAGTTTAAGAACACAAATCAAAGCCATTATTGCACAAAACCAGAATCAATTGATGGATATATCTCTATGCAAGCGCCGGAAGTACAGTCAACAATACAAAAAGTTTGTGATATAATTCGGGAAACTGTGCCGGAATGTACAGAGATCATATCCTGTCATATGCCGACTTTTAGAAATGGTTCGTCAAAATCAAATCTTGTTCAGTTAGCAGCACACAAAAACCATTTAGGCTTTTACCCCTTTGATGATGCCGTAAATGCTTTTGCCGACCGCCTTGCTCTTGAAGGCTATAAGTTCAACAAAGGGTGTATTCATTTTCCGTGGAGCAAGCCAATACCTTATGAGTTAATCTCGGAAATAATACAGTACAGAGTAGCGCAGTTGGATTAGCTAATGAGCAGAACGAAACTGCACAAGCGTTAGACCGTGTGTGCAGTTTAACAATTAGCAATAGACTAGTTTGTATTTTGTGCGAAAAGAGGGTTTTGGATGATTAGGATTACAAGAGGGTCAGCTTATAAAGACATGTTTAGAGCCTATAAAATATTCATTGATGGCATCTATTATGGAGAAATAAAGCAAAACGAAATAAAAGAATTTGCGGTCGAGAACGGAAAACATACTATATGTGCAAAAATTGATTGGTGTGGAAGCAATGAGCTTTGCGTCGATGAATGACTCCATAGTAGATATTGAAGTAGGCCCCTCTACGTTACTTGGGGTGGAAGTCCATGCTTTTTCTTGATATTACAATCTTTAAAGGTCAGTATTTATGGCTCAGGAAAAAGGATGGTCACACCGAATAAGCAAGCTGCCGTGTAGCGCTTTGCAATGCCACCAATTGTAATAACCGAGATTTTGAACAACAACACCCATGAGCAGGGATATTATCCCCTACCTCATGGGCTGTTCTTAATACAATATAAGCACCTTGACAATATGTGTCTGACGAGGTTGCACATGACAGAAAATCACTACTGCTTCTTTTCTTGTACGGCAGACTTTACTTTTTTCAGTGCTTCGTCTAACGGCATTCCGGTTTTTATCAACTTGGCAAGTAGCTCTGCACCTTGTAGTTGCCCTTTTTTCACGCCTTGCTTCAAGCCCTTCTTTAATCCTCTTTGTTCGGCTTCTTCTGAAAGAACCTTTTTTTCAACTTCTGCATCATATTCCCAATTCAGCATCTTAGAAACCTCCCCGTAATGTGTTGTTAAAAAATCAGCCAGTATATCGTTATCAATACATGAATCAATGGCTGTAGAAATTGCCATGTCTCTAGTTATGCCTGTTATCAGATTGCTTCTGATCTTATCTATCAGCAGTGAGTAACCATGTAGATTCGCACTTCGGGTTAGTGCGAGGTCTCCACTGCTGATATTTATGTCTACGATCTTTGCGGTTAGCTCTAACGATGGTTCAGGGTCGAATGTTCGAAATGCATCGGATAGCCTAATTTCGCTTTGCTTAAGTCTCTGCTTACCATTGTATAATACATAGAACTTGGGAGTTGGAATTGTAACCTGTTCGCTTTTGTATAACTTATCCCTATCAATGACGTACAGGTGCAGTATGTCAGAAACGTATGAGAGCAGTCGTAATGGCATATTGGTTGAAAGAGTGCTTTGGTGTTCAAAGAACACTATGAGCTGATTGTCTATACATGCTGCCAAATCGTTAAACTTAGCAAGCATGCTATTAGACGGAAATGGTGTTACAACTGTGTCTTCGGGAAAGTGTTCATCAGCTACTGCGTTGTACAACTCAAGAAAATGTTTGCTATCACCGAATAGCGTGCGAAATAGCGTGTCTTTGTACTGTCTGCCTGACTTTTGGGATTCTAGATTTTTCATGATTTTCGGGAAACCTTTCTCATTTTACCATATGTTTATTATGATGTGAATAGTTCTCCCAACAATAATTATAGTAGCACAAATGTCTTCTACATTTCAATATGAATTTGAGCACGAAAAGTGGTGAAATTTTCACCACTTTTATACAATTACGAAAAGTACTCAAGAATGGCTTCGACCGTCGCATCGGCCATTCTGTTTTGCTGTACAGGGTCAATCAGCCATACAAAATCCTCTATATTGACAATGAAACTCGACTCAAGCAAAACATGCGGAGTCCACTGCGGACGGCACACATAGAAATTCGCCTGATTTATATTGCGATAGCGATTTGTTCCGGGATTGACATCATACATAATATCCAAAAACGTGCGAGCCGCAGAAGCACTCCCCGGATTGCGATACCAGACCGTAAATCCTCGTATATTCCTCGCATTCGTAGTCTCAGACACACTGTTAACATGAAGCGAAATAAACATATCAGGATTAATGCGCCTGCTCAAAGCCACTCTATCTTGCACAGATACCGAAATATCACTATATCTGGTCGAATAGACCGTCGCCCCCAGCTCAACCAACCTTTCCGTAAGCTTCTGAGTATTAATCATCACCAAATACTTCTCAGGCATCTCCCGCCCCAGCGGACCAATCGCACCATATTCAGTACCACCATGACCGGGATCAAGCACGAAAGTCATTTCTGACAGTGGTCTTTCCCCCTGTGCGAGCACTCTGCGCCTTCTGAGATATAATCGCAACTCACCATCTTCATATCTCACAAAATGACCGCCAAACCGGGCATCTTCCCTGATAGTAAACGCATGATACGCCACATCGCCGTCCATACCGCTGCTCACACTGTAGAGCATCGTCCCTGACAAATCATCCGGCAAAGTGAGCGGTGGAGGCTCCGTGTGCATTCCGAAATTCACGGTCAGCACCTGCCCATCAAAGTGGGCATATGTTCCCGAAAACACCTCTGTCTGCCATACTATCGTGTCATAATACACCCCGACATAGTATTGCCCATCTTGCAAAACATCTTGAACAAATTCCTCTTTAGTCTCAAGTGACACACCGCTTCTAAGCACCCATCTGCCTGAAGATAATTGTACAAATCCATTAGAAGACTCCGCTATGACACGATCAACTTGCCCAACCTCCATCATCCAATCCGAGCCACCTGTAGCGGTATTTCTCGGAAACGCCCAAGCTGTCTCGGAAGTGATAGTTGCATATGTTGGAGTCTCTATTCTCGTTGTCGTCGGTGCCGGAGCCGGTGGCTGCGCTGGTTGTGGCGCATTTCTATTCACAGTCCGTGTGACCGGGGCTTGCCCTATCTGCGTAAACTCAAAATCATTTCGACCCGGCTCTAGTGATACATGCGTGGAGAAAAAACCCTCTATCGTGCGATTTGTGACTTCCTCTCCATTTACAAACAACCTTTGATTCGGGTCACTTGTGCCTGTTATATGCACGCCAACTCTATCTCCCGGACTTGCCGTGACAGACAAATTTTGCTGCGGTGCACCGACTGACAGTGTATCAAGAATCATTATCGGCTCACGGTCCGGATATCGAGCTGCTCTGAGCAAATCTCGCCTTATGTAGAAATCTCTGATTTCATCTCCCAGAGCTCCGTTTAAAAATTCCATTCGGAAAAATACTGCTCCGCTGACTACATTTGAGCTATACATCATCTCAAGTTGGCGCAATATCTCTCCACGCCAGCGAGGTGATTGATGATCTTGCACCTCACGCCATGCAGCAAGCCCGATATACAAGTTAACATTTGTACCCCTACACAGGTCAATCCACCAATTAAGAACCGCTTCAAAGTCAGCAATTTCAAAGCCAATATACCAATAAATCTGAGGATTAATATAGTCAACCAATTCTTCCAGCACCCAAAGGCGAGTATCGGCATAAAGCGCATGATATGACTCCATGCCTCTTGTCGTCGGCACACCACGTGGGTCACTAGATTCATTTTTCCAAATCGCTGTCGGAGAAATACCCCATCGCACTTCTCTTTCGAGCTCATAATTCAGACCTCGGATAGTAGTCTGAATGTCTCTGATGAGGGTGTTTACATTCTCACGTCGCCAATCATGCAAGTCCATTCCGTTGCCGTATCTTATAAATGTTTCGTCATCATCGAAATCTCTGCTTGGGTAAAAATAGTCATCGAAATGAATACCATCGACATCATAATTTCTAATCAGACATTCTATACCATCTATGATTAGCTGCCTAGCATCAGGCAATCCCGGATCAAGGAACAGCCCCTGACGTCCATTCGTATCAGTCCATGCAACAGCAAGTTCCGGTCGAAGTCTGACCGGATTATTTGGGGCTAATGTGTTGGGGTCTGAGCTGTTTGAAATAGTGTGTATGATTCTGTACGGATTAATCCATGCGTGTAGTTCAATCCCATTTTGGTGACTGACATCAATCCAATATTGAAGCGGATCAAAATCCGGGATACCCTCGCCTTGAGTTCCTGAGAGCCAGTGACTCCACGGGAAAATGCTTGACTCGTAAAACGCATCACCCGTCGGGCGTACTTGGAATATAATGGCATTGAGCCCAAGCTCCACAGTCCGGGCTACTATGCTATGTATTTCGCTTCTCATCGCATCGGCAGAAATACCTTGTCGAGTCGGAAAATCCAGATTTATAACCGTAGTGACCCATACCGCACGAAAATCCCTGTCAACAGTTACTTCAAAGTATTCTTCGACATCGACGATATTAATGTCATAATCTTCGTAGTACGGAAATTCCTGTATGCCGTTGCCGTTGTTTCCACCCGGATAGTCAGAAGTCAATCTCGGAATGTTCCCCCTAAAACTGCAACTACCAATCAATATGCCCAGCAGCAGTACCGCCACCATACATCTGTTTCTAAATTTCAATGCTCCCTACCCCATAAATGCAAGCCATATTCTCACGCAACAGAAACAGCTCTTAAATTTCGCTTATACTATATTCAAATTGTATCAGAAGCGTATCGCTTCTGCAACACAAAGTCTGCTTGCCGATGATTACAGTTCCACAGGGTGCTTTTCTGAGAGATATATAGCGAAGAAAAATTAGCGAGTGTAGGTGAAATTTCAGAAAAAGGCGAGCACTGTCTGAGCGAAGCGAGTTTGCGGAGCCTCTGAAATGAGCCGTACAATCGCTTTTTTCGTAGGTCATCTCTCAGGAAAGTACCCTGTGAACTGTCGCTACTACCACTTTTAAAAATAGAACCTAGACTTTTTGGAGATAAGCTGTTATCATAATTTCAAAAAAGGAGTTTTTGTTGATGATTGCATTGGCTTGTGACCACGGTGGATTTGAACTTATGGGTCTTGTTAAAAAACTTTTTGACGAGTTAGGCTATGAATATAAGGATTTCGGAACATTTTCGGATGAAAGTGTAGACTACCCTGAATTTGCAGTCCTGGCGGGACACGCAGTCGCCAGTGGCCTTTGTGACAAAG
>Ga0123355_10002083_pt1 | contig 28232 bp, 22 predicted proteins | sample TergutEmb28metaG_3_FD_89872 | JGI IMG/M metagenome (GOLD analysis project Ga0123355, IMG submission 89872) | Embiratermes neotenicus P1 segment gut microbial communities from Petit-Saut dam, French Guiana - Emb289 P1 | ecosystem: Host-associated > Arthropoda: Insects > Digestive system > Gut ... | reverse complement strand
CTCAGGAGGTCGAAGAACTTAAAAATTCTGATAACTTCAATGTCACCGATTAACTCCGATTGTGGCTTTAGGCGGCTTTAGCCGCTCATCAACCCACCGCCTTTAGGCGGTGGTAGTTGAGTTTTGTGTATAGGTTTTGTGTAAGCAACAGTTTCTTGACAATCTACCAATGATAACATTTTGATGTATTTGGTTGATTGTCACAGCATTTACTTGTAAGTCAACAAATGATATAATTTTTATTGTCCATTTGATACTAACCCTTTTAGGGAGACAATTGGATATGCACATTGATAACCGCATAAGATATAGGGTTGAGTCAGGCAAACATCTGACTTGTAAAATCTTATATGTGAAAAGCAGATGCATGTATCTGCGTGATACCTATGGCGTTAAGTCGGCTGGGCATTGAGCGACCTTTGGTTAAACCAAAAACTCAAGCGGGTATCAAAGAAAATCAAGTAGCAGGGAAGGCTTAGGCTAACTCTGTAGAGGTGTGCAGTACGCCAGTGGTTTTCACCATCAAGAAGTAAATGTTTCAAAAGATGCATTTATTTCAACTGTATAGATTCTTATAGCCTGCCAATATTCGCAAACAATCCAAAAATCACAATAATGGCGACAATAGCCTGGACAATGATTCCTTAATCTTTGTCCTTTTTGAGCGGGCGCGGTAGCTTTCTACGGTAAGTCTGCGACAATATGCTGTATCACGCATAAATGCTTCTTCCAATTCAATAGTGGTTTGTTCATCATATATAAAAGCATTGCTTTCAAAATTCAACTGAAAGCTTCTCACATCCATATTAGCTGTTCCTACAGAACAGACCTTTGAATCAATCATAATCACCTTGCTGTGAAGAAAGCCTTCTTTATATTCGTAGCAACGCACACCGGACTCTAGCAAATCTCCTAAATAGGACAACGCAGCCCAATAAACAAAAGGGTGGTCAGGATTGGCCGGAATCATTATGCGTACATCAATTCCCGATAAGGCCGCCATTCGTAGGGATACAAACATACTTTCATCCGGTACAAAGTATGGAGTTTGTATGTAGATTGACCTATTGGCCTCAGTTAGCATTTTGTTATAACCATAAAGAATACTAGGGTAACGGGTATCAGGTCCACTGCAAACAATTTGCATACGAATTCCTGAGCCAGATGGAAGAACAGCTGGCGGAAAATAACGCCTGTGCAAAGTAAATTTATGACTTACATTACAAAAATTCCAGTCCGTCATAAAGCGCAAGGTCAAATGATGGACACTACTGCCTGTTACACGTAAATGAGTATCTCGCCAATAGCCAAAACGCTCTGAAAGCCCTAGATATTCATCTCCTATATTAATCCCGCCAATATGCCCAACTTTGCCATCCATTACAGAAATTTTGCGATGGTTGCGGTAGTTGATACGAATAAAATGCGGCGGCAAAAACACACCCAAATGTCCACCTGCTTCAATAAGTGGGCGATACAACGAGCGACGATTAAAAACATTGCCCATACCATCTATTAATAAACATACCTCAAGTCCTTGAGCAGCTTTTTTTGCCATTGCTTCTACCAAACGCTTGCCAGTATCGTCATCCCGAAAAATATAATATTGCACAAATACAAAGTTTTTGGCAGCCGCAATATCCGCTAACAAAGCATTAAAGGCTCCATTGCCATCATGATAAAGAGAAATCCGATTATTAGAAGAAAAAGCACCATTACCCGCATAAAAATTTAAGTATACCAAATCATTCATATGCTCCGCGCCTTGCATTTGCATAATATTTTCTTGAGTAACATAGCGGGTTTGTTCTCGCCAAATTGTGTCAGCATGTTCATCCATTTCCAAGTATGCAGTAAGAAACTTCTCATCATATTTCTTCTTCTGCTGAAATACACGGTGTTTGCGCCCATCACGTCCAAGTATCAGGTAGATTATAAAACCGCCAAAAGGTATAAGTGCGATCACCATTAACCATGCCCAAGTAACTGCCGGATTGCGGCGTTCATAGAAAACAACAAGAATGGCAAATATAATGTTTAACAGTATACTTACAGTGCTGATTATAGTAATTGGTATATAAACCATACAACCTCCTCGGATAAAGCTTGACACTTGCCATGCTAGTATACATTAGAATGATTACATTGCAAACTTCCTATGAAGCGTGCTATACTTTTTGGAAATATGAAAGGGGAATGTTACCTATGGGTGGATGGGATATATTATTCATCATCATAATAGTGGTAATTGTAGTGGCACTTGTTATATTTTTTGTAAGCCGCTGGTCTTCACGCAAACTGGCCGAACAACAAGATTTAATGGAAAAGAATAAAACCACGGTATCTATTTATGTGATAGACAAGAAGAAGGAAAGGATACAAAACGCAAATTTTCCCAAGGTAGTGCATGAACAAATGCCCAAATGGAATAAGTTTATGAAATTCCCGCTGGTAAAAGCAAAGATAGGGCCACAAATTGTAACATTGATGTGCGACAAAAAGGTCTTTGATGTTTTGCCTGTAAAGAAAAACGTAAAAGTAGATTTGGCCGGGATTTATATTGTTCATATGAAAGGGCTTAAAACTAAGCACGAAATGGCTCAAATACGACGCGACCGCAAAGGAGAAGTTGATTCTTCGCCCTGGTATCGTAAGTTGATTGGCAAATAAGGTAATAGGGTAAATTGGCTAAGATTGAACAAAGAGAATGGCAAATCACTAAATAATAGACCACGGCATACCATGGAGCAATATACGTTTCTAAGGGGGCAACATCGTGGATTCATGGGACGAATTCCATTTTGCCATTGCTAAAGGCTGGCCAAATTATCGCCATATTGCACAGCCGCTTTTAAGACAATTGGAAAACTCAGCAGAAGTGAGAAAAGCAAACTCAGAAGCTAAATTGGAAGCTAAATTGGAAGCAGAATTAGAAACAAAATCGTTTGAATCAGAAGAATCAAAACTGCCAGAGCAATCAATACAACATATTACGGCTCCAAACCTGCGTCCTACGGATTCCATGCAACGTGTTCCAATGCGAATCCCAGCGCGCTTCTTGCGTTTGTGTATCATTTATGCTATGCTTTCCCGAATATAAGGAACATTTCACAGGAACTGGTATATTAAGTTGGGAGTGATAAAATGGCTGTTGAACTAGCTAGCAATGTTGACAGAAAAATCAAAGAAGACAGAAAAATCAAAAAGGTATTAGTAGCAAATCGTGGTGAAATTGCAGTCCGCGTTTTTAGGGCTTGTGATGAACTTGGGCTTACCACAGTGGCAATCTATTCTCAAGAAGACGCGTTAAATCTCTTTCGTACCAAGGCGGACGAGTCCTATCTGATTGGCAAGAATCATACACCACTCGGCGCGTATTTGGATATTGAGGCTATTGTTCGGTTGGCAAAAGCAAAAGCAGTGGATGCCATTCATCCCGGCTACGGCTTTCTATCTGAAAACGCCAAATTCGCACGTGCTTGCGAAGAAAATGGCATTATCTTTATTGGCCCCCCATCTCATATTTTAGAGAAAATGGGCGATAAACTAAATGCAAAGGAAATTGCAAAACAATGTAATGTTCCTACCATTCCAGGCAGTGAAGACCCGTTATTAAGTTTAGAAGACGCGCTAAAGCGTGCTGAAGAATACCGTTATCCAGTTATATTAAAAGCGGCGGCAGGCGGCGGCGGGCGTGGTATGCGCCGGGTAAACAACCCTGATGAGTTAACCATAGCTTTCCCATTGGTACAAAGCGAAGCACTTAAATCTTTTGGCAATGGCGATATTTTTATGGAAAAATATTTGGTAGAGCCAAAACATATAGAAATGCAAATACTAGCGGACAAGCATGGTAATGTTGTCCATCTTTTCGAGCGAGACTGCTCCCTGCAACGTCGTTATCAAAAAGTTATTGAAATAGCCCCTGCGGTTAGTCTTCCCCAAAATATTAAGCAAGCTATTTATGATGATTCCATAAAAATCGCTAAATCTGTAAATTATGTTAATGCTGGTACCGTGGAATTTTTGGTGGATAAAGACGGAAGCCATTATTTTATTGAAATGAACCCACGTGTACAGGTGGAACATACTATTACAGAGGTTATTACAGGTATAGATATTGTGCAATCGCAAATTCTTATTGCCGAAGGCCATCATCTAAGTGACCCATGTATTGATATTCCATCCCAAGAATCCATACGTATGAACGGCGTAGCCATTCAATGCCGTGTCACCACAGAAGACCCACGTAATAATTTTGCCCCTGATATTGGAAAAATCACTGCTTATCGTTCTAGTGGTGGCTTTGGGGTGCGGCTAGATGCCGGAAATGCTTATACAGGTGCTGTGATTTCTCCTTATTACGATAGCCTACTGGTAAAAGTTACAGGTCATGACCGTACCTTTGAAGGTGCCGCACGCAAAGCCATGCGCGCTCTCAAAGAAATGCGAGTGCGTGGAGTAAAAACCAATATACAGTTTTTGAACAACATAATGATGCATCCCAATTTTTTGGCTAGCGATTGTCATACCACTTTTATTGATGATACGCCCGCCCTTTTTGAGTTTGCAGAAAACCAAGACCGTGCCACAAAAATTCTGCAATATATTAGTGATATTGTGGTTAATGGCAAAAATCGAGACGAACGGCCTTATTATCCGCCACCTATTCCAGAAGCTCCAGAGCAAGCCCCTCCCCGTGGCTTAAAACAGTTGCTAGATGAAAAAGGACCAGAGGCAGTACGTGATTTCTGCTTAAATAGCGGAAAATTGCTAATTTCTGATTCTACTTTGCGGGATGCGCATCAATCATTATTGGCAACTCGGGTACGTACCAAAGATATGGTAGAAATTGCCGATTATATGGCACACGCTTTATCAGATGCCTTTGCTTTGGAAATGTGGGGCGGTGCTACATTTGATGTGGCCTACCGTTACCTTCACGAATCCCCATGGGAACGTTTGCGAATTCTGCGAGAAAAAGTCCCTAATGTACCATTTATGATGCTTTTACGCGGTGCAAATGCCGTGGGCTATACCAGTTATCCCGATAATCTTATTCGTGCATTTATTAAGGAAGCGGCCGATGGCGGTATTGATGTATTCCGCGTATTCGATTCCTTAAACTGGCTTCCGAATATGGAATTGTCCATAGATGAAGTCCTTAAACAAAATAAAATTGTGGAAGGATATATTTGTTATACCGGCGATATTTCCGACCCAACCCGCGATAAATATAATCTGCAATATTATGTAAATATGGCCAAAGAATTAGAACGTCGTGGCATTCATATTTTAGGTATCAAGGATATGTCAGGCCTATTAAAACCTTATGCCGCCCATAAATTGGTGACTACACTTAAAAATGAAGTGGGCTTGCCAATTCACCTTCATACTCATGATACTAGCGGCAATGGTGTAGCCACGTTGCTTAAGGCGGCAGAAGCCGGGGTGCATATAGTTGATACTGCTATTTCTTCTCTGTCTTCGCTTACAAGCCAGCCCTCTTTGAATGCGATTGTTACAGCATTACAGGGGCATGATAGGGATACAGGACTATCCGACGAAAAACTTCAGCCTATTTCTGCATATTGGGAACATGTTCGTCAGTTCTACAAGCAATTTGAAGAAGGCTTGATTTCTCCAGCCACGGATATTTATAGATATGAAATCCCCGGTGGACAGTACACCAATCTCAAGCCACAGGTAGAAAGCTTGGGTCTAGGACATCGCTTCCAAGATGTTAAGGAGAAATATAAAGAAGTTAACGATATGTTGGGCGATATTGTAAAAGTGACACCTTCTTCCAAAATGGTAGGAGATATGGCTATTTTTATGGTGCAAAATGGCTTAGATGCGAGCAATATCGTGGAAAAAGGTAGGAATTTGGCATTTCCTGATTCAGTGGTAAATTATTTTGAAGGAATGATGGGACAGCCACAAGGCGGATTCCCAACTGATATACAAGAAATCGTACTAAAGGGCAAAAAGCCTATTACAGGACGACCCGGCGAGCATTTGCCGCCTGTTGATTTCGACAAGATAAAAGAGGAAATGGCTTCATTTAGCCCAACAGAACCCAATATGCAGGATATAGTGTCTTACTGCCTGTATCCACGGGTTTTGAAAGACTATCTTACTCATAAACAAGAATATTCCGACCTTTCTGTGCTAGATACGCCTGTATTCTTTAACGGATTAACACCCGGTGCGGCTACGGAAGTCGAAATTGCAGATGGTAAAACCCTCTTTATCAGCCTAAACAACATAGGCGAACTAGATGAAGAAAATAACCGTACTATTGTTTTTGGGTTGAACGGCAAAAGGCGCGAGATTACCATAGCAGATACCACACAAGGTGCCGTAATTACAGCAATACCAATGGCTGACCCAGACAACGAAAAGGAAATCGGGGCAAATATCCCGGGCATGATTAGCAAACTAAATGCCACTGTGGGTGATACAGTCAAAAAGAATGAAGTTCTGGCTATTATTGAAGCCATGAAAATGGAAACAACTGTAGTTAGCAAAATTGATGGGGTTATAAGTGAAGTACTGGTGCAAGAAAAACAACCAGTACGTGCTGGCGAGTTGATTATCAAAATGAAGTGAAATACTAATAACCTGATAAAAACCTTGATAAAAAGAGCTGAAAATCCGAAAGGATACTCAGCTCTTTTATTTCTGAAAGCTTTTTTGTCGTGCAAAAAACTATACCATGTGTTTCAGTTCACGAGTATAACTTGCATAAGTCATTAATAAAAAATATAATGAGTGCTGGAAGATGAATTACATCTGGTATATGCAAAAGGAGAAAATTTGATTATGAAAACAAGTACAATTTGTGTACACAGTATGATAGCAAGTGATGTGATAAATTTATGAAGATTTTTGATGGTGCTTTCGGTGCGTATTACATCTCAAAAACTAATGGTTACGAACTGTGCGAAAGGGCGAATATAAACAATCAAGATGTGGTTATATCTATTCACAAAGAATATATTTCAGCTGGCGTAAACGCTATCAAAACAAACACTTTTTCAGCAAACAGTAAGACATTTGAAAATGAAAAAGAGCTGCATGAAATCATTTCGCAAGGATATTATCTCGCACAGCAAGCGGTACTCGGTACAGAAGTTGAGGTATTTGCTGATATCGGCAATATAAGTGGTGAGCGGGATTCGGCAGAGAAATATTTACAGGTATCTGAGATATTTATTGAACTTGGAGCGACAAACTTTTTGTTTGAAACACTTGCAGGTTTTGACGAGATAGTTCCGGCGATAAACCATATCAAAACGAAAGTAAAAAATTCCGTCATAATAACTTCGTTTGCGGCATCAAGTGGCGGATTTACTGCAAACGGCTTACATTACAAAACACTTATTGGAAAAGCTAACGCAAATGCTAATGTGGATATTGTCGGCTTAAATTGTATCTGCGGCCCGACGCATATTTTATCGTTGGTAAAACGATTGGGGCATTTGGTCAAACCTCTTGCAGTTATGCCTAACACAGGGTATCCCGCCTCAATTAATGGCAGGCTGGTATACAGAGACAACGCAGAATATTTCGCGGAAAAAATGCTGAAGATCTATCAAGCTGGAGCGGTTATTTTGGGTGGTTGCTGTGGCACTACCCCACATCATATTGCAAGTGCCGTTAAAGCGATAAATTCACATGAAGAAAGATTTGCCGAATCCAAGGTGGAACACAAAAAACAAGTTTTGACATACAGCAAATCTTCTAATAGATTGAAACGCAAACCAATAGCCGTTGAGCTAGACCCTCCTAGTGATTGTGATATGAATTTTATAATGGAGGCTATAGACAAGTTAAAAAGTTGTGGTGTTACAACAATTACTCTTGCTGATTCGCCTTTGGCAAAAACGCGCGCAGACAGTTTCATGACAGCGGCATTGATAAAGCGAGAAAAAAATATCGACGTTCTTCCGCATTTGACTTGCAGAGACAGGAATTATATAGCTATTAAAGGCGCGCTTTTGGGAGCAAGCTTCCACGGCATAAACAAGGTACTGACGATTACTGGAGACCCCGTGACAAATTCAGAAAATTACCGTAATCCTAGTGTTTTCAATTTCAATTCCAAAGAACTGATAAAGTATATTGATGGGTTAAACAAAAATGTATTCGCAGATAAAACTTTTTCTATAGGTGGCGCGCTTAATGTAAATGCAAATAACTTTGAGGCAGAACTTAAACGCTGTAATGAGAAAATAGAAAATGGTGCGGAATTTCTATTATCGCAACCTTTGTTTTCAAAAGAGGCAATCAACAACTTTATAAAAGCTAAGGAAATTTTACCTTGCGTTTTGTATGCGGGGATTTTACCGTTTGTCAGTTATAGAAATGCCGTGTTTTTGAACAATGAGGTTATGGGGATAGACATTCCACAGGATATCATTGAAAGTATAAAGGATAAAACGCCACAACATGTTCAAGATATATCCATTGAATTTTGCAAGGATATAATTACACAAGTTTATGACCATGCGGACAGATTCTATATCATAACACCATTGAAGAAAATAAATTTGGTTTGCCAGCTGATTGAAGAAGTTTTCACTGACTGAAGGGATTTTCAATGATTGATGGGTTAACGGCAAAAGATATTCCGAATGAAAAAATAATCAGGTATTTGGGCTATGAGAATACCTACGCGGACGAAAAAACTACAGCTGTAATTAATGGCCTTAAAAAGAAATTGATTTCAGTGAGTCACTTCCGATATGTATATGATAAGTTTGCTGTTTCAGAAAATAAGCAGGGTATTAGGGTTGTTGGCACAAATATAATAATGCGTGGCAAACGCGTGAGAAGTTTCCTTAAAAACTTGAATGAAATAATCTTGATGGCTGTTACATTGGGTCAGGAAGCAGAGCGTTTTATAATGTACAAACAAAAAATATCCCTGCTGGAAGGAACGCTTGCGGATGCCATAGCGAGTGCATATGTTGAAAAGCTATGCGATACTTTGCAAGCTGAACTTTCCCATAAATACAATATAAACGGTCGAATCAGTTGCGGTTACTGCGATTTCCCGATAGAAACTCAACCGCACATATTAAAGGCGTTAAACACACAAAAAACAGTCGGACTATACTGCAATGAAAATTATATCATGTTACCACGCAAAAGTGTAACGGCTGTTATGGGAGTGGAACCATGGACTTGAAGGAATATACAAAAGACAACATATTGGTGCTGGACGGCGCGATGGGGACTGAACTGCAAAAAAACGGGCTTGGCGTTGGTGAATCCCCCGAAAAACTAAATATCACCAGCCCCGAAACAGTTAAAAGGGTGCATTTATCGTATTTGAATGCCGGGGCAAAGATGGTGCTTACCAACACGTTTGGAGCAAATGAGCGTAAATTAAGCAATGCAGAAGAAATAATCGGCTATGCGGTTGACATAGCCAAAAACGCCGCCGTCAAATTCGATGCTTATGCCGCTCTTAACATGGGTCCAATAGGTGAACTGATGGAGCCTATTGGTACGCTTAAATTTGATGAGGCATATGAGTTGTTTGCTAAACAAGTATTAGCTGGAGCGAAAGCTGGAGCGGATGCTGTATATATTGAAACAATGACCGATTTGTACGAAACGAAATGTGCTGTGCTTGCAGCAAAGGAAAATTGCACTTTGCCGATATTTTGCACAATGTCATTTGAAAAAAATATGCGAACATTCGCTGGAGTGGATATTTCCTCTATGGCTTTGACACTGCAAGGGCTAGGCGTAGATTATATTGGAATCAACTGCTCTGTGGGTCCGGAAGATATGCTGAAAATGGCTGAGGAGCTTATAAAATGGACGCATTTGCCTATCATAATAAAACCTAATGCGGGATTACCGACCTTAGTAAATGGGAAGACCGTGTTTGATGTTACCGCCGATAAATTTTTAGAAGAAATGCGACACATATTTGAGTTAAATATTGCGGTTATTGGTGGATGCTGTGGCACAACACCAGAATTTATAGGGAAACTTGCCGGACTTACTATGGAAAAAAAAGCTATGGAAAGAAAGCCTATAAAACGTACCCCCATAAATATAAGCGCGGTCTGTTCAGCGTCTGAAACTGTGGTAATAGACCGTGTAAGGATTATTGGAGAACGTATAAACCCCACAGGTAAGAAAAGATTTCAAGTTGCCCTACAAGAGAACGATATGGACTATATTGTTTCGCAGGCAATAGAACAAATAGACGCGGGAGCGGATATACTGGATGTAAATGTCGGTATACCGAAAATAAACGAGCGTGCAGTTATGGCGAATGTCATCAAGAATATTCAAGCCATTATCTCCGTACCATTGCAGATAGATTCGGTAAACCCTGAAACGATTGAAGCAGGGTTAAGAGCATATAATGGAAAAGCGATTGTGAACTCGGTAAACGGGGAGGACGCTTCTCTGAGTACCATTCTGCCGATAGTGAAAAAATATGGGGCGGCGGTTATTGGGCTAACTTTGGATGAGAACGGAATACCCAATACGGCAAAAGAACGCTTTCGGATAGCGGAAAAAATCATTAACGTTGCCGCTTCTTATGGAATACCGTCACATGATGTTTTTATTGATTGCCTCACTTTGACTTCTGGTGCAGAACAACAAACCGCATATGAAACTTTGAATACCTTAAGGCTGATTAAAGAAAATCTAGGAGTAAAAACAGTTTTAGGCGTGTCCAATATATCATTTGGACTGCCTGCACGTAGTAAATTAAACCAAACTTTTTTAACCCTAGCTTTGGCTAACGGGCTTGATATGCCTATTATTAATCCCAATGATGCGGATATGGTTGATTCTATATATTGCTATCACCAGTTAAAAAACATTGATTCAGGTAGTTCAGAATATGTAGAAAGATTCACCAAAACAGACGAAACAGAGTCTGGAAAAACAAAACTCACCTTAGTCCCCGAAACTGATATCGCTTATTGTGTAAAGAACGGATTAAAAGAAGAAATTAAAATTGCTATAAAAAGTTTGCTTTTGAAGCATGAGCCATTAGATATAGTCCAAAATTTACTTATACCTGTACTTGATGAGATAGGGAAAAATTATGAAAACGGAAAAATATTTTTACCACAGCTTCTAAGCTCCGCAGAAACGGCAAAAACCGCTTTTGAGATAGTAAAGACAAACATTCCTTCAACAGATTCGGAACATGGACAGAAAATCATACTCGCTACAGTCAAAGGCGATATTCATGACATAGGCAAAAACATAGTAAAGGTAGTGCTAGAAAATTACGGATATATAGTAATAGACTTAGGCAAAGATGTGGAGATAGAAAAAGTGGTGGAAGAGGCGGTCAATAACAAAGCGCGTCTTGTGGGGTTAAGCGCGCTGATGACTACAACGCTTGAAAACATGGAAAAAACAATCACAGCTATAAAAAAAGCTAACAATACCATTGCCGTAATAGTAGGCGGTGCGGTTTTAACTGAACAGTATGCGAAAAAGATAGGCGCGGACTATTACGCCAAAGACGCAATGGCGGCCGTTGCGATTGCAAAAGAAGTATTTAGATAGCAGATGTGCAGATGTAAAGGGAATGGGGCGAGTGTTGCTACACTTGCCCCATAAGTCTATGTAGTATTTTCCACTCGTCCTTTTCAAATAAATATAGTGTAATTTCAACATTGATACATATAAATGAATAGATAGGAGAAATGTATGATTCATGCAAAACTATTTGCGAGAAAAATACTCGCAGTATGTGCGTTATTTGTTATATTTGTAGCATGTTCGCAGGATGTAGCTATAGAGAACGATGAGGTTGAGACTTTTGCAGAGATTGCAGAAAATGTGGAAATCACAGGAGTTACTGGAATCATGGAATCTGAGGAAATAGGGGAAATAACAGATATCCTTGACATTAACCTTGATATTTCTATGTACGCCTTTCCTAATGTTACTACAAACCGTAGTTCTGTTATCTGGATTACCAGTCTCAATTATGACTTTTATTACATTGGTACAGTAGGTGGCACGTTTTTTGTTACCAATAATTCAAACCGCAATTTAATGGTTGTCCATACATCAAGACTAGAGAAAAAAAGAGATGGCGTGTGGCATGAAGTTGTTGCCCCATCTCAGCTTTTAGGCTCTAGGGAATTGCCAGCAGGGGGGTATCTTGTATTTGAGTGGGAAACTGAGTGGCTTGAGCCTGGCAAATACCGTTTTTTAAGAACTTTCTACTGTATTGCTGCCCCCAATATTTTTCGTGAGGTATATGCGGAATTCACAGTTTTATTTGAACCGCCAACTGCATATGGAATGGATGTTACCATGGAAGTATTGCCAGACAGTATCAGCCCATGGGGTGCTTTTTTCCGCATTACCAATAATTCAGACTTTAATGTAATTTTTACCAATAGTTATAGAATTGGGAGTTGTTGTTGCAGAAGAGCAATGTCTCCCCATCAATTATTCCGGTTGGAAGAAGGTGAGCAGAAAATAATACATTTGCTTTGGAACCGACTCACACCAGGTGAACACATTGTAGGCAAACATTTTTATAAAGAAGATGATTTTAGTATTCGCAAGGAAGTGTTTGTAGACATAGACATTCGCCCTGATTGTGCGATTTGCTCAACTCAACCAGAAGAATTAAATGATGATTTCACCACTGGGATTACCCTTGAAATGTCAGTTGAAGCGACAGGCCGCAATCCAGGTGAATTTCAAAACGAAATTTTTCTAACTATTACAAATAACACCGATAGCTACATTATGTTGGATGATGGATTCGACGTAATTCGTAATATTAACGGACGTTGGGAACATGAATATCTTTTTACTCTTAGCAGAGCCACTAATGTGTATAGCCTGCCCCCCAGTGAACAAATAGAAATCAGTAGATTAACGCTATGGTATATACGCCCTGGTTTTTATAAGATATCTAAAGGTGTAGCGGTTGGCACTGAAAACCCAGAAACTGCGAGAGTAGTAGGCATATCTGTTGAATTTCTGAGGGAAGATGACTCCATATCTCCAGAAATTACTGGTATCCATATGGTAGTACCTTTAGGCTCTCGCCCGACACGTTTTTCATTTTCATTGACTAATGGTTTCCACCAAGGTATGGTCTACTTTAATAGGGAATACCGTCTGCAACAGTACACTAATGGTCTTTGGCAGGATATATCTCCAATAAATACGCCTGTATTCCTTGAATATACCCATGCCATAGCTCCAAGACAAAGATATAGTGTAGAAGTTATGAATTGGATAGGCATATACGGTGAATTACCTGATGGCGAATATCGTATAGGTAAAACTTTTTGGCATCATGATGATGACGGTGAAGTTACTAGGTATGAGATATATGCCCCGTTTACCTTGCCGGGAGAATTTAACCCAAATTTCTCTGTTTTTCGCGGAATAGTAGATAGATTTTACCCTGGAAAAATGTACTGTGACTGTATACCAATAGGCAGAGGATATTTGATAGGTGATTTCTATCTTGAAGACGAAGATTATTGGCAACCCATACTTTTATGGGCTGTAGTAGAAAATGAATTTGTTGCCGCTATCAATGCTCGCGGCGAACCAATTTTGCTTTCTGATATACCACCGGGTTCTGTTGTAGATATAAGAGCTGGCCACCACATAGGGTCGGATGGAGGAGTTGATGGTGATGGTGTATATTTTTTTCGCATTGTATCACTAGTTCGGATTGTAGAATAGACTTCTTCTGAAATCTGCCGCAAGCAGGTTTCAGAAGAGGTCTAATGAGCGATAGTTTTATACCACTTGCGTCTATGGAACGCGTCATGGTAAAATTGAATAGGAATTTGGCAATGTGTGCCACGGAAAGGGGAATTGCCTTGCAGGCTAAAAAAACTATTGATGACATTCAGGTAAAAGGTAAAAGAGTACTGGTACGTTGTGATTTCAACGTGCCAATTATTGATGGGAAGATTTCAGACGACAATCGTATCACCGCCGCGCTTCCCACTCTAAAGAAATTAATTGCAGATGGGGGCAGGCTGGTTCTATGTTCTCATTTGGGCAAACCAAAAGGACCAGACCCAAGCAAAACACTTGCTCCAGTAGCAGAACGCCTTGGCGAACATTTGGGCAAAAAAGTTGTATTTGCGGCGGATGACGATGTTGCAGGCGAAAATGCTAAAAAAGCCGTTGCCGCTATGGCAGATGGCGATGTAGTATTGCTACAAAACACTCGTTTCCGCAAGGAAGAAACTAAAAACGAAGAACCATTTTCAAAAGATTTGGCCGCTCTTGCAGACATCTATGTTAATGATGCTTTTGGTACCGCTCATCGCGCTCATTGTTCCACCGTTGGCGTGACTAAGTTCGTAAACGAGTCTGCCGTAGGTTATTTGATGGGCAAGGAATTGGAATTCTTGGGTGGTGCGGTTAATAATCCTAAACGCCCATTTGTAGCAATTTTGGGTGGCGCAAAGGTTTCCGACAAATTAGGTGTTATCAACGAACTGCTTACCAAAGTTGACACGCTTATTATTGGCGGCGGAATGGCTTATACCTTTATGAAAGCGGACGGTCATAATGTTGGAAACTCCCTATTAGAAGCCGACCGTTTGGATTATTGCCGCGAAATGGTGCAAAAAGCCAAGGAAAAAGGCGTAAAACTTCTTCTTCCTGTGGATACCGTTGTTGCAAAGGAATTCAAAAACGATACAGAGTTCAAAACTGTTCCTTTGGGCGGCATTGATGATGGCTGGATGGGACTTGATATTGGTGAAGAATCCCGCAAGCTTTTCACTGATGCTTTGAAGGACGCAAAAACTGTTATTTGGAACGGCCCTATGGGTGTGTTTGAATTTGAAAATTTCGCCAAAGGTACTCTAGCTGTAGCTCAAGCTATGGCAGACATTGATGCTACTACCGTTATTGGCGGTGGAGACTCGGCAGCAGCGGTTATTCAAATGGGCTTCCGTGAAAAAATGTCCCATATTTCCACCGGAGGCGGTGCTTCCCTTGAATTTTTGGAAGGCAAAGAATTACCTGGCGTGGTGGCTGTACAGGATAAATAGTAAAAGGAGTGGCCATGCGTAAACCAATTATAGCTGGTAACTGGAAAATGAATAACGGCCCTAAAGAGGCCGTGGCTTTTGCCGATAGTATCAAAAATAAAATCAAACCTGGCGGAGCCGAAGTTGTGTTTTGTGTGCCTTATGTAAGTCTTACCCCTGTAATGGATGCCCTTTCTGGAACAGGAATTGCCGTAGGTGCGCAAAATATGCACTTTGAAGATAGTGGTGCCTTTACCGGTGAGATTTCGGGCAAAATGCTTGCCGCCATGGGTGTCCCTTACGTAATAATTGGCCATTCGGAACGTCGAGCATATTTTGCAGAAACGGACGAAACGGTCAACCTAAAAACGCGCAAGGCATTGTCAGTAGGCTTAAAACCTATTGTATGCGTTGGTGAGACATTGATTCAGCGCGAACAAGGCATTACTGTAGACTTGGTTCGCTTACAAACCCGTATCGCGTTACGTGATATTTCCAAAGAAGATGCCAAAAATGTGGTTATTGCTTATGAACCTGTTTGGGCAATCGGTACCGGACGGACTGCCACTGACGAACAAGCAGAAGAAGCTTGTGCGGCAGTAAGAACTGTGCTTTCTGAAATTTATGATACGGCTACTGCTGAAGCTATTCGTATTCAGTATGGTGGCAGTGTTACCAAGGATAATGCAAAGGCGTTATTTTCCATGCCTAACATTGATGGTGGGCTGGTAGGAGGCGCGAGCTTAAAGCCTGATTTTGAGGTGATTGCCAATGGCGGATAAAACAACAGTCCTCTTGATTTTGGATGGCTATGGGCTGTCAGACGATATTGAAGGCAATGCCATTGCACAAGCAAACACACCAAACATGGACAAGCTGATGAAGGACTATCCTTTTCAGCCCGGAAGTGCTAGTGGTATGGATGTAGGACTTCCAGATGGACAAATGGGCAATTCAGAAGTGGGTCATACTAATATAGGCGCGGGGCGTGTGGTATATCAAGAATTAACACGCATCACAAAATCCATTGAAGATGCGGATTTTTTTGAACATCCCAAAATATTAGAGGCCATTGACCATTGCAAGAAACACAATTCTACTATGCACATGTTTGGGCTACTTTCAGATGGTGGAGTACACAGTCATAATATTCATTTGTACGCCACTATGGAAACGGCAAAGCGTCAAGGATTTTCGGATGTCTGCGTCCATGTATTTTTGGATGGACGCGACACTCCGCCTACTTCTGGTAAGGCGTATTTGTCCGAGCTGGAATGTATAATTTCTGGGTTGGAAATCGGTAAAGTAGCGACTATTATGGGTCGTTACTATGCAATGGATAGGGATACTCAATGGGATAGGGTTCAATTAGCTTATGACGCTATGGTTTTGGGCAAGGGCAAGACTGCGGATTCTGTAGCGGCATGTATGGACGCAAGTTATGCTGAAGGGGTCAATGATGAGTTTGTGGTGCCTACAGTAATCACTCGTAACGGCAAGCCTACAGGCACCATATCAGCAAATGATGCAGTTGTATTCTACAACTTCCGCCCAGACCGCGCCCGCGAAATCACTCGTGCATTCTGTGACCCAGATTTTGATGGGTTCCACCGTGAAACGGGAATGCTTCCGTTGCATTATGTATGCTTTACAGACTACGACCCCACTATTCCCAACAAGCATATTGTTTTTGAAGGTCAATCCATGAGCAATACTTTAGGCGAATATCTTGCCAACAAAGGACTAAAGCAACTGCGTTTGGCGGAAACTACCAAGTATGCCCATGTGACATTTTTTCTTAATGGTGGCGTTGAACAACCATATGTTGGTGAAGACCGGATACTGATTCCAACCGCGGAGGTTGCAACATTTGACCTTAAACCAGAAATGAGTGTCTACGAAATCGCTGAAGAGGCAGTAAATGCTATTACATCGCGGCAATACGACATTATTATAATGAACTATGCCAATGCGGATATGGTAGGACACACGGGTGTTATGCCCGCCGCCATAAAAGCCGTGGAAGATGTAGATGTTTGTGTTGGCCGCGTACTTGAGGCAGTATTATCCGTAGATGGACAAATGTTTATTTGTGCCGACCATGGTAATTCTGACAAAATGATTGATACTAAGAATGGAGGGCCATTTACGGCTCATACCACTAACCCTGTACCATTCATTTTGGTAAACTGCAAAAATGCCACACAGTTGCAAAAAGAAGGCAAACTATGCGACATTGCCCCTACATTACTTGATATGATGGGATTGCCAAAACCCGATGAAATGACTGGGTGTTCGTTGCTGGTGAAAAATTGATATTTGTTGACAAAATATCAAACAACATCATAATTTTGTCAAGGATTTGCAAAAAAGAGAGGAGTTTTAGTTTTGAAAAGTTCTATCGAAATCGTTGAGGTATTTGCAAGAGAAATTATGGATTCCCGCGGGAATCCAACTGTAGAAGTAGATGTAATCGTACTTGGTGACGATGGCAAAGAGTTCATGGGTCGTGCGGCAGTGCCTTCTGGTGCTTCTACTGGTGCTTTTGAAGCTGTAGAACTGCGCGACGGCGGCGACCGTTATATGGGCGTTGGCGTTGAAAAGGCCGTTCAAAATGTCAATGATATTATCTCGGAAGAAATCATTGGAATGAACGCGCTTGACCAAGTTCTTGTAGACAAAACCATGTTAGAGTTGGATGGCACACCAAACAAAGCAAAACTTGGTGCCAATGCGATTTTGGGCGTTTCCATGGCAGTGGCACGTGCCGCCGCCGCCGCTTTGAATATGCCATTGTATCAATATCTTGGTGGATTCAACTCCAAGCAATTGCCAGTTCCAATGATGAACATCCTTAATGGCGGCAAACATGCAGACAATACTGTAGACTTCCAAGAGTTTATGATTATGCCTGTGGGTGCCAAAAGCTTTAAGGAAGGGTTGCGTATGTGCGCAGAAATTTATCATAACCTTAAAAAACTCCTTAAATCCAAAAATTTGGCAACAGCCATTGGTGATGAAGGCGGTTTTGCACCAAATTTAGCAACCCCTGATGAGGTTATTGACCTTATTTTGGAATCTATCACAAAAGCAGGTTACAAACCTGGTGAAGAAATCCGTATCGCACTTGACGTAGCCGCCACTGAAATGTACAAAGATGGCGTATACTACTTTGAAGGCGAAAGCGAAATGACAGGTAAGAAAGTCACCCGTACATCTGCGGAAATGGTGGATATGTATGCCAAACTCGTTGACAAATATCCAATCATCTCTATTGAAGATGGTCTGGACGAAGACGATTGGGAAGGCTGGAAACTGCTTAACGACCGTTTAGGTAAAAAAGTACAGTTGGTTGGTGATGACTTATTTGTTACCAATACCGAACGTTTGCAAAAAGGCATTGATTTGGACGTTGCCAATTCAATTCTGATAAAAGTTAACCAAATCGGTACTTTAACAGAAACATTCAATGCTATCGAATTGGCACATCGTAACAATATGACCACAGTAATCTCCCACCGTTCCGGTGAAACTGAAGACTCCACAATTTCGGATATTGCAGTGGCTGTAAATGCAGGGCAAATTAAAACTGGCGCACCAGCGCGTTCTGACAGGGTTGCAAAGTATAACCAATTGCTTCGCATAGAAGAAGAGCTTGCCGGAACCGCCGAATATCCTGGCCTGGCCGCTTGGTACAATGTGAAGTAAGTTTTTGAAATAAGTTCTTGAAATAAGTTTCTTGAAATAAGTTTCTTGAAATAAGTTTCTTGAAATAAGTTTCTTGAAATAAGTTTCTTTTAGCGAGAATATGTCATAAAAGGGAGTGCCTTTGGTGCTTCCTTTTTTTATGCGGTTTTGGGTTTGTTGCAGAGCAGCTTTTCAGGACTGTTTCCCTTGATTATTTCCCATGTACGGCGTATACTAAAAAAAATATATCCGAATTGAGGGGAGTTGCATATGTCGAATCGTTCAAATAATAACAATCGTCCGCCAAATAAGCTAAACAGGCCAAAACGTCCTCAGCGCAATGAAACGCGTAATACACAATACTTTGATGATCATCCAGGGTTAACTTCGCGCTCCAATCTCGACAATCCAGATAAACCAACTAATGGTAAAAATCAACGACGCAAGGGTCGGGGTAGTAGCAATTTTGCGGTATTTTATCTTGTAACGTTGTTGATTGGCGTTGCTGTTTGTGTTGCTTTGGTTGTATTTGGTTATCAACACATTATTGGGGATTCTGATGAATCTCCATTTTCCAACATTGTTAGCCGACCAACTACTACACCAAGACCAGCGCAGATTATACTAAGCGACCGAATAACAAGCGAGACAACCATAGGCATGATTGTAAGTATGGAGCCTTTTACTGAACCCCGTATAGTTACCCTTCATCTGTTAGAATCGGGGCGTCGAGAGCATTTTCAAGTACCAAGTTCTACATCAGTGGTCAATAGACATGGTACTGTAATAAGTTTTGGTGAACTTAGCCTTGGTCAAATTGTAGATATACAATTTGATTCAAATACTAATGATGTATCATCCCTAAACTTAAGCAACCGCGCTTTTATGTTTTCTAATCAACGTGGACTTAATTTTGATAGTGATACTACTAAAATTTCAATGGGCAACCGTGTTTATGATTTAAGCAGTCAAACAATGATTTTGAATCAAGGTGAACAACCTTCTCTTTCCAATATAAAGCCTGAGGATGTTTTTACTGTATGGGGCTATGGTGATAAAATTTGGAGTTTGAGGCTGGATAGCGGCAACGGTTTTATTCACTTTGAAAATGTCGATATGGTAACTAATGCAAATTTAACGATTGCAAGCGCGAATATTTTTAGGCTATTGGAGAGCGATACCACGATTACAATGGGGGAAGCCACTCATAGAATATTAGTAACAGGGGAAAATATTCAACCTTTCCATAGAGACGTTTTGGTACGGCAAAACCAAACGACAACCATTGACTTAACAGAAGTTACGCCGCTTTCTTCCAACATTCAGCTTATGCTTAATAATTCAAGCGGTGGTGGATGGGTCAATGCTGCTACTCAGACAGATGTATCAGTATTTATAAATGGTAGCGCGGTAGACTTTGCAGGTTCATTTATCCCTTATGAATACGGTACTCATACTTTACGGGTAGAACGCACTGGGTTTATTCCTATTCAGCAGGAAATAGATATTGTTGTGCCTGTCCAACGTATTGAAGTTGAGATGATACGTGAAATACCAATAGCACGTATTGAAATTGAAACCTTCCCTTCCGATGCGGAAATATTTTTAGACCACGCACTTATTGGCTCATCACCAACTTTTATTGAAGTAGAAAACGGCAATTATTTGATTGTTGCACGTAAGCCAGGTTATGAAGATTATAGGCTTAGTATTGAGGTGACAAATACTTCTCCGCGTCGATATATGATTACTATGCGACAACTACCTGCCCATATTCCAGAACCAACACCTACCCCTACGCCTTCTCCCACGCCTTTTGACCCCACACCTACAGCCACACCATGGCCAGATTTGCCGCCACATTTGCAAGAACCTGTGCCTACACCTGTTATTCCACAGGACTGGGATTGGCCGAGCAACCCAGCAGATTCTATAATCCCACCCGAACTTGAGTGGATGAATGACCCTATAAACATTATTCCGCCAGAATGGGGCTGGCCAGCTGGGCCGGCAGATGGGGGTTCTTTGCCCCCTCTTCCGCCAATACCAGACTCACCGATTCCATTGCTTCCGCCCACACCCCCTGCGATGCCGGAATTGAATCCTCCTGCACCTCCTGTAGTGCCAGAAGTTCCACCTACACCTCCTCCGGTGACAGAAAATCCGCCGGAATATTACTATTACTACTGGTAACACGCCCTACCACTATACTACTTTCGGTCACAAATTGAATACAATGTGGTCTTTTTGCACGCTTGCTACGTCAGCACCTCCTAACTTGCCTACAGCAAGCGTCGTCGGCATTTCCTTGCAATCGCACAAAAATCTTCACATTGTATTTTCAATTTGTTCCCTTAAGTAGTATACTTCCGCCGCCTAAGCACCAATTGAAATAAACTGCTTATTGGTTTTGGTAGCTTGATTACTTTGAACCGCATAAAAATAACCCCCTGTTTAGTAAATTTGTCAAATAGACAAACACCACAAATAAACTTCTACCATATACTTTATGACTCAAAGTGAAAATGTGTCCCTTGCGATGAAGCAAAATTATGGTATACTATCCAAGGAACAATTCTACTGAACAATGTAGCTTGTTTATGTTGTTCAGCAATATTACGTAGGAGGTTTTCGGATGGTCAAACTTGGTATCAATGGATTCGGTCGTATTGGCCGATTGGCGTTACGTTACGCGCTAGAACGCGATGATGTACAGGTAGTAGCAGTTAATGACCCATTCACTGATTTGGCGTATATGGAGTATATGCTTAGATACGACACAGTTCACGGGCGTTTTAAGGGGACAATTGTGCAGGATAGCGGCAAATTGGTAGTTAACGGAAAACCAATTATTGTTCATGCAGAAATGGATCCAGCAAAAGTGCCTTGGGGTGCAGATGGCGTAGATTATGTTTTGGAATGTACTGGTATATTCCTTACACAGGAGAAAGCTCAAGCATACCTTCAAGGCGGCGCGAAAAAAGTTATTTTCAGTGCCCCAGCCAAAGACGATAACACTCCAACATTTGTAATGGGTGTTAACCATCAAGAATACAGAAGCGACATGAACATTGTTTCCAACGCTTCTTGTACTACAAACTGCTTGGCTCCTTTAGCAAAAGTTGTACATGATAAGTTTGGCATAGTGGAAGGGCTTATGAGTACAATCCATGCCACTACTGCTACTCAAAAAACCGTTGACGGGCCTTCTAACAAAGATTGGCGTGGAGGTCGTGCAGCAGCGGCCAATATCATTCCATCTTCTACTGGTGCGGCCAAAGCGGTTGGATTGGTTATACCATCCTTAAAAGGAAAGCTGACCGGTATGTCTTTCCGCGTACCAACAGTTAACGTGTCGGTTGTGGATTTAACTGTTCGCTTAGATAAACCTGCAAAATATGCAGATATCAAAGCCGCAGTCAAAGCCGCTGCTGATGGTGAAATGAAAGGCATTTTAGGCTATACAGAAGATAAAGTAGTTTCCAGCGATTTTATTGGCGAGTATTGCACATCTGTATTTGATGCCGATGCTGGTATTGCTCTTAGCGATAATTTTGTAAAGCTGGTTGCCTGGTATGATAACGAGTGGGGTTATTCCTGCAAGCTGGTTGACTTAGCACTGCATATGGCAAGCGTGAAGTAAATATAAATAAAATTCCTCACCAAAATGCTTTTGGAGCAGCATCCCTTGCTTTTTTCTGTGAAGGGGTGCTGTTTTTTTCACAAATTGGGAAGTGACGATGTATGAAAATATTAATAACCGCAGGCGGTACCCGTGAAGATATTGATACTGTACGTGGCATTACCAATTATTCAACTGGTCGGTTAGGAAGCCTTATTGCAGATTGTTTTCTCAAAAACGGTTGTCAAGTAACTTATATTTGCGGCGAAGGTTCAGCTTTGCCTAATTTTACTAATCGGTCGAATTCACAAGAATTTCAAACTTTGCAAACTTTGCAAAATTCGCAAAAAAACGGCGGGAATTTTACAAAAATTCAGATTCGCAGTACTGCTCAGTTATTGGAAAAATTAGAGCATGTTTTAACTGAAACTTCTTTTGATGCAGTGATACATTCTATGGCGGTAAGCGATTACGCGCCACATGCTATTATGCCATTTGGCGAAGAAAATCATGGCAACAATGAAGATAACAAACTCGACATAATGCAAGATATAAAAAAAATATCTTCAAGCGCGCCTTATTTGGCCATGATTTTGAAACGACAACCTAAAGTTATTGCACGTATTAAAGTCTTACAGCCTGAAACTTTGCTAGTGGGCTTTAAGTTACTTTCAGGTGTTGATGAAGCGGAGTTAGTACAAGCCGCATTAAAACTTTTGGAAAAAAACCGTTGCGGATATGTGCTAGCAAATGATTTGCAAAATATTAAGGGCGATACTCATAATGCCCTTTTGTTAAACAAAAATGGTATTTACAGCCGTTTGAACACCAAACATGAGATTGCAGATAAAATTTACAACGTGGTAAAGGAATGGTACCGATGAAAAAAACTATTTTATTGGGCATTACAGGTAGTATTGCCGCTTATAAATCGGCGGACATTGCTAATAACCTGGTTAAACAAGGGCATGACGTACATGTAGTAATGACAAAGGCGGGTGCGGCTTTTATTACACCCCTTACTCTGCAAGCTTTAACAAAAAACCGTGTGTATGTAGATGTTTTGCAAGAAGAAAACCCGGCTGAAATTGTTCATATAGCTTTGCCCCAAAAATCAGACTTGCTATTAATCGCTCCAGCCACGGCCAATATAATTGGAAAAATTGCAAGGGGAATTGCAGATGATATGCTTTCTTCAATGGTGCTAGCCGCCCATGGAATTCCAATGCTGATTGCTCCGGCCATGAATACTCGCATGTATGAGAATCCAGCAACTCAAGCAAATTTGAATATTTTGACTGAGCGTGGCTGGGAACTAATTGAGCCGCGAGAAGCGCGATTAGCTTGTGGATATGTGGGTAAAGGTGCTTTGGCAGAAAATAAAGTTATTTTGCAAGCGGTTGAAAAGGCTTTTGCAATTGCCGGTGACAGTTAAATGATTTTGGCCGTTAATATTGGCAACACTAATATCCGTGTTGCCTTGGGGGATTTGCAGGCCGTGTTTTATTCCATTTATCCCATGGATGAGGCTTTTGTAATTGCACAGATAGAGGAAGGTTTAGGGGCAGATGTATGGGGGAAAGTTGAAGATAGTATTATTGCAACTGTAGTCCCAGCACATACCGATATAGTTAAATCCGCGATTCGACGCAAAACAGGACTGGAAGCCAGACGAGTTGATATACAAAATTGCGGAACGTTAAATATAAGCCATTATCAAGGACTATTAGGGGAAGATAGGGTAGTATGTTGCGCTTATGCCTTGCAAAAATTCACGCCGCCTTTTATTGTTATTGATTATGGTACAGCCACTACTATCAATGTGGTAAATGGCACTGGAGAATTTATGGGTGGCGCAATTCTTACCGGGTTGCAAACAGGATTGGAGGCCTTAACCCGTAATACCGCCCAATTACCTTCAATTGATTTTAAGGAGGATATTCCGTTAATCGGTCGAAATACCGTTGAAAACCTACGAGTCGGCGCAGTGGTTGGGCTAGCTTGTTCTACAGGCGGATATATCCGCCGCATTGAACAGGCAATGGCTTGCTCATTACTTGTAATTGTTACAGGCGGCCATGCACCGATTATATTGCCACATTGTGACTTTGATTATAAATACGAGCCTTCTTTATTGCTGGACGGACTTTTGGCGTTGTATGGGTAGATTAAATGGATATTGTTATCAAAAAATTATCAAAAGCTATCGAAAGGATGAAGCGTAATGGCATTACCATTAGAAAATAAACGTTACACATATGCAGATTACATCACCTGGGATAATGGCATTCGATATGAATTGATTGAGGGCATACCTTATGTTAAGGGAGAAACTGGAGACACCCCCAACGCAATGGCTGGAACAGTAGTGGCACATCAGATAGCGCGTGGGGAAATAGAACATCAGTTTAGAAATTATTTGAAAGGCAAGAAATGCCGAATATTTTCGGAAACATTTGATGCACAGTTAAACGCAAACGAATACGATGATACTATAGTACAGCCAGATATAATGGTTGTATGCGACCTTTCAAAACTGGAAGGTGGGAAAAGTTGTATAGGGGCACCAGACTTGGCTATTGAGATACTTTCCAAATCTACGGCCAAAATGGACAAAACAACAAAGTTCCGATTATATGAAAAATATGGTGTGCGCGAATATTGGATTGTTGACCCTTACCATAAAACGGTGGATGTATATACATTGGAAAATGGCAAATTTGGCCGTGTTAATATCTACACACATACCGATATAATTCCCGTGCATATTTTAGAAAATTGCCATATTGCTCTAGCAGAAGTTTTTATGAATGAAGAAGAGGAATTGCCATGAAAAACACGGTAACAACTTTCCAAAAGGCAAAAGATGAAGGCAAAAAGCTTACAATGTTGACTGCTTATGATTATTCCACGGCTAAAATTATGGATGAAGCTGGAGTAAATAGCATATTGGTAGGAGACTCCCTTGGAAATGTTATTTTAGGGTACAAAGATACTTTGTCTGTCACCATGGAAGATATGATTCATCATGGAAAAGCTGTTTCAAGAGGTATTACAAATGCCTTGCTAGTGATTGATATGCCCTTTATGTCCTATCAAGCATCTGTTTATGATGCAGTTATTAATGCAGGGCGTTTGGTAAAAGAAGCGGGGGCAATGGCAGTGAAACTGGAAGGCGGTAGTGTTGTATGCCCACAAATACAAGCTATTGCAAACGCTTCCATACCCGTTATGGCACATTTGGGGTTGACTCCACAGTCTATCAATACGCTGGGAGGCTATAAAGTGCAAGGCAAAGACGAAGAAACCGCAAAAAAATTAATTGAAGATGCAAAAGCTGTTGAAGCTGCGGGAGCCTTTGCTTTAGTACTCGAATGTGTTCCTACCAAGCTGGCGGCACTTATAACAGAAACGATAAAAATCCCCACTATTGGTATAGGGGCAGGAGCTTCATGCACGGGACAAGTGTTGGTTTATCAGGATATGCTAGGCATGTTTTCGGACTTTTCACCAAAATTTGTAAAGCGTTATGCACAACTGGGTGAGGCAATGAGGGAAGCATTTATAGAATTTTGCAATGAAGTACAGGATGAGACATTTCCTTCAACGGCTCATTCCTATGGCATATCAGATGAGATTATGGAAAGGTTGTATTAGGGTGTGTTCCCACTAAGGAATGGGCGAAAAATTTGGGAAGTTATTTTTCAGACATTCCTAACCCTAAAAAATAATCCTTGGAGCCAATTGTAGAGGTGAATATCAGTTGAACATACAAGTTTTCGGCAAAGCCAAGTGTTTTGACACCAAAAAGGCTGAACGCTATTTCAAAGAACGTGGTATCAAATTTCAGTTTACCGATATAAACAAATATGGGTTAAGCAAAGGCGAATACCAAAGCGTAAAAAGTGCTGTTGGTGAAATGTCGGCTTTGATTGATGAAAATTCAAAAGAATATGAAAAATATTTTATAAAATATCTTGCCAAAAAAGAGGATGTGGAGGAAAAATTGCTAGAAAATCCAGGCATGTTCAAAACCCCAATCGTGCGTAACGGCAAGAAAGCCACTATTGGCTATCAACCGGAGGTATGGGACAGTTGGAACTTATAATCAAATTTTCTTTCATTGCTTTATGTTTTATAATCGCCTTGATTTCAGGCCGTTTTTGCCATTCAAAAAAAGATTGGGCATTTTTAGTGGTGGGAATGGGATTTACCTTAATATCCGATTACTTTTTGATATTGGCACGTAATTATCCTGTAGGTGTATTCACCTTCTGTTTTGTGCATATTGCATATATTATGCGTGTGAGTACAAACCGCGAAAGAAGTCTTATGTTTATTGTGTCCGCTTTTGGAAGCGGAGTACTGTTTTATGCTCTTTTCTCATTTATATCTATATTTGACACACTTGTTTTTATTGCGAGTGTATATGCAATGCTGTTTGTACTGGATTTAATTTGGCATGTGAAATTTTGCAAACACGGAGGAATTCACGGCCTCCCTAAAATTAACCGTTGGATTATGCTAGTGGGTATGATTCTTTTCGCGCTATGTGATGTAAATGTGCTGTTATTTAATTTGCCAAACCATATACCACTCTTTTCCACTGAAATAGCCAATAGAAGTCAAAATTTAATATGGATATTTTATTTGCCCTCACAGCTTTTGTTAAGTCTTAGTGCAGTTCGCTGGAAGAAATAGAGTTGAAAAAAATGCAAAAAAGAGTTGCTTTTAGGATAGAGCAACTCTTTTTTCTATGCTACAATTATAGTTTTGTAAGAGCCTGTTTAATATCTCCATGCCGCTGGTGCTACGACCGCTAATTTTATATTTTTAATCAACGCTCTCTATTTTCAATAATCCATCTTGCCCCAAAATCAACGACTGTTTTCATGTCAAATAGCTTACTATCAGCACATCCAACTTTCCCTTTGTGTACAAAGCCATTATCTTCACACGCCCCACCCAAAGTTATAAACGCAGATACATCCGAATCATAATTTTCATACTGCTTCCAAACCCTAACACCGTTTTCCATAACAGCACCGCTATGTGTCACTTTAGGGAATTGTTTTGTCATGTATTCTGCGAGATGAAATGATGTACATTTATCATAGTTTGTACCTAACATAAGAATCTTTGCACCTAGTTTATACAAAGCTCCAAGAGGACTTGCCATACCAAGGTCAGGAGATAGCGGGTGATGTTCAATTATTTGTTGTGCATGTACACCGTTTGCTGTAAATGATGCGGAGGGATGACTTGAACGGAGCGTTCCAGGATAAGTACGAAAACATTCGGGTATTATGCCTAAGCCTTTTGAACAAGGTGTCACATCTTTGTCATAAGCAGGGATGTTTGCCTTAATAAAATCATGCCACTCCTTCGGGACGGGAAACGGAAGAAGCCTTTTATTAATTGGTTCAGCAGGGGGAAAATCTCCCCATATAGCAGGGTCGGAATTTTCTAATGAAAATGATGGCATAACAATGGTGCCGTACTCGCCAACTATTTTTATTAGGGCTTCTACCACGGCAGATGCTCCTCCGCATACCCACCCCAACGCTGACATTGATGAGTGAACAATTAAAATATCTCCTTTTTTAATACCTAATTCTTTCATGTTATCAAGCAAAGACCCTATTGTATTTGGATATTGTGTTTTTTCAATTATAGATTTACTTGGCATCGCTTCTCTCTCCTACATCCAATCCTCAATAGTTAATCCTTCAACACGTTGAAATTCGCGGATATTGTTAGTTACAAGCGTAAGAGCCTGTTCCGAGTCTACGAAAAGCGAAAGCCGACCCAAATTAAATCCTGTTAAGCAATAAACGGACAAAGGCAATAATAACCATTTGCAGAGAATTGGAAATTTTACGTTCACAATT
>Ga0123355_10002082_pt1 | contig 28232 bp, 23 predicted proteins | sample TergutEmb28metaG_3_FD_89872 | JGI IMG/M metagenome (GOLD analysis project Ga0123355, IMG submission 89872) | Embiratermes neotenicus P1 segment gut microbial communities from Petit-Saut dam, French Guiana - Emb289 P1 | ecosystem: Host-associated > Arthropoda: Insects > Digestive system > Gut ... | reverse complement strand
GGATATGACTACCGGGTATTTACCGGCTGGGGCGTATTTTGCATGTAGCATTTTTACCGCGCCCTCGGCAGCTTCGCGGCCCCATGCAGCCCAGTCGTGGCCGTCGTAGGCTTCGAAACCCATCTGCCCGCCCTTGCTTTTAAACATGGTTTGCTTGTCGTTTCCAGAGGATGCTACGGCCTCTATCCATTTGGTGGTGTAGTTGCGAGTGTCTTCTGCCCATACGCCTTCAGTGTTGCAGATTAGCACGTTGGATATTGTATCGCGGAAATGCGACCTTATCTGTGTAATGTCTTTACTTGCGGCATAGGCGGCGTTACCGGCCTGCTTCATCAAGTCTACTATCTGCTTGCGTGGGATTGTGTTATACGCAATGCCCATTGGGCTTATTTTTGCAAAGTCTAGTACGGTAAAGCCGTTTACTTTGCCGCTTTGGGGGTTTCTTACTGCGGCGGCAGCTTCTTTGGCCACGGCCAGCAGGCTGTCGCGGTTTGTGTCGTTGGTGAAGGCGTATATGGCGTTTGTACCATCGAATATACGTATACCTACACCGTAGTCTATACCGCTACGGGATTTTTCTACCACGTTGTTTATCAGTGTCATGGCATTGCGGACGGTTTCTTCTACAAATATTTCTGCAAAAGCGCCGCCTGTTGCCATTGCAGCTGTTAGCACATCGTGGGCTAGGTTTTTATCAAGCATTTTATTTCTCCTTTCGGGGTTGAGTTGCTTTGCTGCGCGATTGTAGTGGAATTTGGGGAGTGATACTAGAGTTATTTTGATTATAAGTGAACTTTATTATTTTAACGTCACGACCGTAACCCCAGTTTCACCCTCTCCGTATTTGCCTAAGCGATACTCTTTTACGTGGGGGTGCCGCTTTAATATTGCGTGCACGGCGTTGCGCACGGCCCCGGTGCCTTTGCCATGGATTAACGTGCAAGTAGAAAGTCCGCCAAGGAAGGCATCATCCAAGTACTTGTTGGCAACACCTGTAGCTTCCTCTGGCAACATACCGCGCAGGTCTACTTCGGATGTGATATGCATGGCTTTGCCTACACCACTGCTGCGTGATTGCCCGCCAGCCGGTGTAAACTTGCTTTTTACTTCTTCCTCTGCCAGGCTTAGGTCGTTTATATGAGACTTAATTTTCATAATCCCAGCTTGGATATGCACGTCTCCAGCGGCATTGGGCGGGGTAGAAACTGTGCCGTGCTGGTTTAGGGAGTGGATAAACACCCTGTCGCCCCGGCGCAGGTTTTCTGGGGGTTTGCGGGATGGTTTTTCCTTGATTGGGCCAATAGTTGCTTCCATGCCGGTTAGCGTTTCGCGCATTTGGCGGCGGGCTTCTTCTAACTCTTTTGTCTGCTGCATACCTTTAAGCAGGGCTTCTGCTTCTTTGCGGGCCTGCTGCACGGTAAATAGCGCGTCTTCACGGGCTTTTTCCATGATTTTTTCTTTTTGGGCTTGCAGTTTTTCTTGGGTGCGGGATAGGTCTAGCCGTAGAGCTTCTGCCTCGCGCCGGTATACTGCGGCGCGCTCTTGTTCTATTGCTACCATTTTTTTGCCGGCTTCCAGGTCTGTTATTACGTCTTCGAAGCGCACATCTTCGGAGCTTAATACGGTCTTGGCTTGGTCTATGATGCCGCTTGGCAAGCCCAGGCGGGAGGCTATGGCAAAGGCATTACTTTTGCCTGGCACGCCTATTAGCAAGCGGTAGGTAGGGCGCAGTGTTTCTACGTCGAACTCGCAACTCGCGTTTTCTACACCTGGGGTAGACAGGGCATAGAGTTTTAGCTCGCTGTAGTGGGTTGTTATTGCGGCCCGCGCACCACTTTTTTGTAGGTGTTGCAAGATTGCTATTGCAAGGGCAGCGCCTTCGGTTGGGTCGGTCCCGGCACCCAGCTCGTCTAGCAGTACCAGGCACTGGCCGCCAAGTTGCCCCAAGATTCCTACAATGTTACTCATGTGAGACGAGAAGGTTGACAAGCTTTGCTCTATACTTTGTTCGTCGCCTATATCTGCAAATACTTCATCAAAAACAGCAAGCTGGGAATGCTCTGCCGCTGGGATATGCAAGCCAGACTGGCCCATAAGGGTTAGTAGGCCTATGGTTTTAAGTGCTACGGTTTTGCCGCCTGTGTTGGGGCCGGTTACCAGCAGCATAGAAAACTCGCCACCAAGCCATATGTTGGTTGGCACTACAGTGTCCGGCTTAAGCAGCGGATGGCGGCCTTTTATAATGTTTACATATCCGCGATTATTAAACTCCGGGGCTGTGGCTTCTTGGGCCAGAGACAGCTCACCTTTAGCAAATACAAAGTCAAGATACGCCAGGTTGTTGATGCTGGCGGTTAGTATTTCGGCTTCGTCTGCTACTTGGCCGCTTAGCTTCATTAGTATGCGCTCTTCTTCGCGTTTTTCATCAAAATGCAGCTCTTTGATTTTGTTGTTGAGCTGGACTACTGCCAGGGGCTCCATAAAAACAGTGGCACCTGTGGCAGATTGGTCATGCACCATACCGGGGAAGTTAGCGCGCTGGTCGGCCCTTACTGGCACGCAAAAACGGTCACCCCGTATGGTGATTATCGCGTCTTGCAGCATGTCTTTGTATGTGGCGTTTCTTATCACGCTTTGGAGCTGGTCACGTACTTTGTCATGGGCTTGGCGGATACTGCGGCGTATGTCGCCTAGTTTTGGGCTGGCGTTGTCTGCTATCTCTGTAGAGCTTTTTATGCAGCGGTTGATTTCGGCTTCCAGGCTTGGGGCCGTTAGCACGCCTTCGAAATACGGGGTCAGGCTTGTTGGCTCTACATTACGCTCTTGGCGGCCGTAGGTTATGGCTTTGCCGCATACATACAAGAAGTCGCTTACATTAAGCAGGTCTTCGATATACAGCATCCCACCGGCCAACGCACGGGTTATAAAGGGATGGATGTCTTTTATCCCGCCAAGCGGCAGGCTGCCTTTGCGTAGGATATAACCGGTTGCAGCTGTAGTTTCTTCTTGGGCGCGGGCTATATCTACTATATCTGTCATGGGTGTTAGAGCCGCGGCTTGGGCTTTACCCATTGGGGAGATTGCGCGGGTAGACAGCATTTCTATTATTTTTGGATATTCTAGTGTTGTTAGGGCTTTGGTATTCATGGGGCCTCCTTGGGTTGCGGCTGTAGTTATTATGGGCAGCTAAGCGGTATTGTAACAAAATTGAACAATAATGAAAGTTTATAGTTATATTTTATTACCTGTATAGTATATCAAAAAAGACAGCCGCGTTTGAGACGACTGTCTTTGTAATGTTGGCTTATATCTAAAGTTGCAATAATGCAACACTTGCATCCTTTGTATTCTTGGACACTACTTGGATACTACCAGCGTCTGCCGCCCCAGGGGCGGAGCCTTGGCCTTGACGGGCGTGTACCGCAACTGTCTTCGCAATAATCTGGCGTATGTGTTCTACAGTCGTTATGTCTTACTACTTCACGCTCTCTTACAACGTCGCGAGTATTGTATTCATGTTCGTGTATTACATCAAATTCATGGATGATATCATGTTGATGCCTTACGACGTGTTCATGCCTTACTATACGTTGCGAGCCAGGGCAGTTAAACACTTCTCTTATGACCTGTTGGCCGCACCTGTGGCAGCCATTTGTGCAATTGCAACTCATGTTGGTATCTCCTTTGCTTTGAAGCTGTGTTCATAGCTTATAAATGTGGTACTTGCTTATATTTTATGTAGACATTTCATTTTGGTTCATGCTTTTTATGGTATCGCAAGCAACAGCTCTAGCGCTGCGCCAACACTGCCACATACCTGTGTAGCTGCCGCATTTACAGCAGTAGCGACGCCGGGCAGTGTAATGCCGTTGTATGCGGCAAGCATAGGTATGTCGTTGTGGCTGTCCCCCATACAATAGATATCTTTGTGGGCAATATTGTGCCTGTGTGCGACCTGGGCAACACCGGTAGCTTTGGACACCCCAAGTGCTGTAAGATCAACACATCTTTCGTTTGCAAATATGCTAGTCCTATCCTCGAAATGCATGGCAAACAAGCGCGCTATACATAGCGCCTCGTCTGGGGTATCCATAAAAACGGAAATCTTGCCTGTGCCGTTTGTTGTTACGTGGTCTATATAATATTCCTGTATATTATTTTCCTTGACTATAGTCATTATTTCGTTGGCCAGATGTTGAGGGATAACTTTGTCTAAGACAATTTCACCGGTGTGTGTGGTAATGGTGCCGCCGTTTAAGCACACAAGATAGTCATATTTTAGCCCATTGTGCTTGGGCAAGACATTTAATAGGCCAGGCACATCCCGCCCTGTAGCAAATATAAAGAGGTTGCCAGCCTCGCGCCACTGCTTGACTTGGATTATATTTTTTTCTATCTCGCCTGGTGTGCGGTTGCTTCTTGCAAAGGTACCGTCGTAGTCTGATGCGAATAGTTTCACACTTATACACTCCTAGCCTGTTTTTGTTGTGTTTGCAACCAAGTTGTAGCTGCCTCCTCGCCGTCTTCGATGGCTATCTCTACTGTGCGTTTGGCTATGTCTAATAGCTTTTGGGATTGGCGGCGAAAGTCGAAGGATTGTTGTATATACCATGCCAATGCAAGTTGAGTATTTATATCAACCATAGGCAATGGCATTGTTTCTAGTGCCGATTTTGATATTGCGGTAAGAATAGTACCAGAGCATCTTTTCTTCAACAACTGTTGTATAGGTGCGGATTTAAAAAGTAGCAGTAGCGTTTCTGGGTTAATAACATCAGAGTCTAGTACATAAAAGCCTGTCGAACATAGTGCGCCATCATATTCATCTGAAATAATAGCACAGCTTTGCAATGAGCCTTCGATTGATGAAACAATTACTTGCCCGCTTTTCACTAATCGCCTTGCACGGGATGGCAAGTCTTTGAACAGGGCGGTAGTGCAGCCGATAATATTTCCGGTTATGCCAATGTCGGCAAGCTCTATATAATTAAACACTTGCTCTGCATTAAAATGCGGGGCAGCATCATAGATTTTGCATAGGTTTTTTACTTCATTACATGTGCCAAGTGCCGTCTCCATATCCATATATTTTTGTTGATAATATTCTGCGTCTAGGCGGCCGCTTGTGCCTAGGCTTTCTGCAAGTGTTTTTATGGCTGTAGGCTCTTGTGATGGGACGTACGCTGTCATGCCTAGTTTATCAAGCAATAGTTTTTCTGCATCGTTGTATGAGGCTTTGGCATTGTTGCGAATCATTTCGCTTTGTGTTATCAGATGGCTTATTGCGGCGCAAATTGCTTCGCCAAAAATAGGGATTGGGATATGGCAAACATCACCTACGTTGAGTTTTGGTTGTGCATTACCGCTTATCCTTCTTAGTACGAGCCTTTGTGCATACTGCGTATTCAAATAAGCAAGGATGTAATGTTTAAATGCCTTTGTAAAGTCGTGAAGTTTAATACCTATGTTGTTTTCGCTTATATTGCACATAGAAATATTTTCACATACACGCGCAAAGTACCCAATGGTATGCCCTACCTTGGATAGTATCAAGTCATCTTCGTAAAGCTGTGAATTTGCGAGTCTGCTGTTATCATACGTTGATATATACACCATATTGGTGTCGTCTATATAAAAACCGCCCCTTATGTTCTCAATACGTACAAATGGCACGCCACCGCTTGTTAGGTAGGCGCTACTTTTTAGAGATGACCCAAAAGGCCCACTAACTACCCTATATGACTCAAGCATAAAATGCGGCAGTTGTTTTATCTTATCGTCAACCGCTAGTGCGGTCTTGTTAAAATATTCGGCATCAACCCTAAAAATAGGATTTTCTAGTTAAAGGCTATTGCGGGTAACCTCTACCGCCTCCAGCCCACCCATTAACCTAGCATAACGCTCCTGGTCAAAAGATGGGCCTACACGAAAAAACTAAACTTCTCCCGCTTGGCAAACTCTATAAAGGCTTCTGCTATACCGTCTTGTGCTTTCACGCCAGTCTTTACGTCATGTTTATACAGGTCATGGTCAACAATTAAATAATTATGCTTATCTAACATTGGTTTGTTTTCATCAATGTCCCATACATACAGTTTTTCGCCGCTATTGTTTTTGCTAGGCTTTTGCATAGTGGCAAAAAAAATTGGATAATCTTCTACTTTGGGGCAAAGTTCATCATCCCATTTTTGGACAAACAGCACACTGGTCTTTGTGCCTGTATGAGGCTTAAACACATTTCCATGCAAGCCCACCACCGCTAGGATACGACAGCGCTGGGCGATATAATCACGTATTTGTTTGTCGCTGGAATTATTAAGCCGGCCCTGGGGCAGTACGATGGCCATCCTTCCGCCGGGTTTAATAAAGTTAAGGTTTCGCTCTATAAAAAGTATATCGCGCCCTACCTTGCTTTGTTGATTCCCCTTCTCGTTAGTTCCTAAGTCATATCTTTCAAGGATTGACCCTTCCTTTATGTCTCCGGCAAAAGGAGGGTTGGCCATAAGCAAAGGAAAATTAAACTGCGAAAAATCACTTACACCTTTTGCCCGTCTTTTCTTAAGCCGGCCAAAACTCTTGCTATAATTTTCAACCCACTTCTCTTGCTTTGACACTTCACCCCAACGGTGATAATCCAAGGTGTTAAGATGTAGTACATTGCTTTCACCATACCCAGCGATAAGATTCAACATCCTGGCAACCCGGACTGCTTTTTCGTCGAAATCAATTGCAAAAACACGGTTTCTTACATATTTTTTCTCTCGTTCTGAGGGCTTACCCGTTGTCGTGGCTTCACTTCCTGCTCCACTTAACTCATCACGCATGTTGTTCCATACATATGAGGTTGCGTGCATAGGAAATCCGCTGCTACCTGCTGCTGTGTCTATTATATCCTCGTCTTCTTTGGGGTTTAACATTTTTACACACATGTCTATTACATAGCGTGGGGTGAAGTATTGCCCTTTTTCACCTTTTTGTGACTTGTTCATCAGGTATTCGAAAGCATCATCTACAACGTCCAGGTTATTATTAAAGAGTTTTACATCTTGTAGTGCAGACACACACACCGCCAAATGAGATGGAGTTAGCGTAATACTATCGCTTTCTAGGAATATACCATCCCATTTTTCTTTTGCCGCTTCGAATAGCTCGTCAATTTTTTCTTTAAGCTCTGGGTCGGCTTCGCCGTTATTGCGGAATTTTAGGTAATAATTTTCGTCGTCCGCGCCTATCAGCTCGTCGTACAGTTTTGAAAAGATGAGTTTAAACACTTCCTCGAAGGAGTCTACGCCAGCGTTTGCCAGCACTTCGTCTTCCATCTCTACTATAAAAGAGCGCAAGGAGCGTCTTTCGTTTGCTATTTTATCTATTTTTTTGAGATCTTCGTAGGTTATGCGCTGGTTTAATATATCAACAAGTGTCTCGTTGGCGGCTGGGATATTGGGTATTTGTTCGAAATAGTTTGGGTCTTTTCTGTGCCAGGCTTGCACTTGCTGGCCGTTTGTCCACACTGCCATGGGCGCGCCGGTAAAGTTGGCGTATGATTTTAGTTGCTCGCGCCGTCTGTTAGCTTGGGCTTTTTTACTTCTACTATAATTAGCGGGCTTGTTGCATGTACTTTGTCCATGATAACAATGTCTGCGCGTTTTACTTCACGCCCGCGATTAATTGGATATTCTACTACCAGCCGGTTTATGGGGTACTTGTATAGTGTAGTTAGGCGATGTATGTATAGCTGGCGCACTAACTCCTCGGGTGTGAGCTTTATTTCTTTGTTGCGTACTAGGCAGGTTGTGTATGGGGTGTCTTTTCTTTTACTTCACGCAATATAATCCTTGATTCTATTGCATTTATTTCTTCTGTCGTAAACAAGGATTCCCCATAGCTGGTATTTTGGAATATATTTTTATTGTCATTGGTAGCTCCTTTGGTACTTATATTGGCAAATCACTAAAAAAACGCCCTAAAAATATTAAGCCCAAACCCATACAACCCGTCACCGGCAATAAGCCCAGGTGCACGTATCTCCATATATTTTGTGCCAACAACAAGCCTAAGCGCAATCGCGGCCAATACCGCAATCCCAAAAATAGGGTTGTTGACAAGCAGTCCCGTTGCCAACATAAGCCCTACACTTTTGTTGCCAAATATGGCCTGAAGTACCGCGCCTGGGATAGCCCAGATAGCAAGGTCCCTAATAAGCGCCGGGCTTACTACTTCCAGTACTGTATAAGCATAAAACCTACTCATGGGCGGGATAATGCCGCCGCGTATTAATATCATGCCAAAAGTCACAGCCACCAGTATGCCCACAACCGCGCCAACTTGCTTAATAATTACCTGCTGCTTACGGCCGTATGCTTCGTACTCCTTATCCTTGCCCTGGCCGCGGATAAGCCACCCGGCTTTGAGCCCAACCCCCGTATCATTAAGAGGCAACCCAACAGAGCCTATATACCCAACAAGCACCGCAAGCGGCACAGGCGGGAAGCTCATTATCAGCCCAATGGTGAGGCATATAGTCACAACAGCAAAAGCAGGGGCCCAGCCGGAATGCATCGCCGCCGTACCCACAAGCACCATAACAATCACGGAGGCAAACCCAGCAAATGCCACCCACAGCACAGCCTGCAAAAGGCCCATGTCACTAAAAATGCCAGTAACCAACGCAAGGACAACAGCCCCAACCATAAACAACCATGCAGAGCTAAAAAGTGTAGACTTGGTACTGGCGTCGCTTACGGCAGGCCCATCAATACCTTCTGTATTTTTGTCGCCACTTGTGCCCTTGCCCTTGGTAATAGTAAAAATTATTTGGATAAGCGCAATAATGCCCGCACCAATCATAGCCCCTTGGGCAATATTAGAGTCCCCAATATCAAACCCGCGAAATATCCGCACAGAGTGCCCACGAAGTATCATACCAATGCCCAGCGCCGCCATAGAGCCCATGTTGGCTATAAAAGCAATACCAACCCCAGCGGCTGGTATGCCAAAAAAGCCCGCAACCGCCCCAACAACCAACCCAGACAATAGCTGGAAGCCCTTCTTCCCGCCTTCGTCCCCGGCTGTGATAGTGCTTGCCACGGCTTTCCCCATAGGCCATGCCGCTGTAGCGGGGAAAATCTTCGAATCAAACAGCCGCCCCATTATATAAATAGAAAGCATACTGCCTATAAGCGCACCAAAAGCCATTGGCACAATAAGATCATAGCGCCCCATCATAAACACTATAGCCACGGCCACAAACCCACAATTAGCTGCCGCAAACCCAGCCGCAGACGCTATAGACAGTACATAGTTCTGCCTTTCTAGGTGCCTAAAGCTCTTGGCAACTGCTAAAGGGATACGCGCAACAATCATAACCAAAACAGCACCAATAAGCGATGTATTGGGTGCCGCGCCAAACTGCCCCATGATTTGCATACATATCGCGGCAGATAGTACAGACAATACAATCCCAAGGCCAAGTATTTTTGGCTCTAGGGCGGATATTCTCGTTCGTTTACTCATACAACCCCTCCATGTCCCATTCTATGTACATGGTGGTTTTTTTGTCAAATTACATCGTTATGCAAAATTTCGGAATAATGCCGCATGCATAAAAGTATGTTCGGTTGCGGATTGCGGCAAACCATGTTAAACACTTATTGGCTGAGAGCAATCATTTGACTAAGAAGCTGTATTCAACCCCGCCAACGGCGCCTTTTCGGTCAGATTTTTGCCACTTTTCGTTGCCTCCTCCTTGCTTGCCTTATTGGCAAGCCGCGTCAGAGCCGCCTCAATTGTCAAAAATCTGTCGCGAAAAGTCACCATTGTCAGAGTTGAATACAGCTTCTAAATCTTAAACACAAAGGAGCCCTAACCCATGAAAATGACATTCCGCTGGTTTGGCACTGGCCAAGACCCTATTAGCTTACCGTACATCCGCCAAATTCCCGGCATGACTGGGGTAGTAACAAGCTTACTAACCATCCCCGCCGGCGAAGTATGGCCACTGGACGCTATAACCGCCATGAAAGATGAAGTAACCGCCGCAGGCCTGGAAGTAGAGGTCATAGAAAGCGTAAACATCCACGAGGATATCAAGCTTGGCCTCCCCTCCCGTGACGAAAAAATCGCAAACTATATCACAACCATGGAGCGCTTAAAGACTATTGGCATAAAATGCATCTGCTACAACTTCATGCCGGTACTGGACTGGGCCCGCAGCCACCTATACTACAACCTACCAGACGGCTCCAACACCATGAAATACGAAGCCGACTTTATAAAAGGCGTGACTGTAGAAGCCCTGGCCGAGCGCTACGCCAAAGATGCAGACACCTACGAGATGCCAGGTTGGGAACCAGAAAGGATGAAAACCATCCGCACAACCCTGGAAGCCTATGACGGCATGACCCCAGACACATTTTACGCCAACATGAAATATTTCTTAGATGCTATTATCCCCCACGCAGAAAAACTAGACATAAAAATGGCCGTCCACCCAGACGACCCTCCGCAGCCAATATTCGGCTTGCCAAAACTTATAATAAGCCACGAGAACATCCGCCGTTACCTAGACCTTCATCCAAGCAGCCACAACGGCCTAACCCTATGCACAGGCTCGCTGGGTGCAAAGCGCGGCGCAGACATACCTGCCATGATACGCGAGTTTGGCGGCGAAGGGCGCATCCACTTTGCCCATGTACGCAACCTGCGTTTCGAAAACGAGACAGACTTTTATGAGTCCGCACACCTGTCCAGCCTAGGCTCGCTGGATATGTTTGATGTTATGAAGGCCTTCCACGACATAGGCTACAAGGGCTGGGTACGACCAGACCATGGGCGTATGATATGGGACGAAACCATCAAAAAAGGCCGCCCAGGCTATGGGCTATATGACCGCGCACTGGGCGCAACATATTTGCAGGGCCTGTGGGAAGCTATAAGCAGGATGAAGGGGTAAACCGCATGAAGAAAAACACACAAACCAAAAAAAAGAGCAACATGTTTTATAACATCGTGTTTATATTGGTGTGCCTGGTGATTGTTGGCGCATTTTCGCGCCTTATCGACCGGCAATCCAACAGGTACAACGCCCTGCGCACAGTACACGACCAAATCGAAAGGCAGTTTGCCGAAGAACGCGCCAGATACTACACCCTAAGCTACCAAATTGCCCACTTCGACAGCGATGCATACATCGAAAGGTTGGCCAGGGAAAGACTAGGGTGGGCACGGCCCAACGAGATTATTTTTAGACAAAGGACTGCGCCGTGATTGGACTGATTTAAAGTACGATTGTTATGTCACTGCGAAGGGATTTCACATGAAAATCATAATTAACGGCATTGAGGTTTTTGTAGAAGAATCTGAAAGCTATATACAAATAAACGATATAAACCAAAAGGACCTAGCCGGGATATGGGAGCCATTAACGACACGGTATCCCGGCTACGAAGTAACCCTTTGCTTCCGTGATATGCCACCGCCTACAGAGGCTTTGGCCGCTATAGGTGCAGAGGTCTTGGAAGATTGCATAGCAATGAAAGTGACGCAGCACGAGTATAAACCTTGCGATTCTCATGAAATAAAGCCGCTAACAAAAGCGGACTATGCAGGGTTTGCGGAGCTTCACGACAAGCTCAACCCACCACCAGATATGTATTGGACAAGCCAGCGAATCCTACAAAAATGGGATATATGGCGGATATTTGTTGTTTATGAAAACGGCAACATCACAGGATATGCGCTTATTAGGCTTGATATGGGAGACAGCGCCCTGGGCGAGATTTTTGGCGTTGAGTCCGATAATCCCGCCCACCGTGTGGCGCTGTTTTCTGCTGTAGTTGAGTGTGCATTTGAAAATGGTAAAAGTACCGTCTTGCGTATGGTTGACCGTGACAACAGCCGTGGCGAGTATGAAGCAGCTTTGGCTGTTGGGTTTCGCGAGACGGGGTACTATATAGGATATATTGTCCGGAATTAGTACACTAGCTTCCCTTCCAGGTAAGCCTTAAGCTCTGCTATTGGCACCCGTTCTTGCTGCATACTGTCTCTTTGGCGGACAGTAACCGCACCATCGGTTTCGGAATCGAAGTCATAGGTTATGCAAAAAGGTGTGCCTATTTCGTCTTGGCGGCGATAGCGCTTACCTATTGAGCCGGTATCGTCAAACTCCACCATAAAATGCTTAGACAGCTCTTGCCATATAGGTTGGCTTGCCTCTGACAGTTTTTTAGAAAGTGGCAATACAGCCGCCTTAATAGGTGCAAGCGCCGGGTGGAACCTTAGCACGGTACGTACATCGGGTTTTTCTGGCGTTCCCAGGTCTTCTTCGTCGTAGGCTTCGCACAAAAACGCAAGGGTCATGCGTGACAGACCCAGAGACGGCTCTATGCAATAAGGTACATAGTGGGTGTTTTCGTCTGCGTCGTAGTAGGCCATCTCGTCGTTGGAATGCTCTGTGTGCTTTTTGAGGTCGTAGTCTGTGCGGTTGGCAATGCCCCATAGCTCGCCCCAACCCAGTGTTTGGGGGTACAGATACTCTATATCTGTGGTGGCTTTGCTGTAGAAAGACAGTTCATCTGCGCCATGGTCGCGGATTCTTAGCGCGTTTTCTGGCATTCCCAGGCCTTGCAGCCAGTCTATGCAATACTGCCGCCAATAGGTAAACCACTCGTCATCTGTGCCGGGCTTGCAAAAGAACTCCAGCTCCATCTGCTCGAACTCGCGGGTGCGGAAGGTAAAATTACCCGGTGTTATCTCGTTTCTAAAGGCGTGGCCTACCTGGCCTATGCCAAAGGGTATCTTGCGGCGGGTGGTGCGCTGTACGTTCTTGAAGTTTACAAATATGCCCTGGGCTGTTTCGGGCCGCAGGTATACAGTGGTCTGCTTATCTTCTGTCACACCAGCAAAGGTTTTAAACATCATGTTAAACTGGCGGATATCTGTAAAATCATGCTTGCCGCATTTGGGGCACGGGAGTTTATTGCTTTCTACATATGCTTTCATTTTATTGTTTTCCCAACCGTCTGCGGAGCCGCTTTCGCCTTTTTCGCGCATGTGGGTTTCTATCAAATGGTCTGCGCGGAAGCGCTCTTTACAGGCGCGGCAATCCATTAACGGGTCGTTAAAGCCGCCTACATGGCCAGATGCTTCCCACACCGCAGGGTTCATGAGTATTGCGCAGTCTACGCCTACGTTGTGTGGGCTTTCTTGTATAAATTTTTTCCACCAGGCACGTTTTACGTTGTTTTTAAGCTCTATACCCAGCGGGCCATAATCCCAAGTATTGGCGAAGCCGCCATAAATCTCTGACCCGGGGAATACAAACCCACGACTTTTGGCCAAAGCCACGATTTTTTCCATTGTTTTTTCCATAAAATCATCTCCACGTCCATGTTTTCACCTGAATATAAGCGCATAGGAAGTCATTGTCAAATGTTTTTACATAAAGTATAGTAGTTTCATGAAGTTGACTTACACCCTGGGCAGTGCCCACCCAAAACGAGAGGAGAAACTTAATGGACTCGATCAAGCTTATCAAGGACTTAACCAACGCATTTGGCCCGCCGGGCTTTGAGGAGGATGTAGTTGCCGTAGCCGAGAAATATGTCCCGGCAGGGTACACCACCAAGCGCGACAGCCTCATGAACTTTTTTATGTACAAAGATAGCCACAAGCCAGATGCCCCAACAGTACTAATAGACGCCCATAGCGATGAAATCGGCCTGATGGTACAAGCCATCAAACCCAACGGCATGATAGTATTTCACAACCTTGGCGGCTGGGTGCCCATGGTACTGCTTGCCCAAAAGATGCTTATAAGAAACCTGGACGGCAAGCTTATCACAGGCGTTATTGCAACCCGCGCGCCACATTTTGGCGGGATTACAGAAGCGCCAAAACTAGACAGCCTTGTGCTGGACATAGGCGCAAAAAGCCGTGAAGAAGTAGAAAAAGAATATAAAATAGCGCCTGGCTGCCCAATTGTGCCCAAGGCAGACTTCGAACAGCAAGGCGACACCATGATAGCCAAGGCTTTTGACGACAGGCTGGGCTGCGCCATTGTACTAGAAGCGCTAGAGGGCCTTAGTGACTCCCAACTACGTATTGTTGGCACACTTTCTTCCCAGGAAGAAGTGGGGCTACGGGGTGCCAGGGTAGTAGGCAACCATGTGACACCCGATTTTGCTATATGCCTAGAAGGCGCACCAGCAGATGACACGTTTGCAGAGGCACATATGGTCCAAACCCGCATGGGCAAAGGCCCAATGCTAAGGATAATAGACAGTGGCATGATTACTAACCCGCGCGCACTGCGCTTTGCAAAGCAAATCGCGGCCAAGGAGGGTATTACCATCCAAGAAGCAGTACGTACAGGTGGCGGCACCAACGGCGGAGCACTTCATATGTCCGGGCTTGGCGTACCGGTAATTGTTATAAGCTGCCCGGTAAGATATGCACACAGCCACCACTCTATGGCGTCTTTATCTGATTATAAGGCCTGTGTTGCGCTAACAACTGCTATTGTGCGAGCGCTTACGGATGAAATTATTCAAGGATTTTAAGTCATATAATAAAAAACGGCTTGGCATTGTTTGTCTACGATGCCAGGCCGTTTTTTATGTTTATAGCAATCGTACTTTAAATCGGTCTTGTCTGTCGCCAAAAACGCGTTGGAGCGTTCCCGTTCGCGTGAGTTCATTTACATGCGTCTTAAAGTTTACATAAACTCTACGACCTGCCCGGTATTGCGTGTTGCGTTCATGTCTATTATACGCTGGTTTTTAGAGCCGCGAAACTTTAGCCCTATATCCCGCAGTTTGTTAATGTACAGGCCGTCTATCAGATAATCCGAAAGTGCTAGTAGGGCTTGGGTATCTTTGTCTGCACGCAGGGTAAGATCCTCGTAGGTATAGCCTGTATATACGGTTATATCCAAGCCTGTGCGCTTGATAGCTGTAGCTATCTTTACCAGCGCACCGGCTTGTAAAAATGGCTCCCCACCAGAGAATGTAACGCCCTGAAACTCTTTTTTGCGTGTATCACGCGCTACGGCAGGCATACATAACCCTGCCGCCGCGTGGTTTTTGCGTCGCACCGTACCGGCGGCATCTTTTATCATTTTTATAACTTCGCGGACAGTATATTCTTCACCGCCGCTTGTATCCCAGCTTTCTGGGTTGTGGCAATGTTCACAGGCGTTTTTACACCCTTGTACAAATACCACAACGCGTATACCAGGCCCGTCTACAAAGCTTTCATGCGAAAACCCAGACAGACGTAGCAGTTGGCCGTTTTCGCCATCGACCGCTTTATTCATCGTGTGTTATCCGGCTTTTTTCCTCTGCCAGTTTGTAGTCGTTAAACCTGTCTAGGGTGGACAAGTACCCGGTAATCCTCCTCACACGGCTAATATTGTTGCTGCCGCAGTTTGTACACTTAGGCTCGTTTATTAGGCCGCTTGTACCGCAGTCCCTACATATGTCTACCGGGAAATTGACCGCGCCATACCCCATGTCTGCGTCGGCCATTGCGCGGACCAACCGCTCATAAGCTTCTATATTTTGCCCTGGGGCAGACTCTAACTCTACATATGAAATATGCCCAGCGTTGCAGTACTTATGGTATGGGCCTTCTATGGCTATCTTGTCCAAGGCGGTAATTTCGTATTCTACTGGTACGTGGAAGGAGTTAGTGTACCACGCCTTGTCTGTCACGCCTTCAATCACACCATAGCGCTCTACGTCTAGGGTTGTAAACTTGCCGCTAAGCTGCTCTGCCGGGGTTGCCAGTAGGGAGTAATTAAGGCTATGCTTTTTGCTTGCTTCGTCACAGCGGCGGCGCATATGGCTTACAATAGAGATACCCAACGCTTGGCTGGACTGGTTTTGCCCGTGATGCGTGCCTGTTAGGGCCACGAGACATTCTGCAAGGCCTATAAAGCCTACAGTCAATGTGCCGTGTTTTATTGCCGGCTCGATGATATCGCTGTGTTTTAATTTTTCGCTGTCCATGTATAGCTGCTGGCCCATAAGGAATGGGAAGTCTTTAACGCGCAGGTTTTTTTGCAAGTCGTACCTGGTTTTGAGCTGGCTCATGGCAAAGTCCAGAGTCTCGTCCAGGTAGCGCCAAAACTGCGCCATGTCCCCATTGGCCCTAATACCCAGCCGTGGCAAGTTTACGGATGTAAAGCTTAGGTTACCACGCCCGTCTGTGCGCGCTTCTCCGTTGACATTGGCAATAACCCTGGTGCGGCAACCCATATAGCCTACTTCTTCCTCGCCATAGATATTGTTAAAGCTTGCGTCCATAAACGAGAATGAAGGGAACAACCGCTTACACGCCACTTCCATTGCCAGGTGGAATAGGTCATAGTTAGGGTCTTCTGGCTCAAAATTTACGCCTTCTTTTAGTTTGAAACATAGGTTTGGGAAGATTGGGCTCTCGCCTCTGCCAAGCCCGCGCTCGTATGCTTTTAAGAAGCACTCTGTTATCATGCGCCCGCCTGGGCTTGTGTCTGTACCTAAGTTGACGCTGGAAAACGGCACTTGCGCCCCAGCTCGTGAGGACATTGTGTTTAAGTTGTATATAAAAGCTTCCATTGCCTGGAATGTTTCGCTGTAGGTATGTTTTTCTACAAGGGCTATTATTTCTTCTTCGGATGCGGTGAGGCCCAACTCTTTGAGGTTGCCACGTAGTATCTTGTCTTGCCGCGCACGCTCTACATCTACATATGTTGCTAGGTCACGGTCAAAATAGGCATAGCTTTGGCCGCCATGCATGTCGTTTTGGTTACTTTGAAGGATTATTGCCGAAAGAGCCGCCGCAGAGCGTATGCTCTTGGGCGGGCGTATTGTCCCGTGGCCGCTGTTAAAACCGTCACGCAGCATACGACCCAGCGGGATTTGTATACAGGTAAGGGTTTTACCATACCAGCCCAAGTCTTGGATATAAATATCCCCATCTAGGTGGGCTTGTGCTTCTTCTGGGGGTAGCATCCGCTTTAGGTAGTAATTTTTGGACGCGGCTTCGGATATTTGCAATACTTTGCCAGATGGTGAGTTGCCAACATTGGCGTTGTCGCGGTTGGTCTCGCGTACTATATCTGCTACTGCATCCATAAGCTCACTTCTGGCTTCGCGTATGGCCGTGCGGCGTTGGCGGTATAGGATATATGCCTTTGCCACTTTGGCATAGCCGCCTTCTATTAGTACAGTCTCTACTAAGTCTTGGACGTTTTCTACTGTAAAAGGTGCGTCTTTGTACTCTGCTTCTAGCTTTTTTAGCACCTCTAGGGTCAATGTCATTAGCAGGCTGCGATTATCTCCTTCGTCGCCGCCTTCTGCTGCGAATGCCTTGTCTAGACAGGCTGTTATTTTACTTTCATCGAATGGTACTTGCCTTTTGTCGCGCTTAATAATGTGCTTCATAATCGGCTCCCCCTTTTATTTTTGCGGCATTTTGTGGCCGGTTATTCATTATAATCCGGGCCACAAAACGGGGCAAGCAGTATCGCGCAAAGGGTGGATACTTGGAAATGTTCCACGGGAATTGTTTGCTTAAGAAAATTACACGAAAATTGTCCGTATTACGAACTGACGCCCTACCCTTCTCTCTTTTTAAGCACCTGCACGGCCACTAGCAAACATATAACCGAAACTACCACAGCAGTAACAAGTTGCATAATCAACCGCTCTTGCCCACCCCCAACAGAAAGGGCCACGCTATAACTAACTATACCAGCAGGCATAAAGCGCCCCACAACCGGTATGAAATTTAAAAGGGATATAACAAAAAACGAGCCTAACCCAAGCACCGCAGCTATTGCCGTGCTATTAGCAATAGCCGACCATAAAAATGTAATAGCCAGCATCATCAGTAGATACACGCCAAATGTGACAGCACCAAGTAGTACGTTGCCTATATTCCCCGCGTATTCGAATAATACAAACGTATAGCCAAAGGCCATCAAGACCGCCGTAAACAGCGCAAGCAGTATAATTGCAGCTGCCACAACAAACTTAGACATCACAAATGCCGTAGCCGAAAGCCCTTTGGCCATCACAAGGTCTATTGTGCCAGAGCGTTTTTCGCGGAGGATAGCCCCCATATACAGCATTATCAGGGCAATTATGCCCATTTCTGTGAGGCTAGAGTAGAGTTGTGCGTAGCTGTCTGTCCACACTGGGGGTGGTACTTCAATTACAAACGGTGCTCCCCCTTCGGCACTCATAAGTGCTGCCAATATCTCGCCTACAAAGCGGGCCATAAGTACACCCATTATTGCCAGTATCACAAACACGCACAGCATCACAAGTAGCCTCTTTGTACGGATGTTTTCTATAAATTCCTTGTGGGCGAATACTTTCCATTGACTGCGGGTCCGTTTTTGGGGGGCTATACTTGGTGATTCAAACGAACTTGCGCTATTTACCGATTGTCTCATAAAAAATATCCTCCAAATGTGGTGTATGTGCCCCAAAATTCTCCATAGGCAGGTTGTGGGATTGCAGTATTGCTGTTACCGCATGGCTTAGCTCTTGCATGTTAGCCGCTTGCGAGTGGAGTATCAGCTCCATTGGGTTTGGCTGCTGCTCTACAGTAAACAGCTCTGTATTAGCGCAATCAGTAAATGTCTTGGCGTCTTGAGGTTGATAGAAGCGGATTTTGGCCGTGTTTTTGGAGTGACGCTCCTTTAGGTTGGCCATATAGTCTGCTGCTAATATTTTGCCGTTGTCTATAATTAGTACATAGTCGCAGAGGTTTTCTACATCCGCTAGGATATGAGTGGAAAAAACTACTGTTGTGCCTTTTAAAGATTGGATTATTTCCACAACATCACGCCTGCCTATAGGGTCCAGGGCAGACACTGGCTCGTCCATAAATATTACCGGTGGGTTGTTTATCATGGCTTGGGCTATACCAAGGCGCTGTTTCATACCGCGTGAATAGCCGCTAATGCGTGTACGGGTCCTGTCCAAGCCCACTTGCTTAAGCAGGTAACGCACCCTGTCTTTGCGCTGTGCGGTGGGTATGCCGCATAGCCGGGCACTTAAGTCCAAAAACTCTGTACCGTTCATGTAGCCATAAAAGTTGGGGACATCTGGCAAGTAGCCGAAAGGGAGCTGGTTTTGCACCCCAAATTTTTGCTGTTGCCCCATTATAGAAATCGTGCCTGCCGTAGGGCGCTTTAGCCCCACCAGCATTTTAATTGTTGTAGTCTTGCCGGCTCCATTTTTGCCCAAGAAGCCGCAGCAACAGCCTGCCGGCACAGCCAGGTCTATATTGTCTACTGCCAGCGCGGTCTTATACCGCTTGGTTAGGCCTTGGGTTTCTACTGCGTATGTTGTCATTCGTCTCTCCTTAAATCTTCAAGTTGTGCGACTTTATCGTCTAGCATGTTAGAGCCAACTGCGAAATATATAATTGGCCCTATAAGGTCTACCAGTAAAATCACCAGCAGCCATACCCATTTTTGGCCCCATGGCAAGGGCTTGCGGGCCAGGCTTAGTATTGCCACTACCAATAACACAAAGTTTATTATTATCAGCGGCGCCGCGAATATTAATAGCGTCCCTAAATCAAGGGTAATCCCTCCTATTTCAAATACATTGCCTGTGTTAAACATTTTTGCATTCCTCCTTATTTATTGTTATGGGCATGGATTTCTATTTGACCGGGGGCAGCAGGCCTTTGGTGTCATAAAACTGTACTGTTCTAACAGATACGTTGCATAGCTTTGCAAGTTCGCCCGTCGTGTATTGTGACATAGGTTTCACCTCCTTTGCGCCTACCATACTGCGTTACGTTACGTAACAAGCAATAGGTAACGTAAGGGGATTTTATATCGCCTTTACCAATAGTATCAAAACCGACCCGTAAACACAGGTGCCACGGAATTGCCGCGCATGTCTACATGGATGGTCCTATCATAAACACCATCACGCATGGCTATATAGTAGCTTGTATTGTTGGCTGCGGCACAAGCGTGGTTGGGGATTATCTCTAATTTGTCGCCAATTTTAAGGTTAGCACCACTGCAAGATGTTGGAGCGACTATAATCTTACCTACTTCTTCCGAAAGCGCGCTTATAGACATACCCTCGCGCATACCTTTGATACGCCCATGGCCCTTGATTACCCCGTTGCCATGTGCACCTTTGTCCAGGCCCAGGCATTTTGCTCCGGCATCTATAATAAACTCGCCTTCGCGCGGGGCGGATATTACGGTTGCTAGTATGGTTAGGGCGCAATCGTCTTCTTTTGCGCACCCAAGCGCAATTTGTATATTGTCCATAAATACATAGTTGCCTGGGTGCAAGCAGTTTATTACCGTATCATTTACAACTAGCGGGTGGGTGGGCGTACTGCCTGTGCTTACTAGCTGCGGCGTGATTCTCATGCTTGTGAGTGTAGCTACGGTTTTTTTGATTATATCCGACTCTTGTTGTGCTACTTTTGCTATGCCGTTGCCATCGATTTCGCTGTATACATGTCCAGGGTGGGTGGATATGCCGCACAACTTCAGATGCTTTAGGGTTAAGGTTTTGCCTAGCAAGGTTTTTAGCTCATATGGCATTACCCCAAAACGGTTGAGCCCAGAGTTGATAATAACGGTATAGTTTACATGTATACCCGCTTCTGCGGCGGCTTGGTTTAACAGTGCGGCCTGTTCGTAACTGTCTATGCGTTGATAGTACAAGCTATGTGCTTTTGCCAGGTTAATCACGCGCAAAATATTAGGTCCAGAGGCAACGGGGTACGCGTACATTATGCTAATATCTCTTTTTTCGCCTAATACTATGTTCTTGAAAATGATTTCGCATTCGTCTAGTGTGCCGCATAAGAAGCCTGTAGCACCATACTTGAGTTGCATACGCGCAATTTCTGTAGATTTATGTGTTTTTATCATTGGCCATAGCATTTTGCTGCCAGTGGTGGCCATCATGTGGTAGTTTTTTATGTTGCGCTCTAGTTTGTTTAAATCCAATAGGAATGCTGGGGTTTGGAGGTTGCATTTTGTTGAGTACATTTGGGGTTGCCTCCTTGGGTGGTGCATCAGAGCTATGCTTCATTATATATATGAAACTTGTGTTATGCCATAGCGGAATAATTAGCAATAACACTACTTATATAAGACTAAAACTTGCAAAACAAGAACATACTTAGCTTACATAGAATAATATATTCCAAAACCGGCATTTGCTATTGCCGCCACATACTTTTTATGATATATAGGGAGGCAATACAGTGAATTTGAGAGAAGGTCACAAAACCATGAATGATACAAAAATCCGGATTAACAAAATCACACTATGGGATCTAAAAAGCGTGGCTCACGGTGTGATTAATCTCAACGCGATGGATACATTTCGCCAAGGCAAAGCAACTATAATGGGCCTATATGGGCAGAACGCATCTGGGAAGACAGTGGTGGTTGAAGCACTAGCGATAATCAAGCATATTATGAATGGGCAAAGAATCCCACCTCGTTATTTGGACTGTATCGCAAATGGGAAAGACGAGTGCTCGATTGAAGTTGAGTTCTTAATAAACAATGAGGATTATGATTATACAGTTATATATAAGTGCACATTAGCCCACCGCAATGACCCTAACGAATGCGATGACAATCTTAAAAAGATACTAGCCGTCATTAGCGAAAGTTTACGCGCACGCGGGACGTTTTTAGGCAAAAAAATAATTATGCAAGATATCGCACGCACCAGCGAACATGACCCACACATTTCACCTGCCGAAAAACGTACCGTATTGTTCGGCACAGACCAAAACGTGTTAAGAACCCTAGAGCTACAAAAAGTTCTTGCACTATACGGGTCACGGTCATTTATTTTTTCGTCACAAGCTTTTGATGCAATGAAGCGAAACGCACGAATATGTAAAAATGAAAATGCAGTTTGGCCGCATATGTTGATAGCGTATCTTAAGCTATATGCACTCAACAGCTTTATTGTCATCGACGAACTGGCAGCTCTTAATCATGATTTATACATTGTCAAAAAAATCGAGTCTTTGAGCGTACCACTTAAGATACCAAAGATGCTAGGAAGCGATGCTGCTACATTAAAGGAGATTGTTGATGACATTGATGCCCTACTCCCGTATCTTAATAATATACTATCCAGCATCGTCCCTGACTTAGCGCTGGAATACAAACACGAAATAATTTCACTAGACAAAGGCGATGACAAATACAGGGCAGAGTTCTTATCCAACAGGAAAGAACTAGGCGCATTCCCGTTTAAAAATGAATCGTTGGGTATAAAAAAAATAGTTTCATTCATCATACTAATAGCCGAAGTTTACAACAATCCCAGCTTTACCTTAGCAATAGACGAAATAGACGCAAGCATATTCGAGTATTTACTAGGTGAAATACTTGATGTTGTAAGCGCCTCTGGTAAAGGGCAGTTGATATTTACCTCTCACAACCTCCATCCCCTAGAAAGGCTGGATGCCCAATCTGTTTGGTTTACCACCACCGACCCTGCAAGCCGTTATGTTCAAATGAGTAAAAAGGCTACTAACAATTTACGAAATATGTACCTACGCGCAATTCAAATAGGTCACGAGGACAAAGAGCTATATAGCGGTGATAGCAAACACGCCCTAGCCTATGCCTTCCGCAAAATGGGAAGGAGAAAATAGTGCCACGAAAAGAGAAAAAAATACTACTATTTATAGTAGAAGGCTCAAATGACGAAGTTGCTCTGGGTATGCCACTAGAAAATCTGCAAAAGTCATTTTCACGAGATGATATGATTATGTTTGGCATAACCCATGGCGACATAACAAGTGACTTCAAAGTCAAAAAAGCCGCGGACGAGATTGTTAACTGTGCAAAAAAATATTGCGAGATATATAAACTCAAAAAAAGTGACATCTATAAAATTGTACTCTTAATAGACATGGATGGCGCATATATCCCCAGCGACGCTATCATAACGAGTGATGAACACAACAAGGCATACTATGGCGAAGATGCAGATGGGTTTCGTTCATTTTTTTGCAGTCCCGAGCTTGCTTTAAGCAATGACTATAAAAAGAGTTGGGACGCTATACAACAAGGATTAAACTCATTGCATAGACATTCTAATATGAATGTTTTTTTCGACATGCACTATCCTATGCATGATGTTTAAGACTTCCCCTACCGCGCCACAGCCCGCAAGTACCTATTTAAGACCCTCAACAACTCATGCGAAGCGAAGGGCTTGCCAATACAGTCTGGCATACCTGCGCGCTTATAAATCTTAACATCGTCGGGCATGACATTGGCCGTAATTGCTACAATTGGCGTAGTACAGCCCATTTTTACTATGGCTGTAGCGGCATCTAGGCCATCCATTACTGGCATGTAAATATCCATGAGAATCAAGTCAAAAGGCTTTTCACCTTTAGCCATACGGCTGGCTACAATGTCTACACCCTCTTGTCCATTGTTGGCTGTGACATAAGAAAGGCCCATGCGTTGCAAGTGTCTGCTTATTACTAGTTGGTTCATATCACTGTCTTCGCAAACCAAAACTTCCCCTTCGAAATATGTCTTTCTTGTATCTGGCACATCACCCGGTGTGGCGGTGGTATCTTCTACACTGGTAGTGTCAAAGGTTAACTCGAAGCTAAACTTGCTGCCAACACCAGGGGTGCTTTCTATTATTAACTCACTACCCATTACATCCAAGATACCCATTACTATGGGTATCCCAAGGCCTGTACCCCCATATTTGCGGGTAATGCTAGAGTCCGCTTGCATAAACGGCTCTGAAACACGTGTTATTTGGTCTTGTGTCATGCCAATACCGTCATCTTTTACTTCCCAGCGGATGGTTTTGGTGGTTTCGGTCGTTTTTGTTACATACGATACAACTTTAATGGTACCGCGCTCTGTAAACTTTACGGCATTTGAGATAATGTTTATTAAGACTTGGCGCAAGCGCGCGGGGTCACCCAGTATCAGCCTGTCTCCGGTTATAGGCTCGGCTTTAAAATCAAGCAACAGCCCCTTTGATATAGCTTTTGGCAATATGATATTTTTACACTGGATAAATAGGTCCCCAGCGTCAAAAGGCACACGCTCAAGCTCTATCTTGCCAGACTCTATTTTAGACATGTCCAAGATATCGTTTATGATATCCAAGAGGCTATTGGCGTTTTCGTTGATCCTATCTATATATTCGCGGGCTTCTGGCGGCATTTGCACGTCAAGTGCCAACTCCGAAAAGCCTATAATGCTGTTCATAGGTGTGCGTATCTCATGAGACATATGTGCAAGGAAAGCAGACTTTGCATGCGAAGCCGCACGCAAGTTTTCTTCGTATTCTTTGCGCTCGGTAATATCGCGTGACAGGCCCAAAATACCGTATACGGTGCCGCCTTGCAGCAGTGGTGCCCTAATTGTGTCATAAATTTTGGCTTTGCCATCTATAGAGTACATGTGTTCTTCTGTGCGAATCACACGCTTTTCGTTAATTACTGCTAAATCTACAGCGCCCCAAGTTTCGGCAATTTCTGGTGACATAAAAGTTTCATCGCTTGTACCAATTATGTCTTGGTGTACCCCCAACAGCGACTTAAAACTCTTGTTAATACGCACATAGTTTAACTCAAGGTCCTTATAAAACAGCGCATCCGACAATGAGTCGACAATTGCGTTGAGGGTATTACCCTCCCTTTCTAAAATCTCGGTCCGTTCTGCTACCAATGACTCTAGCCTACGGTTCTCGTATTGGGTCTTGCGAAACAGTATAAACATCAATATAAGCACAATGGCAAACAAGACCGAAGCACCTATAAAAAATGGGCGCTGCGCCTGTAGCACGCGCAATCTAAAGTCAAAAGTCCTTGTCATCCAATCATCTGTTATTGCTTGGGTGTCTATTACAAAAATGGCGTTGTTGATAATAGAATGCAAGATATCCATGTCTTCGCCCACCGCGAAAGAAATGCAATAATATTCACCCAGTACATAATTGGCCCGTATCCCCGTACGCTCGAAGTAATTTGTTGCCCTTATTAGCCCACGCAGGCTATAAAAGGCCAGATCCACCCCACCATCCTCCAGGGCATTAATAAGATCGTCTACATCGTCAAAAAGCATGTAATTGTCATGCAGCGGAAACAGATGTTTAAAAAGCACGTCGTAAACATTATTCTCCAATAACCCCACACGCATATACAACAGCTCGCTTATATGGATTGTTGATGTATCGGCATGTGACAAAAACGCATAGTGGTCGTTAAAAAAAGCATCTGTCATCAAAAACGGGTTTTGGATACCGCCAACTGCAACCCTTTCACTAAAAACTCCTGCCGCGAGATACGCTTCACCTCGCCTCAACATTTGCGCCATCTGGGGCATTTCCAACCCTTGGGCATGAACAATCTCAAACGACAAGCCGGTAACAAGCTCTATCTGCCGTAGCACATCATGGGCAATACCCTGGAACTCGTTGTCCCACTCGTTATAAAAGCTTATAGGGTAGCTGTACCCGTGCACGGCTATGGGTATCACGGGGTTGTTGCTAATAAACTCGCGTTCTTCATCTGTTAAAAGCAGTGACATCCTATGCCGCTTTGCATCCTCCATACCTTGGGCAAAAAGCTGGCCAACTATCACCATGGCATCATTGTCCAACGCTTTTTGCATCACGTCTACAATAGGAAAAAGGGCCGGGTCCTGTGCCGCGAAAGAAGAAAAACCAAATATAAACGGGTAGAATGTCTCAACATAAAAATCAGGGAAAGCAATAGAATACGTGAGCACACCATCACCCAAAAAAGCGTCTGCATATCCGTTAGTTAGCATGTAGGCAGCTTCATCTGTGTCGTTTACGTGGGTGTACTCAAACTCAGCAAAGATGTTCATGTCCAGCAGCACATCATGCAAGACTGACCCGCTTTGGAATATAAAATGTGGGGCACGTTCTTGGACAATAACATCCAAAGGGCATGCAGACTCGGTACGCACAATAGCAACAGAGCGCATAGAGATGGGCTCTGTCATATGATAAATACCTTCAAGCTCTGGTATACTTGGGAACTGGCCTGTAAAATGCACGGTACCATCGGCCAAGCCCTCCACAAGGGATGGTAAATCGTCAAAAATCACCGGAATGAAAGGTATGCCAAATAACTGGGTAAGCCATTCGCACATACGAGCTGCAAAGCCAGTTACATTGCCATCTATAGTGCAGAACGCATCGTCATTTTGAAGCATCCCATATACAAAATACTCGTGCTGACTCCTTAACCTGGCTATGGCTTGTATTTGTTCACCCGTAATGCCTGGTATGTCGCGGTAGGAATCGTACCATACTGCGTGAGTGGAGGGTTGCCCCCAACATCCGGCAACCAATAGCACGGTCACAAGCACAGCCAGCAAAAATGCGCGTTTTAGTATTGCGGTGGTATTTTTATATAGTCTACAGTTTTTCATGGGCTCACCTATCATGTATAGCAATCGCATCTTTGGATTGCTATATGGACGTATTTTTGACATAACATCTTCGGGGCGGTTTTGATGATTGGGCCAAAAGCGATCACTTTAAGCTGCTACGTGGTATTGCCGTATATGAACATAGCTTCTTATCATAGGGAAATTATAGCATACAACGGAGGACAAAAAATGGACAATAAACACGGGATTATCGTATTCGGGGCATCCGGGTCTGGCTGCACAACAATGGGGCGCGAACTAGCGCGTTTGCTTAATTTTAAGCATTTCGACACAGATGATTATTTTTTCGTACAAAACAACCCGCCACTAGCAATGAAGGAGCGCCCACTGGATGAGCGGATATCTTTGCTGCGTCCTTTAGTACAAAGGGGCAACTTTGTACTTTCGGGATGCATACGTGAGTGGGGTGGTGCTTTAGACTCCTTGCTATCTATGGCAGTGTTTTTGCTAACGCCAACAAATATAAGAATCGAGCGGGTAGAAAATCGTGAGCTCAACCGCAATGGCGAACGCATCAAGGCAGGTGGGGAATTTTATGCTCAACATAGAAAATTTATAGACTATATAGCAACATACGACAACGGCGGCATGGAATCACGCTCGCTTGCTTCGCAAGAAGCATGGGCAAGCAACCTCACTTGCCCAGTTGTCCGTGTCAATGGCGCATTAGACTTACACACAAACACAAAGGACATTATAGCGCAGTTTTACACTCATACCGCAGTAAAAGCTTGACAGTATTATAACACATGTATTATTGTACTATTTGCATAATACAATAATACGCACATGTTTCTCACACGAGGTGACACCATGAAGGGCCATTATGACAATAGCCAGCCCATATTCCGCCAAATAATTGACCGTATACTGCTATCCATAGCCACAGGCGAGTTGCCCCCGGGGTGCAAGGTAGCACCAGTACGCGAGATGGCACAAGAGCATAAAGTCAACCCCAATACCATGCAAAAGTCATTGGCAAAGCTAGAAGAAATGGGGTACCTGTTCACACAGCGCACCAGTGGCCGCTACGTAACTCAGGACCTGTGTCTAATCAAGAGCCTAAAGGCAAGGCTGCCCGCACAAATCACACAAAAATATGTAGATGACATGCGCGAATGCGGGGTACCCATCAATGATATCCCCAGCTATCTAGAAAATCACCTTATCACCGGAAAGGGCGGACCATAATGGACAACACACCTCAAGCAAACAACAGCACCCTACTCCAGGTACGCAACCTATCTATGCGTTATGGCAAGACCCACGCCCTAAAGGGCATTAACCTGGAAATCCCCAAAGGCAAAATTGTAGGCATACTAGGCCCCAACGGCAGCGGCAAAACCACACTTATCAAAACCGTGATGGGCCTCATAAGCGACTATACCGGCGAGATACGTATAGCAAACCACCCCCCAGGCCCCATGGCCAACGCACATATCGCATATCTGCCAGACAGGAGTCACATACCGTCATGGTTTACAACAAGCCGTGCAATAACCTTCTTTGCGGATTTTTACAAGGATTTTAATAAAACCCAAGCCCACGAGATGCTAGAAAACATGAAAATACCCCTGCGCAAAAACCTAAGCGCTCTATCACGGGGCATGCAGGAAAAAGTGCAACTTGCCCTTGTCATGAGCCGCCAATGCGACTTGTATGTACTAGACGAGCCCATAGGTGCAGTAGACCCCGCCTCCCGGGAGTTTATTGTCGAGACAATACTCAAAAATTTCCCAGTAGGCGGCTCTATTCTATT
>Ga0123355_10002081_pt1 | contig 28234 bp, 28 predicted proteins | sample TergutEmb28metaG_3_FD_89872 | JGI IMG/M metagenome (GOLD analysis project Ga0123355, IMG submission 89872) | Embiratermes neotenicus P1 segment gut microbial communities from Petit-Saut dam, French Guiana - Emb289 P1 | ecosystem: Host-associated > Arthropoda: Insects > Digestive system > Gut ... | reverse complement strand
TGCATCCGCTGGCCGCCATCTTCGGAGTCATGGCCGGAGGCGAAATCGCCGGTATCGTCGGCATCTATCTCTCCATCCCGGTCATGGCCAGCCTCAGAATCGTCTTCCGCCGCTGGCGCCTCTATACCGAGAAGAAAAAATTCGGTCCCCTGACAGAGTATTCCGTGAGTACACAACCCTTACACCGGAAGTGAAGTGAGCGACTGGGACTCTGTGCAAATCCCCCCACATCATCCAAACCGATCAATCTCGGTCCCAATGAAACACGAGTGAACCGTGGAGCCCGGATGCGGGCAGCCCGCAGCATCTTTGCCGTTCTCGACGCTCCGGCGGCTCATCTCGTAAGGCGCCTCAGCGAGAGGAGAAAATTGAATTCTTTTGGGTGTCTAGTTTCGACAACGTGGAGCTCCCCTCGAATCAGCGATATGGGTGAGGCAAATTAGCCTAGTCTAGTCTGCCCGCAAGACGTGCATTGGATTGATGCAGGCTGCACGACTAACTGGTTTCAAAGAAGCCAACACCGTCACCAAGACTGCGATAAACGTGATCGTTGCCAACATCCATGGGTCGCGGACGTTGCCATCAATCCAGGCAGTGACTAATGGTAGACATTCGACCATTGGCGATCAAGTGGCGACTTGCCGAGGAAGAACGTGTCCGTGAAGGATCGACATGCGTTCACAAGCCTTCATTTGCGAGTTGCTGGCGGCTAGAGAGCCTAAGCCTCATTCATAATGCAGCGCCACCAAAGGGTCGACTCTAATTGCCCGGCGGGCCGGTATGTAACAAGCAAGCAGCGCGACGCCAAGCAACGCAATGGCAACCGCCGCAAAAGTCAGCGGATCCGTCGCACTCACGCCATAAAGAATGAACTCCATCAGTTCCATCAGTCCCAGCGCAGCGAGAACTCCAGCAACAGTACCGAAGAGCGCCAGCCGCGTTCCCTGCACCAGCACTAGCTTCAGCACATCGCCACGTTGCGCACCAAGCGCCATCCGTACGCCAATCTCATGCGTGCGCTGCCCCGCGACGTACGAAATCACTCCGTAAATTCCGATGCTCGAAAGCAGTAGCGCCACCGAGGCAAACGCCGCAAGCAAAATCATGGCGAAGCGTCGCGAGGCCAGCGAATCGGAAATGGCCCGGTCCATGGCCGTGAAATCGAAGGGAACCATCTCACCGTTCATTTTCTCGACCGCGCTTTGAATCGCTGACGTGCTGGCGTACTGCGGAGTCTGCGTGCGCACCACAAATCCGGCGTTGGTTTCGCCAGTGCCGCTATCCGGAAGCTGCACGACGGGCACATACAACCCGATTTTCACCGGTCCGGGCGAAGCCAGGCCGAACTGCATCACATGTTTGACCACCCCAACGATTTGGACGGGATCAGCGTTTCAGATCTGGGGATACTCCAGAAGCTCGAAAAGGTGCAGCCGTAAACGGCGGGGTGCTCGCAGGTATAGCGCCCAGCGCTTGCCCGGAGCTGGCAGCGGCGAATGGCATTAGGCGAGCTAAGCAAAAGAAAGCGCTCGGGACCATGGTGATAGCTTTCGACACACCGAACCGATCACTTCAACGAGATGGTTCCGTACCACAGTTTCGCTAGCACTAATCCGCCGACAACTGCCAATGCAATGCTGAGCAAGGTCCCAATCAAGAAATACTCCACGAACCGATCTTTCAAATCGGGGAACCTGGCGATCGATTTCCCCGTCAGGATTAGCCCTACTAGCGAAGGAGACTGCACTAAGATCGCAGTCACAACCAGAAATCTCTCCAGCCACCCTATGTACAACCCAGCATTCTTAACTTGTTCCGCAGTTTCTCCCCCAACTTCGGCTGTCAGGTTACGAGTCAAATAGCGGATCAGATATCCGCCGACGAACACCACCGCTACATACACGATGCCAGCTTCGAGAACTTTCTCTTCCGTGGCAGCTGACCACAAAAATTCCGACCTCAAGATTGACCAGCTTGGCCGCGTCAGAGACCAGGCAGCCACGACAACGGTACAGCCATGCAGCAGCTGATCGGCAATGAAGATGGAAGTCGAGTCTGTCCGTGCTCTTCGACTGGTTAATGCTTGCTTCGTCCGATCGATTGCCAGATGCACGGCAATATACAGACAAGCAACGATCCAAAACCAAAGGGATGACAACCACGGAAAGCCGGCAAATATTGCGATCGATAAGATCAGAATAAGAAAGTGAACCCCGCCATGCGCCAAGTACCCTCGTATGCCTTTACCTTTCGCCCGCACGATTCCAGACGTCTGAAGCGGAAAATCGCCGAGAAGATGCGCCAGCAAGAGAGTCAGAGCAAGTTTTGAGAATGGTTGCATAGTTTTGTGCAATTAACCAAATTTGCATGCTATTGTGCATTAAGAAAATATGTCGCGATGATTCGCTCCATCGCTTGACCGGTGTTCTGAATTTGCCACCAGAAGCCCCGCCGCAAGTTTCTCGAAATCGTCGAATCGCTTCGTCGCAATTTCTTTGCGGCCAGGTCCTGCCGGTTGGTCTCCATAAGAACATTGATGGTTTGCCACTGCTTGCTGGACACGTTTTGCAGCAAGGTATCCTGCAGGTTGTAGATCGTATTCGCGATCAAATCAAACGTTTCGTTACCAGTGACGAATGATGTCAGAACCCCAGTTTTGCTCGGTTTAGCCTTGAGCCCGTTCACCGCGTCTCGCGCTCGCTCAAACGCCTCGCCTCCCGCGAACACATTGACGGGCTTCCTACGAGGCTCCAAAACCTGTCCAATTCCAATACCAATCCAAAGCTCGAAAGGATGGAAATACCTGCGAAGGTCCAGGATCACAGCCGGTATCTTCGTGGGCACTGCCAAAATCCCCTCGAATTCGTCCCAGGCGGTAATGGCATACTCCGACAGAATCCACTTTCTCTCCACATGCAACGCAGCGACTCGGTGCAGCTTTTGGTCTCGCTTGCGCCGGAACTCCTCAATATGTCGAGAGCCCACAATGTCGCATGTGACAACGGCATAATCGTCATTTCCCGGTCTTGGTGGTGGTTGCATGTTTACGTGCAATACTACACCTATTGCACATTATCGTGCAACCATGAAATTCGCCCTTTTCGGAAATTTATTCACAGCTTCCGTGTAGCGCTCAGAGCGATCGGAACACGGGTCTCGGCGCTCTCCTGTTATAGAATTCCAAGTACTTCTATGACGCGCAAAACTCCTATCGGTATTCTCGGCGCCACCGGCGTCGTCGGACAAAGATTCATCCAGATGCTCGAAAACCATCCCTGGTTCGAAGTGGCCTGGCTGGCCGCGTCGGATCGCTCGGAAGGCAAGGTTTACGCGGAAGCGGCACGCTGGCGCCTCAAGACACCCATCCCGCCCGCGGTCGCCACGATGAACCTATCTCCAGCGACACCGGATAGGGCGCCGAAAGTCATTTTCGCCGCACTCGATTCCGCCATCGCCGCCGAACTCGAGCCACGCTTCGCCGAGGCCGGATGCTACGTCGTGTCCAACTCGAGCGCCCTGCGCATGAAAGAAGATGTGCCGCTCGTTATTCCGGAAGTCAACGCCGCCCACATCAAGCTGATCGACAGGCAAGGATGGCGCAAGCAATCTGGCGGCTACGTAGTGACCAACCCCAATTGCTCCGCGATCGGCTTGGTTCTGGCTCTGGCGCCGATCCAAAAAAAGTTCGGCCTGGAGACGGTCATGGCGGTCACTATGCAAGCCGTCAGCGGCGCAGGCTATCCCGGCGTCGCCTCGCTCGACATCCTCGGCAACGTCATTCCTTTCATCAAAAACGAAGAAGAAAAAATGGAAGAGGAGACCAAGAAACTCCTCGGCCAGCTCAACGGCTCGAAGATCATCCCCGGCGGATTCGCCATGAGCGCACAGTGCAACCGCGTGGCCGTTGAAGACGGGCACACCGAATCCGTCTCCATTCGCCTGAAGATGAAAGCCAAGCCCGAAGAAATCATCGCTGCCTGGAACAGCTACACTGCCGAGCCGCAGACCTTGCAGCTGCCCAGCGCGCCCAAGAAACCGGTAGTCTATCTGGAAGCCAACGACCGCCCCCAACCGCGCTTCGACGTCGAACTAGGCGCCGGAATGACCACCGCGGTAGGCCGCCTCCGCCCGTGCAGCGTGCTCGACTGGAAGTTCACGGTGCTGTCCCACAACACGATCCGCGGCGCAGCCGGCGCGGCCGTTCTTAACGCCGAGCTCCTGAAAGCCAAAGGCTACCTGGGATGACCGAGCGGCAAGGCGCTTCATCCCCTATGCCGCCGCTTCGCCAGCTGTCGCGGAGACGCCCCGCCTCGGCCAGTTTTGGCTGGCGCGCTGCTTCCCGCCCGGTTTCGGGGGGTTTAGTCCCCGCGATGCCCGATTCGATGTTCCTGCCACCTACTCCGAGGCCGCCCGAATGATCGTCATGAAATTCGGCGGCACCTCAGTCGAAGACGCCAAAGCCATCGACCGCGTCGTCTCCATCGTCAAAGGACGCCTCGCCCAACACCCCGTGGTGGTAGTCAGCGCCATGGCCAAAGTCACCGACACGTTGCTGACGATGGCCAAAGCCGCCGGCGCCGGAGAGCGTAAAACCGCGCTAAAACTCTGCCGCTCCCTGCAGGAGCGCCATTACAACACGGCCAGCGAGTTGCTCGGGACAGCCCGCTTCACCGAATTTCACTCCGAACTCGGCTCCGACTTCGAGACGCTGGACGAACTCCTCCGCGGCATCTCCGCCGTCGGTGAAATCACTCCTCGTACCACCGACCATGTCGCCGCCTTCGGAGAAATGCTCTCGAGCAAGATCGTCGCCGCCGCTTTCACCGCCCGCGGCCTCAACGGCGCTCACGTCGACTCGCGCGACGTTCTGGTCACGGACAACGCCTACACGGCTGCGGTTCCGCAGTATGAAGAGACCAACGCCAGGTTGCAGGAAAGAGTTGCCCCCCTGCTGAACGACGGCCAAGTCCCGGTAATGGGCGGATTCATCGGCGCCAACCGCACAGCCATCACCACAACCATCGGCCGCGGCGGATCCGATTTCTCCGCTGCCATCTTCGGCGCTGGCCTGGGTGCCGACCGGATCGAAATCTGGACTGACGTCGACGGCATCCTCACCACCGACCCCCGCGTCTGCCCCGACGCCCGGCGCATCAAAGTCATCAGTTTCGACGAAGCCGCGGAGTTAGCCTACTTCGGAGCGAAAGTCCTGCACCCGGCCACGGTGCTCCCGGCAATTCAGAAAAACATCCCGGTCTACGTGCTGAACTCGCGCAACCCGTCCTGCGAAGGCACCCGCATCACCACGCACGCTCCCCACACGAAAAACGTATTCAAAGCGATCGCCGCCAAAAAGCGCATCACCATCGTCGACGTAGCCGCCCCTCGCATGCTCCTGGCCCACGGATTCCTCCGCTCGATCTTTGAAGCCTTCGACCGCCACCAAGTCGCTGTCGACGTAGTCTCGACGTCGGAAGTCAGCGTTTCTCTCACGGTTGATTCCAATCAAGCCATCCCCGCCCTGGCGGCCGACCTCGCCAAACTCGCCGACGTGAAATACGAAGGCCGCAAAGCCATCGTCTGCCTGGTCGGAGAAAATCTGCGCGAAACCCCAGGCATCGCCGCCCTGGTATTCCGCGAACTAGCCGACAAAAAAATCCGCATGATCTCCCAAGGCGCCTCAGAAATTAACCTCACCTTCGTCATCGAAGAAGACGAAGTCCCGGAGGTAATCCAGCGCCTCCACAAAACTTTTTTCTCCGAATTAGACCCCGAAGTCTTCGCTTGACCATGTCGGGGCGGACGCGTTTCAGTCGCCCCCGCGACTCTACGCGAAGGGAGCGTTCGAACGCTTCGGATGTCCTCGAAATCCTTCCCGCCACGCAATGTGCCCCGGCTTCTCGAACTTGCCGGCAGGCGGCCCAAATGGCGGGCTCGGCACGCAACCCCGGGCAAATGCGTCCGGGGGCTACAAATTCGCCCGGGTTCACTGTGCCGATGCGTGCCGTCTGTGGTTAAATCTTCTAAAGCGCATGAATCTCCTCATCCTAGGCCGAGGCAAAACCGGCAAGCTGGTAGCAGAAGCTGCCGAAGCGCGCAAGCATCGAGTGCGCGTAGCCGGCGCAAAGGAAAACGAAAATGGCGCCGCAGTGACCACAGAGAATCTCCAGACTGTCGACCTCGTCATCGACTTCACTACGCCGCACTGCGTGCTAGCCAACATCGAGTCCTGCGTCAAAGCCGGCAAGAACATGGTGGTCGGCACTACCGGCTGGTACGAAGAAATCGACCGCATCCGCGCCCTGGTCGAGCAACACAAGACCGGATTCCTCTACGCCGCAAACTTCTCCCAGGGCGTGAATCTGTTCCTCGAAATCGCCCGTACCGCCGGTGTTGCCCTCTGCCACGACTACTCCGGACAAATCTTCGAACGCCACCACGTCCACAAAAAAGACGCCCCCAGCGGGACTGCGATCGCGCTCCAACGAGTCATCGGCGAAGCGTCGGGCAAGCTAGAAGAGATCGAAATCACATCCTTCCGCGAAGGCGAAGTCGTTGGCATGCACGAAGTCGTCTTTGAATCCCCCGCCGACCGTATCTACCTCTGCCACGACGCCAAATCCCGCCGCGGCTTCGCCGACGGTGCTGTAAGAGCCGCCGAATGGCTAGTCGCCAAAAAGGGTTTCTACGAATTCAAAGACCTCTGGCGCGAGTTGTAAATGTAGATGCAGCCCCAACCTGCCCTGAACGAAGTTGCCAGGTCCAGGGTTGCGCCGCAGTCCACGCAAGGCAGCCGAGCCAGGCAAGCTGCGGCGTCATGAGGAAGTTGGAGTGCGTGCGAAACCACCGGCGGATATAATGATGGCTCCGCCCTTTCTTTTGAAATGCGCTCAAGCCGCTTGAGATTTCGGATTCATGCCATCGGACTGCCGGTAGCCCCCGTTTGGACACGAAGAAGCCAGGGTTTCCGGGCGACGGGCCGCAGGCCAGAACCACCGACCATCCGGCAAATTCCGGGTCAGAACGAACGATAACGAATGTGTTACTTAACGAAGAGTGCCCTTTGTCCCTTCATGGTCGTAACCGCCGCACTGGCGCTGGCCGTCACGGCTAATTCCGCGTCTGTTGCGCTGACTCCGGCGGATGCCGAAAGCATCAAGCTGGCCACCGACATCTTCAAGCAGCTTGTCGAAATTAATACCACTGATTCAGTGGGCAGCACCACCGTCGCCGCCGAAGCGATGGCCAAGCGTCTGCGAGACGTTGGCTTTCCGGCGGAGGATGTGGTGGTGATGGGCCCTGATCCCCGCAAGGGCAACATGATCGCCAGGCTGCGCGGAACGGGCGCCCACAAACCCGTGCTGCTCATCGGGCACCTGGACGTGGTGGAAGCCAAGCGCAGCGACTGGACCACTGATCCCTTCCAGTTCATAGAGAAAGACGGCTACTACTACGGTCGCGGCACGCAGGACATGAAGAACGGCGACGCCATCATGATGGCCACCCTGATACGCATGAAGCAGGAGGGCTACCAGCCGGACCGCGACATCATCCTCGCGCTCACTGCCGATGAAGAGGGTGGCGGCTTCAACGGCGTCGACTGGCTCCTCAAGAACCATCGCAATCTGGTGGACGCCGAGTTTGTGCTCAACCATGATGGCGGCGGCGTGGTCGAGGAGAACGGCAAGCTGCTGGCTTTCACGGTGGATGCGACCGAGAAGCTGTACGCCGATTACCAGTTGAGCAGCCTGAATGCTGGCGGGCACAGTTCTATGCCCACAGCAGACAACGCCATCTATCACTTGGCGGACGCGCTTGCGCGCCTGGCGCGCTACTCCTTTCCCTTCGAGTTGAACGCAGTGACGCGCGCCCAACTTAGTGGACTGGCAGAGACCTATCCAGCGGAGAAGGCTGCGCTGGTAAGGGCGGTTTTGAAAGAACCGCCCGACCAGGAGGCGATCGCCAAGCTCTCGGCCGATGACGCCATCCTGAACTCCACCTTTCGGACCACATGCGTGGCCACTCGCCTGGCTGCCGGGCACGCCAACAACGCGCTGCCGCAGACGGCTACGGCCAACGTCAACTGCCGCATCTTGCCCGGCCACTCCCGCGAGGAGACACGACGGGAGTTGGTGAACATCGTGGCCGATCCCAAAGTCACAGTTGGTTACGTGCAGAACGACGGCATAGCCTCGACCGCACCCGACGAACAGCAGTTGCCGCCTGTGGCACTGAGGGAAGACGTAATGAGTCCGCTTCGCAAAGTGTCGGCCGAGTTCTGGCCTGGCATGCCCGTGCTGCCCAACATGGCCATCGGTGCTTCCGATAGTAAGTACACCAACGCCGCTGGCATGCCTTCGTTTGGGCTGCAGGGCGTCGCCCTTGACAACAACGACATACGCGCTCACGGGAAAGACGAGCGTTTACCAATCCAATCATTCAACACCGGCGTGCGTTTCTACTATCGCTATCTCAAGGCTCTGACGTCAGAGAAGTAAAACCGCGCCTCGAACGGCTGATTGGCAAGGGAAATCCTCACAATCTTGCCTGCCGAGCTTTTCCGGTTGCATTTTGTCTTGATTTGGAGGAAGGACTGTATGAAATGTCCCGCATTCCTTCTCATCGGATTCGCCCTATGCGCCGCCTCGACTCTTGGTCAGACGGAATCGGAGATCCGTGATCGAATGGTAGGCACGTGGAAGCTCGTGTCGATGGAAGAGATGTTGAAGGACGGCAGCACTCGCCCCTTCCTTTCTTTCGGGCCGCACGCCAAAGGCTTCCTTATGTACCAGCGTGAAGGATATATGTGCGCCGAAATTTCAAATCCCGACCTTCCCAAATCGGCTGACCCGGCACATGCCACGAAGAAAGAAAAGCTGGCAGCCGCAGATGGCAGCTTTGCCTACTGTGGCCGATATGAGATCGACGTGAAGCGACAACAGATTATTCATCGGCCGGAAGTGGCGACCGATCCGGGATACGTGGGGTCCCGGCAGATCCGGCCTTATCGCTTTGAAGGCGGTCGCTTGATCCTCAGCGCTGTTCGAACAGAGGATGCCTCCGTTTCAAGCTGGAAACTCATCTGGGAGAAAGTGCAGTAAACTCGCTCTCGCTCCGGGACTATGTGTGCCCGCATCGTTGATCTTTATCGTTCTCAATTTCTTCCGAAGGTTTGTAGGCGGGACAGTTCGCCAGGGTCCGAACAGTCCAGCTCTTGTCGGGCTCGGATCCGTTCGATAGCCAATCGCAGCACACGACGAACGAAGGTCTGCAATTCACACTCGGCCTGCCGGGGTTCAGAGCATATCGTATGCACGGCTTCCCATGTGGGCGGGTTGGCTGTGGCTGATAGCACGGCTTGCTCGAGGAAATGGAGGGCATCGTCGAGCTGCAGGGATGGTTCTGGGATGCCAAGCCTGGCTCGCCACGGAGTGTCCCCGGACGCGTCCCCCAGCAAGGACTTAACACAGCGAGGAGCATAGGTAAGTGCCTCCGCCAGGGCCTGAGCCCAGCCCGTAAGGATGGTGAGATCATCACCCTCGAGCACGCGATCGGTAGCCGTTTTCGACCCTGCGGCTGATGGTGGCGAGGCTGCCTTACTGGCCCGCACCTGATAGACAGCCACATCGAAATACTGTGTCATGTTGTCGACGGGATAACGGCCATCCAGACTGCGGCGTGTCGCACGGTCCCCGCAAACGGTAAGGAGCACGCCTTCGGCGCCGCTTTCCAGCGGAATTTCGCGGAATCCACGTCCCGGAGATTTACACAGGGCAATCACTGGGGATGAATCCCGCCCCTGGGGTCTCGACCGCCGCACCATCCCATACGATGTCAATGTGAGGACGGCGGAGCCAGGATCGTCGGCTAAGACGCTGGCATAACGACCCGCCCAGCGAGAGCTCAGCTGCGGTCCATCGAGCAGCGGAGTGTAGACGACCGTCGGACCGACGGAGCGTATGACCTCGGCTACATCGTCAATCTGGGCCAGATCCTCGCAGACCAGAGAAACGAAAGTCATCTCGTCGCCAAGCTCAAGGAACTGAATCGCGCGACGAGGCACATCCGTCGCCTCCCACCAACGAATGTGAGGATGAAGCGCGCCTCCCAAGTGATACTGCAGAACCTGCCGCTCATCGAGTGACCATCGATGGTGTTTGTTCTGGCGAATATGAAACCATGGCTCGCCGCTTGAGTCCCGCGCACAGGCACCCCTTTCAAGTTTTGGGTTGACGCCAATGTGCACCCAATTGCCGCGGAGACGTCCCGGTTGCGGTGATCGTTGCCGCACACCAGTAACCAGCATCGTCACACCGTGCCTTTCGAGCAATGCTTCAAGAGCGGGGACTTCGGCTTCTTCCACCGCGCATTCCGGCAGCAGGACCACGTCGACGCTATCCACTTCGTCCCGCGAGGCCTGAATCAAGCGCTCCACAAGATCAAGATCCAGACTCTCCAAAGGCACAAATTCGAAGAAGCCAAAGGCGTCCTTGGACAGCTGCTGCACTGAACCATCCAGGGGACGGAAGTCCGACTCGCGGACCCGCAGCGGCCACGGTAGCAGGAGCAAGTTCGCGTGCCTAGCCCCGGGGGCCCTGCCGTTGCGACGGACGGGAACCTTATGCCAGCGGACATTAACCCCCCGGTCAAGCACACAGGCGTAGCGTGAGAGTGAGCGTAACGAGGCTCCGTCCGGTCGTGTCCCAACCTTGGGCAGAACGCGAAGGCGGTGTGTGCTGATTCGAGCCAGCGATCCGGTTCGCGCCAGCAGCTCACGACCGTGGGCGCGATAGATGCACGCTCTACCATCGGATCCGTCGAGGGTGACCCCAAGGCCGGCGCACGCCTCATCCGCGATGGCATGCAGTGTAAGCAGAGCCTCGCACATTCGCCAGTCGCTCCCCTCCGCGAGCTCGTCGAGAGGCATGCCCGCCCGGTCACAGAAGACATTCCACTCATCTGCCAAAAGGCCAGGGAAGGCACTGTTCTTATCATCGACCCAGACGCCCCACTGTCGCCCCGCTTCGGCGATCAGATCGGCCCATCGCGGAAAACGCTTGGAAGGCCAAACTCTCCCAGGGGGTGGGGACAAAGCAAACCGAAATGCCTCTGACCGCTCCAGGATCACATACGTAAGGGCGAACAGATCAGCGGGCCAATCGAGGACTTCGTCTGTGATCGACCCGCCGGCGAGGGCACACCATATCGACTCTGGCGTCGGCTTCTCTCTATCCGAATTCACGATCCACGCATCTGGTTCTAGGTACCGCATCAGCCTCCCATGAGTGCGAGTTATCACTGTTCCTCCTCGGACTAAGCTTCCACGAACCGATCAAAGATTAGTTGACACGAGCTCGGCGAGCGAGCCAAAATCGGGGAAACGCTAGTCGCGCACTTCGAGAAACGTTCGATCATCGCGCATACTTGGTCGGGAACCTCAAGAGGCGAGAAGTGCCCGGATCCCAAAGTCTGTGCGACCGTGAGATGGGGGCAAAGCGTCAACAAACGATCCAGGTCAGCCAGTTGGCGTGCTGCGGCGATGTAGGCCACCGGCAATCGGCATCTGCTGGCTGCTTGTGTTGCGTCGTACTCGGTAATGTGATTTCGGAACGCAGAGGCGAGGACGTGTTGTGGAACATCGGCCATAGCCGACAACAGCCTCGCCTTGCGCTCGGAATTGTCCGTGGCCAGAAAGAGCGAAGAAACGGTTCGACGCAGAGCCTCGCGGTATCCCTCATCGTACAACGCGCGGGCGAGTGGCCGCAGCCCCTCGACAACGGCAGGAGGGGGGAGAATCACCGAGTCGATGAGAATGACGGCCGAAACCAGATCGCCATAGCGGGCGCCAAGATCAAGCGAGACTGTTCCACCCATGCTGTGCCCGATGACGACCGGTTTTTGAATCCGTAGTTCTCGGCACAGAGACGCCAGATCGTCGGCAAAACCGGCTACGGTATATTCCTGGTGCGGCTTATCGCTGAATCCATGGCCCCGCAGGTCCACTGCGATCACGCGATAGGAGTGACGGAAATGCTCCATGAGAGGCGCGAACATGGTGTGATCGCAAGCCCATCCATGCACAAGGAGCATAGACTGTGGTCCGTCGCCAGAATCCCAAAATGCCAGTCTGGCGCCATTTATGAATGCGGCGTTTATGACCGTTGTCTCCTTTCATCACCCTTCATGACAGCGGCGGGCCGAGCAGCTCGACGCCATACTCGCGCATGAGTTGTTCGCCTCGAACTGAAAGATCGCGACCGCACCATCAGTATCGTCGTTCGTGAGCTTCGCCAACATCTCCGCACCGAGAACATGAAGTGGCTGCTGGGTGCGACGATACTCGGTGTTGCATTCTCCTTTTTTTTGTACTAACTCCTTTTTTCTGTATTAACGCGCCTGTACTAAGGTTCCCGCTCGTTCCCGGATTTTGGAGCCGGACATCGCGGCTTCATGGTCTAGCTTCTTGAGGAAAGCAGCCGCCTGCTCGCCGATTACGACGCAGGGCGCCATGGTGTTGCCCCTCGTAACGCGAGGCATGATCGAAGCATCTGCGATACGCAAGCCGTCCACCCCGTAGACCTTCAGTTGGCCATCGACGACCGACATTTCGTCGCGGCCCATTTTTGCTGTGCCCGATTGATGCCAGAAGGACTTAAGCCCGTCGCGAAAGAACTTCTCCAGCTCAGCCCCGCTGATTGAGCCCGGCGCCACTTCGCGCCCGGTGAAAGGTCGCAAGGCAGCTGAATTTCCAATGGCCCGCGCCCTGCTCAACCCGACTGCCAGATCCTTAAAGTCCTGAGGATCGCTGAGATAGTTCGCCTTGATCTTTACCGGTTCGTCGGGGTTCCTGCCCGTCAGATGGACGGAGCCTCGGCTTGCCGGACTCATGCCGACCGCCAGCGACCAGGACGCAGCCGGAGGTTTGAAACGTGCCGCATTCTCGGGCGTGGTGTTGGGTCCTTGGTGTGAATAGCAATAACAGTTGGGTGCATCCAACTCAGGGCGCGTCTTCCAAAAGCACGCAGTCTGACTTCTCGGAATGGGAGCCGGCTTTTTCTCGGTGTTCTCCCAGATGCACCCGAATGCAACGTGATCGTGAAGATTACGCCCAACACCAGGCAGTGCCTGAAGGACCGGAATACCCGCTCGCTTCAGCTCAGATTCATCTCCTATGCCGGACTGCATCAACAGTTTCGGTGTGTGAATCGCGCCAAGCGAGAGAACGACTTCACGTGTGGCTTGAGCACGAACTGTTCTCCCCTCATAACGGAACTCAATGCCGGCCGCTCGGCGATGACCGAATAGAATTCGTGCAGCCAATGCGCCGGTCAGAACTGTGATGTTGGGCTGGGCCATGAGCGGGTACACGTAGGAACGGAAGATCGACTGTCTTTTTCCGTGCCGAACCGTTTCATCAACCAGAGCGCATCCCCCGTCCATTTCCATCATGCAACCATTCGGATCCGGAAAACGGTCGATCCCTACCGACTCCGCAGCGTCCAGGAACGCAAACGCGAATGGTTGAGGATCTGCCGCGGGCTGCACGTGTACGGTTCCGTGTGCGCCGCGGTAATCCGGATCGGGTTTGCCTGCCCACGCCTCGATGCGGTGCCGATACAACTCGAGAATCGCGCGATAGCGCCAGGAGGCCTCGCCCGCTTCCTCGGCATAGAAGTCCCAATCGGCTCGATGTCCACGCGACCAGGTTTGGACATTGATGCTGGAACCACCGCCCAAGACCTTTCCCATGGAGTAAAGAAGGGGCCTTCCGTTCAACTCCGGGTTGGGCTCCGTCATAAATCCCCAGTCCAGTTCGCTTCCCAGCGTCATGCGCCAGTGGTTCGGATCGGTGATCAAATCTGTTTCATCGCTCCCGCCAGCCTCGAGCAGTAACACTTGCGTCTTTAAGTCGGACGCGAGCCTCCCGGCTACAACTGACCCGGATGAACCTGCGCCGACCACGATGTAGTCGAACGTCGTTCTGAGTTCACGAGCGAGCTTTTGCTGGTTTAGCCGAACACGCTTTGCGCTGTCTTCCTGCTCACGATCCACTACACCTTTGCGCTTCGTCATGTTTTGCTCCTTCTGTTGGGAGTGGCGCGTTGTTGATCAAGACCTTGGGGATGATTTATTTCAGGCTTAGGCCGATTGCTCGATTCTCCTCGGGCGAGCCCATCCAGTATCCGTATCTGGCAGCGGTTTCAAACAGCTCCTGGACCTGCTCGGGCGTGGGAGGAATCGCTGGTTGATCCGGATCAACCGGCTTGGTGACCTCATGCAAAAACCTGTACATTTTCGATGTAGTCACAAAAACCATCGTGGCGGAAACGGGGAACGATTACGCCATGCGTGTTTGATGTTCCCCGGTATAGTCACTGCATCGCCTGCTCCGACAGTCGTCCAGCCCGGAGCGCCCTCTCTGGACTGGAAGGCTTCAACAGAGCCCTCAAGAACATAAAAGAGCTCGAGGTCGGGGTGGCTGTGAAGCGGGACAGCAACTCCCGGGGGGATTGTCCCGCGAAGAGGGCAAATCCCGCTCCGGATCGCATCCGGCGAAGCAAGAAATTCAACAAGTGTGCCATCTGGAGCAAGCCTCTGCTCACGATGGTTGCCTGCATCCGCGCTTTTCGTTGATGGCTGGGTGGACATTTTCAGTAACCTCCTTCTGTGGCCGATTTCACTGGTGCAACTGTTTCTCTTGCAATTGCTTTGGTGCTCCGAAGAAATCTCCTCGAAGGTCAGTTTCGCCTTGAGCGCTCTCTCGGGTCTGGCGGAAAATGCCTAGAGCCTCATCAATCAGAACCCTGACCAGCCAGCTGCGAAAAGCGCCTTCGTATTCGAAGCGCGGCGGATTCCGAGATGCCCTTAGCCAGCAATTTTCGACAGCATCGTCGGCTCGTTCGGGATCGCCGAGAACACGGCAGGCGATGAAGTGCAGCAAGCGAAAGCAACGCCAGAATCTCGTATGAAATACCGCAGGGTCTTCCTGGGTCCTGTAGGCGGTTGGCAAATTGTTGGTCGTCATTGTCATTGTCATTGTCATTGTCATAGTCATAGGTCTCGAACGTTCCATCCATTTCTAAGCGCACTCGTCCTCGTGCCTGATAGTGATGTTCAAATCGCTGGCCGAAGAAAACTCTTTACGCAGCTCTTTCGAGTGGCAGGGATATGGCCGACGAGAAAACGCTATCGGGATCGAGGAGTTGCTTCACGCTTTGAAGTCGGCCTATGTTGTTATCGTAGGCCTGAGCCGTCTGTTCGTGGTCGTCAGGCCCCAGCAGCCTGGGATAGCCCCCAGGCAATGCGCGCGGCGCCAGGTTTTCGGACAGGTTCGCGCCCATTGACAGTGACTGCTCCCATCATTTCACTGTGGATTTCGATTTCGATGCCACGTTCCATATCTCCGTTCTTGCTCAAAGCTGCGGCCCTTGCGCGCAGGATTGATACTCAGTACTCGATCCATTCTGTGAAGAGGCCAGCCAGCCCGACTCTTCGCGATCTGTTCTCGTCGTAGTAGTCCGACCATTGGACAATTTTTCCGCCCTCGACACGTACGATCGTCGAGCCTGGCAACGAGAATGGGAACTGATATGTGATGGACCCGTAGGACATAGTTTGTGTCGCCGCAATCTTCCATTCAGCAATCGCCTGGTCTCCGCTCTCCAACAGGGAGACTATTTCCAGAGTGGTGTCCGGAAATAACTCGCGAGATTTCTCGAAGAACTCGGTCAAGCGCAGCTTGTCCGTAAATTCGAGGGTGAGAGCATGGTCGTTGAAGGTGAAGCGGTCATCAAACTGCTCCACGACTTCCAAGACTCGTCCCGCGCTCAAGGCGGCCAACGCGGAGCGCAGAATCTGCTGGGGAGCGTCGATGATCGTCAGTTCATCATCACCGTGCATGACGCTTTTTCCCGGTTGAGCAACTGCCAATGACTCTGGTCTATTAACTGTGTTTGCCACGTTCATCTCTTATTCCTCCCTGCGATGACACACGTCTGAAGCGCGCTTATTCCGGAACTCAAGAAGAAGTTGCGGAATGTCGAAAATTGTCGTTCGTGGCCCAGCTAGATCGGCCGCGGCCCTTTGTACCGCCGCTGCTTCTACATTCGAAACATCCGGCGGAGCTCGTATATCTGTGAATAAGACCCGCGGGGAATCCGGGCAGCTCGCTGCTCTTCAGCCGTATACGCGGATTCGTCCTCGTCACGCTGAACACGAAACAAACGTCGCGCTCTCATCACCTCATCGGGATCGAATCCCCAGACCGACTTCATTCCCACGTGCGCCACTTTTCTATTTCTCCATTCATAGGACAAGACACTTTCGCTGCACACTTATTCCCCAGACCGCCACCAGAAAGGCTGCACGGAATCGGCCAGCAGAGTGGGTGCAGACTTAATGAACTCACGAAGTTACAACCGGCGAGCCCGAGTTTACGGGTGGGTTTTGAAATTGCTGCGATCAGTCTTAATTCTGGTGACAAACCAGGCAAGATGCTCCTGCCGGGCCAGATACCGGCAGATCAGCGCGAATGCGAGCGTGTGTCGTTTGCCGCATAGCGAGCAGCCTCCGTCTCCCTTGCAGTCCCGATCGGCTCATATTTCTTCTGAAAGCTCTTAAGCACCCCATCCGGGGCACTCTCGGGAGTTCCGCTGTGAAAGATCGGGTTCGGTGCATACTCAATGGCAAGCTGGATCTCCTGAGCAGCCGCATCTCCCCGCAGGAGAGCGACCAGCGCCAGCGCTGCATCCAGCCCCGCCGTCACTCCGGCGGCACTGATGAGGCGGCCGTCGACCACCACCCTTGCATCCACTAGAACCGCTCCGTAGTACTCCATCAGATGTCGGGCACTCCAATGAGTCGTCACCTGTTTTCCCGCGAGCACACCCGCTGCACCACACAGCAGAGCTCCGGTGCAGACCGAAAACAGGAGTCCTTCCCTCTTTGCCTGCTCACGGATGAGCTCAAGCACTTCTTCGTCGTGCATGAGTGCCTGCTGCCCATAACCCCCAGGCACAAGCAGAACATCAAATATTCCCGCTTCCGCGATGCGCACATCCGGAGTAAGCCGAAGCCCCTGCACATCGCGAACAGGCGCAAGTTTCTTGCCGATGATCTGAATGGTTGTGTCCGGCATGCGTGACAGAACTTCAAACGGCCCTGTGAAGTCAATCTGATCCATCTGCTCGAAGATCAGGCAGCCCACAGAAAGCGATCGCTTTGTCATCTCCGGCTTCGATCTCTCGCTCACAAACAAAGGAACGCTCATCACGCTGATCTCCCCTCGACATCGGTCGGCAACAGGCACTCCACCCGCAGCTCCGTGCTGTGATGCACCGGGGTGTACCGACAGTTGTAATCAGAGAAAAGTAGGAGAAGCGCTGGTTCCCTCTCTGACACAATGGGCAGGACAGGACTTTGGGACGCAAGCCTCGTCTTCAACCCTGAAAACCCCGGCATTCCCCCGCAACTGCTTCAACAGTTCTTGGAGTTCCGCATCCAGCACCTGACCCCCGGCTTGCCGCCGGACTCATTGCAGCACGCCGGCCGCGACCTTTCTCCACCCCTTAACAAAAGGCTGCATCCCCGCAAAGATTGCTTGCACGAAATCGATCATCGTTGATTGCCACCGCCATCGAATAGAGAAAACACCTGCGGCTGCGAGGTCGAAAACGTGGCGAAGTGTGCGAACAGACGCTCTTGACGATACTCGCGTTAGTACCATCGGAAGAGCTTGAGCAACACGGCCATACACAACGACCCGTATAGAAGCTGATACGGGATCATCCGGAGACCGAATCGAGGATCCCGGTTATGTACGAAGAAGTAATTGTAGGCATGCCCCATCTCATCGAAGAGGAAGAGGCCTATAAGGACCAGAGCCACACTCTTTACGCTCAATCCATAGAGCAGGAATGAAAAGCTTACAAGGTGCATGATGACATTTATCGTGCCACGGTGGTATTCCGTCCAGAAAAACTTAGAGTCCTCGAGAAATTTCGACATGTTCGGGGGAATCCGGGCACGCTGCTCTTCAGTGTTACAAGCGGATTCGTCCTGGTCAGGCTGAACATGAAACAAACCTTGCCCTCTCATCCCATCGAATCCTCAGACCGACTTCATTCCCACTTTCGCGAGCTTTCAACTGCGAATTGTTTTCTCCATCCCTAGGACAAGACACGTACGCTGCACGTTTATTCCCGAGGCCGTCACAGGGAAGGCTGCCAATTGTGGGTCAACTTAAAAGCAATCAGGGAACAGAGCGGGTGAGGACTAAATGAACTTGCGAAGTTACAACGGGCGAGCCCGAGTTTACGGGTGGGTTTTGAAATTACTACTATCGGCCATATTCTGATGACAAACCAGGCAAGATGCTCGTGCCGGGCCAGATACCGAAGAAACCAACGCATATGAGAGACCGTGGTTGGCCCAGGTAATCACTCTGAAGCCCGAGTGGTTGTGGTAGTGAAAGGTCAGATTGCCGAAAGCGATCTCATCCCCACCGGCTACTATGGCCGCCTTGCTAGAGTTAACCAGTAGACTGATTTTGTCGTTTTGCTTTGCGTATGTCACCAACGCCGCAGGGCCTCCCCTGTAATTCACCAAAGTAGCGCCTGTGAGCCGATAGGCTGGGTCGGAAGCGGACTCACCTCGAGGCAGTCGAAAATCAAACGGAACTTTCCCTTCAAACCAGGCCGTGACCTGTTCAGCCGAGCTTGATTCCAGTCCCGGGTGTAGATCGCCATTGAGGTAGCTTACGTGCGTAGCAACCGCAGTTTCGACGAAGCTCGCCGCTTGAACCCGGCGTTCGATGTTGGGAACAATTGCCAGAGACAGTGCGATAGCCAGCGCTGCGGGCACGAGCACTCGCCAACTGGTACGGAGTGGGAAAGTGCTTGCCAGTCGCCCACCCTGAATTCGAGAGCCCCGCGGACGAATCGATACTTGAGCGCCACACGCTGGATCTTGGACCGCAGCTACTGCCAGACGTTCGCGGAGCGCAACCGGCGCTGAATACAGAGGACGAGACCGATCGAGGGTCGCCGAGAGTTCTTTTTCTGCTTGCACATGTGCCCGGCAACCGGCACAAGACTCCAAATGCGACAGAAAGTCAGTTAATTCATGTCCCTCGAGTTCATTGTCGAGGTAGCGCAGTGTCTTGATCGCACACTCATCGCAGTTGTTCATTGATGAGCCTTCCCGGGTTCGCCCCTGAGCTCGTTTCCGTCCCAATGGTTAGACACACGAAGGGATAAAATATTCCCGGCAATTTCGTCTATCCTCCCGAATGATCTTACCTCGAGTCCGCTCTTGTGGTCATGCCTCCGCTGGAATCGTTGACCTCTTTTCCATATGCCCGTGGAGTCGTCAGACCGCCCGAGAGCAACTCCCTGAGTCGCGAGCGCGCTCTTGCCAGCCGTGACATCACGGTGCCAGGCGGGCAATCGAGAAGGGCAGCAATCTCCTGATAGGAGAGCTGTTCGTATTCGCGCAGGATGATGATTTCGCGGAACTCTAAAGGAAGCTGCTGGATCGCGGCTCGCACCTGCTCGCGCTCGACTCTGTTTACGTATGCGCTATGGGGATCTGGCGCTCCATCGGCCGGCTCGTCAGCGGCGTTTTCGTCCGCGTCGATCTCTATCAGATCCGGGGTCGCCCGCCGATGCCGCACCTGATTGAGCCAAATATTGCGCAAGATAGTAAAGAGCCAACTCTTTACACTGCCTTGTGCGCGCAATCCGTCGATGGCTCGAAGTGCTCGCAGACAGGTCTCCTGGACCAAGTCCTCAGCCTCCGTACTGTTACGCGACAGCGCCATCGCGTAGCCATATAGCCCATCCAGGTAGTCACCTAAGTCAAGTCTCTGTTTCCGGCCGTACTCGAGGCCCAATTGCATGCACAACTCCGATCTGGAATATTGGACAAAGTCGACTGTGGCTCAGTCCGATGATTTGTCGATACTCCTCTTCAATCGGGGGAAGGGGTGCATCCACGAGTGGCATTCTTCATCTGATGATCCCCGCGATGTTAAGGGTTCGAGACTTTTGGGGAGAGTAATGCAAATGAATTACATTGCAGCACGCTCAAAGCCATCCTGACTCGCGTTGGGGGGATGCCGATCGCGACATCCCGCTCCTGCCAAGCCAAAACGGAATACCCAAGCTGCCACCTGATCAGCGTGATCCGTCCGGCTGCATTGCGCTTCCACGAGGGTTGGCGGCGGTAGTTTAGCTGGTTAGAACGGCCTGTCGGTCACCGGAACGCCGTAGGTGTTTGCCAGCATCTCTTATCCGGAGCATCCTCCCATCACTCCGAGTCATCTGTACTGCCATGTCAGCGCATCTATTCGCTCCCCTGGCGATTCGCGGAATCAACCTGGCCAATCGCGTTGTCGTTTCACCAATGTGTCAATATTCCAGTCAGGATGGCTTCGCGAATGAATGGCACCTCGTTCACCTCGGTTCGCGTGCGGTCGGTGGCGCAGGACTCGTCCTTACCGAGGCCACAGCGGTCCTGCCCGAAGGGCGCATCAGCCCGCAGGATTTGGGCATCTGGGACGATCGTCACGTCGAATTTCTCAGTCGTATCACGACATTCATTCACCAGCAGGGCAGCATCGCAGGCATACAACTCGCCCACGCGGGACGCAAGGCAAGCACCAAGCGACCTTGGGATGGCCATGGCGAGGCACGCGAGAGCGAGGGCGGATGGAAGAAAGTGGTGGCTCCCACCGCTGAGCGCTTTGCCGATACCTATCCCGAGCCGCAGGAACTGACGGAGAAGGGCATCCAGGAGGTGATCCGCGCTTTCCGGGACGCGGCGTGTCGGGCGTTGAATGTGGGCTTTCGCGTTGCCGAGATTCATGCCGCGCATGGCTACTTGTTGCACGAATTTCTATCGCCGCTCACTAACAAGCGCAGCGATCGCTACGGCGGTTCATTTGACAACCGAATACGCCTGGTGTGCGAAGTCGTGACCGCTGTCCGCAACGTCTGGCCGGATGACGCGCCATTGTTTATGCGGATCTCAGCGACTGACTGGATCGAGGGCGGTTGGGATGTGGAACAGTCCGTCGAACTCGCGCGGAAAGTGAACATCTTGGGCGTCGATTTGATCGATTGCTCTTCCGGGGGAAACCTGCCGCATGCCAGGATTCCCGTTGGACCGGGATATCAAACCCCCTTTGCCGAAAAAATTCGGGGGGAAAGTGGAGTATTGACCGGCGCAGTTGGCATGATCACGGACGCGGTCCAGGCCGATCACATCATTCGGACCGGCCAAGCCGATGTAGCGGTCCTTGCACGCGAGCTGCTGCGTGAGCCTTATTGGCCACTACGGGCTGCGCGCGAGCTGAGCCAATCTGCCGCGTGGCCCGTGCAGTATCTGCGAGCTGCTCCACATGGCTCACCAGCTCGTTCACCGGCGAATGTTCCGGAACTGGAGTCGTGCTTTGAGGAGCAACACGGTTTGCCGGAAGATTCTGTGAGCACAAAATAAAAAGGCCGACGGAATTGACCTCTGCCGCGAGAGTAAGAGCCATCATAAATTCTTCTCAAATACCGGACATTCGATCGCCGCGGCCTTCCTCGCAAAGTGATAAAGGTAGGGGGACATCAAGAGTAACTACGCAAACCGTCGGCGCGTGAAGTCTTTCCTATATAGCCAGCTCTCGCCGTGCAGCGGCATCATTGACGCTGAACTCCCGGCCGATCATGCGCATCATCGAACGGGAAACCGGCGGATCGCCGTCCTTTCGCAGAATGGCCCAGGCAGCATCCATCAACCCGCCCAAAGTCAACCCAAACCAGTAGGGCATCAAACGTATTGTCTCGATGGACAAACCCTGGACACTCGCGAGCGAAGCGACAAATTCTCGAAAGGTCTGCTTCTCCTGATCGGTGATGAAGTAGGCGCGGCCCCCCTCGCCACGCTCCAATGCGCATTGGACGGCTTCGACGAAGTTGTCCACATGGCAGGTGGCAAAGGTGTAGTCGCCACGGTCGATCAAGGCGAAATTCCCGGTGTTGATTGCCTGGGGAAGCGCGCGGCTAAACGGGTCGCCGGCCCCCATAGTGCGGGCGGGCGAAGTGAAAGGGCGGGGAAACCGGGCTTGTTAGCCGCCAGCACGATCGCCTCGGCCCGTGCCTTGCTTGCCAGGTAGGCGGAGAGGTGGTCCGGGAATGTCGGTGCGCTTTCGTCTGCATCGCGGATGGGCGTGCCTGCATCGTCCATGATGACGCCTGCCGCACTGATAGGACGAAGGCCGTTGCTCCGGCTTTCTAGAAGCTTGACGGTGCCGTCTACATTGGTACGGAAGAATGGTTCCCGGGGTCCGGAAAATCGAAACAATGCGGCTGCATGCAGACGGCGTCGACCGCAGGTAACGGCAATAACACATTGCTTTCCAGGTTGGCATCGACGGGCAAGCCGCCCAATGCCCGAAGTTTTGCGTGCATGTGTCTAGCTGATTGCGGGCCGGTTAGACGTGACCCCTCTCGGCCACGGTATCGCCAATGATTCGTCCTTCAATCGATTCCCACCACTCTGCGAGAAAGTTACGGGCTCGACGTGTAGATTGGTGTTGGAGCTCGCGTGAGACCATCGATTGCAATCACGATATTTTTCACGATTGCAGTGCCACTGGCCTCGGCGGACACGTTGCGGGCTGGCGCTGCACAATCGGTGATCACACCTGAGCTCAAAGGTCACGCGGTGTACCTGGCGGGATTCGGGCACAACCGCCTGGCTACGGGCGTGCATGATGATCTTTATGCTCGGTGCCTGGCGCTCGGGATCGCGAAGCAAAAGTTGGTCATTTGTTCAGTCGATCTGATCGGTTTATTTTATGACGACGTCCTCACCATCCGGCGAACGTTTCAGCAGTTGACACCCGGGGAATCGGTTTTGATCGTTGCTTCCACCCACACCCACGCCGGACCCGACACGCTGGGGCTCTATGGTCCGAGGCCGCTCGAAACAGGAATTGACCCGAAATACCTAGACTGGGTCGACCGGCGCATCGCCATGACCGCCGCCGACGCTGTGCATGTCATGCAGCCGGCGCGAGTCGAGCTGGCGCGCGACGACCATCCCCTGCTCGCCCTGCTGCAAGGTGTGGATCGTCCACCCATCGTGAAGGATCCGTTTCTCTATGCGATGCGACTGGTAGCGGGTGCAACTGGGCGGACGATCGCGACGGTGGTCAACTGGAGCGACCATCCCGAAGTCCTCGGCCGAAAGAATACGGAGATCACCTCCGATTATCCGTATTGGACCCGTGATTATCTGGAGAAGAAATTGGGCGGCACGACCCTGTTCTTCCCTGGCTCAATCGGGAAGGTATCCCCGCTTGGCGATCAGGTCGCGCTGCTGGATCCACAAACCGGCAAGATCGCCGGGGATGGGAGTTGGCGTAAAGCGGAACTCTTGGGGTCCGAACTCGGGAGGCTTGCGGAACGCGCACTGAAAAGCGCGAAGCCGGTGAACATCGACACCCTGGCGATCAGGGTCGCCACCGTCTTCGTCCCTATGTATAACCGGAATTTCAGAGTGGCCGCAGCTGCCGGCTTGTTCGTAGGACGGAAGCCCTTCTATACAAATGGCAAGCCCGACCCGGCTGTTGAGACGCGCGAGCTACCCGAGCTGGGACAGGTGCCCTACGCTACCGGGCATGACATCCAGACCGAAGTCGATTACATTCAGCTGCGCTCAGACGGCGTTCCCGTGGCAGAGATCGTGACCATTCCCGGAGAAGTCTATCCCGAACTGGTCAACGGCGGCGTGGCAAGGTATCCCGGGGCCGACTATCCAGAAGCGCCAATTGAACCGGTTTTGCGAGAGCAAATTGAAACGAAGTATCAATTTATCTTCGGCTTGGGAAATGATGAGATCGGTTATCTGATCCCTAAGGCAGAGTGGGACGAAAAACCGCCCTGGCTGAACAACGCCGCAGAACCCTGGTACGGGGAGGTAAACTCTGTAGGACCCGATGCCGCCGACACCGTCCTCGGAGCTTTGGTCGATCTGATTTCTCGGCAGGCTAAGTGATCACCGGCAAACCAGCCCTACGTTTTCCAGACCAAATATAGCGTTGATGCGTGGCGAGGGGCTCGCGATGATGTTTACCAAGCGTTTGCGGGATGGCATTCGTCGTGGAGAAATTACCTGCAGTGTACGCATCTGGACACGTCCGCATGTGCGGGTAAGCGGGCGTTATCGGATGGGAGAAGGCCAGATCGAAATGGACTCCATCGAGCCGATCGGACTTCCTGACATTACTCCCCAATTAGCGCGAGAGTCGGGTTTCCTTGGGGTCATCGATCTCCTGAAGGTGGCTACCCACGGCCGAGGCAGGAACATTTACTTGGTCCGCTTTCATTACGTGCGCCCGCGACGTAAACCACAACCGTGATGGGCACGGCGGGCCAGTTGTGCGCAATCGAAGTAGCCTGTCTTCCCACCTCGTTGAGACGGATCGAACCTGCGACCGGAACAGGGCTTAAACCCTGGAGAGTGTTTTTCAAGATGAACAGTGCGGAGACGGCCAGGCCCTCGTAGTAGTAGGACTATCTGTTTGGAATCACGAGATTGCGAAAGATCTTCCAGTTACCGTCCCCCTGCTCCTGCCACGCAGTAAGATAGCGATCCACAATCTTCCTCCCACTTGGGAAGTGGGCCTCAGCTTGACCCCATTCATAAATAAAGCGTCCCTGCTGGACCGAACCGATACTGGTCACAGAAGCTGAGTCGGCCCTGCCGGTCTTTGCCATTTCTTCTTTCATATGCTTTTCGATGGCAGAACGACCGCTGATGCATTGGCCCTCGGGGCTGCAGTCGACGGCGTCGAGTGTATAAGTGCCCGCAATCAGTCCTACACTGCCTTGTTTCATGCCCTCGATCCAAGCCTGATTTCCTGCGTCGATTTGCTGGCGCGCGGCGGATTCGATCGGTTTGTCCGGTTGGTTCTGGGCAAAACACGTCGCGGAATAAAGCAACCAAGATATAACCATCAAGCCTACCATTCCTCGATCTCTCATCGATCCGGTCCTCCTGTCATCAAGATGCAAACTGCCATGGCCATATGACTTCTGCCTGCTTCCTCTTGTGCCCATCACCGCCATTCGAAGCTTTTGCGCAGGCCACCCACCTCGACGTCAAACTCCCCTGGTTCGAGGATGCTCCGATTGTCCGGACCAATGAATGAAAGGTCCTCGGCTGTCAGGACGAATGAGACACGCAGTTCGCCGCCAGATTGGAGAGCGACTTTGGCGAAGCGCTTCAGTCGTCTCAGCGGGGGCGTAACCGTCGCAGCCCGCTGCGAGAGATAAAGCTCGACAACCTCCTTGCCATCGCGATTCCCAGTATTCTTCACCGAAACGCCAATTCGGATCGCCGGCTTGCCTGAATTGCGTGCAGGCGATACCTCCAGGTCGGAATAGGAAAACGTGGTATAGCCCAGCCCATATCCGAATGGAAATTGCGGTGTAGAAAGTTCGCGGCCTTCAGGAGTGTCTTCGCCCGTGAACGTTTTGTGGTCGTATGGGAACAGGCGATTCGCCCACCGGGGATACGTTACAGGGAGTTTGCCGCTGGGATTCACATCGCCGAACAGAACATCGGCGATAGCTTGGCCACCCTCGTTGCCGGGATTATAGGCCATCAGGATTCCCCGCGCGTCCTCGACGATGGAGCGGATAATGCGGGGACGACCTTCGGTGAGAACGAGAATCACTGGTTTGCCGGTCGCTTCGAGCGCGTGCACCAATTCGAGTTGGGCATCCGGCAAGGTAAGATCGCCGATATTGCCGGGGGTTTCCGCATAAGTCCATTCGCCGATACAGGCGACAATGGCATCGGCGTTGCGAGCGGCGTCGACCGCCTTGGCAATATCCAGGGTTTTGTCCAATGTCGCTCCCGGCACATACGCGACGTTGCCGGCACCGATCTTGTCACGGACTGCCTGGAGAATTGTGGGCCGATCCTGCGGATAAAGATGCTCGACTCCTCCCTGCCAGGTGTAAGTCCAGCCGTTGTTCAGGGGAATCAGCGAATCGGCATTGGGTCCAGCCACCAGAATGCGAGCCGTTTTCGCCAGCGGCAGTGTGTGGTTCTCGTCTTTGAGGAGCGTGATACTCTCGCGGGCGGCAGCGAGACTCATCTCCCGAGAGGCGGACGAACCGATGATGGTCGGAGCGGATGCTCCCCTCAGCGGATCCTCGAACAGCCCGAGCTGGAATTTGACCGTGAGAACGTTCCGTACCGCATCGTCGATGCGGCTTGCCGGCACCTTGCCTTCCTGGACAAGTTGCAGCAGCAGGTCGCTGAAACTGTAGCTGCTCGGAACCATGCTCATGTCGATACCGGCGATAATCGCGATTTGGGTTGCGCGCTCTTCCGTGCGGGCGACCCGGTGAGTTGCTACGAGATTCTTAATATCGCCCCAGTCCGAATCGACCAGGCCCCTGAAGCCCAGTTCGCCGCGAAGGACATCGCTCAGCAGATAGTGGTTCGCGTGACCGGGAATCCCATTGACCTCACTGGAATTCACCATCACGGTGTGTGCGCCGGCCTTTACCGCTGCCGCGAACGGAGGCAGATAATATTCCCGCAGGGTTCCCTCAGGAATGAGCGCCGGGCTCCGGTCGCCGCCGTTGGTGGGATCGCTGTAGCCAATGTAGTGTTTGAGCGAAGCGGCGACGCTCGTGGGGCTGGAGAGGTCCGTTCCCTCATAGCCGCGGATAGCCGCCACCCCCATCACCGTCGCCAGATAAGTGTCTTCTCCGAAAGTCTCGTACAGCCTGGGCCATAGCGGCTGTCTGCCGAGATCGAGCACCGGTGAGAAAACCCACGGTACAGCGGCCTTCCGCGTCTCCCCCGCCGACACCTGGCTGCCGCGTAGCATCAACTCGGGATTCCAGGTTGCCGCCATTGCGAGCGGCTGGGGAAACAAGGTCGCACCGAGGATGTAGTTTCCCCCGTGAATGCTGTCGATTCCGTAGAGCACAGGAATTTCAAGCCTTGTCTTCTGCGCCTCTCCCTGGATGGCGTGGACGATTTCCTGCCATTTCGACTCGGGCAGCGCTTCGGGATTGACGTTCAGGATCGAGCCCACTCCATACTCGACGATTGCCTTGTGCAGTTTTTCCGGATCGATGCGAACGTCCTGGCCCATGCCATCCGTGATCATGCTGAGTTCAAGCTGTGTCATCTGGCCGATCTTCTCTTTGAGCGTCATCTCGCTCAGGAGTTTGTCGGTCCTCTGCGAGAACCGCGCCGCAGGAGGACCGGCAGCTGTCATGTTCTGAAGCAGGAACGTTTGACTGTCTACGACGCGGGGCGCGGAATTATTGTCGGCTCCAACAGGGAGCAACAGCAGCCATGGAACCAGCACAGCGATGAAAGGGTTACGGCGAGCGTTCATTGAATTCAACTCCTCGATTTCCTATCGGTTTCTAATGTCTACAGTTCACCATATTCTGGGAACTATTCATTGGGGGTGAATTCACGATCCTTTGTGTTTCTCGTAGTACCGCCGCGCTTTGGCCCTGCTGCCGCAATCGTTCATGTCACACCAGCGCCGTCGTTTGCCACGGCTCTCGTCAAGGAACAGCCAGCCGCAATGGCCGCCTTCGCAAATCCCGATGCGCGCTGCCTTGGGCGAGCAGAACAGCGAGAGCGCATCGCCGGCAAGAACTGCGCCTAACTGTTCGCACGATTGTGGCGGAGCAGGCTGCCACCGAAGGGCGGTGTTGCGAAACCCGACCTCAGGCCAGCGTGCTTCGGCGTGCTGGCGAATGAAAGCCAGATCGCGCTCGGAAAAACGGCGAGTGCCCGTGATCGCCAAGCCAGTGCGGTAGATTGCCTCGCGAAGCTGGATGATTGGAAGCAGAGGCTCAGGATGGCGGAGCAATTCGCAGTACTTTTCCGGTTCAATCAGGCCGACCTGAGTCGCCCAGCGAAGGAACGACTCCCAGTCGCGCAGTAACTCGTCCGGTCGCTCGGCCAGGTGTTCTCCCGCCGTATTGCAGAAATCGAGTGCCAGATGACCGGCGACCTGATGAGCAACTGGATCGCGTGGAATGAGATCATCGGCCGTGCCGGCTGAACGCCTTGTCGTGTCGGGCTCGCTCGGTTTCGTCACGGGATTGGGTGCGGCTCTTTTGCATTTGAGGCTGTTCCATGATTTTTCAATGGGATAGAGGAGTGGGGAATCCGTGTCATGGTCACCAGACGG
>Ga0123355_10002080_pt1 | contig 28242 bp, 25 predicted proteins | sample TergutEmb28metaG_3_FD_89872 | JGI IMG/M metagenome (GOLD analysis project Ga0123355, IMG submission 89872) | Embiratermes neotenicus P1 segment gut microbial communities from Petit-Saut dam, French Guiana - Emb289 P1 | ecosystem: Host-associated > Arthropoda: Insects > Digestive system > Gut ... | reverse complement strand
AGCCGGCCAGCGCACGGGCAGGCGTATTGGCTTAGCAAAACCGTTAAACAGCTTGTTAAAAAAATTCGCAAAAATACTGCGGCCAAAGCTTTCTTTTTGCGGCTCGTCGTCGGCAGAAAATAGACCGACTATAAAGCTGCCATGACTAAGCTTTACAACCCCATCCATTGCGGCATTGATGCCTCTAAAAACCAGGCTGCCTGCCATCCAGCTTGCTATAAACTGAATAAATGTGTTTAACCTATTGATTGGCAACTATAAAACCACCTTTTATCATTAGCCATGAGTCACTGGTTACATTTAACCCCCGTCCGTCTGTTGCGGGCACTAGCATCAAATGATTGCGACTTACAACTTGACCGTTTGCCACATCTCGGCCTGCGGTTACATCCACCAGTCCGTTTGGGCCTGCGATTACTGTGGCTGTGCCGCTTCTCAGTATAAATTCCACACCGGCATTGGCTATTAAAGTGCTGCCAGCCGGTACAAACAGCGGTGTAAAGGGTACAACCTGGCTTGCGCCCATGGTTTGCAGGATTTCGTTTACAATTGCCGTCCGCTCGGTAGGGGTTATACCTGCGCCTGTTTGCGGGGTTTGGCCACCGGACTGGCCTGCGCCGGGTTGGCCGGCTTGGATACTTAGGGTAAGGGCGTTGATTTGGGCTTGAAGTTCCGCAATACGCTCATCTACATAGCGTTGGGTTACAAGTGGGTCGCTTGCGGAGCCGGGCTGGGCGATTGCCGGGGTTGTTAGGAATGAGAGTAGTAATAAGCCCGATAGTATGCATATTATAGCTAGGTAGATGATATTTTTCTTTGGTTTCGTTTTTAGGTTCATGACTGTCTCCTTTGTAATGAGGGCTCTGCCCTCAAGCTCCCGCCGCTGCGGTGGGCTGGTCGTTCCGCCTTGCGGAACTGCTCGCCTATGCATCCTAGGCACAGCCCATCCTCGCTTCCTCACTCGCCCTTCGGCATCGTTGCGGTTAGTGACGCGCTTCGCGCTTACTCTTGTGAGCATAAATTTAACAGCAAAGCCTCCATCTCATCTGCGGTCTTTGCTTGGTTTATCTTGCTTCTAAGCTCTGCCGAGCCGTGCATTCCCTTTGTATACCATGATAGATGTTTGCGCATTTCTACCACTGTGAAGTGCTTGCCGGTTTCTTCGGCTATATCGCTTCGTACTTTTTCCACCGCGCGAAGATGTTTTATCGCTGTGTCTATTATTTCTTTTGGGGTAGGCGGTGGCGGAAGAATGCCCGTTTCAAAGTATGCCACTGTGCGAGAAAAAAGCCAGGGGTTGCCCATTGCGCCACGGGCTATCATTATGCCATCGCAACCGGACTCTTTAAGGCGGTGGATTGCGATTTCTGGCGTAAAAATATCGCCATTGCCTATTACTGGGATTTTTACCGCCTGCTTTACAGATGAGATTACATCCCAGTCTGCCTCGCCGGTGTAGTATTGGTCTCGTGTGCGGCCATGGACTGTTACATTTGCCGCACCGGAGGCTTCTGCTATTTTTGCCATTTCTATGGCATTTAGACTTGCACGGGTAAAGCCGATTCTTATTTTTACTGTAACCGGCCTTTTGGATGCTTTAACTGCCGCTTCAATCATGCGGCCCGCAAGCTGTGGGTTTTTCATTAGAGCGGCACCTTCGCCATTGTTTACGATTTTGGGCATTGGGCAGCCCATGTTAATGTTTACAAAGTCGTATGGGCAGTCTTCAAGGATTTGGATTGCCTCGTATAAAATATCCGGCTCGCTTCCAAAAAACTGCACAGCCCATGGGCGTATATTTTCGTTGTTTTCTAATAGTCGGCCTGTATTTTTATTGCGGTAGACTATACTTTTGGCACTTATCATTTCAGAAAAGGTAAGCCCTGCGCCATGTTCATGTACAATTGACCTAAAAACCCGGTCTGTTACACCGGCCATTGGTGCCATCCATATGTTATTTTTTAAGTTTAGTGGGTGCAAGATATATTCCCTTCATTGAGTTGTTCAGTAACACCGTTCCTCGTAAGATGTAGTAAGCCTTGCTGAAAAATGCTTGAAGCGTTGCATATTTTCAGCAAGGCTACTAGCACCAGCAAGAAGGCTGGACGCCCGAAGGGCGGCTTTCGTGTAACGAAAGTGCTGAAACATCTAACTGCGGTACGGTGTATCGGTGTATGTTTGTACCATTTTAAGTGCGAAACTGCAATAAGAACGTATAATCCGCCACAAAATTCAAAAGTATTTTCTCGATATGCAAAATATTTACGTTCGTGTTATTCGCATAAATATCTGGTTTGACGCTATCAATCCCGGTGTAGTAGTATTGAGCAAATTTGCTAATTTCGGAACGCGACATAATTTTAAGGAGAAAACACATGAACAAAGAATACGGCAATGAAAGCATCACAGCCCTTAAGGGCGCCGACCGTGTACGCAAGCGGCCATCTGTTATCTTTGGCTCGGACGGTATCGAGGGCTGCCAGCACGCCATTTTTGAGATTATTTCCAATTCTATCGACGAAGCGCGGGAAGGCCATGGCAGAAAAATCGAAATCACCCGCCATGTGGACCATTCCATCACCGTAAAAGACCATGGCCGCGGTATGCCCGTTGACTATAATCCCATCGAAGAAAAATATAACTGGGAGCTGCTTTTTTGCGAGTTGTATGCCGGGGGCAAATACTCCAATAACGAAGAAGAGGCCAACTACGCCTTTAGCCTTGGGCTTAACGGTCTTGGACTTTGCGCGACCCAGTACAGCAGCGAATACATGGACGCCGAAATAAAGCAAAACGGCTGGCGATACACCCTTCACTTTGAAAAAGGCGACAATGTTGGGGGCCTTACAAAAGAAGAGTACAAAGGCAGAAAAACCGGCACAACCATTACCTGGCGGCCAGACAGAGATGTATTTACAGAAATTGATGTCCCTCTTGAGTGGTATAAGGACATGCTAAAACGCCAGGCAATAGTAAACGCCGGGCTGCTTTTTATACTAAAAGACGAGGCCAGCAACGAGACATTTGAATTTTTTTATGAAAACGGAATACGGGACTATATAACAGAACTTGCAGGGGAGACCCCCATTACAGATCCGGTGCTACTGTCCCATGAGACAAAAGGCCGCGACCGGGAAGACAAGCAAGAATACAAGCTTAAATTTGAAATTGCGTTTTGCTTTTCAAACGATGTGCATCTACTTGAGTATTACCATAACTCCAGCTTCCTTGCCTATGGCGGCGCACCGGATAAGGCTATAAAAACCGCCTTTGTTTCGGCGGTTGATACTTATCTTAAGGCCAATAATCACTACAAAAAGGACGAGAAAAAGGTCAGCTTCCCAGACATTGAAGAGAGTTTAATACTTATAACCAACTCCTTTTCGACAGTAACATCCTACGAAAACCAGACAAAAAAAGCCATAACCAATAGGTTTATCCAAGACGCAATGACAAACTTCATGCGCAAGCAGCTTGAGATTTACTTTATCGAAAACAAAGCCGATGCAATAAAACTTGCAGGCCAAGTGCTTGCCAATAAGCGTAGCCGCGAGTCCGCCGAAAAAACCCGTATCACTTTAAAAAAGAAACTTACCGGCACTATTGATTTAAATAACCGTGTAGAAAAATTTGTAAACTGCCGCACAAAGGATACAAATAGGCGAGAGCTATATATTGTTGAAGGCGACTCTGCCCTTGGTAGCTGCAAACTTGGGCGAGATGCGGAGTTTCAAGCAATAATGCCCGTAAGGGGCAAGATTTTCAACTGCCTTAAAGCCGACTATGACCGGATTTTTAACAATGATGTTGTCACAGATTTGCTGCGGGTCATGGGCTGCGGGGTGGAAATCCAGCACAAAAGCAGCCGAGATTTAAGTGACTTTGACATGGAAAAGCTTAACTGGCGGCGGATAATCATATGTACAGACGCGGACTACGACGGCTATCATATCCGCACACTTATATTGACCATGCTTTATAGGCTTACTCCGTCTCTAATTGAGGCCGGTAAGGTGTATATTGCCGAGTCGCCCCTTTATGAGATTACCTCCGGTAAGAAGACACAGTTTGCATACACCGACAAGGATAAAAACGATATTGTCGCAAAGCTTGAAAAAGCCGGTAGTAAGTACACGATACAGCGTTCAAAAGGGCTTGGTGAAAACGAGCCTGAAATGATGTGGCAGACTACCATGAACCCAGAAACCCGTAGACTGGTACAGGTAATCCCAGATGATGCAGCCAAGACCCAAGAGATGTTTGAAACACTACTTGGGGATAATATCAAGGGGCGTAAGTCCTTTATTGAGGACTTTGGGCATTTGTATATCGACCTTGCCGAGACCGGGTGAGTTTATATAGGCGGGCTATACTTCGTAGTGTAATTAACTGATGTATAGCAGCGACAAGAAAGGTTTGTCAAAAATGACATCGTCATTCACAATCAGATAAAGAGGTAAACATGATAAACACGACTATTAAAGACCACGACCTGTCTTTTGAAACCACCACTTCCCTATTCTCGCCCCAGCAGATAGACAAGGGTACGCTGGCAATGCTTAACCAAATTGATTTCACACCCGATGATAAAATCCTAGACCTAGGCTGCGGCTACGGTGTTGTTGGCATAGTTGCCGCGAAACACATACCCCCAGCCAATGTCTTTATGTCTGACACAGATAAAATAGCCATAAAATACGCCAAAAACAATGCACTAAAAAACGGCATAACCGGCGTAAACATAATCCAAAGCAACGCCTACGAAAACATAAACGAAACCGGCTTTACCATAGTAGCCAGTAACCCTCCCTACCACGCAGATTTCGCCGTGCCAAAGCTTTTTATAGAAAAAGGCTTTAACCGCCTGCAAGTGGGTGGAAAATTCTACATGGTCACAAAGCGCAAAGACTGGTACAAAAATAAGTTTATTGCCATATTTGGTGGTGTGCGCATCCATGAGGCAGACGGATATTTTGTCTTTGAAGCGGAAAAACGCGGAAACTCATATGCTGGGAAAACCAACACACGCAAAAAGTCAAAACCCGTATAAACACTGACTTCGAAAGCTTTTGTCAAAAGGAGAAAAAACCTACAAAGTAACACTCTAGCAAAAACCTCTAAAGGACTGAATACATTGCCCAAGAAATCTAATTATAAATCTAATGATAAATCCAGCGATCAAGAGCAACTAACTATAGTAGAAAACCATATAATAGAGCAACCAATCACCAACGCCCTAGAGCTAAACTTCATGCCCTATGCAATGAGCGTTATTATTTCCCGCGCAATCCCAGAAATCGACGGCTTTAAACCGGCACATCGCAAGCTGCTTTACACCATGTACAAGATGGGCCTACAAACAGGCGGTCGTATAAAATCCGCGGACATAGTAGGCCAAACCATGCGCCTAAACCCCCACGGAGATGGGCCAATATACGAGACAATGGTGCGCCTAACCCGGGGCAATAACGCCCTACTCCACCCTTACATTGACTCGAAGGGTAACTTCGGTAAGCAATATTCCAGGGACATGGCCTATGCTGCAAGCAGGTACACAGAGGCCAAACTTGACGAAATTTGCCGAGAAATTTTTAGAGATATAGATAAGCAAGTGGTGGACATGGTGCCAAACTACAATGCCACAATGCTAGAGCCTTCGCTTTTGCCGACGACTTTTCCAAACTTGCTAGTAACGCCAAACCAAGGCATAGCCGTTGGTATGGCCAGCACAGTATGCAGCTTTAATCTCAAGGAAGTATGCAAAACTACCATTGAATGGCTAAAAAACCCAAGCCACAATATCATGAAGACCCTACCAGCCCCGGATTTTTCCACCGGTGGCGAAATAATATATAACCAAACCGAAATCGAAAACATCTACGCAACAGGCCGTGGCTCATTTAAACTACGGGCAAAATACCGTGTGGATAAAAAAAATTCCTGCATAGAGGTCTACGAAATCCCATACACCACCACCATTGAGGCAATAATTGATAAAATCGTAGCCCTTGTAAAAACCGGCAAAATCCGCGATATCAACGATGTACGGGACGAAACAGACCTAAATGGCCTAAAAATCGCAATAGACTACAAGCGCAGTGCCAACCCAGACCAGGTGATGCAGCGGCTTTTTTCCTTAACAACCCTACAAGATTCCTTTAGCTGCAATTTCAACTTCCTAGTAGACGGCCGCCCAAGGGTCATGGGCATTGCAGAAATCCTGGAGGCTTGGACAGCCTTTAGAATGGGCTGCGTAAAACGCCAGCTTGCACACGACATAGAAAAAAAATCCGAAAAACTCCACCTACTGGAAGGCCTTGCAGCAATTTTACTTGACATAGACAAGGCAATAAAAATCATACGCAACACAGAAAAAGAAGCTGATGTAATCCCTAACTTGATGCAAGGCTTTAATATCACCCAGCCCCAAGCCGAATATATAGCAGAAATCAAACTGCGCCACCTAAACAGAGAATACTTAACAGGCCGTGTAAACGAACGCACAACCCTTGAAAATGAACTGGCAGAGCTAAAAGCAATCCTAGAAAGCGACCAACGAATCCGCGACTTAATTTCCGACCAGCTACGTGATATCTCCAAAAAATACGGAACCCCCCGCCGCACAGAGATTATCCAAGCATCCGAAACCCCTGCCCCACCCGAAGAGAGCTTTATAGACGACTACAATGTAAAACTATTCCTAACCGAGCAAAGCTATTTCAAAAAAATCACATTGGTATCACTACGGGCATCCGCCGACCAGTACCTAAAAGAAGGCGATTCAATTGCCCAAGAACTAGAGGCAACCAACCGGGACGAGATACTTTTCTTCTCAAGCCAGTGTAATGTATACAAGATGAAACTCTACGACATGGCAGACTGCAAGGCCTCAGCCCTAGGGGACTACCTTCCAAGCCTGCTTAGCCTAGAGCCGGATGAGGGTATACTTTACATGGCACTTGCAAACGAATACAAGGGCTATATGTTATATGCATTCGAAAACGGCAAGGTTGCAAAGGTAAGCTTTGACGCCTATGCCACCAAAACCAACCGCCGCAAGCTGGTAAACGCCTACTCTGGCAAGTCGCCTTTAGTATCGCTGCACTGGGTTCCGGAAGACATAGACCTATACCTTCAACGGGGCACAGACAAGGCAATGGTAGTAAATTCGTCTCTAATTCCCACAAACACATCCAAGCAATCCGGAGGTGTGACGGTATTCAATCTACGGCAAAAAACAGTGCTAACGGCAATGTACCCCGCAGGGGATACCACTGATTTAGATTACTACCGAATGGACAAAATACCCACAGCCGGGCATTTTCTGTTAAAATAAATTATGCAAAATAAATCATACCGAACAGGGATAAATACACAGCAGAAAGGGATGAGATTATGTCAGCAGCAGTACAACTGGAAAGACGCTACACATACCAGGAATGGAGCGAACTGGACTTAGGTGAGCATGTACGCTCGGAACTTATTGACGGATATATTTATATGATGGCAACACCCACAAGGCGGCATCAAGGCGTGCTGGGAAATATGTTTTTGCAGCTTGGAAGCTATTTGCGTGGTAAAAAGTGTAGGGTATATGTAAGCCCTATTGCCGTGCGCCTTGCCGAGGACACCGAAGTACAACCAGACCTAATAGTAATCTGCAACCCCAACAAGCTAACAAAGTCGGGCTGCGCCGGCGCGCCGGACTTGGTTGTAGAAATACTATCGCCCTCCACATCCAGGTATGACAGGCACACAAAGTTCGCGCTATATCAACAAGCCCGAGTCCCAGAATACTGGCTTGTAGACCCAGCCGATAATATACTAACCGTCCATAGGCTAATTGAAAACGGATACATCACAACAACCTTTGCCGAAACAGACACCGCAACAGTTGCCGCCCTACCTGGCTTTGAAATGGACCTATCCGCTGTATTCGAAGATGAGTAGAATAGATGTTGTGCTTATAGATTTCAGCGTTCCAAAGTATAAATATTAAGGAGCATAACCATGCAAGATATAAAAGCTCTAAGAGAAAACTTCCAAGGCGTAAAAGCCCTACTAGACAGACGCGGCAAAGACTACGAGTTGGATAAATTCACAGACCTAGACCAGCGTCGCCGCGCACTTTTACACACAACCGAGGAAATGAAGGCAAAACAAAACGCCGCAAGTAAACAAATCCCAGCCTTAAAAAAAGAAGGCAAAGACACAACCCAAGTAATGGCCGAAATGAAGGCCCTAGCAGAAGAAATCAAACAAATGGAACCCCAAGTAAAGGCAATTGACGAGGAACTAGAGGCCCTATTACTAGGCATACCCAACACCCCAGACCCACGCGTCCCAATAGGCATAAGCGACGAAGAAAACGTAGAGGTGCGGGTAGTAGGCAAGCCAACCACCTTCAACTTCGAGCCAAAACCCCACTGGGAAGTAGGCGAAAACCTAGGAATAATCGACTTCGCCGCCGCCGCAAAAGTAACTGGCTCACGCTTTGTTATGATGGTAGGCCTAGGCGCAAGGCTAGAGCGCGCCCTTATCAACTTCATGATGGAACGCCACGCAAACCACGGCTATACAGAGCTTTCCACCCCAATAATAGTACACCGCCGCAGTGCAATAGGCACAGGCCAGCTTCCAAAATTCGAAGATGAAATGATGTTTAAACTAGAAAGCACAGACTATTTTCTAAATCCAACGGCAGAAATCCCAGTAACCAACCTCCACAGGGAAGAGATAATCGACGGCGCAAAGCTACCGATAAACTACTGCGCGTACGCCGTAAGCTTCCGCAAAGAGGCCGGCTCAGCAGGCCGTGACACCCGCGGGCTTATCCGCCAGCACCAGTTCCACAAGGTAGAAATAGTAAAGTTTACAAAACCAGAACAGTCCGACGCCGAGTTAGAGAAACTAACCGCCGATGCCGAAGATATCTTACAAAAATTAGGCCTACCCTACCGTGTAGTAGACCGCTGCACAGGAGATTTAGGCTTTAGTGCGGCAAAAGGCTACGACCTGGAAGTTTGGCTACCAAGCTATAACCGCTATGTAGAAATCTCAAGTTGCAGCAACTTCGAGGGCTTCCAAGCGCGCCGCGCCGATATCCGCTACCGTGACGGCCAAGGCAAGCCCGCACATGTGCATACCCTAAACGGCAGCGGCCTAGCAATTGGCCGTACAGTTGCCGCAATCCTAGAAAATTTCCAACAGGAAGACGGCAGCGTAAAGATACCGGACGCCCTTGTGCCCTATATGGGCGGGGTAAGTGAAATTACTTGCAGCTAATTAAAATGAAAAAACCCCCTTATTTTGCGGTTTAGAAACCTTTTTCCAAAACGACAAAAGGTCGCAAGGAGAAACCTTTACCAAAAACGACAAAACCTCAAGTCAGTGACTATCGCAACATCAATGACGCACGGCATTTACAATCCGCTCCATCCCCAACTCCAAAACACTCCGCGGGCAAGCAAGGTTCACTCTAAAAAACCCAGCCCCAGCCGCGCCAAAGGCAGTCCCGCTTGACGGCCATACCTTGGCCTTGTTCAGCCTATCTTCAAGTTGGTCATGAGAATAACCAAGCGGGTTAAAATCCAGCCATTTAAGATAAGTGCCTTCTAGTGGGATAGACTTAACCTGCGGCACCTCGGCTGCAAGATAATCATGCACAAATGCGGCATTGCCCGCAATATATTCAAGCAGTTCATCAAGCCAGTAACCACAGTGCTCATATGCAGCCATGCAGGCCATAGGGCCAAAAGTATTTAGCTGGCTGTAGCCAATTGCCCAAATCTCATGCTTAAACTTGCCCCGCAAGTCTTTATTCGGGATAAACATATTAGAAATTTGCAGCCCCGCCAGGTTAAATGTCTTGGTTGGGGCTGTACATATTATAGAAAAATCCGCAAACTCGTCACACACAGCAGAGAAAACCACGTGCTTATGCCCCTCAAAGACAATATCACAGTGTATCTCATCAGAAAGCACAAGGCAGTCATACTTTTGACAGATACGCCCCATCTCATAAAGCTCGTCATGAGTCCAGACCCGCCCCACAGGGTTATGAGGGTTACATAACACAAACATACGAGCCTTGTTTTCGGCGATTTTACGCTCGAAATCAGCAAAGTCGATGGAATATCGGCCATCCGCGTACACCAATGGGCTGTCAATTGCAACCCGGCCATTTGCAACGATTGTGTTCTCAATTGGATAGTACAACGGCTTTTGTATAACAATTGCATCACCAGGTACCGTAAACCCCTTTACAGCCATGCCCAGCGCAAATACAACCCCGGGTGCTTTCACCAACCAATCCGGCTTCACATGGTAGCCATGCCTTTCACAAAACCAGTTATAAACCGCGTGAAAATAGTCATCTTTAGTATCTGTATAACCATAAATCCCATGGTCGGCCACTTTCTGTATTGCAGCCATTATCTCTGCCGGTATACGAAAATCCATATCAGCAACCCAAAGAGGAAGAGCGTCCGGTGGCTTGTTAAACATCTCCGGAAAGTCGTACTTATACGAGTTGGTGCCGTATCTGTTGATTACTTCATCAAATCTTGACATATGTTAATTGATGCCTCCTTAGCAGGACACTTCATTCAGCTTTCATCCGTGCCGCCTTCAATACTTGCCCAGAAATCGTCAGCCTGGTTTTCCGATTCTTTGTCCGATGAAGCCGCTGTTTGTTTTGGCATATACTTACCCCATTCAACACTACTGCCAATATCTTCAATATACATTTTTTGCTCATTGGCAACAGAGCTATCCTGCGCCTTAATCGTCGCGATATCGGGGGCATTTCCATCCGCGCTGCTTTCAAGAGTCTCAGAAGTGCCACGGTCGCTTTCAGCCCCCCGTACGTCATCAACTTCGCCTTTCTCCCCTACCCCTCCATCGTCCTCAATAACACCAACATCCCGCCAACGTCTTTCCTCAGCCTTCTTCGCCTCAATTTCCTGCAATTCAAGTATAGGGTCTTTATCCATTTCCGGGCGGTACTTTTTAAACACCCGCATTATCATATAGGCAGCCAAAATCCCATACAATCCAGGCGCAATAAACAAAGCAACAGGCGCGATGACAAAAAACGAAAGCACCCCAGTGGCAAGCAATACCAAACAAGATATAGACGTAAGAAGATGCCTATTGGCCATAAAAAAACTAGTCTTGAGTATCTGCTTAATACTCATATCAAACCGCGCCGCCATAGGAAAGGCATAAATTGATATAAGAATAACTTCCACAAGCAGTATGATCTGCGCCGGCATAATAATAACAGCAATGCCCCCAACCACATCCATATTACTAATGTTAAACCAAATCAGCCAAAGCAAAAGCACTGTCCCAATCCACATAAGGGTAGATTTCTTAAAATTGGCCTTAAAAGCCGCCCAGAAATCACTGGTAATATAGCCCTCCCGGTTAGCAATTCTCCGGGTAGTCACAAAAAAAAGAGCGGATGTAGACGCACCAATTGTTAATCCAAGCCCAAGCGCGCTAAACAAAAGCCACATAAAGCTAAGAATAATAACATCCGCCAACATACCGCCATATTTGTTAAAAGGCCCCTCAAGACTAAAAAAATCTCTCATAGGTAATCCCCTTTCATTCCGATTTCCGCAATTCTAGTCCTACAACCACCAAACGTCAACTGGCAAAGGGCCGCGGAGGGGGGTAAAGGCCCTTTTGGGCACCGGTTACGGCTTATGCACAAGAGCCTTTTGCGGGAAAAATGCTGCTTGTCGCGGATTTTCATCCGCACAAGCAGCGTTTTTCTAATCGCAAAAGTCTCCTGTGCGCCTTCACATGTGCCAAAAAGGGCCTTTACCCCCCTCCGCTCCCGCTTGGCTTGCTATATAAAGGCGTTAGTTTGTTTTGCCTGTTGGGTGATAATGGGTTGGGTTTATGGCTTATCAAAGCTTTGCTGTCTTGCTGTAATAGCATAGTCTTCGCAAGCTAAAACAGACTTACGCCGAAATCTGTAGGATGCATGTCACTTCACCTTTGTTTTGGCATACCCTATCGCCAAAGTAAAATCGCCTTTAAACAAACCAACGCTCTCTCTCATTTTATCGTAGATGTAGCTGGGTGCTGGTGGCACTCTTTCCGCCGCCTGCGTAGGCGTCCGCAAGACACTTCGGCGTTAGAAAAACGCTGCTTGCGCGGATGAAAATCCGCGGGCAAGCAGCATTTTTCTCGCCTAAGGCTTCGCGGACATCAGCCGTAGCATGTGGCGGAAAGAGTGCCACCAGCACCCAGCAGGGCTTCGCGATAAAATTAGGAGTGCCGTGGTTTGCATATTCTTTCACAGCGCGTAAATGAATAGAATATGATAGTACATTGATAATTTCTACTAATAGGAGTGTGGATAATGAGCGGAATAGGTGGACTTGTTGGCTATAACGGCAATGCCGTCACTACGGCGGAAGTATGCGACTTGATGCAGGCATCACTAAAGAGGCGGGGGCCTGATGAAAATGGTACATATATATCAGAGGATGTGTGTTTGTTGCATACTTGCCGAAACGCACCGTATACCGGGCGGGGGCCTCTTCGGGCGGTGCTGGGGCAGAAGGTGTATGTACTTGTCTATGATGGGGAACTGTATAACATAGACGAGTTGACTCGGGAGTTAAAGACATTGGGGTATCGGGTGCCGGATAATTCGGATGCGGCGGCTGTGCTTTATGGGTATATGGCTTGGGGCGAGGCCTGTCTTGACCGGTTTCTTGGTATGTATGCATTTGCAATATGGGATAGCGAGCGACTGTTTATGGCACGTGACAGGCTTGGGCTTAAGCCGCTTTTTTATTCGGTTGGTGGACATGGTTTTGCGTTTGCATCGGATATTAAGACATTGTTATGCCATCCGCAGATACAGCCTACGTTGGGCTACGAGGGCATTGCTGACCTTCTACTTATTGGGCCTGGGCGTACTCCGGGTACTACCTTGTTTAGGGATATAAAAGAACTTAAACCTGGGCACTGGGCTTCCTATACAAAAACCGGTGGCCTTGCGATGGGTCAATATTGGCAGCTTCGTGCGCGTACTCATGGTGAGGATTTTAAAGAAACATCAGATAAGATTGCCTTGATGTTAAAGGATTCAATTGCGCGCCAATGTGCTAGGGGTACCGCTGTTAAAGAAGCCGGCTTTAGAGGTACAAGAAATACAGGTATCGGTACATTTCTTTCCGGCGGGCTGGACTCAAGCGCAATTGCGGCACTCTCTAACTGCAAGGAGACTTTCTCAGTTGACTATATCGGCAATGACAAGCATTTTAGCCCAACCGAGTACGAACCCGACGACGATAATGTATTCATAAAAGAGATGGTAACACGCCTAGGCGCGCGACATAACCGTATCGTCCTAGGCTCTGACGAACTTGCAGACGCGCTAACAGGGGCAGTACACGCACGAGGCCTGCCCGGCATGGCAGATGTGGATTCTGCTTTGTTATTGTTTTGCGAAAAAGTGCGCGAATCTGTGCCAATTGCCCTTTCAGGAGAAGGTGCCGACGAGATTTTTGGCGGTTATCCTTGGTATCAGCAGGAAGAGAAACTCTTTTATGAGGGTTTTCCTTGGGCGCAGTCGTTCGAATATCGTTACCGCTTTATTGCCCCACACATAGCAAAGCAAATAGACCCAGAGAGTTATATCCGCAACCGCTACGAAAACACGCTAAAATCCGCCGACACTCTTTATGACGATAGTCCCAAGGAAAAGCGGATACGCCAGATGTTTCATTTAAACATCTATTGGTTTTTGCAAAACCTTGCCACCCGCAACGAATCTATGAGTACAGCCGCCGGGCTTACGGTACGCACCCCTTTCCTTGACCACAGGCTTGTGGAGTATTTATACAATGTCCCATGGGGATTCAAAAATCACAATGACCAGGAAAAAGGCCTACTGCGCAATGCCCTAATAGGGGTGCTTCCAGACAGTGTTTTATATCGCAAAAAAAGCCCGTTCCCAAAAACGCATAATCCAGCATATATGAACAGGGTATCGGACATGATAAAGGTAGTATTGAACGATACAAATTCGCCAATTTTTTCAATTATGTCAAAAGATGCTATAAACCAGCTATTACTTGAAGAATCTGGTCAGCCCTGGTATGGCCAATTAATGGGTGTACCTCAGACAATTGCCTATTTCCTACAAATAGATACTTGGATGAAGGATTTTAGTGTAATCTTAAGTTTTTAATATTGCGCGTTTTAAAGATTATGATAGAATATTGTAGAAATTCGTGGGAGGTTAAGGCTATGATTGATTTTAAGGAAGAAATTAACAAATACAAGCCCATCCGTACGGTAGACGAAGTCGAAGACGGCGTAAGAGACGAAATTATGGATATTATGGACTTGCTGCAATATATTTCAAACAAACCAGCATCAACGGCTGACGAGCCTGCAATGGCAGGCAAAGATTAATCGTGGGAAAGAGTGACTATATGCAATGTCCCAATTGCCAAAAGGAGTATAACGAGGGCAATGTATGCCCCTCTTGCAATGTAGATGCCGTACTATTTGCAGGCACAGTGCGCCTGTCTGATAAACTGTATAATAAAGGCCTCGTAAAGCTAAATAACGGCGACCTATCCCAAGGGATAGAGCTGTTAACCCGAAGTGTATCCGTAAATAAGAACAATGTCCCAGCCCGTAATCTTCTCGGGCTTGCTTTGTTTGAAATCGGATATGTTGGCGATGCCCTAAAACACTGGGTCGTTAGCCAATCACTATTAAAAGAAAACAACCCAGCCACCCAATACGTGGAGGAAGCAAGAAAAAACAGCCGCGCATTGGAAGAGTTAAATGACGCCGCCATAAAGTATAACCAAGCACTCACATATCTAAGGCAAAAAAGCGACGATCTTGCGATTATTCAATTAAAACGCGCAGTAGAGCTTAATCCGCGCTTCGTTGATGCATTAAACTTGCTTACATTATGCCATCTCATCCAAAATGACAGAGAAAAAGCCGCGGCCGCTGCCGAGCGTGTGCTTGCAATTGATATCCAAAACACAATCGCGCTAAACTATCTTTCTATTATAAATCCCAACAGGATTAAGCCCGAAACCCGCAAACCGCAAGGGCGTATAGCTTCCAGGAGGGAATCTGCTTCTAAAGGCTCGGCATCTTTCTCTCGTCCAACCTCTGTACAAGAGAAAAAACCAAGGGCTTTCCGTTTCGACATTATTTTGGCACTTGTGCTTGGTGCGGCACTTAGCTTTGCCGTTGTATATGTACTGTTGTTCCCTGCCCTTCATAGGCAAAATGAGGCTCAAATTGCTGATCATAGGGCAAGGCTTACTGCCGCATTGGATGCCCGGGACGAAGACGCCCGCAGTCATGCAGCCGAGATAGAAGAAATGGAGCAACGCCTCATAGAGATAAATGCCGACCTAGATATATGGGAATATAATGACTATCTTCAAGACCGTATAATCCGCTTTCACCAAGCAGACTTTAGGTTTAGAGACGGCCATCTCCTTGATGCGGTAAACATGATAGAAAATATTGACATGACAGGCCTCCCGCCAGACCTTATCGAAAGACGCGAAGCAATAGAGGCAAGTGCCTTCCCAACGCTAAGCGCGCAGTTTGTGTCAGAAGGCATTAGCGCATTTAATGCCAATGATTTCTACAAGGCATTAGTTGACATTGAGACTGCCTTACGCTTTATGACACCAGAGTCACCTCGTACTGCCGCCTTCCTTTGGGCTTTAGGCTCGCTGTATGCCCAAGACGAAGACCGCCACGAAGAAGCCAGAGAAATCCTCTACGAACTAAGAGATAGTTTCCCATTCCACAGCCCATGGGCAAGGGACCAGCTAATCGCAAGCCTTACAGACCAAGAATAGTACGTGCATCACTAGCAAATGTATTTCTTTGTATATTGGGTTGAATGTGGCTTATTCCGCGGCTTTTTTCAAGTTTTGAACCGCATTTGACAAAGTTGTCAAAATTATGAGGGATGCATTTTTTTCCGATACAAATAAACGGCACCCGGTACAGACTTTAATCTGCGGGTGCCGTATTTTTTATCAAGAAGCTGTTTTAGTCAAAAGCAAGACAAATACAAGTCTTCAAAAACAAGGAGGTAACAATATGAAATCACTATTTGGATTAAACGAAAACATCGTTGCAGCCCTTACCTATGTCCTAGGCCCAATATCCGGTTTGGGTGCGCTAATCTTTGAGAGGGAAAACAAGTTTGTGCGGTTCCACGCATTGCAGTCCACCCTTTGGTTCTTGTTCCTGTGGATTATACGCTGGGCAGTAAGCTTACTCACTAGTTTGCCTTTCTTTATTGGCCCAATTCTAAGCGTTGTGCTGTGGCCAGTGTTCTGGATATGGACTTTTATCTTTGTATCCAGCCGCATATTCCTAATGTTCCGCGCGTTTCTCGGCCACGAGTTTAAGCTTCCTTATGTGGGCGATGTAGCATGGAATCAAATTAACAAGTAAATCCTCAAATTAACATGTAAATGCCTTAGGCCTTTAGCGTGTAATCTCTCCTTCAATTACACCCCACAGTGCTTCCCTACCCTCCCATGACTCACTTGAAAAGGGCATTGGCGGCACTTCTTCACCCAATGTTTTGCGTATCACAGCCAGGTGTTTTTGCACCTGGCTTTTTTTTATTTTGTCGCTTTTGGTGGCAATAATTGTATAGGGCAAATTGTAGTGATTGCACCATTCATGGATTTGCTTATCGCCTGCACTGGGCTCGTGTCGTATATCCATCAGTAGGAAGATATGCTTCAATTGGGGGCGGTTTTGCAGGTAGCCGTCCACCATCTCGCCCCACTTTGCCGATTCGGACTTACTTACCTTGGCATAGCCATAGCCGGGCAGGTCTACAAAGTATAGCCTGTCCTCTACATTAAAAAAATTTATTGTACGAGTCTTACCTGGGCTGCCACTTGTGCGGGCCAGTTTTTTTCTGTTTAAAAGGGCATTAATCAGCGACGACTTGCCAACATTAGAGCGACCGACAAAGGCCACCTCCGGCCAGTCTGTTGTGGGAAACTGGTCGGGCTTTACTGCTGTTGTGGCATATTCGGCCTTAAGGATTTTTTTGCCTTCGCCTTCAACCTTGGCGGTACGGCCGGAATGTGTGTTATTTGCCTGCATTTTCTACCTCGCGCATTGCCAGTATTGTTTCAGATATAAGTTCGTCCAAAGTCCAGCCCAGCATTTCTGCACCTTTTGTTATTGTCTCCCTAGAGCAACCTGCCGCAAAACGCTTATCTTTGAACTTTTTCTTTACACTGGAAAGTTCCATGTCCATTGTGCTTTTTGATGGGCGCATAAGTGCCGCCGCCCATATGAGGCCAGTAAGTTCGTCCACTGCATAAAGCACTTTTTCCATAAAACTTTCCGGTTCATAAGGGCTTTCGGTCATTCCCCAGCCGTGGCTCATTGCAGCGCGGATCATATCCTCCGGCACAGCCTCTGTACGCAACAGCTCTATGCCTTTAACACAGTGTTCCTCTGGGTACATTTCAAAATCTGTGTCATGCAATAGGCCAACTACCCGCCAGTATTCTTCCCGGCTTGGGTCATGTTTTTTTGCAAAATAGCCCATTGTACCGGACACAGCCCAAGCATGTTGGATATGAAAATCCTCTTTGTTGTACTTGCGTAAAATTGTTTCAGCAGTTGTAAGGTTTAACATAGTTACCCTCCTTTTTGCACATTATAAACCCAAAGGCAATAAACGCGCAAACAGACAAATCACAATCACGCCCCGTATATAACAATGAAAACAAGTAAATAAAACAATAAAACAAAACAATAAAACGGAGGGAATATCATGACAAAAAGACTTTACAAATCAAACACCAACAAAGTAATCAGCGGAGTATGCGGCGGTTTTGCCGAATACTTTAACATTGACGCAACACTGGTACGTCTTGCACTTGTTTTGTTCACATTCTTAGGCGGTTCGGGCATTGTAATTTACATCGTTGCCGCGATTGTTATGCCATCAGACAACTATATCGGGCATCACGGTTATACAGCGCCACCACCACCACCGGCGCATCCCCATCAACCAACCTACAATAGCGACTACGACCCACATCAAGGCAATGGTAACGGGCCACGGTAGCAAGTAATAACCAACACCAAAAAAGCAGTATCCCTGTATAGCGAGTGTTTCTCTCGCAAATACAGGGATACTGCTTTTTTGGTACATATTAAGCTAGTACGCAACAAAAATGTAAACCTGTTGTAAGGTAATTATTATGCGGCAAGTAAAATACACGATAATACGATACTACTTCCTTTGATAAAAGAGAGTGCTTTCTTTCGTGAGTCAATAATTCTTGTGGATGCTCTGTTTTTCTTGTAGGCATGCCTCCTAGTATATGTCCACTTGGTTTTTGTCTGGCTTACTTACATTCATGTAAAGTTTCCTCCCCCTTAACCAACGTTGAAAACAACAACGCCACCCCAATTGCAAGAAACAGCACTCCAACAACCTGCAACCCGGCCAAGTGCCCGGTATTGCGCTCTACCATGCGGTACAGCCTGGAAGGGGCTGCTATAAATAAATCGGCACCTGTTACATATTGCATTATGGATAAACTTTCAAGCCGCGTGATATGCGCGACCATTATAAAGGCAAGGCCACCAAGTGTGGCCATTATTGTACCTGTTACAAGACGCGCCCCGGCAGAAATTGATGCCCTATTTCTGCGGGTTATTGCAACATAGTCATCGTGGGGCACAACACCCTTGGTTACGGTGTCAATTGCATGACGCATTGCCGGAAGGCTTATTATCACCAGTGTCACAATCATCTCTGGTATGATATAGGTCATATTGTAGACAAACGACGCAGATATGCCTGCAATAAGCCCAATCTCAACGATGTCTATCCAGAATATCATCCCAGAAAGAAACACCATTATAAGTCGCCCAAGTGCCCCCACAATGTAACCAATTTGTAAGCCATAGTTCATCTTTCTAAAGAACCCGGCAAGCCCAAGCATACCAAAGGCCAGCGGGTAGTCTAGCAAAATGGAGACAATATGCATTGGTATAAAGCCTGTGGTAAGGTCTAAAAGCCCCTTGGCAATACCGGCCATAATACCGTATACCGGGCCAAGCCAGTAGCCTGCAAGGGCGATAAATAGCATACTTGCCGGGGTAATAGACCCACCCTGGGGCATCCTAAAGAGTGCCACCTGGTTAAGCATAAATGCCAGGGCTATGCACATTGCTGCAACAGTTAGTTTCTTTGCGTGTGTCATTGGTTTTGACATAAAAAAACCTCCTTGGGCTTGTGTCCGCAAGGAGGCTATGCTCACTTTTCGCTTTCCTTCGCTGGCATTATCCAGTGCAGGTACAAAGGGTCAGTCTCAGCCTGTGTATATACACAAGCACCCCTAGCGGACTATATTTAATTTTACTTACCTGTCTAATTACAATGCATTAATTACAAACAAAGCGATACCCAAACGAAAACCCGGACTAAAGCAAACCAGAAATAAGGCTCAGTAAAAACGACCGTATCAAACTAATTATAAAAATGGCTATAATCGGCGAAAAATCTAGCATCATACCGGGCCCACCAAGTGGCGACCTATCAATTAGCTTACGGATAGGTGCCAGAATCGGCTCTGTGAAGGCATATAAAAATTCTATAATACGCCCGCCTCTGACAATTGGCATCCAACTAAGCAGCACTCTTATAAATATCAGTGCCGTAAGGATATTAAACAGCCAGCGCACTACATCAAAGAGGATGGCGTTCATATATATCTACCTACGCACACGACTTGGGAAGACATAGCCGTCGCGTTCCAGTTCGTCTTGCAGGTCTGCGGCTATGCGTACACCGTCCGGCACGATAACAAATATATCTTTTGATACGCGCTGCACGCTGCCATCAAGTGCATAACAAGCACCGCCCAGGAAGTCCGCAATGCGCTGGGCCATTGTGCGATCCATGCCGGTAAGGTCGATTATGCACATTTTGTTATCCCGGACACAGTCGCAAATTTTTGCGGCTTCGCCAACGTCCATCGGATGACGGATTACAACTTCTGCATGACTTGGGGTGTTTTTCCCATGTAGTTCCAGCACCTTGTTGTTTTGTGCTTGTCTTGATGTTGAACGCTTCTCGCTTAAGCGTAGGGGCTTGGGCTCATGTTCGTATTCGTCTTCGTACATGTCCTGGTCCCTTCTGTATCCGCGATCGTTTGAGCGTGTTGTTCTTTCTTCTTCGTAGTAGTAATCGTCTGATTGCTCTTCTTCGACAGCCTCTGTGCCTGGCGAATTTAATAGGTTCCAGAAACCTGTTTTAACATTGTCTACGAATTTTCCCATCTGTAACTCCCCTTAACTCTTGTATATTTAGCTAACCAAAGCGGTTCCTATTCTCACCATGGTTGCGCCTTCTTCTATTGCAGTAGTATAGTCTCCCGACATCCCCATAGAAAGTTCTGTTAAATTATGTGGGTGCTTTGCATTAATGTCAAGAAGCAAGTTTCGCATATTTTTGAAATGTATGCGGTTTTCCTCCGGGTCTTCGACAAAGGGCGCGATACACATAAGCCCTTTGATATTTATATTTGTAAATGTTACCAGTTCGGCTGCGAGATTTGCGGCATTTTTTGGATTTATGCCGTGCTTGCTGGTTTCATTTGCGATATTTACCTCGATTAGGGCGTCGATTACCTTGTTTTGCTGCTTTGCCCTTTTATTTATTTCATCGGCTAATGTTAGGCTGTCTATTGAATGAATCATTGCTACCTTGTCGATTATAAATTTTACCTTGTTGCGCTGTAGATGGCCGATAAAATGCCAAGTTGGTGCTATGTCCTTTAGTGTATCATACTTTGGTAGGAAGTCTTGCACCCGGTTTTCGCCAAGGCTTGTAACCCCTGCCGCCATTAGATATTGGATGGCCTCTGTGTTTATGGATTTTGTGACGCCAATAAGTTGTATATCTGTCGGATTGCGACCGGATTTTGCCGCTGCTATTGATATTGAATCGGTTATTGTGGTGAGGTTTTGTTGTATGCGTTGTTGTAGCGTGTTTTCTGGGTTTATTTCTGTATTCATTATTGAACTCATTATTGAACTCATTCCCGTGTTCATTATCTAAGCAACTGGCCTTCTACTACGGCGTCGGCGTTGGTTACGATATTGGCAAACTCGCTTATATTGGGGTTATGTGCCGGGTCTAGCAATATATAGCCCATTTCTATGCTACTGTCGCTTAAGTCAATAACCCTAAACACTGCTTCGCCAAATCTTACCATGTACACTCCGCTTAACTCGTGGATATTTTCGGAAGATAATAATATATAAGGTGCGGTTGGGTCGTATGGGACCAGCAAGCTTCCGATGCCAAGGCCTAGAGCCGGGGGCACATAGGCGTGGTAGTCGTTGTAAGACTCGATAGTAATCGGTAGGATTATATTGCCGCTTTCCGCGGAGAGAAGGATATGCTGCTCATACTCTCCATGTATATAGCCTAGTGGAATACGATAGTGACGCCTTGTGGAAATTGCAGTCTCTGGCAGCTTAAGGCCTCGTCTTACACCGGATGTTGTACGGATACTGATATTGCGCTGCTCTATAAACTCAATTACATGTCTGGTATTTCGAAAGACTACTAAGCTGTATCTTGTGCCATATTCTACATGGAATATCCTTACAGCGTGAGGCTCGTAATCGCCGGTGGTGTCATTTAATAGGTAGATTACACGATTAGTGCCTTCAACGAAGTCGTACACCATGCTTGTTGGCATATATGCCGCAACATACCATACATTGCCTACAATTTTGAAGGCTGTATCTCCGGCGTTTATGTCTTGGTTCAAGACTACCGCATCGTTATCAATAACTGCTAGTACATCGTCGCGGGTTAAATCTCTTATGCTGGCTGGGGTTAACTCTGCTTCCATTCCGTCTATTACCCTAGACATAATCCCGCTTGTATCGGCATACATATTTGTGGAGTTATATGCAAGGGCTGTTGTGTGGCGTACTTGCTCCCGTTGCAGGGCGTCTATTGCAGAAATGCCATCGTCGATGTTTATCTGGTTGCGGGTGTTGATTAGTTGGTTAAGACTGTCGCGAAGTGCGTAGATATCCTGTAAATTGAGTGATGCAAAACTGTGGACACGGGTGCTTGCCATATTATTTAGGTTGCTGTTAATGTTTTGGACATTTGTGTCTGATTGATGCCTGCGACCTGGTACGCTCATTGCTTGTTCCTCTACGGCAAGCAAGCGCACACTGGCAGCACCTGCCATATAGGGCTCTTCGATGCTTGCAATATGGACACCCACGCCAACCCGCTCGTTGTCTGGTACAAAAAATTCTATACGGCCATCTCTTTCTGCGGTAAAGACTTGCTCGTCCCGGATGATAATGCCGGTTACTGATTGGGACATATCCAATGTACTCATACGAAGTATCATTGTATCTACTGTTGGTGTCCAGAATGCATAAATTGAGTGGCCTACATATATAAAAACAAATATAAAGAAGATAACAACAACAAAGCTTGCCGAAAAAAGCCCACCTGTTGGCGGCGATGATGTATGTGTCCTTACACTGGTTGTGTTAGTGGCTGTATTAGTGGTTGTGGTGCGCCTGCGACCCCTTTGCATCCCGCGATTTGAGCCATTTTGTTGGGAGTCATGTCGTTGTCTGTATGCCATGGTAACCCCCATCAATATTGAAAATACTGGAAAACAAGGATGTGTCGACTTGCTGGTTTTGAATAACATTTTCTCAAAGGTTGTACAGAATATTATATCAAAAGCATTACTCACATGCAAGATTATATTATTGATTTTTATCTTATTATATCCGCAAGAAATGCTTTCCGCATCCCGTAATGGGCTGATGCTGTGGTTTAATAATGTATTGCCGGTGTTATTGCCATTTATTGTTATTGTAAATTTTTTGGCAGCATTTGGGTTTATCCAAATGGTTGCTAGGTGGGTATCACCTCTGATGAAACACATATTTAAACTGCCGGGTGCGGGCGGATTTGCGATTATATGTGGCCTTATCTCTGGGTATCCTATGGGTGCGAAAACTGTTGCGGATTTGCATCGTGACGGGGAGATTAATTTAAAAGAGGCACAGCGACTGTTGGCTTTTTGCAACAACGCTGGGCCTTTATTCATTGTTGGGGTTGTTGGGGTTGCTTTTTTGGGAAATGCGGCGGCTGGTTATGTACTATGGGGTGGGCATGTTGGGGCTGCAATTTTTATGGGGATAGTGACGGGGTGGTTTAGCAAATATGATGGGCAAACCGGTGGCAAACGTGCCAGTAGTAAAGCCATGCCAAAGCCACCTATCGGTAAGGCTTTGGGTGAATCTGTTAAAAATGCAATGGAGGCTTTGGTGGTTGTTGGCGGATTGATTATTTTTTTTAGTGTTGTTACCAAAGTCGTTGTTATGCATGTAGGTGATGTGCCTTTTATTGGTGTGATTGCCGGTGCAATCGAAATAACTAATGGCGTTAAGCTGCTTGCGGACGCATCGGTTGGGGTAATTTCGCCTTCATTGATGGCGGCGGTTGGCGGGGTTGTTGCCTTTGGTGGGCTCTCTGTACATGCGCAGGCGTTACATTTTACTGCCGGTACAGGTATAAAAGGCGGGATTTATATTTTACATAAATTGCTGCATGGGATTATTGCGGCAGGGATGACTTGGGTGTTTTGGAGCCTATATAGCTGATACGCTACATTTGAAGAAATTGATTGATAAAATTTTGCATGGTTATTTAAGATGTGGGCAAAATGAACTGTGAACCACGTTTATCTACTATGAAGCTGAGCCAGCTTCTAATACTCGAGAGGAGAGTTAAAATGAAAAAATTTATTGCACTAATACTTGTTTCGGCAATGATGCTTGGGACAACAACACCGATTTTTGCGGCGGAAAACGGCTATAACGATAGAAATGGCTATCGCAATAATGGCTATAACAATGAGAATGGCTATGATAATGGAAATGGCTATATCGACAGAAATGGTTATAACGGCAATGAAAATGGTTATAACGGTAATGGAAATGGTTATAACAGAAATGGCAACGGAAATGGCAACGGAAATGGCAATGGAAGTGGCAATGATACACCCTACCCTGCTACATGGGAAAAGTTTGAACGCCCCTACCCAGGCCATCCCGCTAGGCGGATATTTGGTTTTGTTGGTGAAATTACCGCGACAGAAGATGGCAATAAAACTGTAGAAATATTGGACGAAGAAGGCAATGTCTTACTACTTGCATGGAAACTAAGCGGCATGGACAGCCATGCAGTAATTGATGCCGTTACCGGCTACCCGGCAGAAATCGAAGACCATGGCGGCAAAGAAGTGCTTGTAATCTTCGGCCCGATATATACCGGAAACGATGTACCGGAAAGTAATGCGATAGTTATCGCGTTAAATGTTCAAGAGGCTCATTACAATGTACTACCCACCCATCATATTATCAATACAATCGAATCGGACGAAGAGGCAAAAGAGTTGCGCCTTACAGTGGACGATGGCGGCCTTATTGTTACCCTTAATGAAGAAACAATTTTACAAGCTTGGTTAACCCGCCAAGTAGTTGTATTTGACGAGTTTAAAGTTGGCGATGAGGTATTAATATGGTACGGCCACCTTGGACTTAGCTATCCGGCAAAGACAACCGCGACACGCGTAATCAGGCTTGTACCGGCACGTGGAAATATTGATGGTACACCAGCTAGTGAGTACAATGGGCAAGAATACCCAGCCGATTATGGCAATGGCTATAATAACAACGGACGGGAAAACGGTTATGATAGAAACGGGTACAATGGGGCTGAATACAATAGGCCCGGTTATAATGGAAATAATGGGAATAATGGAAATGAAACAAACGGAACCGCAAATGAAAACGGATATGGCAGAGAGCCATACGCATCACATGCATGGGTTGGCGGCATAGAGCGTGCGGGCATTAACCTTTATAGGGTAAACCTTAATGCCGAAGAACTTGGATATGCTGTGTCATGGAATGCTGAAAAAAGACAGGCTGAACTTTCGATTGGTGATAAGCATATAACTTTGGCACCTAGGACTGCTGTGTTCTATGTAAATGGCGAGCCGCGTACAATGTCTTCACCGTCGCTTTTGGAGGGCGGTAGGCTGTTTGCACCGGCGGATTTTTTTGAGGCATTGAAGCTATATGGGAATGCCCGCTAATTAGTTTTAGCCTTATTAACTGCTATACACCAGACTTTTACGGGAATGCCTCGCTTGGTTTAAACACAGACTTACTTGCGCATGCCATAGGAATGGTGCCGCGCAACATTGTAAAGTGACCCTCTATGAGGGTCACTTTCCTTATTAGTGGCAGCAATGGCTTTATACAGTATGAAAGGCGTACATATTCGGTGTATACTGTTATCCGTCATAATCGGTTATTATGGATTGGCGCGTTTGGGTGATTATGGGGTTGATTGCTTTTGGCATTTGGAGAAAAACCCCGTTTTACGCGGCTTTGGGCTATAAGGAGGAAGACATGAAGGTATTTATTAGTGCGGACATTGAAGGTATCACAACTACCACGGTGTGGGACGAATGTGATAGTTCCCATCCTTCGTATCACTTACATGGGGTGCAGATGACCGACGAGGTGCTTGCTTGTATTGAAGGCGCGAAAAACGCGGGTGCTACTGAAATTGTTGTGCGTGATGCTCATGCTGACGCTACGAATATTGACCCAACTCGGATGCCTTCGGGGGTTTCGCTTATTCGCAACTGGAGCGGGCACCCATATGCTATGGCTGAAGGTGTTGACTCTAGTTTTGATGCGGCCATGTTTATTGGGTATCACTCTGCCGCGGGGCGGACTGGGAATCCTATGTCCCATACAATTTCCGGAAGACGTTTTCAGCGTATTTTGATTAATGGCAATATTGCCAGCGAGTTTATGCTTTATAGCTGGGCTTGTGCCTTTGAAGGGGTACCTACTGTGTTTTTAAGTGGCGATAGAGCCCTTTGTGAGGATGCCTGTGATTTGCATCCGCGACTTATTGCATGTCCTGTTAAGGATGGAGTTGGGTCTGCTACTGTAAATTACTCCGTTGTGGATACCCTTGCAAGCATTGCCGCGCTTTCACAGAAGGCTCTTTCCCAGAATTTAAGGGGCGCGCTTGCGGCGTTGCCTTCGCGGTTTGAGGTGGAGGTAGAATATAAAAGCCATATCTTTGCTGAGAAGGCCATGTGGTTTCCCGGTGTGACTCGAAAAGGCGATAATACAGTGGTTTTTGGGTCAGACAGCTTTTTTGAGGTGCTGCGGACTATTAGCTGGATTTCTGGATAAAGGGATTTTAGGAGGCACTATGCTTGAGTTTCATGGTCGTCTTGCTGCGCACAATGACGCTATTGCCAAGACAACGGGCGCACGCCCTGGTTTTTTTATACGCACCTATGGCTGTCAGATGAACAGCCGAGATTCTGAAAAGCTTGCGGCACTGCTTACACAGCTGGGCTATGCCCAGGCCGAAAACCAAGAATCTGCTGAGTTAGTGCTATACAACACATGTTGTGTACGCGAAAGTGCAGAGAATAAAATTTTCGGCCATCTTAGCCGGCTAAAAAACATCAAGGAAACCCAGCGGCCTAACATGATCATCGCTGTTGGTGGCTGCATGTCTCAGCAATCAGAGATTGCCGAGGATATACGAAGCCGCCATTCATATATAGATATTGTCTTTGGCACGGCAAACCGTCACCGTCTGCCCCAGTTTATCTGGACGGCCATATCAACAGGTAAGCAGGTCATTGATATAACCGAGGACGAAGACCTGCCAGAGCTTGACTCTGTGCCGGTTACAACCCGCGAGTATCCTCACAAGGCCGGGGTTAATATCATGTATGGCTGTGATAATTATTGCTCTTATTGCATTGTGCCTTATGTCCGCGGGCGAGAGCGCAGCAGGCCTGCCGCGGATATATTGCGGGAAGTTGAGGCACTTGCGGAAGATGGGGTTAAAGAAATAATGCTGCTTGGGCAGAATGTTAATTCTTATGGGAAGGGGCTTGGTGAGGATTTAGATGCAGAAGGACTGCCATATAGCAAAGACGCTAGTACAAGGTTGCCACGAGATTTAACACCTATCATGAGATTATCATCTGTTGATTTCCCCAATCTTTTACGCAATGCAAACCAAATTCCAGGCATAGAGCGTATTCGCTTTATGACATCTCATCCGCGAGACTTCTCTTATGAGTTGATTGCCGCAATGCACGACTCTCAAAAAGTTTGCAAATCTGTGCACTTGCCACTACAATCCGGCAGCACCCGTGTGCTTGCAGATATGAACCGGCATTACACACAAGCTCAGTACCTTGACCTAGTTCGCCGCATTAAAGAGGCTATCCCTGGCATTGCAATTACAACCGATATAATCGTCGGATACCCCGGAGAAACCGACGCAGACTTCGAGCAGACACTGGAAGTTGTACAGCAGGTACGCTTTGCCGGTGCCTTTACATTTATCTATTCAAAGCGCAGCGGCACCCCGGCGGCAAGCCGAACAGACCTTGTGCCTCGTAAAATTGCCAACCAGCGATTCGAACGGCTTACAGCCGCGCTTTATCCTATTATGGATGAGATTAACCATGATAAGATCGGAAAGGTTTGGCCGGTTATGGTGGAAAGTATTGAAGGAAATGCTTGCAAAGGGCGTACGGATGATAATACCCTTGTGCATTTTTCTGTAAGTGAAGATACATTGGTGTCGGCAAGGGATGCAACTCTGCCTAAACACATAGCGGACAATTTCGAAGTAATTAGCTATAACACCGTACGCCCTGGTCAGATTATACCTGTGCTGATTACATCGGCAAGGACATTTTATGTAAGTGGAGAAATGATACCGAATTGTATGTAGCACATGAAATATACCCAAACAAATACTATGATGAACGCAACAAAAAAGCCCGTATTCACGGGCTTTTTTGCTAAGCGCGAAACCAGATTCGAACTGGCGACCCTCGCCTTGGCAAGGCGATATATGTGACCCTTGAAAACTTGCCCTAAGCCCGTATATTAGGCGGTTTCTGTGTTTTCAGTTTTAGGGGTTTGACATCAATTGACATCAAATGATGATTTTACAGTACCTTGCACGAGAGTTATCTGCTATTACTAACTACTTCAGTCCCCGAATAATATCAGGTGATAGCTTAGTCAATTTTGCTATCT
>Ga0123355_10002079_pt1 | contig 28243 bp, 26 predicted proteins | sample TergutEmb28metaG_3_FD_89872 | JGI IMG/M metagenome (GOLD analysis project Ga0123355, IMG submission 89872) | Embiratermes neotenicus P1 segment gut microbial communities from Petit-Saut dam, French Guiana - Emb289 P1 | ecosystem: Host-associated > Arthropoda: Insects > Digestive system > Gut ... | reverse complement strand
TTCGCATATGCCGCATCTCGGAAAATGACCTGAAACCGTCATTTTCCTGCGATGCAGGCACAGCAATGGCGGGCGTTCTTTGCCCGTACCCTCAAGCTATTTTTCAACACTCTCCGCTGAAGCCCGCGATTTCCCGCCTCGCCTTCACGGTTCTCAAGGTCGTTCGCCCTACCCGCTTAAAAAAATCGCGCATCGCGCGATTTTAATAAAGTTTTTGTCGAACTTTTTTTAAAAAGTTCGTGGGGTTTGGGGCGAAGCCCCAAAAATCATTAAAAAACTAAGAAATCTTCCGGAAAATCGCGAGCAAACGTTCGAGCTCCTCGCCGGAGTAGTATTCTATTTCGATTTTGCTCTTTTTCTTGCCGGGAACAATGTGAACCTGCGAGCCGAGAACGCCCTTGAGTTCGGCTTCGGCGGCGCGATATGCCTTGCGAACGTTTTCGGAAGCGGTTTTTTCTTCGCGGGAAGGTTCGTCAAGTGCGGAAGACTCGGCTTTTTTCGCGGCGGATTTGAGCATCGCCGCAACGAACGCTTCCGATTCGCGAACGGACAGCCCGGATTCGGCGATTCGCTCGGCGCAGGCGGCCTGAAGCTCATCGTCTTCGACGTTTAACAAGACTTTGGCATGACTTGCCGTGATTTTGCCCTCGGACGCGAGTTCGCGCGCGCGCAAGCCGAGTTCCAAGAGATGCAGCGCGGAAATAACGGCGTGCTTGCGCTTGCCGAGTTTTCCGGCAACGTCGTCGGGCGAAAAAAAGAAATCGTCCATGAGGCGTTTGTAGCACATGGCCTCTTCGATGGAGGTCAAGTCCTGCCGCTGAATATTTTCAATCAGCGCGACCTGCAAAATTTCCATTTCGGTATAATCCTTGACGATTACCGGAATTTCGGCGATTTGCGCCTTGCGCGCCGCACGATAACGCCGTTCGCCGGCGATAATGGTAAAACGGTCGCCTTCCGCCGTAACCAAAAGCGGCTGAACAATGCCGAAATTTTGCATAGATTCGGCGAGTTCATCCAACGCTTCCTCGTTAAAATATTGCCGAGGCTGTGTCGGGTTAGGCTCAACCTTGCGAATATCAACCATTAAAACGCCGCCGTCAATGGCGGGCTGCGCGTATGAAAAAACGTCATCTTCGCCGCCCTGAACCGACGTTTCCAACGCGCGTGTTTTCTCCGCGCCGGCCGATACGCCGCTTATTAACGCCCCGAGACCCTTGCCTAAACCTGCTGTTTTTTTCATATTACAGCAACTCCTTCTGCGGTTCATCTCCCAAGAAATTTTTAGCCATAACCTCACGAGCAAGTTGTTCGTATGCTTCCGCGCCTTTTGAACCCGGAGCGTAAAGCGAAATCGGCAAGCCGTGCGAGGGGGCTTCCGACAAGCGCACATTTCGCGGAATAATTGTGCTGTATGTTTGGTCTTCAAGATGCGATTTCACTTCGTCAACAACCTGCGCGCTTAAATTTGTTCGCGCGTCGTACATTGTAAAAACAACGCCTTCGAGCGCGAGGCGCGGGTTCAGCTTGCCGTGAACGAGGTTAATTGTATGCATAAGTTGAGTCAAGCCCTCCAGTGCATAGTATTCGCACTGAATCGGCACAAGAACCGAATCCGCCGCACATAACGCATTAAGCGTCAAAATATTCAGCGACGGCGGACAGTCAATCATTATGTAATCATACAAATATTTTGCGTGTGCAAGCACGTCGCGAAGGCGAAATTCACGAGAAGGCATGTCCAACATTTCAATTTCCGCGCCGGCAAGGTCGATATTTGCGGGCAACACAAAAAGCCCTTCGATGCCTTCGATTTTAAGCGCGACTTCTTCGAGGTACGAATCGCCCAAAAGCAACGTATATATCGACTTCTCCAACGAGTGCTTGTCGATGCCGAGGCCGCTTGTTGTGTTTCCCTGCGGGTCCATGTCGCACACAAGCACCGATTTTCCCGCCTGCGCGAGACACGTTGCCAAATTGATGTTCGTTGTGGTTTTGCCTACGCCGCCTTTTTGGTTTGTAACCGCAATAATTCTTTTCATTTTAAGCCACTCCGTTTCCGTTTTTTTGGAGTATAACATTTTTACAATAAATGCGCCGTATCGTTTTCAAGCGACAAAAAAAATTTGTCGTCCGAACCGATTTCAAATGCATTGATTGCGGTGTTGCCGATTGTGTAACGCCCGCGTTCTTCGGCGGGAATTTGCAAAAGTCCGTACAAAATTGCCATCGCCGTGCCGTAATGCCCAACGATAAAAATATTTTTATAACCGCCGCTCAAAATTTTTTCAAGCTCGGCATGAATTTTGGGAAAATACATATTAACGGTCGCGTCGAGATACACAAAAAAAGCCGCGCGAATATCGGGGTCTGAAAGAAGCTGCCCTTCAAATTCGCCGCAATTTCGTTCTCGCAAATTAAACGACGCGATAAGCGGCGCATTATGATGCGTGTTAATAATTTCGGCGGTTTTTCTCGCGCGGAGCAAATCGCTTGTAAAAATTGCGTCGCACGGTTCGTCGGCAAGACGCGCCGCAAGTCGCTCCGCTTGATTCAACCCGACTGCGTTCAGCGGAATATCGGTGTGACCCTGAATTTTTCTCGCAGCGTTCCAATCGGTTTCGCCGTGGCGGATAGTCGTGATTTTCATAACATTTGCACCAACTCTCGCGTTTGAAAGCCGCAGGCCGGCGGCAATGCAGCATTAACAGGACTTTCAAGGGCGATGAGACGGGGAACGGTCTCCGCTTCGTCGTCGCGGCAGAAAATAGCTTGAACTTCGAGAGTGTGTGACGTCGCGTGTCGGCGGCTGTAAATCATTCCGCTTACCTCGCCGAAGCCCGGCGCGGGCAAAACAACCAGCGCATCCCGAGCGGGTTTTGACGTGATTTTTGCGGTGTACGCAGCTTGAACGGCGAGAAATTCGAGCGGTGCAATCTCGGCAGGAATGTCATCGCCGAAAACAACAAGCCCCTTGATTTCGCCGGCGTGAATTTTTTGCAAAAAATTTTCGGTGCTTACGCCGAAATTTTTCAATCCGAGGGTGTTGCAATAAGTTTTTTTGCGGTTCGAAGAATCGGTTTCAGGGGAATCGCCGGAGTTTGTATGCGCGTCCTCGGAGGCGAGCGAATCCGCCGCTTCGTCGGCGACATCGGCAAATGTGAACACATGCGGCGTTCCGATGCGCGTTGCAAAATCGCAAATCGCGGCGATGTCTTCATTTACATAGCGCGGCGAAACGGCGATGCCGATGCTTTCCGCGCCGTATTGCGCCGTAAGAACATTAAGCCCTTCGCGCACAGCTTTTGCGGCGTCGCGCAGGGTTGCGCGGCGAAGTATTCCGTCACGACGCACAAGCGGCGTTACGATTTTTTCGCCGAAATTCAAAAATCCGAAACGCCCGTTTTCGCACAGCCCGTCCGATGCCGGTAAGCATCGCAAAATTTCGCCGGCTTTCGTTGCAATTTTAACACCGCAACCGTTGCCGCAAAGAGTGCAGGTTGTTTCGCAAATATCCTCGCGGGTAACGAGCGGCTTAGGCAGCGGGCTTGTTTCAACGAGCGCGCCAACGGGACAGCGCGAAACGCAATTTCCGCAAAGCCGACATTCGTCGCGATTTTGAAGCGGCGAGTTAAACGCCGCCGCAATCGTCGTATCAAATCCGCGATTTGTCGCGCTGATTGCCTCGCCTTCGCCCGGTTTTGCCGAACACGCAGCAACGCAAAGCCCGCAAAGTACGCATTTATTCATATCGCGGCGGAAATAAAAATTGCTGAAGTCGATTTCGTGCTTCGGGCGTTTGTGGAATTTTTCCGAAAATTTATCCGACTTCGCGCCGTAAAGATTCGCGAGAGCGACCAACTTGCACTCGAAAAAATCCGGGCATCCGCAAGAAAGACATCTCGCGGCTTCGGCGGCAACTTCGGCGGGCGAAAGCTCTGCCTGCACCGGCGCGAAATTCCCGCGAACATCCTCCGGGGTATTATGCGCCGCGTTTTGCCGCGACGCTGTGCTTACTTCGGGCAAAGTCGGGCTTTCTTCGCGCACGAGAATTTCCGGTAACTGCTCGGAAATTCCGGCGGCAACAATTTCCGCAACCTTTCTGCCGTGTCCGATTGCGTCGATTGCGTACCAACTTTTGCCCGTTGCGTCGCCGATTGCGAAAACGCCGGGCAGATTTGTGCGAAAATTTTCGTCAACTTTGAGATTTTCAAGCGGGTTAAGCCCGGCCGTTGTTACATCCTGCCCGATTGCGGCGATGATTGTATCAGCGGCGAGGGTTTCCTCTCCGCCTTCAACGGGAACGGGGCTTCGGCGACCGCTTGCGTCCGGCTCGCCGAGCGTCATTTTTTGCAATTTTATGCCGGTTACGCGGTCGTTTTCCGCCAAAATTTCAAGCGGCGCAGCAAGGAAATTAAACTGCACGCCTTCGGCAAGAGCCTCTTCGATTTCGATTTTTTCGGCGGGCATTTCGTCGCGCGTGCGGCGATACGCAACAGTTACATCCGCGCCGAGACGTCGCGCTGTTCGCGCCGCGTCCATGGCCGTATTGCTTCCGCCGATTACAACCACTCTCCGACCGATTTTCGGCGGTCGGTTTTCCGCTGCGGCCTTGAGAAAGTCGATGCCTCCTAAAACGCCGGCGAAATTTTCGCCCTTGCACATAATCGGCTTGCTTACGCCCGCTCCGACGGAAATAATCACGGCATCGTAACGTTTTTGCAAAAATTCCAACGCCAAATCGCGCCCGATCGCAACGCCCGGAAACAAGCTGATGCCCATGCGTTCAAGCGCGCCGATTTCCGCGTCGAGAATTGCTTTGGGCAAACGATATTCCGGGATTCCGTAGCGAAGCAAGCCGCCGAATTTCGGCATCGCTTCAAAAACAGCGACGGCGTATCCCGCCTTTTTCAGAAAAAACGCCGCTGTTAATCCCGCCGGTCCGCCGCCGACAATCGCCGCCGACCGTCCCGTTTCGGGCGCGATTGTCGGCGCAATGAATTGCTCGGATGAAATCAAATAATCCGCCGCAAATCGCTTGATTCCCGCAATGTTAATCGCCTCATCTTTGAGCTTGCGACGACATTTTTCTTCGCAGGGGCGCGGGCAAATTCGCGAAATCGACGCGGGAAACGGATGCGCATCGTGCATAAGCTCAACAGCTTCGCGAAATTTTCCCGCCGCGATAAGCGCGATAAATCCCTGACAATCGGTTTGCGCGGGGCAAGCAATTTTGCACGGCGCAACGCAATCGCCGGAATGCGCGGAAAGCGTCAGCTCCAAAAGCGTTTTGCGCGACGCCGTAACCGCCGGCGAATCCGTGAAAATTTCCATGCCGTCGCGAGCCGCCGTTGCGCAGGCGCGAAGCAGTTTTCCTTCAACTTCAACTATGCAAATTCCGCACGAGCCGCTCGGCGCAAGCCCTTCGCCGAAACACAGCGTCGGAATAAAAATATTATTTTCACCGGCAACCTGCAAAATGGTTTGTCCTTCGAAAAAATTACACGCCGCGCCGTTTATATGTAAGCGCATATCAAGCCTCCCGCCGAAATTTTATGACGATTCTAACATGAAACCGGCACGAAAATCAATTTTCGATAACTTGCGGGGCGTTGCCCCGCACCCCACCCGCTTTTTAAAAAAAGCGGGGCAAAAATTATCAAAAATCGCGCGAAGCGCGATTTTTAAGAAAGTTTTTGTCAAACTTTTTTCAAAAAGTTTGTGGGGTTTGGGGCGAAGCCCCAAAATCTTATTCTTGCGAATCAATTTTCGCGAAACTATTCATCTTGTATTTTAACCGGACTTGCGGTACGATAAACATACTAAAAAAAGGGAGCAGAGGAAAAATGAGCAAAAAACAGCGACTGGTTGAATTTAACGCAAGCAATATTCTTGCGGCGGCGAAGGAACTTTTTTCCGAAAAAGGCGTGGCGCAAACCACCATGGACGACATCGCAAAAAAAGCGGAGTACAGCAAATCCACAATTTACGCCTACTTTGAAAGCAAAGATGAAATATTAAATTATATTGTGCTTGACCATCTCGTTTTGTTGAAAAAAAATATCGAGGATTGTTTGCGATTTTCGACGCAATTCCCCGACAGTTTTTTTGCAATTTGCTGCACCGTGGCACGATTTTACAGCGAATATCCTATGTATTTCGAAACACTTTTAAGCGAAATGAAAATTCCGGAATTTCGCTCGAATACGCTTTTGTCGCAAATTTACACGCTTAACGAGCAAATTTGCGAAACAATCGAAGTGTATTTAAAAATCTGCGTAACCGACGGATATGTACGCGAACTTGAATCGCCGCCGCAAGCAACCTACATTTTATGGAGCGCGATTTGCGGCATAATCGAAAGCGCGCACAAAAAAGAAAATTTCATTCGTCACAAAATGGGCATTTCAAAAGAAGAGTTTATGAAAAACGGATTTCAGCTTCTCCTTGAGTCGATAAGAGCGGGCGTTGGTGAAAATGCGCTCTAGGGTGTGCCAACAGTAGCAGCAAGACGCCTCACAAAGTCAAAGCCTTTCCTTCATGTATGGACTCCAAAAAATTTTTGCTTGTTATTTGTTCCCAATTAAACCTCATCTCATCAAGGTAAATCCCTATAATATTTGCGGTCGCACACATAATATCCGCTACTTTTTCATCAAAAATTTCTTCATCGGAGCCTTCCGTGTTCTTTGTGTCGCACGCAAGGTATCCATAAAATTTATTTTTTTCTGGTTCTGGTTTCTTATATATAATCGGAACAACGACAGTGCAATTATAATGATGTGGAAAATCCTTGTTCTCATTTGCGTAACTTTTATCTCCAACTGCGATATTATTTTTTATGAAATACTTATCTTACAGACAATAAGTAAACGCAGAATTTTTCATTATTTTGTAAACGGAATCTCTTATCTCCCTATCCCCCTTTTGCCATGTGTGCCTATCCCTAAATATAGTTTTTACTATTACTGTATCAGTACGCCCATCCAAATCATAAACAGTTACGTTGAACTGCTTCACAGCAATAGACACCTTTAAAGAAGAGATGCCTTTTGTCTGTAACCATAAATCCAAAACCCCCTTTAACTGCTCCAAAACGTTTTCTAAAAAACGATTGTAATCGCTGACAGTGCCGTTTGCGAATGATTTTTTGAGATTCTCAATTTGGGCTTTTTTCACATCATCAGATAATGCTACAACAGCGTCTAAAGCAACTACAGCTTCATTATATTCGTTTTTTTTGGAATATAGCTGAGAAATTATCTTATTCAGCATTCGAACAATGTTTCTATTAAATCCTACTAGCTCAGAAAGAAATTCATCTTGCAAACAGTTTTTTTTCGAAAGCAAACCGAGACGGTGTCCCATATAAATTGAGGAGACAGATAAAAAAACACTGGTAATTACAATCAGTATGCCAACTATGACAATACTATGTGACGCTCCGTCAATGAAAATGGGATATACAGCCAAAAGAAACATGGACACATTGAAAATGACAATTATACAATGTTTATAATATTTCTTAATTCTAGCGTTTAAGCTCCTCATGCTATCTCCTCCAATAGATTATTAGCAGCAACTACGCACCCTAGTCTTTTAGCAATTTGCCGTCTGCATCGAGGTAATCTTTGTTTGTAAAAATGAGAATACCCTCAACCAACGATTTAATTCCCAACACCATATCTATGACAATGGTCAAGCCGGCAAGAATGAAAAACGGAACGCCCAAAACGAGAGTAACCATTGTAAGCACCATGCCGATTACAACGAAAGCAACAAAAAGCAACTGGCTCACAACACACGCAATTACGTGAAATATTCCCTTCTGTTTGAAGCCCAAAATAAAATGATGAATACCGAACATTCCGAGAATAATTGCCGCAAGCCCTACTATCATGCGACTTCTGTTGCCGACCTCTGCAACTTGCCCTTCCGCCAACTTCGGGGTAGGAGCTAAAAGTTCTTTGTAGTTCATATTTTTAATGTCCAATGTCATGCCCCTCCAATAAAATGACCTGCCCCGCACAGGTTCAGTCGGTCAACAGCTTACCGTCTGCGTCGATATATCTTTTATTCGTTAAAATAATAATTCCGTCAGCCAAGCTCCACCCAATCATAAGGAGGAGCGGAATCAAGCCGACTCCGAACCATACTGTTATCGCGCAAATAATAAAAAATACAAGTTGTGTGATTCCCTTTGCGGTATAACCCAACATGAAATTGTGTATACCGAGTCCTCCCAAAAAAATGCCGATAAGCCCGCAGGCCAATCTGCTTTTTTCGCCGACAACGCCTTCATGTTCCGGAGGCAACGACGGGTTCAGGTCGTTTTTCAAAAGCATTCCGTTCCCGTCGCGGAAGTCTTTTTTTGCGAGAATCAAAACGCCCTCAACTATCCCCCATATTGACATACCGAGCATTATTGCAAGATTGAACCAAATAGTAATCACGCCGATAACAATTGCCATAAGCGCGACCGAAATAAGTATTCCGAAAAAATTCAATACGGTTATAACAAGTTGCGCAATTCCGAGTCCCGTGCGTCCCAACATAAAGTTGTGTATGCCTAAATTTGCCCCGAACGCACTCGATAAAATTGCAATCGCACCGCAAATCGAGCGGCTTCGCGTGCCGGTTTGGGGAGGTTGCGGCTCGTGTTGTCGGAGCGGCGGTTCGGGAGGGGATGAGATGGTATGTTCGTCCATAAACATTCTCCTTTTCAACATTTTTCTCCAAATTATACACAGGCGAAAGCGGGGCGTCAAATTATAATATAGTGAAACAAGACAAAAACGCTCTTGTTTCACCCCCAACCACTCGCACTTTTGCTTGAAGCCGGAGCAGTTTTCCGCGCAAAAAAAATCCTATCGGTTGCTCTACAGCTACCAATAGGATTTTACACGCGATGAAAAAGTTACGGCTTTTTTAATTCTCTGTTCAAATTATCAACAACTTGGTCAAGCGTTTCGCTTTTTCCTTTTTCCGCAATTTCCTTTTGCGCCCGTTGCAAATTTAAAACAAGCTGTGCCTTGTAAGAGTCAAACTGCTCGTTCGACATTCCCATATTCTCACCGCCTCCAAAAAAACTTTGCTTCCGGCTTCGAGGGAACATGTCGCTCCCGGCATATGCCCCCGGTGTTCATTGCCCGCTTGGCGGGCGGCGGGCGGGCTATTCAATTACCATCATCAGCTCGCCGGCTTTAACCGGTTGCCCTTCTTTTACATAAATTTGCCCGACAACGCCCGAGCATTTGCTCACAATTGTCGTTTCCATTTTCATGGCTTCGATTACGGCAACAACGTCGTTTTCTTTAACGGCTTTGCCTTGCGCAACCATGATTTTGCTTACCATGCCGGGCAAAGTCGCGCCGACATCTTTGGGATTGTTGGGGTCGGCGGTGGGGGCTTGGGACGAAGCCGCGCCGGATTTCGACTCGGTTTTGTCCAAAACGCTTACTTCACGACGGCTGCCGTTCAATTCGAACACCACGCGACGATAATTTTCCTCGTCCGGCTCGCCGATTAAAACGAGTTTAATAAGGAGCGTTTTGCCCTCTTCGATTTCGACTTCCGTGGCTTCGCCGGGACGCAATCCGCCGAAGAAAACCGACGTATCAAGCCCGGAAAGGTTGGAATTATCACGCTTGTGCGCGAAATAATCCTTTACAACTTTCGGATACAGCGCGTAGGAAACAATGTCCTGCATGGTCGGCTCGGGGCAAAAATCTTTCATTTCGTCACGCACATCGTCGAAATTAAGCGGCGCGAGATGCTCGCCGGGGCGACAGGTAATCGCCTCCTTGCCCTTGAGAACGATTTCCTGAATATTTTTGGGGAATCCGCCTTCGGGTTGCCCCATCATGCCGGAAAAATAACTTACAATCGAATCGGGGAACGCAAGATTTTTCGCCTTTTCAACGAGATTTTCCGGCGTTAAATCGTTTTGCGTCATAAAGATTGCAAAGTCTCCCACCATTTTCGACGACGGCGTAACTTTCACGATGTCGCCGAGCATATCGTTGACATTTTTGTAATTTTCCTTGACTTCCGACCAACGCGAACCAAGCCCCACGCTTTCAACCTGCGCGCGCAAATTTGTGTACTGCCCGCCGGGCATTTCGTAGAGGTAAATGTCGGTTGTGGGGGACGTAAGCCCCTCTTCGAAGGATGTGTAGAATTTCCGCGCATGTTCCCAATATTCGGCGATGGGCAGAAGTTTGCGGTCGTCCATGCCGGTGTCGCGCTCGGTGCCGGCCAACGCAGTAACAACGGCGTTCATCGACGGTTGGCTTGTAAGCGACGACATCGACGCAATCGCAACGTCAACGATGTCGATTCCGGCTTCCGCCGCTTTAAGAAGCGTTGCAACGCCGTTTCCGCTTGTGTCGTGGGTATGCAAATGAATCGGCAAGCCGACTTCCTGCTTCAGCGTCGAAACGAGCTTGTGCGCCGCGTAGGGTTTCAGCAAGCCCGACATATCCTTGATTCCCAAAATATGAACGCCGCGTTTTTCAAGTTCTTTCGCCATACGTACGTAATAATCGAGGCTGTATTTATCGCGAGCGGGGTCGGAAATATCGCCGGTGTAGCAAATGTACCCCTCGCAGAGTTTATTATTTTTCAGGACTTCTTCAATAGAAAGCTCCATGTTCGGCAGCCAGTTAAGCGAGTCGAACACACGGAAAACGTCAACGCCGGCGTCGGCGGCTTCTTTTATAAATTGGCGAATTACATTATCGGGATAGCTTGTGTAACCGACGGCGTTTGCACCGCGAAGAAGCATCATAAGCGGCACGTTCGGCACTTTTTCACGCAGAATCGCCAAGCGTTCCCACGGGGATTCGTTCAGGAAACGATACGCCACATCGAAGGTTGCGCCGCCCCAACATTCGAGGGCAAATGCATCCGAAAGGGCATGTGCCGTATAATCCGCAATTGCCGCAATATCCTTTGTGCGGACGCGGGTTGCAAGCAAACTTTGATGCGCGTCGCGGAGCGTTGAGTCGGACAGCAACAATTTTTTGCTGTCGAGGCAGAATTGCTTTACCGCGTCGGGGCCTTTTGCGTCGAGGAGTTGCTTTAAGCCGTCTTTGGGCTTGCCGCTTACTTCCGGAACGGGCGCGGGGTCGAGAGTGCGCGTTGCCGTAACTTTGGCGTTTACGGCAAGTTCGCCGATGTACGCCAAAATTTTCGTGTCGCGGTCGCGAGACGTCGGAAGTTCGTAAAGCTCGCGGGTGTCGTCAATGAATGTGGTGTGGCAGTCGCCTTCCTGGAACTTCGGATGCCCCAAAATGTTATCGAGAAATTGGATGTTCGTTTTCACGCCTTGGATGCGCATTTCGCCCAATGCGCGGCGCGAACGGCGAATCGACGCTTCAAATGAACGCCCGTAGGCGCAAACTTTTACAAGCAGACTGTCGTAGTACGGCAAAATTTCCGCGCCGCTGAAACAGTTGCCGGCGTCGTTGCGGATGCCGTGACCGCCGCTTGAGCGATAATGCACAATTTTGCCTATGTCCGGCGCGAAATTATTTGCAGGGTCTTCCGTTGTAACGCGGCACTGAATTGCCACGCCCCGCGTTTTAACCGACTCCTGCGACGGAATATCAATGAGCGGGTCGGAGAGTTTGTGTCCTTCGGCGACGAGAATTTGCGCCTGCACGATGTCGATTCCCGTAATCATTTCCGTAACGGTATGTTCAACTTGGATGCGCGGATTCATTTCAATAAAATAGTGTTTCCCGGTGACGTCAACCAAAAATTCAACTGTTCCCGCGCTTACATAGTTCACAGATTCGGCGATTTTAACCGAGTCTGCGTAAATTTTCTCAAGCGTACTTTGCGGCACAGACACCGACGGCGCGATTTCGATAATTTTTTGGTATCGACGTTGCAACGAGCAATCGCGCTCGTACAAATGCACGATATTTCCGTGCTTGTCCGCCAGAATTTGCATTTCGATATGCTTAGGCTCGACGAGAAATTTCTCCATAAAAATATCGCCGCTGCCGAAAGATTTTAACGCTTCGCTTTGCACAAGGGGGAAAACGGTGGCGAGTTCGTCGTCGTTTGTAACTTTGCGCATACCTTTTCCGCCGCCGCCCGCCGCTGCTTTTAATATGATGGGGTAGCCGTATTCGTTTGCGAGTTTTATTGCTTCGTCCACGCCGGTAAGGGGCGTTTCCGTACCCGGAATCGTCGGAACATTGCATTTTTTCGCGATTTCTTTCGCATTTAATTTATCGCCCATTTTTGTGAGAACATGCGACGGCGGACCGATGAAAATAATCCCGTTTTCTTCGCAAGCCCGCGCAAAATTCGCGTTTTCCGACAAAAACCCGTATCCCGGATGAATTGCGTCAACTTTTTTCGCTTTTGCGAGGCGAACTATCGCATCAATGTCCAAGTACGCGCCGAGCGGCGAACGATTTTCACCAATTAAGTACGAAGCGTCCGCTTTTGTGCGGAACATGTTATAAGCATCCTCTTTTGCGTAAATTGCAACCGTACTCAGCCCGAGGTCTTTACACGCCCGGAACACACGAATCGCAATTTCGCCTCTGTTTGCGCACAAAACCTTCTGAATCTTCTTTTCCATCAAAGCAACCCCTTTGCCGCATTTTTTTAAGATTTTATCGGATTTTTCAGGGCTTTGCAAGTGCGGTGCGAATCCGCAGTTCAAATTCAATTTCATCGCGCAGGGGGATTCCGTCATTGCCGATTAGCGGGATTGACGGCTTTAAGCGTCTTGCGATTTCCAACGCGCCCAATCGTACTTCTCGTATTGTAAATCCGCGCCGTTGGTAAAATCGAATTGCGTGAGTGTTGTCGTTGCTTGTTTGAACGATAACTCTGCTTGTGCCGTTTTCTTTTGCGAGTTGTTTTACGCGCTCAATTAAAGCGGAAGCGATGCCGATGTTTTGCACAACGCTTTGAAGCAACATGATTTCGCACACGCCGCCGTGAAATTCGTACAACAAATAACCGAAAACATCGTCGCCGCACGACGACCGGCACATCGCCGCAAACCCCGACATTGTACGCGAATCCCACAGTTTCCCGTTAATTGCAAGAAGCGGCGAACCCCATTCTTTCACAATAATCGGCTGAATTTTTTTGCGCAGAACATCGTCAACCGCCCGAATTTCGTAATTAACCGCAGTGAGTTTTTTTAAAAAAAAGATGCAACGCTCGGTTTCCTTGTAGCCGATTTTCAAATGAAAATTGTAGCTTTCGATGTTGTTAATCCAACAATCGCTTGCCATTTCGCGGCAACCGTTCATTGCCGCCCAATTTTCCGCTGCTTTAACAAGCTCGGCGGCAATTCCGCGCTTGCGATATTCCGGCAGAACATAAATCGCTTCGATGTAGCCTTTCACGCCGTCGCTCGTGCCGTTTACCCATTCGCGACGAAGCGAAACGTGCGAAACTCCGGCGGGTTTATCTCCGTCGAACGCAAGAAAAAACGCATGGTTTGCATCAGCAAAATGCGTTTTATTTTCTTCGAGCAGCTCGTCGAACGGCATTTCATACAGCACGCAAAGCATTTCGGTGACGGTTTTTATATCCGCCCGCAACGCCTTGCGGCAAACCGCCGTTACCACAGCGATTCTCGCGAAACATACGCTCGCAGATTTATATTTTCAACGCCGGTTGCGGAAATTATTTCGTCTTTTAACGCGGAAATTTGCGTTAAATCCGGGTCGTACAGAAAAACAGCAAAGTTGGTTAAATAGAATTGACCCGTGTCGAAATTCCAATCGCCGTCGAATCCTATGCGCACAATTACCGGGTCGTGAATGTCACGGTCTGCCCAAAACGGCGCGTTTGCTTCGCGCTTGAATGCTTCGAGCGCGTCCAAATCCGCATTTTGCTCCGGCGTGAGATTTTGCCTCGTCGGCGTCCAACCGAATATACGTCCTTCGCAGACGCCGAAATCAATATTGTCGCGGCTTATGCCGGTGAAAAATAAAAGTGTTTCTTCGAGGTCGCTGTTACCGGCAAATTTTTCGGCGAAATCTACATGAAAACCCGAACCCGCTCCCCGCGAACCCGCCGGCGACCAACTCAGCATTACCGTTTCCATCATAACGCCGCGCCGCGCGGTACGAACCTGCACCAACTCGGAAAATTGACGCAAACGTTCGAATTGCAAATAAAATTGCCCCATTTCTTCGTTGACGCGCAAAAAATCCTGTTCGGTATACCAAGAATGGGCGTCCATCGGCACAAACTGAACATCGCCCGCTGCCAACCCGGCGAACGCCAACATTTCTTCGGAAATTTCGTCGCGATTCGCAGCGGCAGACAGCCCGACCCTGAATCGCGACGAAAAATGCGACGGAACAGCCTCGCCGAGGGGTTGGTGTTGATGAGCATCTTCAATCATTGTGACGATTACATCGTCGCGGTAAATTGTGCCGCTGTTAGCATTCATTGCAAATTCCCGAAGGCGCAAATACGGGCGGACAACTTCATAAACCGCCCTGTTTCCGAGCATAAATTCAAAATCCGCAACCTGCCCCCAAAGAATAACCCAACCCGCTCCGCCCGGGCGTATATCAATTTCATCCGCCGGAATTCCCGCAAAATCCAACATTTCCGCAATGAGCTCGGCGTTATTGAAATCGTCTTCATGATAAAAAGTTAAGTCGAACGAAACCTGCCTTGCCTGCTCCGTCACGTCGCACCACGTTCCGAGCGAGCGATTCGGATGCCCCCAAATGCGAGTAATGCGCAAATCATCCAACTCCGTGCCGCCGGCGTTCAGGTTTGCGGCAAATTCGCGCAGACGATGCAACTGCATTTCATGCTCCGATAATTCCGGCGAATCTGACGTTTCCGCAAGATGCCGAATGCCCTCCAAGTGACGGCTGAATGTATCGGCTTCCGTGCGCGGGGTCGCCCCGCCGCATCTTGCTTCGGGGTAGCCGCTTTCGATGCACGCCGCAAATAAAATTGCTGCTGATAAAAATGTTGCTGTCAAAAATATTTTTTTCATTTCATCTCCTCCTGAAAACTAAAACCGGTCGATTGCTTTTAATGTTACAACGAACCTGCCCTGAAACCGCTTCGCGCGGTTTTTTGTGTTTCGCGGCTGCACGATTCCCGGAAAATTTCCGGGAACGGTTCATGTTACTTATGTACGACATTTCATTTATACTCGAATCGCTCGCCACAGAGCATTTACGGCGAAGTGTTATTCTGAACGCCTGATTCACATTATATGTAATAAAAAAGGCAATGCGCGGTAATACGCGATTGCCTTTTTGTGTTTGAATTCATACTCGCGTGACCGACACGGTCATTTGTTGCTTTCCGCCAATCAGAATCGGTTGCTTTTCGCCGCCCCATTCACCTATCCGTAGGGAATAAAAATATGTTCCGCCTTCGCTTACGGTTGTGTCGATAAATTCGAAAAATTCGCGCCCCCACATATAAAGCCCGCGCTCCCGAATAAGCTCGCCTCTTTCCCCGTACACGGTTGACCTGTAAAGGCTTACCCGCGCACTTTCCCATACACTCAACCTCGGCATAATCCATGCGAGACGTATGCCGCCTTCTGCGGATGTTTGTCATTATTATGGGTCGGGAAATATCGTATCGCAACTCTATTTATGCAAAAAAAACGCGCGTTCAAAAACGCGCGGTTTTTAATAAAATTTTATGAAGTCGGTAACGAACCTTAAACGAGCTTCTTCGCCCGTGCAACAACGTTCTCAACAGTCAGCCCGAACGCCTTGAAAACCTGCGGAGCAGGAGCAGACGCGCCAAAAGTGTCAATGCCGATTACGTCGCCGTCGAGGCCGGTATATTTGTGCCAACCGAAGGTCGAGCCGGCTTCAACCGCAAGCCGCGCACGAACCGCCTTGGGCATAATCTTTTCTTTCTCCGCGTCGGAGAGCGCGTCGAAAATTTCAAGCGACGGTGCGGAAATTACGCGGGCGTGAATGCCGTCTGCTTTAAGCGTGTCGGCGGCTTTATAAATCAGCTCGACCTCCGAGCCGCTTGCCATAAGCAAAATATCGGGGTTGCCGGTGGCGGGATTGACGGATTCCTTCAATATATATGCGCCGTTGTACGCGCCTTTGCCGGTTTCGGGCAGCAGCGGCAAGTTTTGACGCGAAAGCACGAGAGCCGTAGGGCCGTCGGTTTTTTTCAGCGCGTATGCCCATGCGGCGGCGGTTTCTTTGGTGTCGCAGGGGCGGAACACGGTGAAATTCGGAATGCTGCGAAGCGACGCGAGCTGCTCAATGGGTTGATGGGTCGGGCCGTCTTCGCCGACGCCGATGGAATCGTGGGTCATAATGTACACAACCGGCAGGTTCATCAACGCGGAAAGGCGCATCGCGGGCTTCATGTAGTCGCTGAAAACGAAGAAGCCGGCCACATACGGGCGCAAGCCGCCGTGTGCCGCAAATGCGTTCGCAATCGCGGTCATGGCATGTTCGCGTATGCCGAAATGCAGGTTCGAGCCGCAGGGCGTGTCTTTCGAATAACTTTTGCGTTCCTTCATTATTGTGAGCGTCGAAGGCGCGAGGTCGGCAGAGCCGCCGAATAAATTCGGAACAACGCCCGCCAATTTGTTCAGCACAACTTCCGACGATGCCCGCGTTGCGATATTGCCCTCGTATTGCCAATACTCGTCCCAGTTGTCCAAATCAACGGGAAGCGCGTCGTTGTGCCAAATTTCCCACTGCTTCCAATCGTCGGGATATTTTGCCTTGTAGTCGTCGGCGATTTTTTGCCAGTCCGCCTCCCAAGATGCGGCGGTTTTAAGCCATTCGGCGGCGGCGGTTTTTACATCTTCGGGTACGACGAAAGATTCTTCGTGCGCCCAGCCGAGGGTTTTCTTTGCGGCGGAAATGCCGTCCGCGCCGAGGGGCGAACCGTGAACGCCCGCTGTGCCTTGCTTGGGCGAACCGTAGCCGATAATCGTCTTAATTTCGATAAGCGAAGGTTTGTCGGATTTTTTCGCGGCTTCGATTGCGGCGATTATTGCCGACAAGTCGTTACCGTCGGCGACTTTTTGCGTGTCCCATCCGTATGCGTCGAAACGCTTGCACACGTCTTCGGTGAATGAAATTTCCGTGTTGCCTTCTATTGTGATGTTATTCGAATCGTAAAGCAAAATCAACTTGCCCAAGCCGAGCGTTCCCGCAAGGGATACCGCTTCGGCGGCAACGCCTTCCTGCAAGCAACCGTCGCCGCAAATTGCGTAAGTATAATGGTCAACGATTTTTGCGTCGGGCTTGTTGAACGTGGCGGCAAGATGCGCTTCCGCCCATGCAAAGCCAACGGCGTTCGCAATGCCCTGCCCGAGCGGACCGGTTGTGATTTCAATGCCGTCGGTGTGGCCGCGTTCGGGATGCCCGGGAGTTTTGCTGTCCCATTGGCGGAAATTTTTGAGGTCGTCGATGCTCACCTTATAGCCGAAAACATGCAGCAGGCTGTACAAAAGCGACGAGCCGTGTCCGGCGGACAAAACAAAGCGGTCGCGGTTGTGCCACTTGGGGTTTTTCGGATTATGACGCATCACGCCGCCCCAAAGTGCCGCCGCCATGGGTGCTGCTCCGAGGGGCAAGCCCGGATGCCCGCTGTTTGCGGCCTGAACCGCTTCCGCGCTCAAAAAGCGCAGGGTGTTTACGGTTGTTTCAGTCAAAAGATTATTCATTTGAACCTCCTCGAGCGTCTGCTTGTTCTTTTGCAATTTGTTCTTTTACCGTTGCGATGTCTTCTTTGCTGCACATGATTGAAATAGCGTCAATAATTTCTTCCTTTGTCTTAGCCTTCATTGCCTGATACAGGGTGGTGCGAAGAATTACTGTCGTTTCCATCATTTAGGAACGCCCTCCCAATCTTTCAGGAATCGCTCGATTCCGCTGTCGGTGAGGGGATGGTTCAGCATTTGCACAAAACACGGATACGGAATTGTCGAAATATGCGCGCCCAAACGAGCCGCATTTACAACGTGTATCGGGTGGCGAATCGACGCGGCGATAATCTCGGTTTCAATGCCGTGTGCGTCGAAAATATCGCAAATTTCTTCGATGAGGTTCATGCCGTCCATGCCGATGTCGTCGAGACGCCCGAGAAACGGGCTTACATAAGTTGCTCCCGCACGTGCCGCAAGCAGTGCCTGCACCGCAGAAAAAACAAGGGTCACGTTCGTTTTGATTCCTTGCGCGGTAAGCTGCTTTGTTGCCTTTAAACCTTCCGCTGTCATGGGAATTTTTATGACGATATTCTTGTGAATTTTTACAAGCTCAAGAGCCTCTTTAACCATGCCGTCGGATTTTGTGTCGATTACCTCCGCGCTGATAGGGCCGTCAACAATGTCGGTGATTTCTTTAACTACTTCTTTGAAATCGCGGCCTTCTTTGGCAATCAGGCTCGGATTTGTAGTTACTCCGCAAATTACGCCCCAATCGTTTATTTCGCGAATGTGCGTAACGTTTGCAGTGTCGATAAACATCTTCATAGAAATTCCTCCGTTTTTTTAATTTTTAATGCACCCCATATTTTAACACAAATGCGCAAAAATTACTACATGCGAATCCATGCTTGAAATAACAGCCTGCCGATGCCTTGTAAACGTCTCGCTCAATGTCTTTTTTTCGGGAAAAGCATCCGAAAAAAAAGACCGGTCGCTCGCCACAAGGCATTTTCGGCGGGCTGTTATTCTGAACTCCGGATTCGCATTACTACAAGAAAATAAATCCGGCCACCGCAATAATAATCAAATGCACCGGATAAAATGCGTAAAAAATCCATTTCGCCTTTTTGCCTCTTTCGTTATTGTAATTTTTGAGCAAAAATGCCGCAAGAACACAGGCAACCGGGAAAAATAACGATGCAATTACGGCATTTGTATTGCCCATCATGGCATAAATCATGTCGCGCTGTTCAACTGCCCACCCTTCCGATTCGAGCAACGGATTTAACGCCATCAACCCCATCAGAGCAAACAACGAAAGCATCAACCACGCAACAGCGGAAACAATTCCGGGTACGAGCCGCCGCGCCGTTTCGTTCTTAATTAAACGATACATCATAACGACCACCGGCCCGAAAAACAGCCAATCGAACAAAACGAGCATCGGTATGCAGATAATCACGAAAATTATCCAGAACAGCCACTTTTTATCAAGCGTGTCGTACAGCTTCAGAACCATCAGGCTCACGGCAATCGCGAACATTATATTGAACCTGAACGTGCCCAAAACAATCATATAAAACGGTATGGATATTGTTCCGAAAAACAAACACCGCAGGATATATTTTTTCAAATCCTTCGTATGCTTGTAACCTTCCACAACAAAAAAGCCCATTATCGGAAAGGCAAATCCCCCGAATCCAATCATCACAATCATCAGCGGCAACGGTAAAATTTCCTGAAAATGATACGCCGCATGAAAAAGCATCATGTCCGTCACGGCAATCCATTTTAACTGATACGCATTTAATTTCGGCATTTTAAGCACCCCTTTTTAATATCGCACGTCAGTCTGATTTTTATCCTATCGGGGGCTTCGCCCCCGAACCCCCACCCGCTTTTTAAAAAAAGCGGGACAAAAATTATCAACGAATCACGCTTTGCGCGATTCGTAACGAGGTCAAAGCCCCTGCGGCTTCGCCAAATCATACTGACGTGCTTGATGTCGGCGCAGCTTTTGACTTTGCCTTATGCGCCGATTATGCCGGAGCGAATTGTTTGCGTACAGTTACATTTGTCACGCGAAAAAAACCTATCGGTAACCAACCGGCTACCAAATAGAGAGTGTTGAAAAATGCCGTGAGCTACGACGAGTTCGCAGAAAACCGGCGGTTTCAGGCCGGTTTTCGAGAACGAGCGTATGCGAACGGACAATTTTTCCACACTCTCTAAATAGGTTTTGAAATTTTATGAAAGAAGTCTGTTTTTAAAACTCCGGCAACACAACGTTTGCAACGTCGTTTGTGACCAGTCCGAGCCATTCGTTTAAAATTTTCTCAACGGACGTTTTAAAATCATGTCGCGCCGCATCGGCGGTTGCGGCAATCGGAATTTCCGCGTAAAAATCCGTGCCGATAAAAACACGCGCGCAGCCGATAATTTCGCCGGCGGCAATCGGAGCGGGCAGCGTTTCCGGAACGTAAACCTCCACATAAACGCTGTCCTTTTCGTGCGCACCCAACGGAATTTTCACGGTTTCTTCGAAAATAAAATCCATCGTCGGCGTACGCGAACGGCTCACGGCGGTCGTTCCCGCCATGGTTTCGCCGTGAACAACCGTCACAAATTCGAAATTATCGAAGCCGAAATTCAAAACGCGCTTAGTGTCAACCCACTTTCGCGCCTTTCCCTGCGCACCCCATCCCGACGCCAAAACCACCGAAATAAGCTGCATATCATCCCGTTTTGCCGCGCCGACAAAACAATGACCCGCCTTGTTCGTGAACCCGGTTTTTACGCCGTTCGCGCCCTCAAACTCCTGCAACAAACGGTTGCGATTGTGAAACGAATACGAACGCCGGTCGCTGTGAAAAAACGTGTGCGGTGTGTTCGTAAGCTCGATAAATCCCGGCACATTCAGCGCGTATCGCGTAATTTGCGCCAAGTCGTACGCCGTGCTGTGATGGTCGCCGGCATCCAAACCGTTCGGCGTTTCGAAAACCGTGTTCAACGCGCCGATTTCCCGCGCTTTTGCCGTCATTTCCGCGCAAAATTCTTCCACGCTTCCGCTTAAATGCTCGGCGATTGCAACGGCGGCGTCGTTCGACGACTCCAACATCAGCGCGAGCATCAAATCCCCGAGCCGCACTTTTTCTCCCGCCGACAGATGCATTTTAACCTTCGGCGCAACGGCCGCCCGCTTGGAAACCGTCACGATTTCATCCTGACGCCCGCTTTCCAGCGCAAGAATCGCCGTCATAATTTTCGTGGTGCTTGCCATCGCAAGCGGCTCGTGCTCATTTTTCCCCCACAAAACGCGCCCCGTTCCCGCCTCGGTTAAAATCGCACCCGTCGCCGCAACGTCCGGCTCTTCGGCATAAACAACCCCGCCGAACATAAAAATAAACCCAACCGCAATCAAAAATTTTTTCATAATATACTCCTTTCTCGGGGCTTCGCCCCGAACCCCACGAACTTTTTAAAAAAAGTTCGACAAAAATTTTTACAAAATCGCGCGAAGCGCGATTTCGATAAAGTTTTGATGAAACTTTTTCAAAAGTTTCCCGGGTGCGGGACGGAGTCCCGCGGTCTTAAAAAAAATTCAAAATTATTTTGTGCTAAATTTTCCTTGAATATGTAGAAAAAAACACGTACAATAGCTTAAACTTGAAACTTTGCGGAGGAACGTGAATGAGCAGAAAGCCTTTACTCTTGGAAAAATGGGACTTTATCGTGCTTTTGGGTGAGTCCGGCGGCGGAAAAGGAACATTGGTGCAAAACATTAAAAGGTACTGGTTGCCGGATTTGTGGTCGGCAAGTATGGGCGACATTTTCAGGACAAAAGCTAAGGATGACCCCGAAATTCGCCAACTTACGGAAAAAGGAATCCTGATTGACGACGAAAAAACATGCGGGATTTTTCGCGAGTTCGCGCTTGCGAACACGCCCGGTTTGATTGACGGATTTCCGCGCAATCGTGCGCAAGCCATTGATTTAATTCGCTTTGCGAAGGAAAACAACTGGCGCATCTTGGTTGTGGACATTAACTGCCGGATTGAAAAAATTATTGAGCGGCTGTTGGCAAGAAAACGTCCCGACGACAATCTGAACATCGTTTACAAGCGTCATACCGCCCACAAAGAGTTGCATCCCGCCGTTATGGAAGAAATCCGCACCCGCCCGGATTTGTTCGACGTGGTTGACCTCGACGGCAATAATCACAACGAAATTGTGTTTACGAGCTTCCTGCACAGTGTTTTGCGCCTCGTAGACATGCTGTACTTCTACGACATGACCGACATCGAAACAACGTTCGCCGTCCACGACGACGAAACAACAATAAATCCCGCAATAAACCGTTGGGTTTGCGGATTCCTGAAGAGCATCCAAAAAAAGCTGAACGAAAAATAGACAACCGGGGGGAAATGTTATGCAAGCATTGGTACCGGCACAAGAAAAACGTATTTCGGTTCGCACAAACTTGCTCGATATAACAGCACAAATCAGCAAGGACGGTTGGAAGTGGGAGGATGTTGCCGTAAAAGATATTTCCGACGGCGGCATCGGCTTTGAGATGCAAACGGAGTACCCGATAGGCGAGCAGCTTGTTCTGGAGGGTAAAGCGTCCGATTTTGCGCGGGGCATGGATATTTCCTGCGATATTCGCGTCGTATTCGCCGGCAAAACCGCCGACGGAAAGTTCGCTTACGGTGCGCGCTTTTTAAACATGTCCAAAGCGCAAACCACCGGCCTGAGCATCTTTATAGAGCTGATGGTTACAAAATATCCGTCGCTTTTATTGCAGTAGGCTTCGGAGGTCTGATGATAGCGGTTGAAAATTTAACAAAAAAATACGGCAAATTTGTTGCCAACGACTCTGTTTCCATGCATCTCGGAACGGGGGAGCTTGGTGTGCTTCTCGGACCTAACGGCGCGGGAAAGTCCACGCTGATTAAGTCGATTTGCGGGCTTTTGCGGTTCAGCGGAAAAATCACGATTGACGGGCATGATAATCGTTCTGTTGAGGCGAAAGCCGTTTTGGGCTATGTGCCGGAAATTGCCGTTCCTTACGCGATGCTTACCGTTGACGAGCATTTGGAATTTATCGCGCGGGCGTATCGCCTGAAAAATTGGCGCGACCGTGCCGATGCGCTTTTGGCGCGTTTCGACCTCGCAGACAAAAAAAATAAGCTCGGCAAGGAGCTTTCGAAGGGCATGAAGCAGAAGGTCAGCCTTTGTTGCGCAATGTTGCCGCAGCCCAAGGCGATTATCTTGGACGAACCCCTTTCCGGACTTGACCCGCACGGTATTCGCGAATTGCAAACGGCAATCGCCGACTTGCAGGCCGACGGCGTGAGCCTTCTCGTAAGTACGCACATGATAGATACCGTCGGCAGTAACTGGGACGTCACCTTTATAATGAAGGGCGGCAAACTTGTGCGCGAATGCCGCCGCGCCGACCGAGCCGAAACTCTTGAAGATATTTATTTCTCGCTGTTTAAGGCGGATGAGCTTAGTGAATAGTTTAACGTATCTGCTTGTTCACACCACGAAAAACCGAATCCTCGATATTATGAAAAGCCCCGGAAAACTGGTTGCCTACGGGTTAGGTATCTTGTTTTTCGGCGGCATTTTTTTCAGCATGATATCGGGCGGTTCGGGCGATAGGTACTACGAATATGATGCCGCTGCGGCCGAACCGAATTTCCTTCTGCTTAAGGGGATTCTTTTCGGCTTTTTTTGCGTGATGTTTTTCCCGACGTGTTTTGCGGGGCTGAAAGGCACGTCGCAGTACGGTATGTCGGACGTAAATTTTTTGTTCGTTTCGCCGATTCGCGCGCGCACGATTTTGCTTTACGGGATTCTTCAGGCACTCAAAACAATTTTTATCGGAAGTTGGTTTGTGCTTTTTCAAATCGGGTGGCTGCGAGGGTTCGGGATTGGCACGGGCGGTGTGGTCTTGCTTTGGCTCGCGTATGTGCTTTTCGCGCTTGCAACGCAAATGCTTCAAATTTTTTTGTACGCCGTAACGAACGGCAATGCCCGCAGGATTTCTTGGGCTAAAACGATTATCGCGGCGGCGTTTGTGCCGATTGTATTTGAATATGTGCGTCAATTGTTTGCTGCGGATTTTAATTTTTGGGCGGCTCTGAATGCCGCGCTTGCTTCGCCGATTGCCGATTTCACGCCGGTTGTGGGATGGGCGGCGGCGGGCACGTTGGCTCTTGTTTCCGGCGAATTTGCCGGCGCGGCAATTTTTCTCGGGCTTGTTGCGGCATTTTTGGTCACGCTTTTCGTGATTATTTACGTGACAGACCCGGATTTTTACGAGCATGTTTCCGGCGCGACGCAAACGCTTTTTGAAACCCAACGCGCCGTTGAAGAGGGCGATTTTCAGGCCGCTGTACCCGGCGCGAAAGAAGCCCGCGTTAAAGGCACGGGGCTTGGCGGCGAAGGCGCGGTCGTTTTTATGTACAAACACGTGCGCGAATCTTTTCGCGCGAAACGCCTCGGGCTGTGGGGCATTGCGTCGGTGCTGTATGTTATTGCGGCGGGAATTTTGGCGTATTTCACCGGCAGCGGAGATTCGGCGGTTGTTTCCATTTTAAGCACGATTATCATCATCTACTTTTTCAGCTCCGGCATGGAGCGCGGGACGCTTGAAGTTTACAGCCATTACATTTTTATGATTCCCGAAAATCCGCTCAAAAAATGGATTTGCGCGAACATGGAGTCAACGATTAAAGTTGCGGTTGAGTCTGTTTTTATTTTCGGCGTTGCGGCAATTATTGCGCGTGACGCGCCGCATAATTTTGCCGTTGCCGCCGTAACCTACATCACGTTTGCGTTTTATTGCCACGGCTCATCGCTTGCGTTCATGCGCATTACGGGCATTGCGTCGCGCAGTACGTTGCTGTCGGTTTTGATGCTTTTTTTGTACATTGTGCCGCTGTTGCCCGGAATATTTTTTGCGGTTTTGGCGGCTGTTTTCGCGCCGGACGCGCTTTCGCTTACGGCGTTTCTGGCGGTTTTCACGCTGTGGCAAACGCTTGCCGGGCTTGCGTGTTTTATTTTTTCGAAAAACATGCTTCACAATTGCGATATTATTTCGCTTGATGCATTGGGGCTTTATAAAAATTTATAGGGGGCGTTTTTATGAAACGGGTCGCGCTTACGTTTGACGACGGGCCGGACGGAGAGTTCACGCCGAGAATTTTAAACACGCTTGCGGCGCATAATGCGCGGGCAAGTTTTTTTGTTCTCGGGAAAAAAATTGCGGGGCAGGAAGAAATTTTGCGCCGCGCACATGCAGAGGGCAGTGAAATTATCAGCCATTCGTGGAGTCATTGCAAAGACCCGAAACTCGGCGAGCTTGACCCCGGCGAAATCAAAAAAGAATTGCTCGACACGGAAGCGGCAATTCGGGCGGTTATCGACGCGCCCGCAACAAGCCCGAAATTATTTCGGCCGCCGTACGGAGCGGTGACGGACAGGCTGCGGGACGTTTCGCGCGAGGTCGGTTGCGCGCTTGTAAACTGGTCGATTGACCCGTTTGACTGGGAATGCCGCGACGCCGACACGGTTTTCGAGCGCGTTATGTCGAACCTTCACGACGGCGCGATTATCCTTTGCCACGACGCTTACGATTCAACAGCGGCGGCGATTGAGCGTCTTGTTCCCGCGATTTTGCAAAAAGGGTATCAATTTGTTACCGTGAGCGAAATTTTGCAGGGCACGGAGGTGTTGGCCGGCGAGGTTTACAACGAATGCATTTGAGAAGTCCGCTCAGGCGTTCATAAGGGGGGGGGATGCACATGGATTTTTCAAGTTCAGCATTATCACCACTTGCTGACCCTGTTATCGGCGCAATATTTGCTAATGCGGAAGTTGCCGGGCTTGCAAGTGAAAGCATTATTCGGGCAATACTTAAATCAGAAAACGAACCTATGATTGTGGGAAAAATTATCAGCGTTACGCCGCAACGAACCCATTCGTCGCCTGCTCTCCGAGGTTGCAGGGTTGATATTGATACACAAACCGATGACAACGAATTTATTCGATATGAAGTTCAAATTGCCCCTGAGATGCATATAATGGTGCGCGACCTCTTTTCTGCGGCGCATCTGCTTACCGAAAAATCATCCAAGGGCGATACTTCCGCGCAGATGGCGGCAAAAATGCCGAGGGTAATTTATATAAATCTGCTTGGTTATGTGTTGCGCGGACTTAACACGGATGCGGTTCAGCCATTCAAGATTATGTACACAAAGCCGCCGCAGGAAATCGCAATTCCGAATTTCGGCGGTTATAACATCCAACTGCCGAGGATTTTAGAGATGCCCGCAAACTTCGACGATGCTTTGTATTGTTGGTGCTACACTCTATACACTGCTCATCTTGAGAAAAAAACCGTTCGGGAGGTGGTTACGATGACACCGGAGTTACAGGCGTTTGCCGAAAAAGATGCAGGGTTTCGCCAATTTTACGAAAGATATGAAACTGTTTCTGCAAATCCGGAAACACGCAGAGAATATGTCGCGTGGTTTAATGAAGCACTACGCTTGGAAGGTATGCTTGACTGGGCGCGGCAAGAGGGCAGAGATGAAGTCGAGTCCAAACTGGCGGACGCCGAGCAGAAGTTAGAAAAATCAGAACGGAAGCAAAAAGAGGCAATGTTATCTGCTGCACGAATTATGAAAAGCAGGGGCGTTCCGCGCGATATTATTTCGGAAGCATTTCCGGCATTGGGAAACGAAATCGAAGCATTGTAAAACTTGCACAAAAAGGCAATCGCGTATTACCGCGCATTGCCTTTTTTATTACATATAATGCAAATCAAGCGTTCAGAATAACAGCTCGCCGAAAATGCCGTGTGGCGAGCAATTCGCGCTTACAGTTAAACAAGGCAAAACCGGCCGTGTCTAACCCCGCGAGACCTGATTTTAATTGCAATCGTGCAGGTTAAAAGAGACAGTCCCTTCAGCAACGTTGCATTCTGCTTTGAATTTAAGCGGAATGCTGAGATTTATCTTTTGAATGACGTTAAATTTGTCGCATCCCGGATTTTCCGGGCACCGGATTTTTTCGATTGTATGTCCCATGCACTTAAATTGAGCTTCGCAAACTTCAGAGTGAGCGCATACGGAAACGGGTACTTTTACGGCAATATCCTCGCAAATTTCTACGGGGCAGCCTTCAAAAGTAAATTTTTTGTGCTTTTCGCACTTGTTTTCATGTGTCATTTTTTGTAACTCCGGTCAGTGGTGTGTCCCAAATTTTGGACATACTGCATCTTATGCCGGAGTTGAAAAATGGTGAACATTATATTTCCTGCCGCGAATTCACATCCGGAAGAAAATTCAATCAGTCGGCAGTCGGCGGCGTCTCAAATTCTTTCCCGGTAACGATATAATGAACGGACACGCCGAAAATTTCATGCAGTCGCAGGTAGTTGTATGCTGTAATTTCACGGCCTCCGAATTCAATCATCCTCAAAGAACCCGCGCGTATACTCATTTGCTCTGCGAGAGCTTTCACCGACATGTTGTTCGCTTTGCGCAATGCTTTTACGCGGTCGCCTGTTTCGTAGCTCAGTAATATTGTATCTATCAGTGCACGTGCTTTTGCCGAGAGTATAGCTCCCGCGCGTATAAACGGATAATTTTCCATGTTTTCCATGGTGAAATCGCTCCTTTAGCGAATCAATTTGATTCATTATTAAAAAAAGTGCGCGGAGGCGGGTGTGGACTTTCCCGCCGTCCGCGAAAACAAAAAAGCCCGCAGGGACGGCAAAAAATCTGCCATCACCTGCGAGCTTGATATGTAAGGTTCAACATATACAAACCGAGACATGCCCCTATCACGGAAACAAAGTAACACAAAGCTCTGCATGAAAAAATCGAAAACCGGTGCGTCGCGAAACGAAACTCTGCACAACCGGGGTGGGTATGTGCCGGAGCCCGCAAGCCAAGCGTTCGAAAAGACGCCCGCAAAAGTTCACAAAGGTTCAATTGAACAAACCGGTGAGCCGTGTTAAACTATGCTTGCCATAATGGAGGTTTTGCCTTGTGCGCAGGTGATGTAGGAAATCCCCTGTGTTCGCTGCTTGGGTGTTGTCAGCACCCGTACAGCCGTTATGGTTTTTTGTTTCGTGCGTATTTTAACACAATATTCCGGAAACTGCAAATATTTGCGACAGCGGGCTATAATGCCATTACTTCTTCCAACGATAAGCCCGTGACTTCTGAAATAGAGTCAAGGGGAATGCTTATTAACTTCATTTTTTTCGCGACTTCTCGCTTTGCCCCTAAAATTGCGCTCTCCCTCTCGGAGCGTTGGTCGAGTTCGTATATCAATTGTGAGAACTCCAACGCGCGTTCCCTTTCTTCTTTACTGACGGTCATTAAAATTTGAGTAGCCATATTTACGCCCTCTTCCTTTTCTATTATTTTGTTCAGCATTTCCCTTTTTGATTTATCGGCGGCATATTTGAAAAACAGAAGCCAACATTCGATGTCCGTTAATTCCGCCACCGGTTTTTTCAGCAATTTTTCGATTTTTGAGAGTTCCAGGAATATGATGATT
>Ga0123355_10002077_pt1 | contig 28265 bp, 22 predicted proteins | sample TergutEmb28metaG_3_FD_89872 | JGI IMG/M metagenome (GOLD analysis project Ga0123355, IMG submission 89872) | Embiratermes neotenicus P1 segment gut microbial communities from Petit-Saut dam, French Guiana - Emb289 P1 | ecosystem: Host-associated > Arthropoda: Insects > Digestive system > Gut ... | reverse complement strand
TTTGTTTCGATTATAGGTGCTTCTTTTTTCGTTTTCGTCATAAATTATTAAATCCTTTCACGCATAATATAAAATTTGTTCGCTACTTGTTAATGTACCAAATGTACAGCATTATGCGTATTCTGCACATTCTAAAAACTTATCAATCTCGCTACTTATAATTTTGCGGTAATCACCTTGCCATTTCACAAAATCGCAAGGTGAATTACCATCGTAAAATTCTCTCGTCCATCGCCCTGTGGCGTACTATCTACTAATGCTATTAGCTGACTCCGGCAATTTCACCGCTAACGAATTTATCATCCAATAGCTTCCTCAATCGCATCTGCCGCACCCTTGACCCCGCTACAGCGACTAAAGGCATTAGAAAGAGATTGAGCGGAGTTTTTGTATTTCTCGTCATCCAATATAGTATCAACAGCCGTTCGGATGGACACCGCCGAATTATTTTCAAGAGGGATTCCGGCATCCATTTTGTTTGTATGTACAGCTACACCAGATTGCTCTGGCATTTGGGGGAAGAGAACCATTGGCACACCAAAGTATAGTGCCTCGTTTACGCTATTCATACCGCAATGCGTCAAAAAAACATCTGCAACCGCAAGAACAGCCATCTGGTCTACGCTCTGGGCTATTGTAATATTATCCGGTATATCCGTGAGAAAGTTGCTACCTAATTGCTCTCCGACAGAAATGATGGCGCTGTATTTTCCATCTTCAAATGCAGAAATGCAATTTTTATAGAAGTTAAGGTTAGAATTATTTATGGTTCCAAGTGATATATAGACCAGCTTTTCCTTTGGTTTCTCCATTGCTTTTTCGATTGGGCGTATGCTTGCGCCCACAAAAGAATATTTATCAGAAAAAGTATCGACGCACGGTTGAAATTCAGGCGCAGTATATACTATGGTGTTCGTGTCATTATCATTTGTAATAATGGAAAATACATTCTTTATGTTGTACCCCTTGGTGCGCAAGCGGTTAAGGTCTTTGTTGATTTTTGGCATAGAGAATAGCAACCGGATAAGACTTCCGCTACTTTGTTTTATGATTTTGGACGAATAGCGGTTAAATGCAAATGTTGTTGTAGATGATACAAAAGGAATCCCAAGTTTTAGCGCTATCAATTTCCCCCAAAATGCCATCGAATCAGAAACAATAACATCTGGCTTTAGGGTAGACATATCCTGTATGATTGCATCATCAAGCGCAAGTGTCGTGTCAACAATTAGCTTTGTTGAAAATGCTAAATCTTTTCCAATGCGCAACCTGTCGTTTTCGCTAAGTCTGGTCTGCAAATCATATTCGTCACAGGAAATGAAATGTGCGCCGCTTGATTCAATTTTTTCACGCAACAAACAATACGAGTAATACCATACCTCGTGTCCTCTTGAAATAAGCTCCTTGACAACACCGAGAGTTGGATTCGTATGACCATGAGCGGGAATATTGAAAAAAACTATTTTGCTCATTTTGGATTCCCCATTATTCAAGTAGATTCCGCAAGTATAAACTATGTTAACCTTTTACGTACTTGCCGCAACGGTAAAGCGGTGTTCTGTTATGCTTAACAGCAATGCTTTTGCCGTTACTAGCAACATTGTCCGGTTCTAAACATTTCCATCATTTCTGACGTAAGAGCAACGTCGCTTTCTGCCGGAGGGATATCTCCGCGCGCAAGCCATATCGCCTCCGCCAGTTCATTTTCATCAAAAGTTATCTGCGGGTCGCCATCAAGCTCACAGTAATACCCCGCAAGGAGTGTCGAAGTAAATCCCCAGGGCTGGCTTTTGTAATACCTGACATTCTTCACCCGAACTCCCGTTTCCTCATAAACTTCACGCCGCACCGCATCTTCAAACGCCTCTCCTACCTCGACAAAGCCCGCCACAAGAGCATATCTGCGATATGGACGATTCTTATATCGCGTCACAAGCAGATTGTCTCCATCTGTAACCGCAACGATAACAACCGGCGATATCTTCGGATACTCAACAAGACCGCATTTCGGACATACGCAGGAGCGCTCTTTTTCTCCATGAACAGTTGCGTGACCACAACTACCGCAGAATCTACGCGATATATACCATTGATATAGCTCCCGCGCAGTAGTCGCCGCAAATACTTGATGGCGAGGCTCGGCACTCGTCACAAAAATTCCCCATTCTTTGCTCTGATACTCTTGCGGAGGTAAAATCTTGCTACACACGTCCGGCATAAAGTATCGCTCCGTGTCAATCGAAAACAAATAGCGCAGATCGTGGCTGTCTATATCCGAAAAATCACAAACTTGGGGAAATAAAAGCTTATTTTCTTCTTGGCGACAATAAACATTGTCATTGTCAAAAATGAACACTGTGTCAGAAGGATTTGGTGTATATTCCTTGTATTCTACATTGTATTCTTTCGGGAAAATTTCGTGTAACACAAATAAAAATCTCCTCTATAAGATTTGGGTGTTTTGCTTTTTGCATTATACTTTATTGTTACAGGAGTTACAAGCGCAATAAGGCGAAAGCGTTAGCCTAAATTAAATTGTGTTACTAGTCACGGTGTATCTAAAAAACACAGGTTGGTTACAGCCAAGGCACGTCTACTGCGTAGAAAAGTTGTAAGAGCTCTAGGCGTGGTGTGCTGGTAACTGTACCCATTGCGAGTTTTTAAGATACCCCGTGACCAGTAATTAAATCGCATCTATGAGACCGGGCAAAAGTATGATAGAATCTAACGTACAAATCGGACGAGGAGTATTAATTCATGGAAACTGTTGCACCGGGTAGGATATTTTTAATTATAACAGGGATATTGTTTAGTGTTCTTGGAATAGTGAATCTTTTGGCATCAGGCATGGGGCTCGCCGCTGATTACTATTGGGACGACAGCGTTACCGCAACAATACCGTGGAATATTTATTACACAGTCACGCTCGTGGGGGCTTTGTTTCATATACCTATTGGAGTTATAGGGATAGCTTACAGCTCAAATTTGAAAAAGTCGCCCATATTACGGACGCTTGGTGTGGTGTGTATTGGTTATGGGATTTTAGATGTTTTTCTTATTTTATTTGTATTTTCGGGTGTGTTCAGCGTGCTTACTTTGGTTGGGTTAGCTATACCGATACTTTATTTAGTTGGAGCTCAAAAGAATGTTGTTGCTTACGGTGGGTAGGGCTTAGCTATTTAAAATCAGCGCCCAGTCAAAGTTCTTGACAAGCAGGCTTTTTAGATGTATAGTTTATTAAATCACGATTTATAAAATCACGATTTAATAATCCTGCATTTTGAAAGGTTGTGCTTATATGTTTATAGGCCGCAAGCAAGAACTCACATTTCTTGAAAACAGATATACTTCCCCCGGCGGACAACTAGTCGTCCTCTATGGTCGCCGACGGATAGGAAAAACAGAGTTGCTACGTCACTTTTGTGCCGATAAACCCCATGTATTTTACTCTTGCCGTGAAATCTCAGACCAAAATCAGCTCGCAGATTATTCCGAGCGCATACTGAGCGTGGGAATCCCTGCGGCACAATATTTAGACGTTTTCCCCGATTGGGAGAAAGCGCTTTCGGCCGTTCTTGAGCTCCCTGCCCATGATGGAAAGAAGCTGTTGATAATAGATGAATTCCCATACATGTGCAAAGGGAACGCTTCTATCCCTTCAATCTTGCAAATTCTTTGGGACGAAAAACTCAAAGACCAAAACGTTATGATTATCCTCTGTGGCAGTGCGATGAGTTTCATCGAAAATAAACTTTTGGCTGAAAAAAATCCGCTCTACGGGCGGGCGACCGGCGTTTACAAGATGAAAGAACTGCCCTTTGATGATGCAATCAGATTTTTCCCGAATTACTCCGACGAGGATAAAATGCTCGCTTATGCAGTTTTGGGCGGTATTCCCCATTATTTACGACAATTTGAACCCGATTTGCCTTTGAGCGAAAATATCATTAAGCATGTTCTGACAAAAGGGTGTACTTTGTACAGCGAGGTTGAATTTCTTACTCGGCAAGAGTTGCGAGAGCCTGCTTTCTATAATACTATTGTTGAAGCTGTGGCGCTTGGCAACACAAAGCTTAATGACATCTATACAAAGACAGGGCTGGACAAAGTAAAGATTAGTGTCTACTTGCGAAACTTAACAGAGCTTGAGATATTGGAGCGGGAACTTCCCATAACATCTAGTACGAAAGAACTCGCCGTCTCAACACGGGGGCTGTACCGAATCACAGACAACTTCTTCCGCTTTTGGTTTCATTTTGCTTTTCCGTACATATCTGATTTAGAAACCGGAGATGCACAAGGGGTCTACGAGCACGTTGTGTTCCCGCAACTTAACATGTTCACATCTACTATTTTTGAAACAGTGTGCCGAGAATATCTTCGCAAATTAAACCGACAAAATGCACTCGGTTTTCGAGTGGCAAAGTTGGGCAGATGGTGGGGGAAACTAGGTGGTGCACAAGCAGAAATCGATGTCGTAGCAATAGATGCTGCGTCCACGCAATATATCTTAGGCGAATGCAAATTCAGAAATGCCTTGATGAGTTCAGACGCTCTTGAAAAGCTACGAGCAAATGCAAGCGTTGCAAAAAAAGGTGCTAAAATTCAATATGCGTTATTTTCAAAGGCGGGCTTTTCGGAAAGTTTAATTGCCGAAGCTACGCAAGATGATAGCCTTTTGCTTTTTTCTCTTTCGGATATAATGGGTTCGTAAAATTGATATGGTGTTTTAAGCTGAGGAGAGTCGAACCCATCGCTTGTCGTATCCCTTTTCGGCTTAAGTAAAGTTCCAATATTGCCGTTTACCGTTGGTATCAACCTTATTATGTGGGTCAATATATTGAATTGCATTTTTAGGACAGCAATTATAACACGCAAGGCACATTTGACAGTTTATGTGTTTCCACTCAACATTTGAATTGATTTCAATATTACCGGTAGGACAGGCACGTTCACACCTTGTGCATTTGTTGCAAAGATTTTCGTCTACTTTAAAACAAGTATCTTGGTTATACACTTGCAAAAAATGCCTGTAACCGTAAGTAGGCATCTTAAATGTGAGAGCAGGAAAAGGCGGATAATCTAAAATTGAAAATATGCGAGACTGCTTTCTCGCTTTTATGTCAGCAAGGAACGTCAGAAGTTTTTCTCCCACCTTTTGATTTCGTTGCTGTTTCACTTTTTCTTTTGAGCCATTGAAAAAATGAAAAGGATAATTATTCCCCATTGTCACATAGCGAAAAAACTGATATGTTCTTCCGCTTGCGTTAAAGACTGCATCAAGCTGTCTTTTGGCACCGCCTGCCATTGGTTCGCCCCTTGTCACTATGACGAAAACATATGTGCTTTCAGGAATTTTTAAATTTTGCAAAAATTCTTCTACAATAATCGGAATGCCAAAGTAATAGAGGGGGAACACAATCCCTATTGTGTTGCTTGCACTCCCAGGGTTTGGGCTTTGTTCTTTTGCTATATTGATTAGCTTGGAATCTTCTAAGCCTTCGCACGCCTTTTTGGCTATATTATAAGAGTTTCCTGTACCGCTAAAATAATATATGGTTGTGCTCATACCTTGATACCTCCGTCATCTTCTTGCTGCGGTGTGCACGTTATATTTTCATCTCGTTATCAGACAAGTTTTTACTACGCCATTTACTACGCCATTTACTACGCCATTTGTTGGCGTAGTATTTCTACCAATCTCATATTAGTAATTGTTCTCAAGCGACACGATTATCCGAAATTCATCGCCATCAAAATATCACATTTCCACTAAAATTTCCACACAAATCTTGCCACATAAACCCTCGGCATGGTATGCTAATCCCCATAAACGGTAGCACACCAAAACAAAGGAGCTAATAACCATGTACTATACAAATATGTTCAATCCCACACCGGGCAAGAATTTTCTGCTTGTAACAGGCATTTTATACATACTTTTCGCTGCAATGAATCTCATTTCATCAGTTATGGGGCTGTCTGCTGCCGAATATTGGGATACGGCTCTGCCGACAATGAATAATATGCCGTGGAGTGTATATTACACAGTCTTTATCCTAAGTGCACTATTTCAGCTTTTCATTGGAATTATGGGTATATCAAACTATACACGCCCGGATAGAGCACATATATTAAGATGGCTCGGTGTTATCGGTATTTTTAACGTAATTATAAGAGTTATGTTTGCTTCTGCTGTGTTTGCAGGTGGAATCGTTAGCGGATTTGCACTCACTTACTTGGCGGGGATTACTTTGCCCATACTTTACATAAGTGGTGCACATAAAAACCTGATTGCACACAGGTTGATGACCTCACAGTCGATGTCCTCATACATGTAGAAAACAACAAGTGCATCAAGCGATAGAGCACAGAGCGCATCAGACCATGTACGCAGATAACAGCTTACATATCAATAATCATAAATACCATCAGGAGGCGCAATACATGTTTAAAGGATTTTCGCAGCAAACGATTGACTTCATGTGGAATCTTCGTTTTAATAACAATAAAGAATGGTTTGACGAGCACAAAGACGAATTTATACGTGATTTCCAAACGCCGATGAAAGCATTGGGCAAGGAAGTCTACGAGCAAATTTCGTCAGATTTTAAAGACCACGGCTTCATTCACAAGGTTTCAAGAATCTACAAGGATGCACGGCGAGTCCGAGACGGTGAGCCTTACAGATCAAACATGTGGTTTTCGGTTGAGCGCCCGAGCGAGGAGTGGACTTCGACGCCTGTTTTTTGGTTTGAACTTGCACCTGAGAATTGGAGTTATGGATTGGGTTACTACAGTGCAAAGGCAGCAACAATGGCTAAGCTTCGTGCCCGCATAGACAAAAATCCTAAGGCTTTCGAGAAATTGATTGCTCCATACACTTCGCAAGACGAGTTTGAATTGAGCGGAGAGGAATATAAGAGAAAAAAAGAAGCACCTACAGTGCAGACAGCAGAGTGGTATAATAAGAAGTCTATATCTTTGATACATAATCAGCCTATTGGCGAGGAATTATTTTCGTCTGATTTAAAAGACCGTATTGTTGCGGGGTACACCTTTTTGATGCCGCTCTACGATTATTTTATCACGCTGGATTCAGACCCTATGCCCAAATAAGTATTTGCAACGAGAATCTAAGGCACACATCGTCTAATAAAAATATAAGGAGTTTAGAATAATGATTATTGCACCGGGTAAGACACTTCTGCTTGTAACAGGGATATTCTATATCGTTATAGGCGGTATGGCAATCCTCTCATCAGCCGTAAATATTGCAATTGCCAACTATTGGAATACAACCATGCCCTTGCCAACCGGCATGTCGTGGAGCGTCTACTACGCAGTTACGCTCCTAGGGGCTTTGTTTACACTTTTCGTCGGAATTATGGGCGCGGCAAATAATAAACGTCTGGAAAAAGCCTCGACATTAAAGGTGCTCGGCATCATCGCTATTTGCTATGTTGTTTTAAGCTCTATCTTTGCATCTTTTATGCTTTTTATACTTACAAGCTTCCTCTCTGACATATTCGGTCACTTTTCCAATTTCCTTTATGCTTTTATCGGCATTGTGGCAATATTTAGTTTGGGGATAGGACTAATCCTTCCCATATTGTACACAATCGGCGCACAAAGAAATCTTAAGGCATACAGAGCGATGCAAGCCCATCATTTTCAATAAAGAGTGTTAAATACTGCGCTTTAAAAAATGCAGGTGTTTGGGATTTCCGAACATCTGCATCTTTTTTTGACAATCTAAGCCAAATTGCAGTATAATGACAGCAAAATATAAACCATCAGAAAAGTGAGACAAAATGGCATTTGTGCATCTGCACGTACATAGCGAATATAGTCTGCTCGACGGTGCTTGCCGCATAAAAGATTTAGTAGCAAAGGCCAAAGAATTGGGTCAGACTAGCGTTGCGATTACAGACCACGGCGTTATGTACGGCGCTGTTAATTTCTATAAAGAGGCGAAAAGTGCAGGCGTCAAGCCCATAATCGGCTGCGAGGTCTATATCGCCATGCGCACAAGGTTTGACAAGGACTACGAGTTTGATTCGGAACGTCACCATCTTGTCCTTCTATGCAAGAATGACACAGGATACAAGAACCTCTGCCATATAGTCAGCACGGCATTCACCGAAGGATTTTACACAAAACCCAGAGCAGATCTGGCTCTGCTACGAGAGCACAGCGAGGGTCTTATTGCCCTTTCGGGCTGTATCTCAGGTGAAATCCCGAAGTTGATTTTAGCCGGAAGATACAATGATGCGAAGGCAAAAGCACTTGAAATGCTGGAGATATTCGGCGAGGGAAATTTCTACCTCGAAATGCAAGATCATGGTCTTGAAGGACAGCCTGAAATAAACGACGGGCTGAGGCGCATCAGCTACGACACCGACATTCCGCTTGTTGTGACAAATGATGCGCACTATATAAATCAAGATGGTGCGGAAATTCAAGATGTCCTAATGTGTATACAGACAGTAACAACGGTAAATGATCCGAACAGAATGCGCTTTGAATCTAAAGAGCTATATCTAAAGACTGAGACTGAGATGCGAGAGCTTTTTCCCGATGACTCGGATGCCATTGAAGTGACGGAAAAAATCGCAGACATGTGTAATCTGGACTTCGTCTTCGGAGAGCATCACCTACCTGAATTTATACTTCCCGAGGGTGAGGATAGTCCGGAAGATTACCTTAGAAAGCTCTGCATGGACGGCTTCAATCGGCTATATGACCCGAACGATAAAGACGTAGCGCAGCGCCTTGACTACGAGCTTACGATGATAGCCGAAATGGGATTTACCGACTATTTTCTCATAGTCGCCGACTTTATAGCATATGCCAAGAGCAGAAACATCTCTGTCGGACCGGGGCGAGGTTCGGCAGCAGGAAGTGTCGCATCATATTGCTTGGGAATCACGACGGTTGATCCAATAAAATATAATTTATATTTCGAGCGATTTCTAAACCCGGAACGCATAAGTATGCCCGATATAGATATCGACTTTTGCGAGCGACGACGAGGCGAAGTAATTGAATATGTAAAGCAAAAATACGGGGCTGACAGGGTTGCGCAGATAGTGACATTTAACTCGCTCAAGGCGAAAAATGCCATTCGAAGTGTTTCAAAAGCACTTGCACTGACATTTGCCGAAGAAAATGAGCTGGCTAATGAGATCCCGAATGTGCTAAACATAACAATCGAGGATGCTCTCAAGACTTCGAGTCGCCTTCGCTCAATGTATGATTCGGATACGAGGATAAAGCGAGTAATAGACACCGCTCTTGCCATAGAGGATATGCCGAAGGACTCGGGCACACATGCGGCGGGGGTCGTCGTAACGAAGAACCCAGTGAGAGAGTATGTTCCGCTCACACTGTCGAAAAAAGATGAATCCATTGCAACGCAATACTCCATGAACACCCTTGAGGAGCTGGGACTGCTTAAAATGGACTTCTTGGGACTAAGAAACCTGACCGTCATCGAAGATGCGGTAGATGATATCCGAAAGCTCGTTCCCGACTTTTCGATAGACAACATCCCCGAAGATGATGCGAAGACCTTTGCAATGCTCGCAGCGGGCAAGACATCAGGTGTGTTTCAACTTGAATCACAAGGAATGACAGGCGTATGTGTCGGGCTTGGTCCGAAAAGCATAGAAGATATCACAGCGATAATAGCCTTGTACCGACCCGGACCGATGGAGTCGATTCCGAGATTCCTTGATTGTAGTAGAAATCCGAATAAGATAACATATAAACACCCAATTCTTGAGCCTATCTTGACCGTTACATATGGGTGCATTGTGTATCAAGAGCAGGTAATAGAGATTTTTCGCAAAATGGGCGGATTTTCACTCGGTCAAGCTGACATGATTCGCCGGGCGATGTCAAAAAAGAAACTATCCGAGATTGAGCGTGAGAAGAAAGCATTCATTGAGGGTGATGCAGAGCGGGGAATATGCGGAGCTCTTGCAAATGGCGTGTCGAATGCGGTAGCTTCAAGCATTTACGATGAAATATTTGCATTTGCCAATTATGCATTTAACAAGTCTCATGCGGTGGCTTATGCGATGATTTCTTACCAGACAGCCTACCTGAAGTGCCATTTTCCTCGCCAATATATGGCTGCACTTCTAAGCTCTGTTCTTGGGATACTATCAACGGTTGCGGAATACACGGAATCTTGTCGTGAGATGGGTATACAGCTCTTACCGCCTGATATCAATGAGTCGGGAGCCATGTTTACTGTGGCGGGCAATGACCTGAGATATGGGCTTGTGGCGGTTAAGAATATAGGGCGAGGCTTTATAAGTGAAGTGGTGGCGGAGCGTGAAAAGAATGGTCCGTTTACTGACTTTGAAGAATTTTGCAGGCGCATGTATGGCGGAGAGCTGAATCGCCGGGCAATTGAGAGCCTCATAAAGTGCGGTTGCTTCGATAGGTTTGGTGCGAATCGCCGTCAATTAATGGCGGTATGTCAGATGGTGCTCGACAGCATAGCTGACCAAAGTCGCAAGAATATAGAAGGGCAGATTGACCTGTTCGGACTTTCGGGCGAAGCTCAGGAAAATAGTCTCGGCGGGCTTGAGCTTCCGGATATCCCGGAGTATTCGAAACGTGAACTTATGCTCATGGAGCGGGAAGTAACGGGGATATACCTATCGGGGCATCCGATGGACGAGTTTAAGGATATCGCAATAAGATCCGGGGCTGTCAGACTCGGAGATATTATAGCTGACAGCTCTCGTGAAGAAGGTAATATGCGCTTTCAAGACAATCAAAAGATGTTTGTAGCCGGGGTCATACAGACCGTCAAAACAAGAGTGACTCGCAACAATACTATGATGTCTTATCTTGAAATCGATGACGGATCAGGAAGCTTGGAGCTGCTTGCATTCCAGCGAGTCATAGATGAAGCCGGAGAATATATGCTGGCGAATACTCCGATAATTGCAAGTGGTAGGATATCTTTCCGAGATGATCGTGACCCGCAATTTGTGATAGAAATACTAAAGCCTATAACTAAGGACTTTCAAACACTGGACATCATAGGGAAAAAGCCACCGCCTAAGAGCCCGGTGCAAAGCTCCGGGCTTGAAGATAATGTAACTGACAATAGCGAGCAGATTGCGATGACACAGGACTATGCTCGTAATCAAATGCTTTATATCAAGCTGCCTTCAGAAGATAGCAAAGAATATAAGCGCCTGAAACTTGTACATGCGATGTTTCCGGGCAGACAAGATATGGTTATTTACTTTGACGACACGAAGAAAAAGCTTGGTGCAAAGTGTGTCATGCACGAAGCTTTTATAAAAGAGCTTACGGAAATGCTTGGGGCTGAAAATGTCGTTGTGAAGTAGTTAGGGTGAGGGGATTCGGATCCCCTCACCCTAAGCTGATGGGAGTTCGACTCCCCCTCAGCTTAACTTTTTAATACAAATTTGATACACTAATACGATATATTTCTATGAAGGTACGCTATTTCCGGCGTGCCACTTGCAGATTAACCGATTTTAGGAGAACTCAGTATGTCTAAGGGATATCCGGGATTGACATTTTTGCTGTGTATAATTTTGTTTGCTTCAATAGTTGCAACGAGCACTGTTGGGATTATACGGCATGTTATAAGCGAGCAGGCTATAGCTGATATGGTGACCGAAATTGACGTGGGAGTGTTGGTTGAAGAACTGGAAATACACGAGATGATCGTCGAGCTGGTCGATGAGGAAATTGTCGAAGCATTGGGCGTGACTCCTGAGACGATAATAGAGTTTCTTGACAGAGATATCGTCAGGGACTTCGTTGCTGAGAGCACTTATGACCTGATAGATGCGATTATTCGTGGGCAAACGACAATTACTATTTCTCAAGATGAAATTTTAGGGCTAATAAGAGAATATGCGCCTTTTGTTGAAGAAGAATTTGGCGTGGTGATAGAGGATCGGATATTTGAGGAAATTGAGGAATTTCTAGAGCGAAATGAGGTACCTGAGAGCATCACGATAGAAGTTCCCCCGCTTGAGGAAATAGAGCCACAATTGGGAGTCTATCTTGATACTTTAAGGTGGGTGTTAGCACCGAGTACAATCATCACTTTAGCAGTAACCAGCTTTGCTTTGCTCATCGGCATAGTCCTCTTAAATATTCGCAGAATACGAATTGCATTGCTGGGTACAGGGATAACTGTGGCTTTCGTAGGCGTGTTGTTCTTGATTGCCGGGCTTTCTGTTGTCACCCTGATTTCGATATTTGTAGATAATGCTATGCACCGTGAGTTAATTCTAGGTCTTGTTTCGCAAGTCAGAACAGCTGCCCTCACTGTTGGTGTAGGGCAGCTTGTGGCAGGTTTTGTGCTTATGGTGTGTTATGGAGCAGCACCACGGTCTTAAGCTGACACCTTTGTTATAGCATCCCTTCAGGCGGTTGCCCTTTGTGTTCGTTGTATATATATTTTATCAATAATTCATTTAAAATCTCGGGCTGAATAGGTTTAGACATAAAGCCATCAAATCCATGACTTATAAATTCCTCCGCCTGACCTATTATTGCATTAGCAGTAAAAGCGACAATCGTGCCTGCGTAGCCCATGTCACGCAAGGCATAAAGTGTCTCTATGCCTGTCATTTCAGGCATCATATAATCCATAAGCACGATATCATATGTCTTGCCTTGTGATATTTTATCTATAGCTTCCCGCCCGCTAGTGCATAGCTCTATTTCTAAATCATAAAATTCCAACATACGTTGTGCTATCTCTAGATTAATCTGCACATCATCTACCACCAGCACTCGTCCGTAGGGCATGGATATCGGCGCAAAATCAAATCGCTTTGCAACGGCACCTATGTTCGCTTCGAAGCGCTCTAGGCGCATGGCGTTTTCTTCTCCCAGAGTTTCATTGCTGACTATCTTTTGGGGTATATATACTGTTATAGTAGTTCCTACATCAACTTCGCTCTCTATTTTCAGCTCCGCACCCATCATTTCTACCAAATTGTATACGATGGACATGCCAAGCCCGGTTCCTGAAATAAAGCGGTTTTGCTGTTCATGAAAACGTTTGTATTCCTCCCTCAGCGCACTGAGCCGTTCAGGCGGTATACCGTAGCCTGTGTCGCTCACTGACATCACCAGCATTACTGTCTCCGAATCTATCTTTTCGCATTTTGCGACAATTTCTACAGAACCTGACTCTGTATACTTAAAGGCATTAGACAATAGGTTGCTCATAATCTGCACTATGCGCACCTGATCGCCCATAAGAGCCGCCGGCAGCCTTTCATCTACATGTAACTGGAAGTCTATTTGCGTGGCTTCAAGGTAAGAAAGATGCAGATTCATAACTTCGCTGAGCATACTTGCGACCCCGTATTCTTCGTTGCGCAAGGCGATCTTGCCTGCTTCTATCTTAGAAAGGTCTAGCAGGTCATCAATAATTGCTATAAGGAAATTGGCAGAATCGTGAATTTTGGCAAATGATTCTCCTACATCTTTCGGCAAGTCGGTGTTCTGTAGCTGAATTTCAGAAACTCCCATTACCGCGGCTATAGGCGTGCGCAGTTCGTGGCTCATTCTTGCCAAAAATTGACTCTTTGCTCTATTGCTTTCTTCCGCTACCTCTACACGCATCATTTCTTTAGCTGCATCTTTTAACGAGTCTTGCATGTGCTTGACAGCACGTGCCACATCCCCAATCTCATCCTGGCGTGAAAGTCCATATATACTCGCATCATCCACATCTGCATCTACCACGCTTTGTGATAGCTTGCCAAGGGGCTCAACCGCCATTTTTTGCACCACGATATCACCGCCAAAAAATGACACAACAATAAGCAGAAGACCAATCCAGACCATCGGCATATAGCGCCCAACGAAAAATCCATCATGATTAGAAAGCACAACTACAGACCAGTTTGTGCCGATAATCGGCGCAATACTGGCATAGTTGAATATATCGCTTGAAATCGGAATTGCATAGTGCAGATCTGATCTGTCTGTAAAAATTCCGCCATTAAGCTCAGCTAAATGAGCGACAATATTACCATGCAGCTCCGTACAATGTTCTGCCTCAGGCAATGCCGGTCTTGTCGGCAGCCCAAGTTCTGCAACAACAAGCTCCATAGCACTGTCTACACGTACTCTGGCATTTTCGTCTATTATATATCCACGCTTGTAAGTTCTGTCAAAATCACCGAATACAGCATCAAATACACCATCAAAGGGCGAACCTACCGTCACAACGCCGACAAATTGCCCCTGATAATACATGCGATGGTTAGACCATACAAAAAGGACAATTTCGCCCTCTACAAGACTCGGTCGCTCACGTTGGACATTGACTGTGAAGGGAATTTCCGCATCCCTGACATCGTAAAACCATTGGCTTATTGCCCCGCCGTCAAGTACGCCCCAAGGCGAAATCTGATCGTCGCCTAATCCGTCAGCAAAAAAGTCAAACCTTGCCCTAGATTCATAAAATGTAAACATGAGCCTAACTTCCGGTGCAAAGCTCACATAACCTCTGATTTCTTCCAAGGCAAGTGTTTCAATTTGTTGGTTATGCTGGTCTGCGAGCCATCTTGATATGGTGGATGAGCGGGCAATCTGTTGCATAAGCACAAAATGCTCATTGGTGCTTGTCTGAAATCTTGCAGCTGCTTCAATAGAATATTGTCTGGAGAGCCGTCTGGAAAAATCGTCAGAAACAGAAGATGCGATAATCGTCCCGATAATAAGCAAAACAGCCATAGCAACTATGTGAAACAGCAGAAATATCATTCTCGCCCGAAAGCCAAGACTTAGCTTACGGCTTATCTTTTTAGGTCTCCCCGTCTCCCGCATAACAATTCCCTATCATGTATAAATTTGAGGGGCATAAAGCCCCTAGTGCATCCCATATCCTAGACTATTTTAAGACTTCGCAATGCCAATGTCAAGGTTTATGCATTGATTTGCGCATGGATTATGAGTTAATTCTGTGTAAAATTTTTTCCAAGACATAATTCATTGTTCCCCCGGTCAATTTATGGTATTATTAATCCGCAATCAATCGTAGGAGGAAAATTTTTTGACTTTTGCATATGAAAATGTTCTGGCAAAAGAGTTTAGCTCAAGACCCGAACATGTAAAAAATGTTATTTCACTGATTGATGAGGGCAACACCATTCCCTTCATCGCTCGATATCGTAAAGAACTTCACGGAGCTATGGACGATCAGAAGCTTCGTGAGCTCAGTGACCGCCTGCAATACTTGCGAAACTTAGACAAGCGCAAGCAAGAGGTGACAGACTCTATCGAATCACAAGGCAAGCTAACCGAGGAACTTATCGAAGCAATCGCCGGTGCACAGACACTCTCGGCACTTGAGGATATCTATCGTCCATACAAGCAGAAACGCCGCACCCGTGCCACTGTCGCTCGTGAACAGGGGCTCGAACCGCTCGCCGAATGGCTTATTGCCCAGCATAAAGGCTCCGAAGATCCGCTTGAAAAAGCAGCCGCCTTTATCGACGAGGAAAAAGGCGTTCCCGATGCGGGGAGCTGTATTAATGGAGCATGTGATATCCTTGCAGAAGACTTCTCCAATGATGCTTATCTGCGAAACAGACTACGCCCGATACTCTTTAACGACAGCAGTATACAGACCGAGAAAACAAAAGAAGGCAATCCTGTCTTTGAGATGTATTATGATTTTAAAGAGCCCGTTAAGAAAATCGCCCACCACCGTGTTCTGGCGATAAACAGGGGAGAGCAAGAAGATGCCTTGAAAGTCACTCTTTTAGCTCCACACGACAAAATTCTATCCATACTCGATAGCGAAATCCTCACGGAGTACGAGTGTCCAGCCACCAAATATGTCATGGCAGCTATAGAAGACTCATGGCATCGGCTCTTATTCCCGTCTTTAGAACGTGAAATTCGCACCAATCTTTCAGATGCTGCCCAGGAGCAAGCAATAAAAATGTTTGGCGCCAATCTTAAGCAACTGCTTATGCAACCGCCCATAAGAGGTTATGTCATTCTTGCCATCGATCCAGCTTATCGTACAGGTTGCAAGTGCGCAGTCATTGATTCTACAGGACTCGTGCTTGACACTACCATTATTTACCCCACTCCCCCCGAGTCCAAAATAGCCGAAGCCTCAGCCATCTTAAAGAAGCTCATTGCAAAGCACAATGTCACAGTCATAGCAATCGGAAATGGCACAGCTTCTAAAGAAACCGAAATTTTCGCAGCTGACTTGATTAAAGACCTGCCGGGAGTTTCCTATGTCATGGTAAACGAAGCGGGCGCATCAGTATACTCTGCTTCAAAAATTGCTGCAGAAGAATTTCCGCAGTTCGATGTCTCTATCCGCTCTGCGATATCCATAGCAAGACGATTGCAAGACCCAATGGCAGAGCTTGTCAAGGTCGATCCTAAGTCAATCGGTGTCGGTCAGTATCAGCACGACATGCCTCAGACACGCCTTGCCTCAACGCTCGATGGTGTCGTCGAAGACTGTGTTAACTCCGTGGGCGTTGATCTGAATGTCGCCTCAGCGCCACTACTTGCACGAATAGCGGGACTCGGGCCTGCAACAGCCAAGAATGTTGTCACTTACAGAGAAGAAAATGGCGCATTCCCTGATAGAAAAGCGCTGCTTAAAGTACCGAAATTAGGCCCTAAAGCCTTCGAGCAATGTGCAGGATTTCTAAGGATTCCTGATGGCAAGAATGTGCTTGACAACACTTCCGTTCACCCTGAGTCATATAAAGCAGCGAAAGACTTGCTCGGAATCTTCGGACTCGGACTTAAAGATATAGGCTCATTGCCTGCGCTAAATGAGCTGATTAAAGAGCGTGGCGAGCAAGATGTGGCAAGTGCATGTAATATAGGAGTCCCAACGCTTACGGATATTGCTTTGTCACTGCAGAAGCCGGGGCGTGACCCTCGTGATGACCTTCCGCCACCTCAGCTTAGGACGGATGTGCTGGACATGTCTGACCTCAAGCCCGGAATGGTGATGGCGGGAACTGTGCGTAATGTCATAGATTTCGGGGCGTTTATAGATATCGGCGTGCATCAGGATGGGCTTGTCCATGTATCGCAAATGGCTGACCGTTTTATCCGCCACCCTTCCGAAGTTGTAAAAGTCGGCGATATGGTAAGTGTTACAGTTTTGGAAGTTGATCTGCAAAAAAAGCGGATTTCTCTTACAATGAAGAAAAACCCGCAATAGCGCACTCATTTAAACGCTATTGTTCCCCTATGCAAAAAACCTGCCTACATCAAGCAATATGCCTCGAATTTTTCGCTAGAACGGGACTCGTCGCCCTATAATGAGATGGGTTCGCTGAAGGCGAACAAGTGGCGGTAGCCACAGGTGCTTAGCACCCATCGAAATTTCAACGAAGTTTCATACGCGAAAAATCCGAGACACATCGCTTGATTACGGCTACCTTGCGAACTAGCCATTAAACTTGTTCTATAAAGCTAACAAAATCAAACTCGCTGAGACTTGACATCACCTCATAATGAAGTTTTCGTGCCGGAAGATACAGCGAAAGGAGCAATGCAATTTTTGTGCTCTGACTTTCGCTTTCGTACTTCGGGCGCATTACGTCCATATGAGTAATTTTTATATTATTGTCTCGCATATGGTCAAGTATCTTATAGATATGCGAAGAATCTTTAATTTCCAAGTACATCTCCATTGCCCGAGATCGCCTGATGATCTCTATATCGAGCTTGTGCATAACCGTAGTCACGAAAAGTATAAAAGCCATAGCTATGAGCGCACCTGTGTAAAACCCGATACCGATAGCAAGACCCATACATGCACTCGCCCAAAGCCCCGCTGCAGTGGTGAGCCCTCGCACCTGCTTGTCACGTGTTACAATAATCGTGCCGACACCCAAAAAACCAATTCCGCTTATTACCTGTGCGCCCAATCGTGCAGGATCAGCATTTAGAAAGATATATGCCAGATACTGATTGGTAATCATAACAAGCGTAGCACCAATACATACAAGCATGTACGTCCGCATTCCTGCCGGGCGCTTTTTTATGCCACGCTCCAGACCGATTATGCCACCCAAAATCGTGGCAAGTATCAGCCTGACGGTTATCGACACTACATTTACCTCATGCAACATCTCGTAAATTTCTCCGAATGACATAATGACCGCTCCTTTCTCCGAATGCACAAAACGACCTTATAATCACAGCACATTATCTGCGCAAGCATCTATTAATTCCTCAAAAACAAGATTAAGTTAGTATAGCATAATACTTAAAAAACCACAAATTCATCCCAAATTTCACTAATTTTGAGCCTAATTACACTAAATTTCTTTGAAATTGCGAACAAACGTGATATAATTTGTAGGCTTTTGCAGACATGCTCAGCTTATTGGAGGCGGATAATGATTAATTTTATCGCAAAGTACATATTGGCAGGTTCAAACAAGAGTGCGGCAGGGCCGTATATTCTGTTGACTTTGGTTGTCTTGACTCTATCATCAACCATTTATTATTCGCTTCTTTTTTCAACAGAATATTTACTCATCAGAACTGCTATGAACTTTGCAATGCTCATCTCTTTCATCGTCTTAGAAGTGAGTTCGCTCAGTAGCAAGACCTTGGCATTTTGGACACCTGCTATACTTTTGGCGATTCTATCCGCAGGTGCCGCATACTTCGGAGGCGATTTTTTAATCTTCAACTACACCATAGGTGGCGCAATGGTTTCGGTTGCGTATAGAAATCCCAAAGGAACGATAGCCTACACAATAGGAATGACCGCAATACAAGCATTTTTAATCTTTGGACTTAATCAACAGATGTTAGGTGCGAACTTTACAATGATACAGAGTTATCTGGGCTTCATGGTCGCAATCTGCCTTAACGCCATACTATGTGTAATCTGTACCGCATATGTTAAGAACCTTAACGCCATAGTTGAAGCCAAGAATATAGCAGACAAGTCCGCCCAAGCCAAAGCCGAATTTCTTGCAAATGTAAGCCATGAAATCAGAACTCCGATGAATGCGATAATAGGCGTTGCGCAGATCGAGATGAGAAAAAAAGATTTGCCCGAAGATTATGCCAATTCTTTAAAAATAATCTACAACTCAAGCAACAGCTTGCTCGAAATCGTCAATAGCGTTTTGGATATCTCTAAAATCGAATCAGGGCATTTCGAAATGCATCCTGCGAACTATGATGTATCAGGTCTAATATCAGACACTGTTCACCTCCATACCGTCAGCATAGAGCATAACAATAAGCCGATTGATTTTCTGCTTGAGATAGATGAGCATGTGCCGAAAAGACTGTACGGCGATGAATCAAGACTTAAGCAAGTCCTTAACAATCTTATTTCAAATGCCATAAAATATACCGACGAGGGGTATGTAAAGCTCATCGTGAGTTGTACTCCAAATGAAGACAAATCAGAGCTTTGTTTCAAAGTAGAAGATTCGGGTCAAGGTATAAAGCCCGAAGAACAAAACAAGCTGTTTGTAGAATATTCCAGAGTTAATGTTGATGCGAACAAAGCTCTTGAAGGAACAGGTCTAGGCCTTAAAATCACAAAGCATATTGTGGAAATGATGGATGGCACTATATCTCTAGAGAGCACTTATGGCATAGGCAGCACCTTTACCGTGACCGTCATGCAAGACATGGTCGCAAACTGTGGCTATATAGATTCGGAAACAATAGAGCACATAAGAGACTTCACATACAGCCGTGAATATAGTGATATCGACTTGCAGACACAATACAATATAATCAAGGGTGGAAAAGTCCTTATAGTAGACGACACTAAGACCAATTTATACGTAGCGAGCCGACTCATGGATCCTTACGAACTGCAAATCGAAACTGCGGAAAGTGGCTTTGAGGCGATTAGAAAAATAGAAGCCGGAAATACCTATGATATAGTCTTCATGGATCATATGATGCCGGATATGGATGGCGTAGAAACTGTCAAAAATCTGCGTGACCAAAATTACGAAGGTATAATCGTCGCACTTACGGCAAATGCACTTGTAGGTAATTCTGAAATGTTTAAACAAAATGGCTTTGACGATTTTATTTCTAAGCCCATAGACCCCAACAGGCTTGATGATGTAATTCGAAAGTATATGGGAAGAAGTTCATAATAGGGGGCAGAACGTCTCGCCGATTTTGTCAGGCTGGTTTTCCGCTCCTGAAATTCCTAGTATTTCGTCTACCTAGTACTTCGTTTTTGAAATAACTGTACAAAAACTGCGGCGGATTTTTTCGCTAGTCGAGGCAAAAAACCGCAGTAATACCACTGGTATTTCAAGGTTTTTTAACGAAGTATAGCGAAAAAAGGCGGCGTAGGATTTGGATAGTTATTTTGAAAACGGAGTACTAGTTACCGACAATAGTCATGACAGCGGTTGCAGCCAAGGCTATTACGCTGAGTATGGCTGTGACTACCAGTAACATTTTCATTCCTCTTGTAAGAGGTTTCTTATCAAGAACTTCAACATTCTCGTTTCTTTTTAGAAGCTCTTGGGTGAAACTCTCTTTATCTTTAGGCGAAACGACAACTGTATCTGTAAAATTTCCTCGCTTGTACCTGTATGTAATCTCCATGCGGTCAAGCGAGATTGCTGTCGAGGTGCTAAGAGGATTTCTTGTTTCGCAGATGCTTATTATTCGGTCGTATTCTATAAGCTCTTTAGCGAAAAAGCCACTTCTTACTTTTAGGCCCTCTTTTCCGAACAGATAATATGTATTTAGCCACATCGGGACGGTGAGTATATTGCAAGGCGTGAGTATTAGTCCGCCTATAATTAATACCGGAATTGCATCGACACCCAAAGAAAAGGGTGCAATAACTATCATCCAAATGTTTAATATCACAAGCAATCCAAAGGTCAGATGTATCCACCAGTCAACCTTTGATTTGTACTTCACATCAGGTAAATTCAATATAATCTCCCCTTTCAAATGAGATGCACTATTTTAACAAGATTCTTGCCCATCGGCAAGACAAAACCGCCAAATCATACAGATTCGGCGGTGAACTGTCGTTTATGGTTATATTATTACCTGTAAAAAATCACCACTGCGAAGTCGCTATCAGGGTTGTTCATATGTGTTATCTGCACACCGTCACGTCCCTCAAGTTCCAACATTAGTTCTTGCGCCAATGAACGTGGAATGCGAAATACACTATCCCAAGCCCAAACCATCAATTCTCCCGGAACTTCATATTCATACTGCGCAATTGAGTGAGGTAATTCGCCTCCTGTTATATCAATTATAATATAAGTCTCACTTATCAAGTCACCAAGAACTGTCAGCTCAGCTATAAGCTCATTCATCATCCCGGCAACTCGATCCATATCATCCGGGCTCGGTTCCCCTCCTATCACAACTCTGCCGTATTCGTCTATTCCCCACAACTGCCTGTCTATAATCTCCCCATCAGGCGCCGTTATAATATCTCCTTGCGATTCAGGAGGTGCTTCCTCCGGCAAAGGCGCTAATTCAGGTGCATGTGGTGCAGGCACAGCTTCCGCATATTGTGTAGGCATGTCTCTACCGAAGTCTGCATCAGGCTCATCATAAACCGCTCCCGTCCGTGTATCGTCAGGCGCACCGCCACCTGCCATCACAGGCATATCTCCGCTCTCATCGTCTTCCAATCCCCCGAACAATTCTCCATATACAAAAGTCTCAGCCGCCATACGAGGAGCAATCGGCGCACCATCGTAATCAGCATCCGCTTCAGGAGCAGTCATCTCAGAAAAAGCTTCCATTGCAGCAGGCGCAGCACCACCGGGTGCAGGTGCACCGGCAGGTACAGGCGCTGCAAATTCGTCATTTCTTGTACGTTCATTCATTACAAAAGGCAATGCAATTAGTATAACCGCCAGACATGCCACTGCAGGCAAGTATCTCTTAAGATAGATTATGGGGTTGCTCTTTTTTTTATTATTAGCTTTGCCATTTGTAAATGGGGTACCACCTTGCGCTCTTACAGCCGTCATAACATTTTCACAAAGTGACTCAGGTGGCTCAACACAAGATTCGTCGATACCTTGTGACATTTCCTTATATAGCTCATAGATGGCGGAGCAGTTGTCACATATGGTTAAGTGAACTTCCAGTTTCACTCGCTCAGATTCCGAAAGCTCGCCATCAATCAAGGCACTGATATTTTCAATGTAATCTGTACAGTTTTTCATCTTGCTCCACCTCCTTTTATAGTATCCCGATTATGAAATAACCGATGCTCTTGTGCGATAGATGTGTATACCCGCCTATAGATGTTCTCCCACATATTTACGGATATACACAAGTCTTCGAGATGTATAATCACCGCTGATTACCTCATCCGTCTTTCTGACGGTAATTTTCGGGAAAAGTTCCCTTTTTTAATAAAATATTCGCTAAATTCAGACGAGCACGTGCCAAACGTGACTTTACAGTGCCCTCACTTATGCCCAACGTTTCGGCTATTTCGGTATATGACATGTCATTTATCTCTCGCATCACGATGACTTCTCGATGTCCATCACTGAGCTCGTCGATACTCTGCGCAATTTCAGTCCGCAACTCTTTACGAAACACACTGTCGTCGGGAAGTTCTCTGACATCGGGTATTTCAATCTCAAATGAATCTCCGCTTTCCTCTTGCTGTGCGCTTAAGGAAATGACTTGCGCTTTTGGTTTCTTCCGCAAGAAGTCGATGCACAGATTGTATGTGAGCCTGTACAGCCATACGGAAAACTTGCTGTCTCCACGAAACGCTTCAAGTTGATTATATGCTTTTATAAATGCCTCTTGCGAGATGTCTTGTGCGTCGTCTTCGTTTTTTGTCATCTTCAAGGCTAGATTGTATACGTTTTTTTGATTCGACAAAACCAGCTCCTCAAATGCATTTGAGTCGCCATCAAGAACTTTTTTAATTATTTGCAGTTCTTGTTCCGGTGTCATTTGTCGTTGTCCTTTATTGTCGTCCTTTATTTTGCGGACGAACACAGTTCGTCCCTACGTAAATATGGACATAGTCTTTGTAGGGGCACAACCTGTCACCCGTAGCCCGTCTGATTGTCGCAAAATTCGCTTTAATCCGTTAGTTCTCGTCCAATACCGTCTGTTATTCTTCGCAGGTCGTCCAGTGTCAAGGCTTTTGATATCTGCTCTTTGAAATATCCCGAATGGGAAACGCCTTTTAGATACCATGCATAGTGCTTTCTGGCTTCCAAACAGGCGACATGCTCGCCCTTATGTTCGGCGGCAAGTTCAAACTGGCGCATAGCCGTCTTGGCACGCTCCTTTATCGGCGGGCGCGGCGGAATTTCTTCACCCTCAAGCACTGCGCTTGCTTGCTGAAACAGCCACGGATTGCCGAATGAGCCTCGGGCTACCATTCCCATATCCGCACCTGTGTATTTTAATATACGTTCTGCATCCTCAGGTTCAAAAATATCACCGTTTGCTATGACAGGTACTTTTACGGCTTTTTTTACTTCTCTGATTATATCCCAATCCGCTTTGCCCGAATACATTTGCACTCTCGTGCGTCCATGAACGGCTATGGCGGAGACGCCTGCTTGTTCGCACATTTTCGCATATTCGACAGCGTTTACATTTCCTTTGTCCCAACCTTTTCTTATCTTGATTGTAACAGGGCAACTGACGCTTTTGACCACTGCTTCTATCACTTTCATGGCCTTGTCAGGGTCTTTCATCAGTGCGCTTCCGTCGCCGCTTTTTACGATTTTCCCGACAGGGCAACCTGAATTTATGTCGATAAAGTCTGCGCCTGATATTTCGAGTGCGAGTGCCGCTCCTTCAGCCATGCAGTTTACATCGCTTCCGAATATTTGCGCTCCTATCGGGCTTTCGTTTTCTGCTAATTTGAGTAGGCTGTTTGTCTTTTTGTCCTTATATACGAGTGCCTTGGCACTGACCATTTCTGTGTACAAAAGTCCGCAACCGAGTTCCCTGCATATCGTCCGAAAGGCGAGGTCTGACACTCCTGCCATCGGTGCAAGTGCGAGTTTTGAATTTATTTTTATGTTACCTATTTGCAAATTCGGTTTACCGTTCCTAAATATTATTTTCGTACAATATATCACATTCGATGAATTTTGTCGAATGCGATTTGTGTTTTTTTGCCCTCCGGAACGTACTTTGGGAATTTACGTTTTTTGCCCTCTTTAGTAAAGAGGGTGCCGCCCGCAGGCGGCGGGTGTTTTGTTAAAAAGATTGCAATTTCAGACATTTGCGAACGACCGAAACGGTCACCCCTAAAACATACCACTATCCCAACCAACGATAATTCTGCATATCGACTTTTCCACTTAACAGAAATTCTACGCCTTCTTCTTTGAGAAACGCTTTTCGCATTTCGGCAAATTCGCCCCCTGCAATCGTGCCATCAGCCATAACCACACGTTGCCACGGAAGGTTATCGGGGCAATGGCGCATCGCCCAACCTACTTCTCGGGCGGCACGTGGGCGACCCAGTAGCTTGGCGATATCTCCGTAGGATATGACTTTGCCATACGGAATTTGCTCTACTATTTCGTATACTTGTTTGAAGAATGGATTCAATTTATTTTCTCCTGAAAAAAGTCAATCCCTATAGCATAAAGCGGGATGTTCATAAGCCAACTTTCCTTGCGGTAATCTCTCATTGACGTTCGCAAACAAATTTGAGGATTAAATTTTTCATTATACACTTTCAGACTTTTGCTCTGTAAATTTTCTTCCGCCTTTACTTCCAGCGGAAAAATATCTGACCCATATTTGAACACAAAATCAATCTCTGCCTTCCCATCACTGCTCCAATAAAAAGGCTCTACATCATTTGCAACCATTTCCTGCAAAACGTATTGCTCCGTCAGCGACCCCTTAAACTCCTCAAAAATTCGATTGCCCTCTAATAAAGTTTTAACATCAAGTTCAGACATTGTTCCAAGCAGACCGACATCATGTATAAATATCTTAAAAAATCCGGTGTCATAGCTCTTAAGAGGTACAAACGGCTTGCTTACGTGCTTAACTTTATAAAGCAGTCCACAATCGAGCAGCCACTGCAACGCAATCTCATAATCGCTTAAACGCGAACTTTTTTTTACGATGCCCGGAGAAAATCTTTTATTTTCTCTTGATAATTGGGCCGGCACACTATCCCAAACACCCTTGATACGAGGAACAATATTTATAGGAACATGTTTCGAAAAGTCTTGCTCGTATGTAAACAAAATTTGCTTGTGTATATTACGGACTTCATCATAATCTTTAGTTTGCGCATATTCGACGACAGCTTCGGGCATGCCACCCACATAGTAGTATTTCCGCAGTAAATCTGTTAGCTTTGATGCAAAAGCAGTAATCAGCTTCCAATCCATATTCCTTAGCATCACTGCAAGGCTTTCTTCACCAATGCCTTCCAAAAATTCGCAGAAATTTAGTGGATACAAATTACACAAATCCACCTTACCGACAGGGAAAGATGTTCCCTCATGCAGCGCAACTCCCAACAATGAGCCTCCCGCTACAATGGCATATTCAGGTGAGTTTTCATAAAAATATTTCAGTGATGTAAGGGCTTTTGGTACTTCCTGAACCTCGTCAAACACTATAAGGGTCGTCTGAGGATTTATTTTTTCGCCGCTTTCTGCTTGCAGTCCTTCAATCAAGCGAGAAATATCGTAATCCCCATCAAACAGAATTCTCATTCTCTCGTTATTGTCAAAGTTGATATACGCCATATTCTCAAAATGTGTATTTCCAAACTCTTTCATAAGCCAAGTTTTGCCTACTTGTCTTGCCCCTCTGATTATGAGCGGCTTTCGTTTCTTTGAGCTTTTCCACTTAATCAATCTTTCAATTGCATATCGTTTCATGAAAATAATCATTCCTTTCGCATCTTCAAAGGCACAAAACAATCATGAAAAAGGAATGTTTATTTCGTGCATCTCTTGTGGTTTTCCATAGGTAGAGCGAGCGGCACATGCCCTTGATATTAGTATGAACTTGTTCATACCAATAATCGCCTCACATAGCATTATGCACTACCTGCACAAAAAGAGCAAGCACTTTTTGTGCTTGCTCGCAAAAAGACGAACGACTTTTTGCTTGATTTCGCAAAATCACGAACGACTTTTTGCAATCCGAGCTATCTGTTTTAATATACTCAAGCGCATCAGAAGCTTTGTACAACTATATAAAGCATAAAGTATTCAACGCCTTTGTACTTATAACCTCAAAATATAAGCGAATAATTGTTGAATAATCGAAAATATTGTGATAGTATCGTCTATTGGCCTTGTGTTGCTTGTTGCGGGCGTTGGTTGTATAGGGGCGCATTTTGCATTGAAAAAATGACATCATGTGTCCACATTTCTAAACACAAATTACCATGCAAACAACATTAATCTACAACTTAATCAAGCCGATAGTCGTCAAGAGGATACTATCGGCTTAATTGTAGTTATTAAGACTTCTGTTGCACATAAATGTGTAATTTTTCACCACTTTTAAGGCTAAAATGGTGAAGCAAATGTGTATAGACGAAAGGGTTTCGGTGTGTTACGATATTATTGTCGGGAGAACTATTCACATAGCAATAAACATATGGTAAAATAAGAAAGGTTTCCCGAAAAAATGAAAAATCCAGAATCACAAAAGTCCGGCAGACAGTACAAAGACACACTATTTCGGACGTTATTCGGTGACAGAAAGCATTTTCTAGAACTGTACAACGCAGTCGCAAATGAGCACTTTCCCGAAGACACAGTTGTAACGCCATTTCCATCTAACAGCCTACTTGCTAAATTTAACGACTTAGCCGCCTGTATAGACAATCAGCTCGTTGTATTTTTCGAGCACCAAAGCACGATGTCAACCAATATGCCATTGAGGCTGCTTTCTTATGTCTCTGACATACTGCACTTGTATGTGGTTGATAGAGATGCATTATACGGACCTGACCAAGTTACGATTCCGACACCTAAGTTCTATGTCTTGTATAATGGAAAGCAGAAACTTAAGCAAAGCGAAATTAGACTATCCGACGCATTTAGAACATTTGACCCTGAGCCATCTTTAGAGCTAATTGCGAAGATTATAGATATAAATGCCGACAGCAATGAGGACGCACTGAGCCGAAGTGCCCATTTGCACGGCTACTCACTACTTATAGACAATATCCGAAGAAATCTATCAACAGGCATGACAAGAGATATGGCAATCTCTACAGCCATTGATACATGTATTGATAATGCTATGTACGTTTGTGTGATGCGCCAAGTAGAGTTTGGCATAATGGAACGCTGCTGTATCACTTGATTTGTCGGGGCTTTATGCTCCCCAATGGGGCGTTTGATGAACAACATTTGCATCACTCACCGACACATGAAAAAATGCGTACTTACAGGCTACGAAAAGGGATGCATCAGGCTGAACTTGCGGAAAAGGTAGGTATCAGTCGCCATGCTGTGATGGACTATGAAAGGGGTACATCCGAGCCGTCTCTCGAACTTTTGAATAAAATCGCACAAGAATATGTTGTTGAAGCGGACAAGCTGTATGATGGATATTACGCTTTTCTCGCTTATCCATATTCTGATAAACTTAAAGAAATCCGCAAAGCGAACAACTTGTTGCAACGCGAACTTGCGGCGATACTTGATGTCGGAACAAATGCGGTGAAGGATTGGGAGCAAAACAATACCGTCATAAGGCGCAAAACTTGGGAGCGATTGGTGGAACTTGGGTTGCTGTAATTTTTAGAGCAATTGAAAACGCCCGCTACCAATTGGGAAGTAGCGGGCGTTTAGAGTTTATGCGCTTACTGTTATTGGCTCTGATGTTGTCGTAAATCTTGTAATATGCTATTTATTATCGATTCTTTTTGGTGACATTCATACTTTTCGCCACCCATAAACTGGTAGAACTGTTTGACAGTGGAAAGCCGCAATATCTTTGTGTATTTGATGTAGCATCTTTTCATCTTTCGGATAATATATTACCGCCTGCTTAAATATACTGCGCCCTCCTTTTCACCGTGATAGCACAGTTTATTCGGCGGCGGATTGTCCGTATTACAGGGGTTTTAGCCTGTTGGGGCATCGCAACATCCTCTCACTTTGGGTTTAGCAAAGCTATTGCTTTTGGCAACAATACTTGCTATAATTAAAGTGTAGCGCATATCATTTGACGAGTCAAGAAAACAGACGGAGTTGTTGGAGTATGCAATTATT